>Ga0068856_100000031_pt1 | contig 126668 bp, 119 predicted proteins | sample KBSCornC62_FD_66595 | JGI IMG/M metagenome (GOLD analysis project Ga0068856, IMG submission 66595) | Corn rhizosphere microbial communities from Kellogg Biological Station, Michigan, USA - KBS Corn C6-2 | ecosystem: Host-associated > Plants > Roots > Rhizosphere > Soil ...
CTCGCGGATGGATAAAGACGATTTCCGGATCATCCGGTTTGGGAAAACCGATTTCAGCAGGCTGAACAGCACCTTCGTGTACACGCCGTACGAACATGGCAAACCGATGCCTTCAAGGGTGATCGGCCCCTCCAACCCGTACTTTACGCCGCTGAACGACATATCGCCCAACCTGCAATATGCGGTAATGACGGCCGAAGACCCATCGTTTTACAGCAATAACGGGTTTGTGGAGGAGGCATTCCGCAAATCGCTGATCGAGGATTTTAAAAAGAGAAAATTTGCGCGGGGCGGCAGCACCATATCCATGCAGCTGGTAAAAAACGCCTTCCTGAGCCGCGATAAAACGGTGGCGCGCAAGGCCGAGGAGATGCTGATCGTATGGCTGATCCATAACGATCATATCATGACAAAGGACCGTATGCTGGAAGTTTATTTCAATATCATCGAATGGGGAAATGATGTTTACGGCATCGGCGAAGCATCGCGTTATTATTTTGGCAAAAATCCGTCGGAGCTGACCATAGGCGAAGCCATCTACCTGGCCAGCATCGTTCCGCATCCAAAAACCGGGCTTTATTCCTTCCAGCCCGATGGCACCTTACGGCCTTACCTTACGGGTTATTTTAACCTGATCGGCAATTTGATGGCCGGGCACGGCCGGGCCCAGCAGGACAGCAGTAACTACGGCTTTTATACGGTGCGGCTTAAGGAAAGCCTGCGCAAGGAGGCCCCGCGGGATACCGCCCGGGCCGATAGCCTGATCAGGCACGACCAGGAACAAAATGACGATGCCGCCCCAGTTACCGTGGCGCCACCAGAGAAAAAGCCTACCTTTTTACAAAAAATATTCGGGAAAAAGGACACAGCGGCCAAAAAGCCCCAGCCCGTGCTGGATCCCAAAGCGAAACTGAAAGCCGACATTAAACGACTGCGCGACGAAGAAGATCAGCAGGAATTATTGATTGACACCGCCGGGAAAACCCGTAAAGAAATACGGCAGGAAAAACGCCGCCTGCGCAGCCAGGAAAAAGACCAGGAAAAAGCGCTGAAACAAGCGGCGGAAGGGCAGAATTGAAGTTTCTGTTACGCCTTTTTTGGTGTTTTTACATGAAAGCCACCAATAAAGGGCAAAAAAATTTACCAGTAAATGCGTTTCGAAAGAATAAATTCACAAACGATAATCTCGCTGTCCAGTTCGATAAAAACGATGGTATATTTCTTCTTTTAAGGGATACACTTAAATCCAAGGGCGTCCCTTATGGGTTCCCTGCAGGGGCGATAGCGTTTCCGGCTGTCGCCTAATTTTTGTATGAAGTCATAAGCATCGTCGGTAAATTTTTCGGCAGTGGCCAATAATCCTTCGGATTCCAGGTGCCACGAAATTTCGGCGATGGTTTCAGCTGCGGATTATTTGACGATTACTTTTCGGAAGCCCACTTTTGGATCAGCTTTTTGCTATAGTTACGGGCATCTTCAACCGACATTATTTTTTCAGGGTCACGTTTCAAGGCGGCGATTTTTTGCAATTCCTGGTAGTTCTCTTCAGGTATAAGCACGTGTTTTTTATTATCGATGGTTAAATGTGTCATAACCGGTTATGTAGAAACGAAACTAAACATAATGTGGTGTAAAATCAAATTATGCCAAATCACGGGCTTGTCCCCTCTTTGTTGGATTTTAGGCGACGTGATCATGCAGGCGATACGGCCTGATGGCACTTGTTTGAACGTTTGCCGCAAAAACACGCTATCTTTACTTTATAGTGTAACCTGGCGGCGTAGCACGTCGTCAGAGAGGCTATAACAGATGCAAAGCAAAGTTTCAGATGCGGAGTTGATAGCGCAAACATTGACGGGCAACCAGGCGGCCTATGCCGACCTGGTTAAACGGCACCAGCGTTTTGTTTTTACGCTGGCTTTGCGCTATGCCAAAGTGAGGGAAGATGCCGAAGAGATTGCGCAGGATAGTTTTATAAAAGCCTACCGGTCGCTGGCGTCGTTCCAGGGGCAATCAAAGTTCAGCACCTGGCTGTATAGCGTTGTATACACTACCGCGATGACCTTTCTGCGTAAAAAGAGAATTGCAACGGATTCGATAGACGATGAACATAACTTTGTTCAGATCGAAAACCAGGTGTCGGCCTATGACGTTAACACTGCCGAGAGCAAATCCCGGTCGTTTTACCTGCAGCAGGCCATCGGGCAGTTGCTGCCGGACGACGCGGCAATTATCACCCTGTTTTACAAAGGCGAGCAATCGCTTGAGGAAATTGCGCAGGCGATGGGGATGGAAACCAATACGGTTAAAGTAAAATTGTTCAGGGCCCGCCAGCGGTTAAAGGAAAAGCTGGAACGAAATTTAAAGCACGAAGCAAAGGAGCTGATATGAATAATATAGAGGAGAAACTTTGGGATTATATCGACGGCCGCTGCGCGCCCGAAGAGCAGAACGCCATCAGTGCGCTGATTGACGAGGATGCGGGGGTTCGCCTGCAATTTGAGCAAATGTTAAGCGCCAACACATCGTTTACCGCCATGGAGCTGGACGAGCCGTCGATGGCTTTTACCTACAATGTAATGGAGGCGATCAGGACGGAAAATGCCAGGGTGCCCTTAAAAGCCGCCATCAATAAACGCATTATCAGGGGTATCGGCATTTTCTTTACGGTTACGCTGCTGGCCTTACTGGTACTGGTAATTACCAGCGTTAGATGGTCGGCGCAGGGCCTCTCTGTCAATCTGACAGCAGGTTTTAAAATGCCTGCCATTAATTACAGCGACGCTAAAATAGTAGTACAGGCGTTCGTGTTTTTTGACGTAATGCTCGGCCTGTATTTGTTTGATGCCTACCTGCGTAAAAAAAGGGCGGCGAGATCGGTTTAACCCCCGGATACAAGGCCCCAAAAACTGTATGGCAAAAACAACATCTGCTGTTCAGTTTTCTGACATCATGCTCATCAAAAATGGACTCATAAATAAATTTCAAAGCATTAGCCCCGGCCTTAACGTTTGGTATAAAAATTGTAGTGTATACAACGACTGGCACCCGCCAGTTAATTGTGATAAGGTTTAGGTTGAAAGTCCCCTGCGAAAAGCGGGGGGCTTTTATTTTTTACCCCCTGGGGCCCCTGAAGGGGGATGATTTATTTCTATATTTGGTTATTGCCCCTGCGTTTTTTTAATTTTAGACAAATTTTACCGAATATGAGAAAACTGACCTTTGGCCTCGCCGTGGCGTTGCTGGCCATTACAACCTTTAAAACCAATGCGCAAACCGCGCGTATACCTGAAGCAAGCCCCACTGAAACGATCATACAGGATTTTGGCCTTGGCAAAATAACCATCACTTATTCGCGGCCGAGCGTGAAAGGGCGCGTGATTTTCGGCGGCATCAACCCCTGGGGCCAGGTTTGGCGTACGGGCGCCAATTCGGCCACCACCATCAATTTCAGCGAAAATGTGATCATGGAGGGGCATCCTGTGCCGGCCGGCACTTATAGCTTGTTCACCATTCCGGACAAGGACCAATGGACGATCATCTTAAACAAAGTGGTGAAACAATGGGGCGCCTACAGCTATAAACAGTCGGAAGACTTTTTGCGCTTTACTGAAAAGCCGGTTAGCCTGGATGAGAAGCGCGAGTCGTTTACCATTCAATTTGCCAATGTTACTACCCAAACCAACGACCTGCACCTGGTATGGGACCATACCCTGGTATCCATCCACATGCATACGGATGATGATGCGCAGATCATGGCCAACATCGACCAATTGATGAAAGGGAACCGCAAGGCTTATTATTTTAACGCCATACAGTACTACTACGAAAACAATAAGGATATGAACAAAGCGCTCGGCTGGGCGCTGGAGGCTGAAAAAGTGGATCCGGGTGCTTGGTATAAGCTATGGGAAGCCCGTATCCGGCTCAGGATGGGCGATAAAGCCGCCGCTATAGCCGCCGCGCAGGAAGGCGTAAAAATGGCCCAGGCCAATAAAGACGATGAGTACGTAAGGCTTAACCAGGCCGTGATCGACCAGGCAGGAGGGTAGGGTGATTTCGGATTTTCGATTTCGTGTTTTGTTGTTCCATTTTGGATTTTGAATTCCACTTTTTGGAATTTCGGCCGAAAGGAGTTCCTTGTTTGTTTGTATTTGTTTCAAAATGAACCGGCGGTGAATTGCCTGCGCATCCCTGCGTATTTACATTTGGCGGTATACACAGTACCCTCAAATGGACAAATTGGTTAAAGCCTCGCGTATAGCGTTTTGTATAGGCCTTGCGGGCATGGTGGCGCCGCAACTTTTTTATGGCCTTTTTGGCAATAATTTTTTCCCGGCATGGCCGCATCTGCCGCTTGTGCCTGTTTGGGTTTGGCTGTTTACGGTGGCTGTCCTTGCTGCCTGTGCTGCCATTATTTTCGGCCTGAAGCCAAAAACAGCAGCCCTGCTGCTGGGCGGCCTGTTACTGGCCGTGTACATTTTTGGCTATTTCACTTACGACCTGTTTGTGGCGCAATATAACAATCACCTGGGCACCTGGGCCGATGGGCTGAAAGAGCCCGCATTGGCGGGCGGGGCTCTCGTATTGGCGGGGTCGCTGCCGGTTGAGCCAGGCATTCAAAAATCGCGGGTTTTGCAGTTCCTGGAACGGCTTGTGCCTTTTGGCCCCTTTTTATTTTGCCTCACCATGGTGCTTTACGGCATTTGCCACTTCCTTTACACGCAATACATTTCGCCGCTTGTGCCCGGCTGGATCCCGGGCCGTACATTCTGGACTTATTTCGGAGGGGCAGCGCTCGTCATGTCGGGCATAGCAGTAACCTTTAAAATAAAGCTAAAAATCACAGCCTTTTTGCTTGGGCTGATGATCATCATCTGGCTGCTGATCATTCACATACCGGGTGCTGTAAACGATCCCGCAGGCAACCATAATAATTCTATCGTCAGTGCGTTTTCAGCGCTTTGTTTTTGCGCCACGGCTTTTATCATTTCGGGGATGGCGAGTCGACCCAAGGTTGCTTAAGCGCCGGGTAAAGGCCTGGTCTTGATAAACAAATTGATGGCCACAGCAATAACGATCACCAGTGCACAGCCGATCAAATTAAGCCATAAGTAGGCTACGATGCTAAATACGCCCAAAACAATGATGGTTGCCTCCGAGATGATCGCTGCAATAAATACGGCCGTCCCGCGGATTTTTTTAAGGTAAAAGGCCACAACAAACACGCCCAGCATTGTGCCATAAATGTACGAGCCCAGCTGATTTACATACTCCAGCAGGTTACCCACCTTGCTGGCATAAAGGGCCATGCCAACACATACCATCCCCCAAAAAACCGTGGCCAGGCGTGAAGCGGTGAGAAAGTTTTTATCGGATGCGCCGGGGTTGATGATGCGTTTATAAATATCGACGGCACTGGTTGAACCCAGGGAATTGAGGGCGCTTGCCGTTGAGCCCATCGAGGCCAGGAAGATGATGGCGATGAGCAAACCGACCAACCCTTTGGGCAAATATTGGGTAACAAAGGTGAGGAAGACATAGTTGGTGTCGTCGCCGTTGGCATCCTTGTTATTCCTTTTCATCAGCTTAATGCCCTGCGTGCGTATGGCCAGCACCCTTTTGTCAGCCGTTTTCAAGGCCAATTTAGCTGCTCCAATCTGTGCCTCATTTTTGCTGTTAAATGCGGCAACCAAATCATTGGCTTTTTCCTTACGCACGTTAAACGCCTGTGTATAGCCGCTTTCAAGCTTGCTGTATTGCGCGGCATAGGGGCTTTGTTTAACCTGGTTAACCTCGTACTGGTTAAAAAACATAGGCGGCCGGTTGAACAGGTAAAATGAAAATACCAAAATGCCGATCAGCAGGATCAAAAACTGCATCGGTATTTTTACCAGGCCGTTCATGATCAGCCCCAAACGGCTTTGGCCAACAGAACTCCCGGTCAAATACCGGCCCACCTGGCTTTGGTCGGTGCCAAAATAGGCCAGTTGCAGAAAAAACCCGCCGATGATCCCGCTCCAGATGTTGTAACGGTCATTGAGGTCGAACTTCCAGTCGATCACATTCATGCGGCCCAGCTTGCCGGCAAGTTTAACGGCATGGCCAAATCCCACTCCGCCCGGCAGCAAATGCACCACCATTACGCCGGCGAAAAACATCCCCAGGAAAATGATGCTCATTTGCAGTAATTGGGTATAAGAAACCGCCTTCGTGCCACCATAAACGGTATAAAAGATCACCAGCGCCCCGATAAACAGCGTGGTATAAACGACATTGATATCCAATATGGTCGACAGGATAATTGACGGGGCATAAATGGTTATTCCCGTAGACAGCCCGCGCTGTACGAGAAAAAGAATGGAGGTAATTACCCTTGTCTTCAGGTCGAACCGCTGCTCAAGGTATTCATACGCTGTGAAAACTTTAAGGCGGTGAAAGATGGGCACGAAGGTTACGCAAAGCACGATCATGGCCAGCGGCAGGCCGAAGTAGAATTGTACAAAGCGCATCCCGTCTGAATAGGCCTGGCCGGGGGCCGAAAGGAAAGTGATAGCGCTGGCCTGGGTAGCCATAACCGAAAGGCCTACATGGTACCAGCGCAGGGTGCGCCCGCCCATCAGGTACTGGTCGACGTTATGGCTGCGGCCGCTTTTCCAAACACCGTAGGTCACGATGCCGAGCAGCGTCACCGCCAATACGATCCAGTCGGCTAAGCTCATTCAAAACTGACGGTAATGAGCGAGAAAATGATGATCAGCAGGATAAGCCAGCCGATAACAATGATGTAAAACTGTTTCCAGCTTTTTATAAACGATGGGAGCTCAGGGTCATGCGTCCTCACGGCCTCTAACCAAAAGCTGCAGGAAGAAGCCGGCAAACAACAGGCCGAAAACGCCTAAAATAACAATAAGGATAATTCCCTTATCAATTACTACGCCGGCAAAAAGGCCGGCCAATAAACCTGCGGTATAATATAGCTTGTCGTAATTCTCTTCTTCTTTGTGGTGATGGTGTGTCATGGTGTGAAATGATGTGTGTGCAAATTTAATTTTTTTAATGAATTGATGCCTATCACGGCTGCTGATTTTTCGGCTTGCTCAACAAATTAATAAACAATCGGTATGCCCCGGGCACGCCAGCCGGCAGCTGCCTGAAAAACGCCAGCGAGGTATACACAAACCTGCCCTGTCCGTAACTGCCGACGATCAGCGCGCCATTGTTTGCCGCTTCGCCGGGATCGTTCATTTGCATTACGGCGCTGTACCTGGGGTCGATGTCGCCAACGTAATACAAGCCGCGTTCCTGTATCCAGCCGTTAAAGTCATCATCGCTGATCTTGTTGGGATAATTTAAAACGGGGTTTTGGGGATCGAGGATAGTGATCTTCGCATTTTCATCAGTAACCCTCCGGTTCACCACGTTAAATGGATATGGGCCGATCTGTTTAGTGACCAGGCCATTGTTGTTATTGTATTGGATCAGCAGGTTGCCGCCGTTCTTTACATATTCAAGCAGCCTGGGCTGTTCTGCCGCGAGGCCCCGGTTTACATTATAAGCCCTCACGCCGGTAATAATGGCATCGTAACCGGAAAGGTCGCCGTTCATGATCTCATTTTCCGATAGCTGGTGCACATCGTATCCAACCTGCTTAAGCGCATCGGGCACCAGGTCGCCGGCGCCTTCAATATAGCCTATTTTTTTACCGGCAAGTTTCAGGTCGAGGTTGATCAGCTTGGCTTCAGCAGGGGGGAATAAGGTGATATTGGGGATATGCTCATATTTAATAGTCTGTATGCCCATCGAAAAATCTTTCCCGTTTGCATTTACTACCGCCTGCAATGTGGTAACTTTTGCCTGGCCGTCAACCGGATGAACCCTAAACACCGCCGACCACTCGTCGCCTTTATTTTTTCCGCTAAAGTCGATCTTAGCCGGCGTAACGATCCAGCCGGCCATTTGCTTTATGCTGATACTTCCGTCGGCTTTGGTAAAGCTTTTTAATTTGATCTCGATACTTTGCGACGCCTGTGAATTAAACACGTAGTCTTTAGCAGTGATGTTCGCCGTAACGGGTGGCGCTACCGAAACCGGTTGATATATCTCACCCTTGGCCGGATCGACGTACTTGTATACTATAGGTCTTTCAAATGTTATGTCCTTCCCTAAAATATTAAAGGTTATTTGAGTGGCATATGGAAAGTTTTGAGGCTGCGTCTTTTGATCAGTATTTTTTATCGAATCCAAATATCCAACATTATAAGATCCGATATTGTGGGGATAAACTAACCAATAAGGTTGTGTTATGCTTGAGGCAACAATGTTAAAATTGTAATCCTTCAAGTTATTATTCAGGGGCATCTCTCCGTTAACGATTAAATCTCTATTGGCAGATGCGTCTTTTGAGGAGTAAACCTGCATCGGCGAAACAACCGCCGGATTTGCGGGAACGGGGAGCCGATAAACAATCGATTTCAGATAAACCGTTAGGTCCGAACGCAGTATTACCTGTGTTTTTACCGGCATTTCATCCCCAATCGAATAAATTGGCTGGGGCGAATAACTTTCAACCCACAATCCCGCACAAGCCGCTATCAAATCATTTAATACCTTACTTTGCTGCATCCGCCAATATTCATCTGGGACCCTATCTATTTGACCTGACAAAGCCACCAATGCCTTTACCGATTGCTCCGGGTGGTCCACGTCAAAATCTTTCCTCACCTTCTCTACCCCGGCGCCAATTGCTTCGCCACCCTTCACCCGTGCCCAGGTGGTATTCACACCATCCATCAGGTCATCTTTGGGTGCATCGCCCAAAATGGTTTTAAAATACTCGTAAGCATCGCCGCGCTGCCGGGCCGAGCCAAAGCCCTGGGTTTTATGGTTCGACCGGCTTTCGGCAGCCATTTCGCCGTAGCCTTTGCCGATGATGGGGTTATATACCCCCACGTTTATTTTAAATTGGTCGGGCGCGGTGGTGTTCACCGTGCCGAAGCTGAACGTGTTCCACAGCAGGCGCTTAGCCTGCCAGGTTTGTACATATTTTAGTTGTTCCGGGAAACGCTTTGGATCAGCTGCCGCGCTAAACGCCTCCTGCGCCAGTATGGCTGATGCGGTATGATGCCCGTGCCCGCCTTCGCCTGTTGTAGGGAACCGGCAAATGATCACATCCGGCCTGAACTTTCGGATCACCCAAACCACATCGCTCAGCACCTTTTCCTTATCCCATATCCTCAGCGTTTCGTCAGGCCCCTTTGAAAAACCGAAATCATTTGCCCGTGTAAAAAACTGTTCGGCGCCGTCCACCCTGCGGGCGGCCAGCAACTCCTGCGTGCGGATCAGCCCCAGTAGTTCGCCCTGCTCGTTGCCGATCAGGTTCTGGCCGCCGTCGCCGCGCGTCATGGACAGGTAGCCAGTACGATAATGTTTCTCCTGCGCCAGGTAAGCCAGCAGCCGGGTATTCTCATCGTCCGGGTGTGCGGCAACGTACAGCACGCTGCCCAAAACATCCAGTTTTTTCAGGTTTTGTTCAATAGTTGCTATATCGGCAGGCGGAGCGGTTTGTGCCGACGCCAGCCGGGCTAAAAACAAAAAGGCAATAACGATTTTGATGCGGTCCATAGTCACAAATATATCGAAACATAAATGGCATATTTTCTGTGTATCAAGAATTTGATATTGGGATGAAAGGGGAAAGGTTAAAGGACTAAGGTGAAAGGTGTTTGGAGGCCGTCCCGCAGGTGTTGAGCTGCGAGCGAGCGTGCTGTAATTTACATCGGCAATTGCGCCTGAATATTTTTATTCTAAATTTGGAAGGCCATGGATCCGTATACCCTAGCCTGTTAAAACCCGTCAGAAACGTTGTTGCCTGTACCAAAACTATGAAACGAACCAGATCTATTGTTTTTAACCTCGTGCTAAGCCTCTTTGCTTTTAATTTTTCTTTCGCACAAACCGCGCCCATCCCCCGCATCGTCGAAAAAAACGGCCGTCATGCGCTGTTGGTAGACGGCAAGCCCTATTTTATGCTGGGTGGGCAGGCGCATAACTCCAGCGGCTGGCCGGGCATGCTGCCACAGGTATGGAACGCCGCGAAGGCCATGCACCTCAATACGCTTGAAACGCCCATTTATTGGGAACAAATAGAACCGCAGCCGGGCCAGTTTGATTTTTCCGTTGTCAATACATTGCTGAGCCAGGCGCGAACCCACAACGTGCGTTTAGTGCTGCTATGGTTTGGTACCTGGAAGAACGGCGGTAATCATTACATGCCTGAATGGATGAAGCGCGATGCCGCAAAATACCCCAATATTACCGGCAAAAACGGACAGGCGGTTGACTCGCCTTCGCCGCATTACCCGGCTATGATGGAGCTGGATATCAAGGCGTTCAGCGCGGTAATGCGCCATCTGAAGCAGGCCGACCCGCAGCATACGGTGATCATGATGCAGGTGGAGAATGAATCGGGCGCCTGGGACAGCATGCGCGATTATTCTGCCGTGGCGCAAAAACTGTTTGAGGAAGAGGTACCCGCCGCATTGTTAAAACCCGCGGTGTTGCAGGCACTGAATGTGCCCGTTGTGACCGGCGGCAACTGGCGGCAGGTGTTTGGCGATCGTGCCGACGAATATTTTCATGCCTGGTCAGTTGCCCGGTACGTCGGCAAGGTCGCTGCGGCAGGTAAGGCCGAATACCCGCTGCCGATGTATACAAACGCCGCCTTGCGCGAGCCGTTTGGCAACCCGATGGCCAATACCTACGAAAGCGGCGGCCCGACCGACAATGTGATCCCGATATGGAAGGTGGCCGCACCTGCCCTTGACCTGCTGGCGCCGGATATTTATTTATCTGGCAGCAAAAAGATATTAAAAGTGATAGACCTGTACGACCGCCCTGGTAACCCGCTGTTTGTGCCCGAAGCTGACTTTAGCGCCGACCGTGCCAAATACCTGTACGAAATAATGGCGCGGGGCGGCATCGGTTTCTCGCCTTTTGGCATCAACGCCAATGGCCGGCCCGAAACCCCAGCCGAAACCGCCGCCCGCGTAGCGCCTTTTGCAGCAGATTACGCCATGGCCGGGCCTATGATGCGCGAATTAGCCGAATGGGGTTTTGAAGGAAGGATAAAAGCCGTAGTGGAACAGGAAGACCATGCCGAACAAACCATCGACCTGGGCGCCTGGCAGGCCACGGTGTCCTTTGGCGCCGATCACAACAATAATTCAAAGCCCGGCGATGAAGCTAATGGTAAACTGATGATCGTTCAATTAAGCGAAAACCAGTTTGTGGTAATCGGCGCCGGCTGCCATTTAACGTTTAAGCCATTGGGCAGCAACTCCGGCCGGGCATGGCAATATTTAAAAGTGGAAGAAGGCCGGTACGAAAACGGGCAATTTAAATTCCTGCGCATTTTGAATGGCGATGAAACCGATTTTGGCGGACCGAGGTTTGGGGCTGAGCCGGTGGTGTTGAAGGTAGGCTTGGTAGTGAGGTGAGACCCAATCCGGGATTTTGACTACTTAAGAAAAAAGTTCGGCAAAAATTTCTTCTTTAGTTTTGTCTAAATGTTCAGCTACCTGCCTTAAAATGGCGTTCAAAGTTCCCGTTTTAATCGGGTCGTGATTCGGGATAGCCAAATGATGCTCGCCATTGCGCCGAGTGGTTATTTTGATATGGCTTCCCTTTTGTGATGTAAACTCATACCCGTAAAACTTAAGCAATTTGATAAGTTCTTTGGCTGATAAGCTTCTCGGGCTTTTCATAAGGCCATAATCTCGTCTTTTACAAAATGCAGGTGTGCAAAGCGTGGGGCATCTTCTGCTTTTTCATAGTAACATTCAATGCCGCTCCTGACACTTTTTTTCAGATCATCCATGCTATCCCCTTCGGCAAAGATGCCAACGCCTACAGCCTCGGCATAAAAGCCGCCTTCCTCTGCCTCGCGAACTAAAAATGTAAGTTCTTTCATATCACAAATTTAATCAAAAAACATCAATAGTTTAGTGCAATAGGTCGCCAATACAAGCCCCCGCGGGTTGGATTCGACCCGGCCAAGGCAATTTTTCACAAAAAAATTTGCGTATTATGAAATAGGCTTTAACTTTAATCATCAAATCTTATCAATATGAGCACCCCGGCAATCGATACCCGCAGACTTAAAGATCAACGCTGGCTAACTGCCCATAACGCATGGAACACCACGCCGCCGTTGAATAACCAGTGCTTTACCATAACCGAATTGCTGAATTATGGCGTAAGGGGCTTTGCGTTGGATATCTGGGGCGATGACGAGCATTCGTTCCACCTGCAGCATGGAGGGGCCAATCCTTTAACGGCAACCGTTTGGAAGAAGGTGCTGGATGAACTGGATGCCTGGTTAACCGCTCATCCGCGCGAAATTGTGGTGTTATTCTTCGAAAGCTACCTGGCCGGTCCGGACGATGGCCATACAACTACCTCGCCGCTGCATGATCTGGATACCTCACTAAGCCGCATTACGTGTTATAAATCGGGGAAGGGCGTTCAACAGGCCGCGATGTTAAACTGCAATTTTTCATTTTTAATTGACGGGATGGACGAAACGGGGAATATCATTGACACCCCGCAACGCCTTTTTGCCTTTATTGAAAAGGTCCCCGACGAGGGGCCGCAGGACCTGTTCCCTGTTATGACCGAATTTTTTTCGGAAAACGTTTACGGAGACGAATCTTTAAAGCCGGAAACTTGGGCTAAGCTCAGAAAAGATTCGTCATACGACAAAAACCGGCCGACATTTTTAAACCATTTTGGGAATGCGCCGACCGGAGACGAATGGGACCGGAATAAAACGGACAAGATTGTTAAACACGCGCAGGATTTTCTTTTCAACTTTGGCGGGCGTTACCCTAATTTTATATCGCTTGACTTTATCAACTGGAATCAAACCAACGCAGGACCTATGGAGGCCATCAGGCAGTTGCAATCAAAGGCCGACCTGAATGTTACTGCGTTTAAGTGGGATAAGGTGAGCACCTTTGACGATGTGGTTATCGAGCTTCCCGGAAAAAAAATAAGCGGGTTTAAAGTGGAAACGGCACGGGGGCAGGGCATTACAAAAATTATCCCGGTGCTTACCGAAACCACCGATTACATAACTTCCATACAGTTGGTAAATGTGCCCGGGCATGGCATTGTGAATATGCGCTACATGACGCAAACCGGCAGGTATACCGAATGGCTGACTGAATTTGAAAAAATAACTAATACGAATGATCCAAACCTGGCCACGCATAGCATTTCGGGCACCTTAGCCGGTTTTTGCTGCCGAACCTCAGATGGTTATGGCGTAGTGGATTTTGCAGCGGCAATGATGCGGCCGGGCGATTAGGCCAGGACGAAAGGATCATCGTCCGCCTATCGGTCACTCCTTTCTTCCATAGTTAAATTCGTGTCGAAAGGACTTTTTGTAAACGGATAGACCGACTGTTTTAAAAATCCTTTTGGGTATTGCGCCTCGTGTACGCCGGTGCCGGCCGGCCATTCTTTTCCCGGCAGGTAATAAGTGCCAAACAGCACGTCGATAAAGGGAAAAATGGACGCGAAATTGTGGCCGTAATATTTAGGGTCCTCGCAATGGTGCCAGTGGTGATATTGGGGGGTAGTGACGACGTATTTTAAAAACCCGAAGTTGATACGTGTATTGGCATGGATGAGTACCGCGTGGATGGCTATAAAAATGATGTAAACATTAAAAACGGTGGTCGAAAATCCCAGCACGTATAAGGGGATGAACGTCATGGCGCGGGTGAAAAATATATCGATAAAATGAGTGCGGCTGCCGGCCAGCCAGTCCATATTTTGAGTGGAGTGGTGTACGGAATGAAATCGCCACAAATAAACACGGGTATGAAAAACCCGGTGCGCCCAGTATTGAAATAAGTCTGTACTGAAAAATGCCAGCAGCAATGCCGGGATAAACGGCAGGCCCTGCACCCATGCATGCACCTTGTCCATACCTATCCAGCCGAAAAATAATATGGCTGGTTTTTGGGTAACGATTCCAAAAAACTGGATAAACAAGTGGCTGATGGCGAAATACATCAAGTCGGTGCGCCACTCTTCGTGAAATTTGGTTTGTTCCTTGTTTTTGGGGAAGAATAATTCCAGCGGGATAAAGATGATCGTCATTAAAAGCAGGTCCAGCAGCATCCAGTCAAGGCCGATATGCCAGCTCACAGTATCAACCGCACGGCCTTTAACGGTTAATGCGCCAAGTAAAATGGCCAGTCCGGCAATTGCCGAGCCCATTAAGGCTAGCCGGAATTTTTTGCTCAGGATGATACTCAACAACGCAAAAAAGAAGGAAACGACGATCCCCGCAGCCATCAGCGCCTGTACGCTTTCTTTGGTATAGATTTGCCTGAACTCGGGAGTGGTCAGCCGCTCGGGGTACCGGAAACAAAGAATACCGAGCAATACCATGGTTGCTAAAAAGATAGAGATATAGCCGCTGATCCGCCCCTGGCCGATGACTAAACGTTTGTTTGGAGACATAAAAATTGGACGATTGATAATGACGAATCTAATCAAAAACCGATAACTTTTATACCCGGGCGTTTATACGGTCAGCGGTTCGCCGGTCACTCCCGCCCAAATGCCTTGCGCAGTTCTCCCTTAGCTTTTTCAAGCACTTCCTTTTGGGCTGGTTCGAGATTTTTCCCGGCGCGGTTGATATAAAATGTGAGCATCGACATTGCCGAACGATATGGCGCCGATTTACGGCGGTTGCTTTTTTCGGCGGATGCCTTTAAGGAATCAGCGATCTTTTTGGGATCTGTGGATTCGAAGATGTTTTGTTCCAGGTCCAGCGCGTCGCTGTGTTCGGTTACATCAGCCGACCATTTCTTTTTTGAATGTGTAGTTGCCATTTTTTTTGAGAAATCAAGGGTTAAGAATCAGGACAAAGAGGTGTTATTCCCGGTCCTTTTCTAACAAAACATCCCCAAATAATAAAGGTTTCCGGCTATTTCTTTTTTAACGCGCTTATTTCGCCATTGCGTTCGATATAGCAACTGTCAATCTTGTCCATATCATCCGTCAACGCCGACTTGCGGACGCCCTGCATGATGTCTTCCTTACAAAGCAGCGCGCGTTTCATGTTCCGGTCGTTAAACTTCCCATCGCTGAAAAGCAAAATTTTGTTGCCTTCTACAAACCGGGCAACCCTGTCGCTGCGGCTGATCAGCCAGCCGAAGCCCCGGTGCAGCAGCACAATGGCAAAGCAGGTGACGATGACCGGCACAAACGACGATGCGCCCACAATTGTTCTGCTCAACGTAGCGCCGAGCGTAATAGCGATTATATTATCAAGCGGCGTGCGGACGCCAAAGGAACGCCGGCCAGAGATACGGATGAGTATAAAAGCGATCACAAAAACAATGATGCCCCGGTCGGTCATCTGCAGGGCCGATAAGTTTTTGCCCTCGCCAAATAGTTGTATCAAGGTGTTCATAAGCGTAAAAATGAGGTGGCGGGACCAGTTCCCATTGAAACACTAAAAACTATTTTTTTGCGCAAATGTTTCCTTATTCCTGATGAACAACGAAACAAAGACCGTCGCCGTTGTGGTTGCCCATCCCGACGACGAAACGCTTTGGGCAGGCGGCGCCATCCTCGGCAATCCCGGGAAAAGCTATTTTATAGCCAGCCTGTGCAGGAAAGACGATCCGGACCGCGCGCCAAAGTTCAGCAAAGCGCTGGCTGCCCTGGGTGCTCATGGCGCAATCGGCGACCTGGATGACGGGCCTGAACAAATGCCCCTTGAAGAGGAACAGGTTGAGCAGGCCATCCTTAGGTTGTTACCGGCAAGGCAGTATGACCTGGCCATCACTCACAGTATTTACGGCGAGTACACCCGGCACCGGCGCCACGAAGAAGTTGGCCGGGCAATGATAAGTTTATGGGCATCCGGGCGTTTAAGTATCAGGCAGTATTGGGCATTTGCCTATGATGATGGCAACAGGGCGCATTTACCCGTTGCGGATACTTCAACGGCGTTATATAATGGACTATCGCGCGGCTTGTGGGAGAAAAAATATAGCATCATTACTGCAATTTATGGTTTTGACAAGACCAGCTGGGAGGCTCGGACGACGCCTCGGGCAGAGGCTTTCCACAGATTTTTTACCGCCCGCGAGGCGGTTGCGTGGATGAACAGGGAAAACACAGCAATATGAAAGTTTTAGTATTGTACGATTACCCGGCAACGCCCGGCGGCTTATCCACCCAGGGCGATTTACTTTATAAAGGATTATTAGACATCGGCGTGGATGCCCATGCGGTAAATTCCGCGTCGGCGCCTGAAAAGGAATGGTATTACGAATGGTTTAAACCCGACGTGGTGGTGGGCATAGGCTATTGGGGACATATACCCGACCTGGTGCTGCACCCGCTGCAACACCACATGCAGCCTGTACCCTGGCTGGTAGCCGATGGCTATATTGCCAATTACCAGGACGTGCTGAATGAATTGCCGCTGCTGCTGGTTACGTCAAACTGGGTAAAAGAAATGTATGTGCGCGACGGGATTACCGGCGCCAATATCGAGGTGCTGCCGGTAGGTTGTAACTTGTCAGCCTTTTCGCCCATACCAAAAGACGACCCCAAAATAGTTGCCATCCGCAAATCCTTCGGCGTTGAGCCTGACGAGTTGATGATATTAACAGTTGGCGGCGATGCAGCCTCAAAGGGCGGGCAGGAGGTAATGCAGGCGCTGGCGATGATAGACGGTAAAGTGCCGCGATGGAAATATGTGTGCAAAGTTTGGCCGCAGCAGCGAACGGAGGAACAGAACCGGGAGGACCTGGAATTGGCCATGAAGCTGAATATTGGGGATAAGGTGGTTTTTTCGTCGGGAATTACCTCCCGGAATTATATGCCGTATCTTTTGGCTGCCTGCGATATTTATGCCGCGCCATCGCGGCTGGAGGGTTTCGGCATGTCGCAGGTGGAGGCCAATGCGTGCGAAAAGCCGGTCGTCGGAATAAAAGCAATGGGGCTGCTGGATACGATGATCGATGGCGAAACCGCTTTCCTGGCGAACGTGTCGCAGAAAATTGTGGTTGATCATGCCATTCTTGGACCGGAGGCAGGTTATGAAGAAAACCACCGCGTGGATTTTGATATCCCGCGCACGGTAGACTACCGGGCCAACCCGGAAGATATCGCCGTTGCGCTGGAGCAACTGATGAACCATCCGCTGCTACGCATACAACTGGGCAAGACAGGAAGAAAACATGTTGCCGAAAGGTTTGATCATACGGTGGTGGCCCGGCAGTTTGCGGAGATTGTGCAGCGGAGACTAGGATTGAGGTGAAAGGTAAAAGGCGAAAGGCAAAAGGTGAAGAGATGGGGTAAAAAGTGAAAGGTGAAAGGAAAAAGAAGTGATATCGATTGGGATGAAGTGGCTGCCGCGAAAAAGGCTGCCGTTGAGATACTGCTGCATAATGCTCGCGGCCCTTTTGAGGGTTTGCCAAGGACAGCAGGCTTTGGCTACCCGGAGCCGTATACGCGCGATCTCATGTTTGCTATTTTGGGGATTGGTGTGAGCGGGAATAGTGAACTATTAGCGGGTATCCGGAACGTGCTGCAAACGCTGGCCCAAAACCAAACGGCACACGGACATATCCCTTCGCTGGTGCACGACCCCGATGACCGGGGAGCGAGCGATACCACGCCATTATTTTTACTGGGAGTTGCCATTTTCCGCAAGGTGACCGGTGAGGCTGATTTTTTGCAGGATGCCGTTGTAAAGGCGCTTACCTGGATGGAATACCAAAGCCCTGACGACCGCTACATGGTGGCCCAGCAGCCTACCAGCGACTGGCGCGACGAGCAATGGGTGCTGGGCTATGGGCTGTTTGTAAATACGCTGGTTTACGCTTACCTGCGCCTTTTTGGCGATAATGACCGGGCGGAAAAACTCTGCGCGGAAATGCAGGAGCCCGTCATCGATGGCGGTTTTATCCCGCATCATGTCCATGAAGGCCTGGTCGTTAAAAGCAAGCCTTATTTTGCCTTTTGGACCTATAAAGTTTATTGCAGCGACCGGTTCGATCTGCTGGGAAATAGTATAGCCATTTTATCCGGCGTCGCGCCGCATGAACAGGCCAACGAGATTATCGACTGGGTGGAACAGCAATGTGCAGCCATGCGCGCTGGCGGCGACCTGGCTGCGGACATCCCACCCAATTTTTTTCCTTTTACGCTCCCCGGCGATGCAGACTGGCATCCGCGTTATAAAGATTTTAATATGCCCGGCAATTACCATAATGGCGGGATTTGGCCTTTTATCAGCGGCTTGTATATCGCTGCCCTGGTGGCTGCCGGGCGATTTGACCTGGCTGAGCAGAAGCTGCAGGAATTAACCCGGCTGGTTAAACTTTCCAGAGATCCGGAACTCGAATTTGGCTTTAATGAGTGGATAAAGGCGCAAACAAGCCAGCCGATGGGCGTCGACTGGCAAACCTGGAGCGCCGCCCTTTACCTTTATTCCGCCGAGTGTGTGGGAACCGGAAGAACGCCGTTTTTTGACGAAATGAGAGGGAAGAATTAGAAAAGTCCCCTCGCAACTAATTGCGTTTTGCCTGTTATAAGGAGTATATTTCTAATTAAAGTTATTACTATTTTTATGGCGCAATAAACCGACACTTTTAAACCGTAACAAAATAATAAACACAAAAAAATCATCATGAAAAAGAGCTATTCGATTAAAGTTTTTGCCCTGATCCTGGTAGGGCTGATGGCGTCAGCCGTCTCAAAGGCGCAGGACACAGCCAAAGCAAAAAGGCCAAGCCCGCCGGCAATGGCGATGGGGAAGATCGGCGGAGCGAGTATCATGATCAACTACAGCAGCCCTGCTGTAAAAGGCAGAAAGATATTTGGCGGATTGCTGAAGTACGACAGTGTATGGCGTGCGGGGGCCAACGAGGCTACTATGTTTCAAACGGACAAGGATATAACCATTGAAGGCAAAAAGCTGCCCGCAGGCAAATACAGCTTCTTCGCCACTCCGGGCTTAAAAACCTGGACCATCTGGTTCAATTCGGAAACCGGGCAGTGGGGCGATAAAAAAGGCGGAGCAGCGAATATGGATCCCGCCAAAACCGTGCTGAGGGTAACCGTTAAGGCCAAAAAGTTAAAGGACCTGAAAGAGCGCCTGGAATATTATATTAAGGATAATGGGTTTGGCTTTCAGTGGGAATATTCGGATGTGTTTGTGAAGGTGAAATAACGCGCGTTTTTCACGTTGGCGATAGGGCTGAAGATTTTCAGCCCCTACAGGCGGTTGGAAAATGAAAGGGCGGTGAATTTTCACCCTGTCAATGGGTGTACGAACCTGTAAGGGCAGAAAATTTTCTGCCCTTACGGGTTATCGGGATTACCACGGCGGGCAACGTCCATATGGGTGGATGAACAGGTAGGGGCAGAAAATTTTCTGCCCCTACGGGTTATCGGGATTACAATGGCGGGCAACGTCCATACGGGTGGATGAACAGGTAAGGGCAGAAAATTTTCTGCCCTTACGCAATGTGTTGCGATATTAAAAATTACCCATTCCCCACCCTTTCAATTTCATCATTAGCCCCGGTATCCGTGTGGCTGGCGGCTTTGTATGCTTTGCCGAAACGATAGGTAAAGGCAAGAGTAAGCACCCGCGTGTCGCGCATCTCTTTAAAATATTCGGTTGCGTTTGGGAACTGGGTCAGGCCCTCCATCCAGTTGGTGTGGAAAATATCGCGGTAGCTGAGCTTTAGGGTGGCTTTTTTTTTCAGGATTGGCCTTGACAAGCCTAATGACAGCTGGCCGGTTGGGTATAATAGTTCCTGTATGTCGTTGCGGGCCCGGGTAGTGTAAGCGCCGGTAATTTCGGCGGTGAAGATTTTGGCAATGGTAAACTGGTTGCCAGTGTTTACGCTAAGCTGGTTGATGGTGCTGGTGTAATTGTTGCCGTTAAAGCCCGCCAGCTGTTTGTGGTTAAATATGGCCTGCGCCGTGAAGGACCACCAGCTAAACGGCGATGCCGACAGGGCTTCGGACAAACCGAAATTATAAGTATGGCCCACATTGCCCTGTGAGTACAATAAGATCTGCTTAGAGGTATCGGCCAGGAACAGCTGCGAAAAATAATTGCTGATGAGGCTGTAAGACACGGTGGTGGTCAACAGGTTTTTATATTGATGCGTCAGCTCCAGGTTCCAGCTGTATTGCGGCAGGATATAAGGGTTGCCCGTTTGGTAAGTGTATTTGTTGATGATAAACAAAAAGGGGTTCAGCACCTGGAATGGCGGTCTGTCGATGCGGCGGCCTGCGCTGAGGCCGAAGCTGTTGGCGGTATCGGCCTGGTAGCTGATATAGCCGCTGGGGAAAAGCCCGCCATAGTTACGCGAGAAAGCCGAATCCTTTTGAATGGCATTGCCCAATTGGTTGGCGTGATAGCCGGTGTGCTCGTAACGCAGGCCGGCTTGAATCATCAGATGATCATACTTCTGCTCAAAATCACTGTAAAGCGCATGGATTGTCTCGTCGTAAATGAAATGGTTGCTTTTTGTATCGTCGTTAACATACTGCGTGCCGTCGAAGTTTTGATAAAGCGCCGAGTTATCCGTACTGCTGTGCGACGATTTCCAGCCTGCCCCGAATGTGCCTTTCTTGCCGGCTTTTAGGGTATAATCAATCTTACCGGTAAGGATGTTAATGGTAGTGGGGATGTTTGCCCGCGACAGCTCGTCATACCCACCCGGAGCCAGCAACTGGTAGTCGAAATTCTGATCGCTGGAAAAAGTGTAATGCAGCAAGTCGAAATCGGCGGCTATATCCTGCGATGCGGAGATGGCATGCCGTGCATTAAGGTTGATCGCCCCGTTTTTAAAGCCGTTGTTGTTTTTGTTGTCCGTAAATATGGCCGAATCCAGCCCACCGGAAGGACTTAACCAGCGGGCCTGGTCGGTATTGTCGCCGTTACGGCTGATAGCGGTTCCGGTGAGGGCGATGCCCACAGTGGTATTGGCGTCAACCGAATAATCTACGCCGGTTTTGATGGTGTTATTAATGAAGATGCCTTTAAAATAAGCAGGCTGTTCCAGCATAGACAGCAGCGTGCCGTTATCGTCGTAATATTTGCGCAGGGCATACAGGTTAAGGTAATACTGCACATAATTGCGGTTATAGTTAAAAAACGTATTGAACTTGCCGCTGCGGTAGTTCAGCGCCAGATTTTGGTTGTTTTTGGGATAAACCCCCCACCCCACCGAGCTAGTGAACGTACCGTTGAACCCGCTCTGCCGGTTCTTTTTTGTTTTTATGTTGATGATGCCCGCATTCCCCTGGGCATCGTATTTGGCAGTGGGGTTGGCGATCAGCTCGATCTGGTCCACCTGCGAGGAGCTCATGCTGCTGAGCAGGTTATTCAGGTCATCACCGCCGAGATAGGTGGGCTTATCGTCAATGGTGACCAGCACGCCGGTTTTACCCTGTAGCGAAATGCCGCCATTGCGGTCCACCGTTACGCCGGGCGATTTTTCAAGCACCTCCAGCACGGTTGTCCCCGCGTTGGTAACCGATGCGCCCACGTTTAGGATTACCTTGCCTTGCTTTTGCTCGATAAACGGTCTGCTGGCGGTAACGTTTACCTCTTTGAGCGTATTGCTGGTCGGCTGCAGCGCTATGGTGGCTGCATTTACATCACCAGGGAAATGGTAAACGCCCGTAGTTTGCGGGGCATAGCCGGTATAGCTAACCATAAAGGTGTAGGCGCCATCGGCAATGTTTTCAAAAACCGCCGTTCCCTTTGCGTTGGTTATGGCGGCCTTTACCAGTTTGCCACCAGCTAATTGCTGGACGGTAACGCCTTCCAAAGGCTGCTGTTTTTCGTTTAACACGGTAAGTGTGAATGCGGAAGCTTTGGGCGAGGGTTTGCTGTAACCAGTAAACGACAACCATAACAGCATTAACAATGCTGCCATGGTTTTGCTTTTTATTGGGGAAAGGAACGAATAAACAGGTAAAGAGTTGGTCATATAGCTGGCTTGGCCGGCTGCGCATTTGCCGGCAGGATATGTTTTTAGGATATGACGCGCGGAAGCCTTAATAATTACACGACGGATTATTAAAATTTAGGCCTTGTAAGACGAGAGGCAATAATCGGGCTGAGTCAGCAAAGAAAACAAATCCGCATTTTTTTGGTTAGCTTTAAATGAAAGAGCACAGCCTCCCTGCACTATCTATCGTTGCATTATCCCTTTTTATTCACTTTAATAACGCGGGGCGTTTCCCGATGGAATTTAGCGGGGGAATGCAACTGCATAGCACGCCCTCATCCTTTGCAGACACCTCCGAAATCCGGATAAAAGTAAAAGACCTGAGCCGTAAATTCCTTTCTTTCTACGATGCAGCATCGGCCGGAAATCTTTCGGAAAACGCCCGCTGGTTGTTATGGAAAAGAAGTTACGATTTTGCGGCCGTGCCGCCGACAGCCCAGGGCGACTCTATAGCCCGCAAGTTGCTCGACAATGCATGGAGCCGTTACCCGGCGATAGTTGCGGAATTGAAAAAAGGCGATTTGCTCGGCAAGCCGGAACCCGCAGGTGTTTTGCAGTCGGTAGCGGCCCTTCTGAAACCTGGGAAACCAGTGGATATCACCATACTCTCGTATATCGGCGGGTTCGAGGATAACGCATTCACCAATGTGACCAACGAAGGGATCGTTGTGTCCATCCCGCGTGAGTCGCCCACCATCACCAGGGAACTATTGATGACCCACGAATTTACCCACGCCGTGCAAATCTCCATGGGTTACCTTTCGGGTGGGTACATTCGGTCGATTGGCGCCATCGTCGTGTCCGAAGGGCTTGCCTGCCGCGTTACCCAAAGTTTGCACCCAAACCTGGGTGATGGCAGCTTTATCGAGCTCACACCCGGCTGGCTGAAAAAATGTGAGGATCGAGAGTCTGAAATACTGAAAGATGTAAAAGCGCACCTAAGATCCAGCGACCCAAATGATATCATGAAATACACCATGGGCAAAAGCGACCTGGGCATCGACCGTGAAGCCTATTATGCCGGATGGGTAGTTGTGCAGCACTGGCGGACAAAGGGCTTAACATTTGCCCAGATAGCGCGCATACCAGAAAAAGACATGCCCGCGCGGGCCGAACAGGCGATCGATGAGGTGCTGAGCGTGAGGAAATAGTAATTTCATTAAGGCACTAACATTTATTTAAGCATCGTCAACCTAAAGAATTAAAGCACCTGCCAAACCTGTATCAACACCTTGCTTGGTGTGCGGATACCATTTGCTATAAAGATGTGCCGGTTTAACCAGTCGTATCTGGCGGTAGCCGTTTCAAATACCGGCGTCGTGCGGAAATAGTATTCCGAAGGATCCGCTAATTCTCCATCGGCTATTTTTTGCATGGCCATGGGAGTGCCATGGCGTAAACACCGGTTAACTACGGTGATCAGTACCTCGTCATCGGTTTTCAATACATAGCGGGCGTCCATTTCGGTTACACCATCAGGGCGTACAAACTGCCAATCGTAACCTCCGGGTAAAATAGCCCCTCTTATCCCGGGCCCTTCAAATTGGCCGCCCAAAATCGGTACTATCTTTTTAACCCCTTGCCAACTTCGCCCAGTTCCGGCAGTTTGTTGGTGAAAACCCCACAGGTGTTCGGACGAGAAAAAAAGCAGTGGCCAAGCGCGATTCCCGCCTTGGGGCGGAGAAGGGTGGGGTTTAGCGAACTATCCAGGCAACCGTTTTATGCCGTCCAACGTGGCGGCGAAACCCCTCCTCCCATTTCACAGTCCACCGCGCCCCTCCCCAGGGATGGAATTTCAGCTGCAACACGAATCTTCCGAACACCTGTGGTGAAAACTCCAACAAGGGTAGAAAACTAAAATTTCCCGCCTTACGTATCTTCCCTTGGATTCAGTTAGTTGCGGAATACACTAACAAGGCCAAAATTATACGTTTAAACAGATTGTTTGTAAATTACTGTTTTACAGATATTCATGATTCTGTAGGCGTCATTTTTCGAACCATGACATTGGTCTGACCATTTTGGTATAAAAGTCAAAAAATAAATAACTGTTAATCAAGCGATTGAATAAACGTGACATTTAGATGAAACGGTCACCCTTTTTTGCGCCGTTAATTTGCCCTGTGTTTAATAAAACACAGTATACTTATAACATTTATAGTCATGAAAAGTACATTAAAAATCACAACCCTGGCACTTGCTTTCGCCGGGTTCGCATTCGGCGCCAAAGCGCAAACCGCTCCTGCTAATCAAACCAAATCTGCCGGCTCAAACGGCGTCGTGCTGAGTGCCGGCGTTGACGCGGGCATCCCTACAGGGAATTTATCAAACGGTTATAACTGGAACATCGGCGGCTCGGTACAGGCCGACATCCCGGTGGTAACAAATCAATTATTTGTAACAGTTAACGCGGGTTACAACAGCATACAAGGCAAGGATAATGCTTACGGCACCAACCTTACTGCTACCAACATCCAGTTGCTGCCTGTAAAGGCCGGTTTAAAATTCTTCCCCGTAAATCATTTTTACGTACAGGGTGAAGCGGGCGCTGCCTTTTTGTTGAACAAATCCGACCTGGGTTTTGATAACAGCGCGACCTTTATTTATGCCCCGCAAATCGGTTACCAATTCCCCTTAGGCGGAAAGAGCTACCTGGATGCAGGTGTGCGCTACGAAGGATCAACCAAGTTTACCAGCAACAACGATAACAGCCAGGTAAATTTTGTCGCCCTGCGTTTGGCATACGCATTCGGCACTAAATAACAAAACTTTAATGGTGAGGACGGGGAGCGCGCAAAGCGCTTTCCGTCTTTTATCAAACGTTTAGGCAATACCCCGCCTGCCGGTCAAAAAAGCCAACAGGCGCCTAAGCGGAAAGCGGCGGAAACCACAGCTTCCCCACCCCAGGACACCTCACACAAAATGCCGCTTATATCACTATAGCAACACAACAATGAAATTAAAATTTAAAGCATACCGGTTACTGTTTATTTCGCTTGCGATGCTTGCAGGGCCGGTATTTGCTTTCGGGCAGGGCACCACCGTAAGCGGCGAAATTAAAGATGCCAAAACCGGTCAGCCGCTGCAGCTCATCACCGTGCAGGTTTCGGGCACCGAACAGGGGGTTAACACCAACGACAAGGGCCAATATCGTCTTTCCGTCAACGGCACGTTTACACAGATACAGGCGTCGGCCATCGGCTACAAAACGGTGTTGAAAAACATCATCCCCGGCAGGGCACAAACCATCAATTTCACGCTTTCTGCCGACAACAAACAGCTCAGCGAGGTCGTGATCAGGGCCGGTAAGAAACCCAAATACCGGAACCGGGATAACCCCGCCGTCGAGCTGATCCGCCAGGTGATCGCCCATAAAAAAATGAACCGTGTTGAAGGGTATGATTATGCCGAATACAAGCAATACGAAAAGATGGTGATCTCGCTGAGCGACCTGTCGGACAAATTTAAAAACAAGCGCATCTTTAAAAATTTCCAGTTCCTGTTCATCTCGCAGGATTCAACCGCTATGGGCGGCAGAAACATGCTGCCGCTGTATATGGACGAGAAATTATCCGATAACTATTTCCGCAAAAACCCCGACACCCGCAAACAGGTGATCACCGCTCAAAAGCAGGTTAAATACGACGAAAACTTTGTGGATAACCAGGGGCTCAACGCCTACTTTAACCGGATGTACCAGGATATTGACATTTATGATAACAATATCATGCTGCTGAGCAACCAGTTGCTGAGCCCGATTGCGGACAATTCGCCCACGTTTTACAAGTTTTTTATTACCGATACCATTAAGGACCAAAACCCCCAACTTATTGAGTTAAGCTTTACACCACGAAATAAAACCGACCTGCTTTTCCAGGGACATCTTTACGTTACCATGGATGGCAACTACGCGGTTGAAAATGCCATGCTTACCGTTAACAAAAATATCAACCTGAATTTTGTACGGCAGATGCAGGCCTCGCTACAGTTTGAAAAAAATGAGGACGGACGCTACCACCTGAGCAACAGCGACCTGAAAATTGATTTCGGGCTGAACAAAAACAAGGGCGGCGGCATTTTTGGCGAACGCGCCGTCGCTGTTAAAAACTTTGTGGTCAACCGGCCGCGCGACAAAAAAGATTATGAGGGCCCTTCGCTGGTGGTGGCGCCCGAGGCAGAAGGCAAAAACGATGTTTTTTGGCAGGTGAACCGCCTGGACACGCTCACCACGGCTGAAAGAAACATCTATAAAAATATCGACAGCCTGCAGGTGATCCCATCGGTTAAACGCACCATGGACATCGTTACCCTGTTTTTTGCGGGATATAAAAATTTTGGCTGGTTTGAGATGGGGCCGGTAAACTCGTTTTACAGCTTTAACCCGGTTGAAGGCTTCCGGCTGCGGCTGGGCGGCCGTACCACGCCCACCCTGAGCAAACGTTATTATTTTGAAACTTACGGCGCTTATGGTTTTAAGGACGAGCGGTTTAAATATTTTTTAAGCACTACTTATTCCCTTAACGACAAATCCATCTACCGGTTTCCGCAAAACTATGTGCGGGCCAGCTTTGAGCACGACACAAAAATTCCGGGCCAGGAACTGCAGTTTGTGCAGGAGGACAACTTTCTGCTGTCCTTTAAACGCGGCGACAACGACCTTTGGCTGTATAACGACATTTTCAGGCTGGATTATGTGCATGAGTTTAACAACCACTTCTCGTACAAATTTGAATTCCAAAACTGGAACCAAAACCCGGCCGGCGAACTGCATTTTATAAACGATGTAAACGGCACGCCAAATAACGTGAACCATATCCGGTCAACCCAACTGTCGGCCGAGCTGCGGTACGCCCCTTACGAAAAGTTTTACCAGGGCAAACTGTACCGGACGCCCATACCAGAGAAGTACCCCATTTTCACCCTCCGGTACGACCAGGGTTTCGATGGCGTGCTGGGCGGCCAATACCATTACGGCAATGTTACGGCGGATATCAGCAAGCGTTTTTACCTGTCGCAACTGGGCTATACCGATGTAAACGTGGAGGGCAGCAACATTTTTGGCCAGGCCCCATTCCCGCTGCTGGATATTGCGCGCGCCAACCAAACGTATGCCTTCCAGTTCCAGTCGTACAACCTGATGAACTTTCTGGAGTTTGTGAGCGATCATTACGCCGGCCTGAATATCGACCATAATTTTAACGGTTTCTTTTTTAACAAGATCCCGCTGCTGGAGAAATTAAAGTGGCGCGAGGTGGTCAATTTTAAAGGCCTTTGGGGCGGCATCAGGGATCAAAACAACCCATCCCTGCACCCCGACCTGCTGCGCTTCCCGGTTAACGGCGATGGCACGCCCATCACCAACGCGCTGGGCAGCACCCCATATGTGGAAGGCAGCGTGGGTATTGCCAATATATTTAAGCTGCTGCGGGTAGATTATGTGCGGCGGTTTACCTACCTCGACCACCCGGGCGTGGCGCGGTCGGGCGTAAGGTTTTTTATGAAGTTCGACTTTTAGAAAGTCCGAAAGTCGGAAAAGTCCGGAAGACCGTATCCAAATCAATTTTGTTTATTTTTTGGTCAATACCTACGGAAAGGCAGCGGGACGCCGACATAGGCATCGGGGGCCCCGTGTCCTTCCCGCAATCACGGAGCGCAGGATCCCTTGCGCAACGAAACTAGGCATGTATGGCAACTTTTTGGCCATGAACTTCCTTCAAAATAGAAACGATAGCATCCAGCCGCAACGGCTTCGAGATATAGTTATCCATATCGTTGCTCAGGCAAATATCACGATCTTCGGCCAGTGCATTTGCCGTCATGGCTACGATAGCCGGCTGCGGTATTTGCAGCTTGCGGATCTGCCTGGTCGCTTCAAAACCGTCCATTTCGGGCATCTGGACATCCATCAGGACCAGATCGAATTGCCTGGCTTTGGCCCGGTCGAGTGCTTCCAGGCCATTGCTGGTCATCTCGGCCTTATAGCCCAGTTTTAACAATATCCGCTCGATCAGTTTCTGGTTGACCGGGTTATCGTCTGCAACCAGGATTTCCAGCGGAAACTGTACAGCGAAGCCCGGATCAAGCAGTGAGCTTTGTTTTTGTTCCGGCGGCGCTATTTCCATGCGGTCGCCCAGTTCTGCGCAGATGCTTTTCAGCAAGTGGGCCTGCTTTACCGGTTTCATCAGTACCGCCGAAAATAATCCGGGGTAGCTTTTGTGGCCGGGGTACCCTATGGAGCTTAAAAGGATAACCGGAACAGGTTTGGCCATTTTTTTTATCTCAGATGCAAAACCGGCGCCATCCATCTCTGGCATTTCCATATCCGTGATCACGAGGCTGAAACGATTATCGGCCGCCAATACTTTAAGCGCCTCGCGGGCGGATGAACAAGTTACCGGGACCAGTTTCCATTGTTCGAGTTGCGCTGTTAAGATGATCAGATTGGTTTTGTTATTGTCAACTACCAAAACCTTTTTCCCTGCTATATCGGCAAGGCCGGGCTGTATGGTACGCTCAGCCGCTTGCTGGTCACTTGATTTAACGGTAATGGTAAAATTAAAGGTCGATCCCTCGCCGAGTTTGCTCTCCACCCATATTTCTCCGCCCATCAGGTTCACCAGCCGCTGACTGATGATGAGCCCGAGGCCGCTGCCCCCGTATTTACGGGTGGTGGAGGAATCAACCTGCGAAAATGCCTGGAACAGGCCCGAAAGCTTTTCTTCGGCTATGCCTATCCCGGTATCTTTTACACTAAAGCCGATCTCGAGTTCACCATCGGGCCCGGCTTTTGACAGGAAGATCTTTATAAACACCTCCCCTTGCGATGTAAATTTGATCGCATTATTGATCAGGTTGATGATAACCTGTTTCAGGCGAAGGCTGTCACCGGTCACAAAATGCGGAAGATTAAAATCGATCTGGTAGATGAGGTCAATAGCTTGCTCCGCCGCTTTCTGGGAGAACATGTCCATAATCTCCTCGATAACCTGCCGCAGGTCGAAATCCGCTTCCTCAATATCCATCTTGCCGGATTCTATTTTTGAGAAGTCCAGTATGTCATTGATCACATTCATCAGGCTATCGCCGCAATTGATAATCGTCCGCGTATAGTCACGCTGCTCCTCGTCCAGCCTGGTTTCGGAGAGCAGGGAAGCCATTCCGATTACACCATTCATCGGTGTTCTGATCTCATGGCTCATGGTCGCCAGGAAAATGCTTTTTGCCCGGTTTGCCTTATCTGCTTCCTCGCGGGCCATATATTCCTGGTCTTTCTGATCCTGTAACTCTTCCGATTGCGCCTGCAATTCTTCATTCATGGCCAGGATCTCTTCCGACCGTGCAACCAGTTCGTCATTCACAGACTGTAATTCTTCTGATTGTGCCTGTAATTCCTCATTCACGGACTGCAATTCTTCCGATTGTGCCTGTAATTCCTCGTTCAGCGCCTGCAGGTTTTCCGATTGTGCCTGTAATTCTTCTGACTGACGCCGTACTTCTGCCGTGCGTTCTTTTACCTGGCGCTCTAATTTGTCTTTCTGCGCCATAATGCTGCTCACCCGGTAACGGTAGATGCCGTACACACAGCCCAGTAAAAAAAGACCGGCCGATGCCCGGAACCACCAGGTCATCCAGAAAGGCGGCACAATGGTAACTTTTAAGCTCAATATATTCGGCGACCATTTGCCCGCGCTATGCTGACTTTTTACTTTAAAAACATAATTACCCGGCGGCAGGTTGGTATAAGCAGCCCGGTTTTGATCTCCAACGTAATTCCAACCTTTATCGAAGTTTTCGAGCATGTACGCGTATTGTTTTTTCCGGGGTGACAAATAATCCAGTGAAGCATACTCAAAGGATATGGCTGACTGATCATGTGACAAAGTTATCGACCTGGTTTCGGAAATATCCTGCCGCAATGGTGATGCATCCTGGTGGTTTTGCTCTACCTGAACCGACTTGTTAAACAATTCAAAACCGGTTAATACTAAAGGGACGTTATAAACCATATTGGTCACCCGGGCAGGTGAGAAAGCGTTTAAGCCGTTTATCCCGCCAAAATAGAGAATACCCTTGCTGCTATTGATCGCAGAATGGGCTTTAAACTGGTCGGCCTGCAAACCGTCTTCCGTTGTAAAATTGATAAACTTGTTTACCCGGGGGTTATACATCGATAACCCATTACTGGTACTTACCCACATCATTCCATTTTTGTCTTCCACCACTGCCTGTGTATCGTCACCCGGCAGGCCGTCCTTTACGGTGAAAACTTTGAACAGATGTGTGCGGACATCGAAAAGATTCAAACCGCCCTGCGTGGAAATCCATATATTACCGTTGCGATCTTCGCACATATCGGTCACGGAATTGTTGCTCAAACTGTTCGCTTTACGGTTATATTGAAACCTTGCAAAGTTGTTTGTTTTAGGCTGATAGAGGTTTAGCCCTGCATCATCCGTACCGACCCATAAATTGCCTTTACTGTCCGTAAACAGTAAACTGATAATATCGCTGCTGAGGCTTTTGGTATCATTGTCATCATGCCTATAATGCAGGAAATTGTTCGACTTCGGCTGGTATAGGTCAAGTCCATTACCAAATGTGCCGATCCATATCCTGTTATCAGGCGTTTGACCGATTGCGTAGATATCGTTTCCGCTGAGACTGCCGGGATCGTTGTTGTCATGTTTAAAAGACTTGAACGTTTTAGTTTTGATATCCATCAAACTCACGCCATTGCCCCAGGTTCCAATCCACAAATTCTTCTGCCCGTCTTGTTTAATGCTCAGAATATTATTCCCGCTGATGCTGTTACGATCAAAGCGCTGGTGTTTATAGGTGGTGAATTTCCCTGTTCTGGGGTTCATATCATTAAGACCGCCGCCATCCGTGCCGATCCATATATCCTTGTCGACACCCTCAAATAGGCATAGAACAAAATTATTGGACAGGCTTGCAGACAATGAACTATGCGTATAATGTGTGAACGTACTTTTGTTTTTTTGATATAAAGAAATGCCGCCGCCATAAGTTGCCAGCCACATATTCCCAAAATTATCTTTCAGGATCACATCAACGGAGTTACTCTTCAGGCTGGTATGATCCACATCGTCCTGCGCATAGGTATCAAACCTGCGTTCTTTGTAATTAAATACACTCAATCCTCCGTTTTCCGTACCGATCCACAAATTTCGCTGACTGTCTTCAGCGATACACTGAATGCTGTTATTTATAAGGGAGTTCGCGTGATCAGGGTCGTTCAGAAAATGTTTGCAAACACCGGTTGCGGCATCAAGAAGGTTTATTCCGTCTTCCCGGGTGCCGATCCATAGACGATGATCGCTGTCTTCAAAAATTGAGGTTATATAGTCGCCGGAAAGGGACGTCGCTATTTTTTTGGAATGCCGGAAATGCCGGAAAGTATTCTTACCGTCGAACAGGTCTAAGCCATTGTTTACCGTTCCTATCCAAATATGATCACCGGAATCCCTGAAAACCGTTATGATCTCATTGCCCCCGATACTGTTGTGATTTTTGGGGTCGTTTATGTAATGCGTCCATCTTCCGGTAGACGGATCGAGCAGATCTAAGCCGTCCTGCTGGGTTGCAATCCATATCCTGTTATGTGCATCAACCGCTATCTTGCTCAAAAAATCGCTGGATATGCTATTCTTTTTTTTGGCATCGTGCATATAGCGGTGAAAGGTATTCGTTTTCCTGTCGAATTTATTTAATCCACCCCCCTGCGTGGCTACCCAAATATTTCCTTGATTATCTTCTTTGATGTCCTGCGCATAATTATTGCTGATACTCGATGTATCCTGTAAATTATTTTTAAATATCTTAAAGTTGTAACCATCGTACCTGTTCAAGCCGTTTTCCGTGCCGATCCAGATAAATCCCCGGCTATCCTGTAGCATACAGTTAGAATTGAGGTCGGATAACCCCTGCTCAGTACCAAGATGCTCAAAATGCAGCTGTTGATTCTGGGCGTATAAAAGGTTCGGCAATGCCATTAAAGCAATGATGAGTAAGCGTTTCAGGGCTTGTTTGATTACATCTTCAACCATTTTTCCGTTCAGCATTAGTGCGAATAAACTTTAATTGTAAGCAAAATGATCAGAGTTCTGCAGGGCGGGTCTTTATAGACTTTTACGAAAGGCGCCCCTTTTTTGTTGTAACAGGTTTAACGCCCGGTTATGGCTTCATGTTGGCAGATCGCGCAGGTTCGATTCGTCAGCGGGGCGATAACATTGGCCTGGGTTCAGATTAGACAAAGGAACCGGCGACGGTGTTATCCGCATTACAGCTGCACAATATTATTCCTGATGGCAAAGGTGACCAGCCCGGTAACATTTCGGGAGCCGGTTTTTACCAGCAAGTTATTACGATGACCGTTAACTGTTTTTACACTGATAAATAATTTTTCGGCAATTTCATCGGCAGTGAGTTGCTGACACGTGAGCCGGAGTATCTCCTCCTCGCGCGGCGAAATTCCGGCCAGCGGGTTCCTGCCAGCCTTCGGCTTTTTCATCATGCTGCTTTGAATGGCCTTTAAAGTTCTGCTGTTGATATAACTCCCTTTCTCAAACACGGCCACAATGGCCTCATATATTTCCGATGGGTCGCAATCTTTAACCAGGTAGCCATGCGCGCCGCTCTTTATCATTTCGGCCATAAAGTTTTCGTCGTTATGAACAGAAAGGATCAACACCTTTACCTGCGGAAAGCTTTCGGCCAAAGCAAGCGTGAGGTGTAAGCCACTATACTCTTTTTTATTTTGGGGCGGCAACGAAAGGTCAACCAGCAATACATCAGGAATAACTGCGATTTTTGTCAGCTTTTCAGTCACCGAGTAGCCATCGGCGCTTTCAAAAGTTACTTCAAAGTTGTCCTGTTGATTCAATATAGCTTTAATACCTTCTCTGAAAAGTATCTGGTCTTCCACTATACCTATTTTAATAATGCTTTCCGTTATCATGTGTTCAGGTTAAGGGGTCAGTCATAAGGAATAGTAAGAATCGCTGCCACGCCTTTTTCGGCGCCGTTATGAAAGTCGAACCGGCCGTTCATAGCCCTTGCCCTGGCTTCCATACTCGTCAGGCCCAACCCGCGGTCAATCGCTGAAGTATCTGGCAGACCAGTGCCGTCGTCGTTAAAATTAACTACTAAATTCTTATTTAAACAGCTAAGCTCCAAAAATATATTGCGCGCATGCGCATGTTTAATCGTATTGTTAATCAGCTCCATGACAATCCTGTATACACCTAAGGCCACCGTCCATTTAATAACAGGCCAGTCGGACTTGAGTGCAAAATGAACCTTAATATCACCTGACTGATTAATTTGACCGACTACCGATTCAATCGACTTTACCAGGCCAAAAGCCTCCAGTTGCGGGGGCATCAGCTGGTGGCTGATATTTCTGAGGTTTGCCATCGCCGTTTCTGACAAGTTGACCAGGTTTTGGATATTCACGGCGGGAGCGCCACCCCCCTCCTCCGCGCCCTGTTTTTGGCGGATCAGCACTAGGTTCATCCTGATAATGGATATTACGGCCCCCAAATCGTCGTGCAGGTCCTGGGCTATGCGTTTACGCTCCTCTTCCTGCACCATAATGCTGTTTTGCAAAAGCTCGTCGCGCTGTTTGACTTCAATCGCTGCTTTTTCAAGCTCAAGCGCCATCAGGTTTTTCTGAAAGTTTTGGTACAGCAATACCACACCTGCCGCCACAATAAAAAGCGTAACTGTAAACGGTATGATGATATCAACAAGGTTCATTTTTGCTTAACATGTTTCCAAACGGCAACTATAAAAAAAGCATACATCACCACCGATGCAAGGTCGTTGTATACCCAAATATAATTTACGGTGTTTTTGTCGGCGTTTTTTATCAGGAAATTCGAGAAATAATATATTAATAAGGTAGTAGAAAAATTGATAAAGATGCCCGAATTGATCAGCGCGGCAATTTTGCCCATTGGGGTTTTATTCATACCCGAACGGGGATCCAACAATACAATGAATGCAAATATCGATAAAATGATCATCACCAGCGCCTCGGCAATAAGCGCGTACGAATTGAACGAATCGGGCGGCTGTATAAAGACGCTGTTGATGACAGAAAACAGCAGAAACAGGGATATAAGCGTGAAAAATATTCTCTTATCGACGTATTGGTTCAGAAAGGAGTAATAAAAATGTGCCAGTAGCGCAAATTCCACCGGCACATCTATATGCAATAAAAATAAATTGTGATGTTTTAAACTGGACAGCACCAACTGCGAAATCTGAATAAAGCCGTTAAAAATCAGGAAAAGCTTAAAGGAGAACAGTCTTTTATCAAATTTTTTGAAATAAATAAGCGCTAATACCGCCGCCAGCAATGGCGGGATATTCGATGCGTCCATTATAAAACGAACTAAAGGCATTTACATCAATTTTAATCCGAATGTTGTAAAACAGCAAATACTATAAATCGCACGGCGGGCAGGGATTATTTAAATCCACGGCATACAATTGGGTAGCGGGAAGCGTTTGTACCAGGTCTGGCCTGGTTGTTTTTTTTGACAGCCCCCGCGGGTATAAGCAGTCCGTCGAATATAGCGTCCCGGTCTGGGTTTGCGCATTATAAGTATATAAATTTCCGTTTATATCAAAGTATAACGCCGCGGTAACTTTGTTTTGTGCATTCACAACAACCGGGTGTACATATACTTTTATGATTTTTTTATTGGGGTCGTACCCGAAGCGGGTTCTCAGCCTGATGTTTTCACATTCCGTATAGGCAAATATATTATTGGCGTTAATTAAGCCGAGTGATGCCAGCACGTCAGCGTTGCGTAACCTGCTGCCGCGAAACGATACCTTAGTTGTGTCTTTTTTTGCCGCGTCGATTATATTAAACACGCAATTTTTATTAAAGTAATCTATGTACGGGGTAATTTGATCCAACGATACTTCCCGCTTTTTAAAGCTATCTAACAATATGCCGCTGCTGTCGCTGGTTTTCAAAGCATGGGCTCGATGCTGCCCGCGCCGGGCGCCGGCGCTCAATAATACAATTGCGGCAAATAGTGTTATCAGCAATGTGCCGGATAAAACACCGATTAATTTGAAGGGCTTTTTCATTTTGTTTTAAGTTTAAGTTAAAGGGATAATTTTCTGCAATAATACCAAAAAGCCAACCGGTCGTATCATTATAAAATGGGTCCGTAATGCAAAACAGGTATTTATACCTATGGCTTTTGCAAAAACGGAGATAAATACCGGTTTATCATATCGCTTATTTATCCTCTAACACCGCGCTCCGAAACCCCCCAACTTTACACCATCAAAAGCTTTTGAAAGCGGAGCCCAGAACCCGCTTAAAAAAACGGCCTGGCCTGCGCCGGTAACAGCAGGGGCGTAAACCTGAAAAGCCATATGAGTAGGAAACAATAACACTTATCATGTTCAGTTTAAAAAAACGTGCCGCAGCAGACGACACCACCGCACTAACCAACTACAATGCCGGTTTTTACAATTCGTTAACTACCGCCTTTAACTTAAGCCCCAACGAGTTTCAACTGACCCAGGGCGCTTTTGCTTTGCCGGATACAAACACGGCGATATACAATGTATTCGACGGCGTGCCCCCGGTATCGGTTTGCAATTTGTTCACCGCTAACGACTTAAATACGCTAAGCGCAAACTATCAAAACCTGTTGGGCTACGCCGACGTCCAGGAGCAGCTGTCGTTCACCTATAAAATAGCCAACACTAATTATATGAATGCGGCGAACTGGGTGGGCGGCAACCCGGGTACAAACCCAATGTACTCGCCATCAACCAGCGACATTATAGCCGCCCTAAAAAACGGCTCTGTAATTTCATTCAACTACAATTCCGCAACTGCCGGTACCAGCCTGCAAAATACCTGGGCTCAAAGCGCGTCTTCGGGCGGCGTTTGGTTTTGGGGGTATAACAACGACTCCACATCCCAAAGCATCAACACCCTGGCTACGTCGTCGGATGTTACCGTATCGATGACAGCTACCTTTGCGTCGGTGCCTGTTCAGCCCGGCGGCTGGTTTTCAAACGCCTACCTCATTCAAATGTATCAGGATTCGAGCTTGTGGGAAGGCGGCCAAAGTAAATGGAATACTTTATTCGGATCGGGCGGTTCATTACAGGACGTTAGCGTTCAGGCTATAATCGCAACCGATTTTGTTATTACCATAACCAGCGCCGCCGCCTATAGCGCGTCCCAATACAACTATGTGTATACCAGCAGCAACGTAAATGTTTGGCCTTTTTACACCTCCTCGTCAAGCTCCTCAACAACAACCAACTACACCCAAAACGGCGACAGCAGCATCACTGCCACTATTCAAAGTTTGCCGGGCGCGGTTCAAATTCTGGGCTTTAACGTAAGCTCGACTGCCTCTCTTATCCAGGCTTAAATACCTGAATCTTGTCAGCGCAGGGTTTCCGTATGGAACCCTGCGCTTTTTGCATCCGGCCCCTGTGGAAAACCAAAGGAGCCGGGCAAATGCCCAGCTCCTTTGGTTTTCCCCGTATACTCCTTATGCAGTAACGCTTTCCTTAGCCGCCGGATCGGCTTTGCAGTTAGCGATCAGGTTACGCAAACCATTGCTGATATAACCGCCCCATGCGTTTGAGCAGCTGTCATAACATTCACCGGTTGGAACGAGGCCTACGTGTGTAAAGCGCACTTCGGTTTGGTCGCCTTTGGGGGTGATATCAAAAACAATTTTGGTACCTGTCCATTCGTTTTTGTCTTCAACAAAGTTGAGGTAACTTTCAGTAACAAGCCAAACCACTTTTTTGCCGGGAATCAACTCCATTATCTTTTGTTTAGAATGATGGTACGGCTGGTAATCATACGTAAACTCATCATTAAGCTGGTTTGTGCTGCCTTCAACGCCGGGCGCCCCGGTCCACCATCCGCAAACGTTATTGATGGCCTTATATGCGTTTTCGGGGGTTTGGTTTACCAATATGGTGGTGGTAAAATCTGCTGTTTTCATCTTTTTTTTATAGATTTTAAGTTAAACATTTAGTCTACAATCATTCCAGCGGTCAGGTTTAGTATGGTACCGGTAATTGCGCTGCCCTCGTCAGACGCCACAAAAATCGCTGCATTTGTTAGTTCTTCCAGCGTGGTGGCGCGCCGCCTGTGCGTCATCCCGGCCATTACGGCATTAAATTCATCAAATGATATCCCGTGCGCCTTCCCGTGAATGTCATAAACTTCGTCGATAAGTGATGTTTCCGGAATGCCGGTGGTGAGCAGGCACACGGCCCGCACATTGTATTGCCCGTATTCAACCGACAAGGAGCGGCACAGCGCTTCCATAGCCGCCCAGGCAGGCACCATGCCGCCTACAAATGGCTGGCTGATGCGGCTGGCATTTGGCGTATGCATCAGGATCACCCCGCTGCCTTGTTTGATCATCAGGCGTGCGGCCGCTTTGGCCGTTACGAAATGAGACTTGGCATAGGTAATGACCGGAAGGAGGAAGGTTTCGGCCGCCAGCTCGGCGAGCGGAGTACCCTGGATACCTTTTTGAGGGATACCGATAGCATTGAACGAAATATCGATTTTGCCGGTGCTCCCGACTACGCCGGCGAGATGCCGTTCAACCGCCTGCTCATCAAGTGCGTCGACTTGCGCTATCTCGATGGCCCCTCCGCCGGACAAAACTTCATCAGCGATGGCATTGAGTTTTGTTAGCGTACGCCCGGTCATAAAAACCTTTGCGCCTTCGCGGGCAAAGGCGGTGGCCATAGCAGCCCCTACTGTGCCGTCCCCGTATACAACGGCGACTTTATTCTGTAGTTTTTTCATTTTGTTTGATGGAGAAATATTGATTTTGAATCAGACCTTAATAAATCACCCGGGGTAGTATTACGAAACAAAGTTACTGTCCGAATTTAGTAGTGATCGGGTGTTAAATAGACATTGTATCGGGTTGATTTGGCCAAAACAATTATCTAAATTTGTTTAATAATTTGACCGATGAAGCAAGTGACTATTGTGGTGCCCCAGGGCAAAGCCACGCTGAGCACCATTACGGGTTCGCTCGACATACTCAACAGCGCGAACGCCTACTGGAAAGAAATGGGGCACAAGCCGGTGATGGATATCCGCCTGGCGGGTTTTATGACCGAGCTGAAATTAAGCGGCGGTTACTTTTCGGTTCATCCCGCAAATATCAGGGAAATAAAAAAAACCGACCTGGTGATCATCCCCGCCGTTTTATACCATAACAATTTAGCTGCGGAAAACGAGGCGCTGATCAACTGGATCATCACGCAATACAAAAACGGCGCTGAAATAGCTACCATGTGCTCGGGCGCATTTTTGCTGGCCTCAACCGGTTTACTGGAGGGCAGGACCTGTTCAACACACTGGAATTGGGCAAACGACTTCACCCGGCTTTTTCCAACAATCAATCTTCGCGCAGATAAACTGATCACTGCCGAAAGAGGAATATATACCAACGGCGGCGCTTACTCGTTTTTGAACCTGATGCTTTTTTTGGTTGAAAAATATTTCGACAGGCAAACCGCAATTTACTGTTCAAAAGTTTTCCAGATCGATATAGACAGGACGAGGCAGTCACCTTTTTTTATTTTTCAAACGCAGAAGAACCATGGCGACGAAATGGTTGGCAAGGCACAAACCTATATGGAAGAAAATTTAACCGGTAAAATTTCTTTCGAAGATCTGGCCTCGAAGCTTGCCATCAGCAGGCGGAATTTTGACAGGCGGTTTATTAAGGCCACCGGTAATACCCCGGTAGAATATTTGCAGCGCCTGAAGGTAGAAGCCGCAAAAAGTAATTTGGAGAATGGCAGAAAAAATATCTTTGAGGTGATGTGCGCGGTAGGTTATTCGGACGACAAGGCATTCAGGGAAGTTTTTAAAAAAATAACAGGCCTGTCGCCTGTAGATTACAAGGCGAAATATAATAAAGAAGCCATTTTGGGCTGATATTGCTTATTGGGGTTTTAGAGGGGCAGTCGGGACCAAATCTCTGCAAAACACTAACCATTTACGAAAAGCGGCGTCTGGTCACCTCGCATACCACGCCACGAAGCCCCGGCAAGCCGTGCGATTAGCTGCATAATTATCGATGATTTGATAGTTCAAGGAAGCCTTTTTAAATTTATTTTTTATTTAAAACGTGATCGGCCGCCAATATCAAAAAGAAGTAATCGGAAGTGCCTCCTCCCAAAACATATTCCCCCTGTTGCCACAAGTAGGGCCAGTTAAGCAGCTCCGGGAAATCCGGGCGGATCAGCGCCGTGCCGGATGTAATACCGCCCGGGATATAGGACCGGTCCGCGCGGTTGAAGCCATAAGCGGTTGTCATGGACCTGGCGCCCACGCCCGATACGAATGAAGCCGTGTTTGAGCCCGGATGGCAGCCTAAAACGAAATCAATGGCATGCAGCATATACTTATCGCTAAACACCGCAGGGAAAGCCGTGTATAAAAAATACTGTTTGTAGCCAAAGTTTTGTATCCCCCAGCCCGCGCCCCAAATGTTGGGTTCGTAAGGCACGCCATAGGGCGTTTTAGCGCCCTGCTGCTGAATTTGCACATACAGCTTTTTAACGGCATCGGTCATTGCATCGGTATAAGCCTGATCATTAATCAATGGGATAGTACGGCCCACCAGCCAGCCGGTATTGTTAATATCAGCCGCGATGACTGAGGTGTTTTTTACGAGGAAATCCGAATAGGCTTTATTTTTAGTGGTGATATACAGCTCAACTGCCAGTGCCACCCTTGAGCGAACATTTTGGCCGGGCGTGTTATTCCAAACGTCTTCAGCAATTTGCAGGCATTGAGTGGCTAAGGTATCGTTATATCCCTTCATTACCCTGCTGGCCGCGGCCAGCGCCGCCGCGGTTTCCAGCGAGCGCCGTGGGTTATCCTCGGTAAACACCCATCGGTCGTCGGGCGCTGCCGGCGTATTTAATATACGATTGGTGTTTTTAGCACCGGTTATAAAGGGCACGTTATCCGTAATAACAGCCGGGTCGCCTAAAGTAGTATATTGCCTTAAAGTTGGTTCGATTATCCCACGATAAAAACGGCCCATCGCCTGGTACCCGCCGGTTATTGAAAGCAAGCCGTGCTCTATCTGCTGTAAAATATCAGGCTTACCATCCGGCTGTTGAATTTCCACCAAGTGGTTTTTCTGGTCGATGGTAGTGTTGTCATAGTCCACTGCAAACGCTTCGTAGGCCAGCGTAAGGCCGTGAACGGTTTCTGCCTGCGATTCTACCCTGAGGTCAAAGTCGCCGGCATCATGCCATGCGCCGCGGTTCAAAAATGGCACATTATCACCGGGCTTAAATTTGGTAAGCGTGCTGTGGCCCTGGATATAACCGTCGAAATGATCCGAATCAGTCGGGGCCATTCGTGCATCGTCCATGTGACACAGTCCATGCCATACGCGGTATTTATCGTTTACACGCATGTGGCACATCTGTACCGGTAAAAAGTACGCTAAAGTTGGCTGCCAAACATCGTTCTTAAAAACATCTTTACTTATCTGGAAGGGTTCCGTTTGGTAAGCGTCATATTTTATCACGTACATACCAGGATCGGTAACCTTACTGAAATCCAACTGCATGTAGTGATATCTTAAAAAGTTGCCCCAATCTTTGGGTTGAGTGTTCATTATCTGCACCAGGCCGCCTTTTTCATCCACCCTTAAAACAGAAACGGGTAACCTCCTCTTATCTCTTTTGTCCAGCTCAATCACCGCTACTTTTTCCTGTAAAGGATGATAGCCGACCTGCGAAACCTGTACCACGGGCGGCGACATCCAGTTCGCCGGTGCGTTTGGTGTAACCAGCCATTCTATCGCATTTTTTGCCGCACCTTTTGCTATCAGGGTTCTTACTACAAACCAGCCATTGTTGTGTTTTGCGCGGCCGTCAAGTAATTGCAAATCGCCCGCAGAGATATCTTCTATCGTCATCAGCTGCAAGTTGCTCTCGGGTGCTATCGTAAGTCTTTTACCCGTTGCCATAGGGGTTGGCTGTGCATCGCCGTTACCATCTTTATACATCTGTGTATTGGCTTGCCGGGTAAAAATTCCGAATTGTTTATCCATGTAATACGACTTGCCAAACAACGAGCCGGGATACAGCTCGAGGTTGAAACCCACCTTTCCGATCCACTCGTCGGGGAGGGGTTTGTCCAAATCCACAATGATACGGAATGATTTGCCTGCGGGCAGTACCCTGATATTGTAGGCAAAGTTGAGGTCGGGGTAAATAATAGGGTTAAATCCTTTTCGGTCGATCGCCGGGTTCGGAAACTCCATTCGCACACTTATTTCGCCGGTTGCACGGTTTATTACCCGCTTGCCTACTTTGGGGATAGGCGACCACTGGCCGGGAGTAGGCTCAAGGCGGATGTCGCCGTTGGTTGCAACTCTTTGACCGTTTTGAATGATCCCTACACCGCCCTGGTGCCCTTCCGGATAAAAGTCATGCGCCAGCATCACATTAACCCCGTTAAATTCCAGGTACTCCTGAGAATTGAGTACCATTCCCGCCGCCTTTTTGACGGATTGTGACTTAACTTTTTCAGAAAAAAGCAGGCAGCAAAAGAGTGCCGCAAAAAGTGTAAAGCTATATTTCATAAGTGCCTGATGTTACCGGGTCTACAATCCTGCTAAGGTAAAATTATTGTCCAACAATTTGATCTTGCGGCATTTCAAATTCGCATGAAATATAGCGTGGGAAAAGCACGTAAATGACTTCACCATAAATGAGAGTGCTTAACCCATGTTGGTGCGGTCACAGTGAAACTTCCAAAAGGCTGCACGCCTGGCAGCACAGTTGCTTATGATGATGTAAGCCCGCAGGCCCGGCAGCGGGGAATAATTCTTCTCCTGACGCTTATAACACTCGCAACCTTCCAGCTTCCGTTGATCGCTGCAGCTAACCCATTACTCCGCCCTCAAACTCTTCACCGGGTTGGCCAGTGCGGCATTTACGGCCTTGATGCTTACGGTAATTAACGCAATGGAAAAGGTAAGCAGGGCAGCCAGGGCAAATATCCACCAGCTAAGCGTGGTTTTATAGGCAAAGCCCTGCAGCCATTTATCCATAGCATAATAACCCAGCGGCAGGGCAATAATAGTGGCGATCAATACTGGCTTTAACAGGTCGCGTGAGAGCAGCACAACGATGCCCTGCACCGATGATCCCAGCACTTTGCGTACGCCGATCTCCTTAAACCGTTTGGTGGCTGCAAACGAGGCCAAACCGAACAGCCCCAGGCAGGCCACAAAAATGGCCAGGCCGGCAAAAACGGTTAAGATGGTTTGCTGGCGCAGGTCGGTTTGGTACAGGTCGTTAAACTGCTGGTCTAAAAAGCGGTATTCAAACGGGTAGGCCCCGGCCTGTTTCATGTACTCATCTTTAGCCGCGGCGATGCCGGCCTGTACATTGCCGGCCTGTAGTTTTATAACGATCACGCGCCGGTCGGGCGCGGGTGAGATCACCAGCGGCGCCATGTTTTGTTTCAGCGAGAGGAAGTTAAAATCCTCCACTACCCCCACCACATGGCGGCGCAGGCTGTCGCGGAAAGTGTTTTTTATCCATTTGCCGACGGCCTGCTCCGGCGTCCAGCCCAACTTGGCAGCTGCGGTGTGGTTAAGCAGTACAGATTGCAGGGTATCACTGGGGAATTGAGGGGAAAAATCCCGCCCGGCGATGATCTTGAGGCCAAATGTCTGCACGTATTGAAAATCGGCATATTCGGTGTTGGCGTTCCATATATCATTGTGCCCCTCCACATTAAAGGATTGCGTATCGAAAAAGCCGCCGGGCTCGCCCGACATCAGGGAAACCGATTTAACCGCGCCCGAGTTTTGCAGGTCGGTTTTAAAGGCCTGCATATGGTTGTAAATGTCGTTATTGTCAATGCGTACCAGCAGCGTTTGCTCCTTATCATAACCAAGCTGTTTGTTTTTTACATAGCTCATTTGCCGGGTAATGATAGACGTGCCTACAATGAGCAGGATAGAAATGCTGAACTGCACCACCACCAGCGCATGCCGGAAAGCGGCGCCGCCCTTGCCCAGTTTGAGTTTGCCCTTTAGCGCCTGTATGGGCGAAAATGCCGAAAGGAAAAATGCCGGGTAGCTGCCCGCCAAAAAGCCAACCACCAAAATAACGCCGGCCAGGAAAGCGTAAATGGGCCAGCTGCTCCACGACACGGTCAGCGTGTAGCCCAGCAGTTGGTTATACCAGGGCATGGCCAGCAACAACAGGCCAATGGCGACCAGACAGGAGATGGCTGTAATTAAAACCGATTCGCCGATGAATTGCCCGATCAGGTTATTGCGCAGCGCGCCCAGCACTTTGCGCAGCCCCACTTCTTTCGAACGGTCGACCGCGCGGATGGTGGAAAGGTTCATGAAATTGATGCAGGCGATAAGAAGGATAAAGGCAGCGATGGAAATAAAGATATAAACCACCGTTTTGTCGCCATGCGTAATATCATTGCCATCGAAAGTTATATTTTCGAAATAAACATCTTTTAACGGGACCAGCGACAATGTTGGCTTATAGCCGTATTTGATCGCCGCGTCGGCCATGTACTTGTTTATAAACTGCGGCAGGCGGCGCTGAATGTTTTGCGCCGAAGCATTTTTATCCAACAACACATAAGTGTACAGGCCGTTGCTGATCCATTGAGACGTTGTCGGCGTATTTTTAGGGGTTTGCAGCGGCATCACCACGTCGAAAGTAAGATGCGAGTTGGATGGAACATCTTTAGCGATGCCTGTTATTTTTAGCGGCAGGGTTTTGTCCATCAGGATGGTTTTGCCCATCGCATCGTCAATGGTGGCGAAGTACTTTTTGGCTGTAGTTTCGGTCAGCACAACATCGTTAGGGTCTTTCAGCGCCGTTGCGGCATTACCCCTGAGCAGCGGAAATGAAAAAAGGCTAAAAAAACCAGAATCCACATCGAGCACGCGCATTTCGTGGAACGACTTGTTATTGGCTTTGATCAGGTCGTCGTTTGGATTTACGCGTACTGCTTTAACGATCTCACCTTTAAAGTCGTTCAGCAGCGCCGGTGCATATGGCCATGAAAGGTACGATACGGTACTCGCCTTACCGTTATTGGTGAACCCGCGCGTGACCCGGTAAATACGGTCGCCGTTTTTATGAAACCGGTCCACACTAAACTCGTTACTGATAAACAGGAAGATCATCATGCAAACGGCAATGCCGATGGACAGACCGAGGATATTGATGAGGGAAAATAATTTGTCCTTCATCAGGTTGCGCCAGGCAAGCTTGGAAAAAAATCGCATCATAGCTGTAAAATATGTAACGATGTGTTGTCAATGCCTGTGCCAAAACTGTAACTTGTTGTTATTTAGAGTCTTGTCAATCTTTAAACGAAAGGGGTGTTCGCAATCGGCACAGTTGAAATGTGCGGTTGCGATACATTGAGGGGTGGATCTCCCGCCCATACGGGGTGTTGTCTTATTTTTCTTTCAGGTATTCCCGTCATTTCGCTAACTTAGAATGATCAAACTGAATAAATATCACCCTAAAGCTTTTACCGATGTCTTTCGAAAGCGGCCAGCCACAAAACAATAATTCCAACAGGAACACCTGGAAATATATCCTGTTCATCCTGCTATTGGCGTTGCTGTTTGCCTCGAATCCAAGTTTGCAGGACCATCGCGACGCGGTAAGCGCAAAGGTAAACCGGCTTCTGGGTCAAGAGATCGCGGAACGTGATACCACTGAAAATACGCTTGACCACGCCGGCGCCCAACTTGGGCAGATGCTGGGTACAATGATCATCAACAAAGTAGTTGAAAACACCGTTCAGCGTAAAAATTACCTGTTTTTTTCGCTCACCAACTTTGAGTCAGGCGGCGACGAAAAAATTATCGGCTTCGGCATACTCGGCAATGTATTTATCACCAACCGCGTTGACCAAAAATTCAATGAGGCCCGGGATAAAATGCAAAATGAATGATATCAAAGGCGCAAAATATTGACGGTTATTTCATCACCGTTGCGGGCATTAATCCGGGTACCCGCAAAAAAATTGTTGATGACGCTTTTCCGTCAGCAGGACGGCTTCGGCAAGAAATCAGGGAAAACCGGCAAGCCTGTGCGGCCGGGCAGGGCATAGCAACTTTTTGCATGCAGCGCGGGGCTTGTGCGTGCGCAGCGATGGGGCAAAAAGATTGCAGCGCAAGGTTTTTCATGGTTTTGAACGTGAAAGGTCCTGGGCAAAGAAGCATCCGCCCGCGGCTATGAGCGGGCTCGTTTAATGATTAAGACAAATGATTTGACCGAACGTTCTAATGAACAGGTGTAGACCGAGAATTTACATTTTTTTCCGCATGATGATGCGCAACGGTGCGTGAGCGGTCGACATGTTACCCGAAGATAGGGTTGACCGATTAGCATATGTAGCGGTTGCTTCGTTCCTCGCAATGACGATTTGGTAAGTTTAGGGGTTAACTTAAACCGGCCTGAACCGCGATGTTTCGAGTCGTTGCAGTTATCCTTCTAACAGAAAAACAAATAGCTCCCTGGGGCCGTGAGCGCCCAAAACTAATGTTTTCTCGATATCGGCCGTGCGGCTGGGGCCGGTAACGTTGGTGATCATCGATGGCAGATCGTTACCATATTTATTTTTGAGCATTTTAAATCCATCCTTCAGGTCCATTACGATTTGCGAGGTATAGGCCAGCACGATGTGCACGGGCGGATAAATGCTTAACCTGCGCCCCGCCATGTCAGCGTTCGAAAGCAGAATACTGCCGTTACGCGCAATTAGCGCTTCGCAAAGCGTAAAGCCAACCTCGGCCTGCTCAAAATCCTTGTCGGTTTCAAAAAAGGGGTATTCAAAGCGTTTTAAAACCTCCTGCAGGGCTGGTTCCCAGCAATATATTTTGCGCCATTTGCGTTCTTCGGCAAGCTCAAGCAAGTTTTCAATAAACTGTACCTCGTCTTCGCAAAAAACAAACTGGCCTGAAACGGCCGTAAATTGTTCGGCAAAAATTACTTCGGGCAGTTCATCGGTCGCGGGATAGTGATAAAGGTCTTCCAGGTTAGGATAAGGGTTCTCCCGTTTTTCAAGAAGCGCCTTGCGGATCTTCTTCAGCAGTTTTTCCTTTGATGTGGTGATGTCCCTCATTGTAGTGATTAGAGATCGGTGATTAGAGGTTAGAGGGTTTCTATTCACTAATCTCTAATCACTGATCTCTAGTTTACTCTTTAGCGGCGCTTGCTCCTGTCTCTTCCGGGTTTCTTTTAAAGGTGCCCGAATGATCGGCAACGCCTTCGGGAATCAGGGCAGCGGCAGCAGGCTCTTGGTCTGATTCGGGACCGTTCACAAACTCATCGTAAGTGGTGCGGTTTTCGAAAGGCCGTTTGCCTAAAATTTCTTCAAGGTCCGACTGGAAAAGAATCTCTTTCTCCAGCAGCTTTTCAGCCAGTTTGATCAGGCCTTCCCTCTTGTCGAGCAATAATTTCCTGGTCATTTCATAAACTTCGGTGATCTGGTTACGCACTTCCTGGTCAATCAATTCAGATGTTTTTTCCGAATAGGGCTTATTGAACTGGTATTCGCCCTGGGTATCATTAAATGATACGTTACCCACTTTATCGTTCATCCCGTAAATGGTAACCATGGCATAAGCCAGCTTGGTGATGCGTTCCAGGTCGTTTTGAGCGCCGGTCGAAATTTTTCCAAAAGTTATATCTTCAGCTACACGGCCGCCCATGGTCATACACATACCATCGATCAATTGCTCGGTAGTGTAAAGAAATTGCTCTTTTGGCAGATATTGAGCATAACCCAACGCTGCGACACCACGCGGAACGATGGAAACTTTAACCAGCGGGTCGGCATGCTCCAAAAACCAGCCAGCGATAGCATGGCCCGCTTCGTGGTAAGCTACGATGCGCTTTTCTTCTGGCGATATGATCTTATTTTTCTTCTCCAAACCACCGATCACACGATCGATCGCGTCCTGGAAATCCTGCATATCAACAGCCTCTTTATTTTTCCTGGCTGCTATCAAGGCCGCTTCGTTACAAACATTTGCAATTTCGGCGCCTGCAAAACCCGGGGTTTGCGCTGATAGTTTTTTAGCATCCACGCCATCAGCCAGCTTAACCGGCTTAAGGTGGACTTTAAATATCTGCTCGCGACCCACAAGGTCGGGTTTGTCGATGGATACCTGCCTGTCAAAACGCCCCGGGCGCAATAAAGCCGAATCCAGCACATCAGGGCGGTTGGTTGCGGCAAGAATAATAATACCCGAATCGGTGCCGAAACCATCCATTTCCACCAGTAACTGGTTCAGGGTATTCTCGCGTTCGTCGTTACCGCCTACAATATTGTTTTTACCACGCGCACGGCCTATGGCATCAATTTCGTCGATAAATATGATGCAGGGGGCCTTGTCTTTTGCCTGGCGGAACAAATCGCGGACACGGGAAGCACCGACGCCCACAAACATTTCCACAAAATCAGAACCTGACAGCGAGAAGAAAGGCACCTGCGCCTCGCCGGCCACGGCCTTGGCCAAAAGGGTTTTACCGGTTCCCGGCGCCCCGATCAACAAAGCGCCTTTCGGGATTTTACCGCCCAGGTTGGTATACTTTTTTGGATTTTTCAGGAAGTCGACAATTTCCATCACTTCCTGTTTTGCTTCTTCGAGGCCGGCAACATCGTTAAAGGTAACTGATACCTGCGCCTCTTTGTCAAATAGGGTCGCTTTTGATTTGCCGATATTGAATATTTGGCCGCCGGGGCCGCCACCTGAGCCGCCAGACATGCGGCGCATGATAAACAGCCATACGGCCACCAGCAACACGGCCATAATGATGCACTGTACAAACCAGTTTGAAAGCAAGCTTTCGTGCCCGGCCTCGATAGACACCGGCACCCTGTCCGCTTCCGTAAAACCGAAGGCGGTCTCCGCATCGGCTATCTCTTTAACCAAGCCGTCATATTTGTCTGCCGTAAAAACATACTGCGGCGTACTACTCTCATCGCCGCCTAAACCAAAATTCTTGTCGGCTTTTTTAGCATCATGGTACTCGGGTTTACCCAGGCTTGTACTTTTCAAAAACACCTCGGCAACCAGCAAATCCCCGCTTTTATAAGTGGTAACATGGTCAACATCGTGGTTTTTCAGCATCTGCTGCGCGAACCGCTGAAAAGTGATAGGCGATGTGGTGCTGCTTTGCAAAAGTGTGGCAACGCCTAATAAAACAACAACGATAACAACATAAAACCACATGATATTAGGTCGCGGCGGCTTCGGTGTGATCTTTTTATTTGGTATTTTCCGTAAGGGTTTTGGCTTTTCCAATTTATTATCTTTCATTACATTATTTATCCATTAATCTCAACAACGCGATCATAAGCTGCTGTCAGTCAATTTTTTCCGCAGCTCATAGTTGTTTTCTTCTTTACAAACACAAAATTACAATCTTTAATTTACATTTAAACAGACGTCACATTGACGCATGCCGGAGCGGTTTGTTACGACTTATGCGCTTTTATAAAGCTTGACCTCCGCATCGCCCCATAAGTCTTCCATTCCATAATATTCACGTTTATCTGTCCTGAAAACGTGCACCACTACATCTACATAATCCAGCAGTATCCATTCCCCGTACTGCAGCCCTTCTTTTTTCCAGGGCTCCTGCTGCGTGGCATTAAAAATTTCTTTTTCTACGCTGTCGGCTATAGCTTTTACCTGTGTGGCTGATTCGGCGTGGCACAATACAAAATAATCGGCCACTGAACTGAATATATTACGAAGGTCCAACCTGATAATATCATTTCCTTTTTTTTCCTGGATGCCATGGATGGCCAATTCGGAAATATAAGCGGATTCACTTAACGCTTTGTTTTTTACCATCAAAAAGAATTAGTTTTGAACGACTCTGGTTTCTAATTTATTATACTTTGCAAAATAACATAATTTCGGGTTTATTTGTTGGACAAAATTTTGTTCTCCTAAACGAAGTCGGTTCAACCAACAATTACCTCAAGCAATTAGCGTCAAATTCCAAGCCATTGCCCGAAGGTACGGTCATTATGGCAGAAAATCAATACGCCGGCCGCGGCCAGCAGCAAAATGGCTGGTTTGCCCAACCTGGTAAAAACTTAACTTTCAGCATACTTTTAAAGCCCTCGTTTTTGAAGGTAACGGAGCAGTTTGACCTGGTCAGAGCTATAAGCCTGGGCGTTTTTGATGCTTTTGCACCTTTATTGGGCACAGGGCTTAAAATTAAATGGCCCAATGATATCTATTACAGCGACCGCAAACTGGGCGGTATGTTAATTGAAAATATGATACAGGGCGGACAAATAAAAAATGCCATTGCAGGCATCGGGCTGAATATTAACCAGGAGAATTTTCCGGGCTGGCTGCCCAATGCCGTGTCATTGAAGCAAATCTTACACACCGATTATGATTTAAAAACTTTATTGTCCGACATTTGCGGCCACGTTGAAGCCTGGTACCTGAAATTGAAGGCCGGAAAGACAGCCGATATAAGGGAATGTTATTTGGCGCGGCTATACTGGTTAAACGAAACGCGCACTTTTAAATCGAAGAACGGGTTATTTCGTGGCACAATAACTGATGTAGGTTACACGGGCATTTTAAAAGTGCAAAATAATAACGGGCAAGAATTAGAGTTTAGCTTGAAAGAAATTGAATTTATAAATAAATAGGCAATCGGAAACTTACGAAGTTTTTAAAACTTCGTAAGTTTTAGCCCTTTGTTAAAAAATGTTAAAGAGGCGAACAGTTCAGATTGTGAACAAATTTGAGCGGTTATTTTGGAAAATGATCAATGCTGATAATTGAATAAAAAAATAAAATAAAAATGAAGAAATTGATAGTACTGGCTGTAGCCCTGGTGTTAGGTATAGGTGCCAAGGCACAGATAGAAAGTCCGGTTAAATGGTCGTACGCCGCAAAAAAAACAAGCAGTACGGAAGCGGTGGTATTTTTGCGCGCAACCATACAGGATGGCTGGCATATTTATTCGCAAAACGTAAAGGAAGGCGGGCCGATAAAAACCTCGTTTACCTTCGCCCCCTCAAAAGAGTACATCCTGGTTGGCCAAACAAGCGAACCAACGCCCGTAACCAAATATGAAAGCGCTTTTAGCATGAACGTGAGCTACTTTGAAAAAACGGTCACCTTTCAGCAAAAGATAAAATTGAAATCTGCTAATGCTTCGGTAGTGAAAGGCAAACTGGAGTATATGACCTGCAACGACCACAAATGCCTCCCGCCCGAAGATGTTGAATTCTCTGTCAACTTAGGTAAATAAGCTGAAATGAGATCGAGCCAATCCGGAATTTTTAAAACAGGAACGATCCTGTTTTTTTTAACGCTTATTTTTTTAGCCGGAAGCATGCCGGCGAAGGCTTTTCAAAAAAAGGGCGATACGGTATCCACCGCTGATGTGCAATTTACCAGCATCCCCACAAGGGCTGATAACATTGCCGCCGCGAAAAAACGGCTGGATAGCTTAAAAAAAATCGATAGCCTTAAAAAAGCGGCTATGGCCGTGGCGAAAGGCAACATTAAACAAAGGCCTAAAACACTGTGGCAGTTGTTTTTTTTCGGGCTGGGCGGGGGCTTCGTGGCTTTCCTGCTCCCCTGCATCTACCCGCTGCTGCCGCTTACGGTAAGCTTTTTTCTTAAACTGGGCGGTACCCGGCTTAAAGCCATCGGTTTTTCCATATTCTACGGCCTCTCCATCATTGTAATTTTTGTAAGCCTCGGGTTGCTTATTACCATTTGGTTTGGCCCCAACGCGCTTAATGCACTGGCCACCAATGGCGTGTTCAATATACTGCTATTTGCGCTCCTGGTGGTATTTGCTATTTCCTTTTTCGGCGCTTTTGAAATTGTACTGCCCAGCTCGTTGGTGAATAAGATCGACAAACAATCCAACCAGGGGGGGCTCATCGGCATTTTCTTTATGGCGCTAACGCTTGTTGTGGTGTCGTTTTCGTGCACGGGGCTGGTTATTGGCGGTGAGCTTGCCGTTGCGGTAACCAAAGGCGAACGCCTTGGCCCTGCCATTTGCATGTTCGGTTTTTCGCTGGCACTGGCGCTGCCTTTTGTAACATTTGCGCTTTTTCCGTCGGCTATGCAAAGTCTGCCCAAATCAGGCGGCTGGCTTAACGCCGTGAAAGTAGTGCTGGGTTTTGTTGAACTTGCACTCGCGCTAAAATTCCTGTCGGTGGTCGACCTGGTTTATCATTGGAACTGGTTCGACCGGGAGATATTCCTGTCATTATGGATCGCCATTGGCCTATTGCTGGGCTTGTACCTTATCGGTAAGCTCAAGTTTTCGCACGACAGCGATCTCTCATACCTTTCGGTACCCAGGTTGTTTTTATCGGTTATTGTTTTTGCCTTCGTGGTTTACATGATCCCGGGCCTTTGGGGGGCGCCGCTAAATTCAATCAGCGGTTTTTTGCCGCCGCCGGCAACGCAGGATTTTGACCTTACCCGCCTAACGGCACCCGGCCCGGCGCCCGCGCCCGCCAATACAACGGTGAAAAACAAAAAATACGAAACGCTTTTTTTAAGGGGCCATCATGCCGGCATGAATGAATGGTACGACTATGACCAGGCCCTGCAGGTTTCAAAAGAAGAGAAGAAACCCATATTGATCGATTTTACGGGCTGGGGTTGCACCAATTGCCGAAAGATGGAAAATTCGGTATGGGTAAACCCGCAAGTGCGTACTTTGATGCAAAACGATTTTATTTTGCTGGAGCTTTATGTCGACGAGAAAACCGACCTGCCTGCCAGCGAAACTTACACCTCAAAACTAACCGGAGAAAGAATTACCACCATCGGGGATAAAAACAGCGACCGGGAAACAACGGATTTTAATTCGAACTCGCAGCCTTTGTATGTTATTATTGATGGCAGCGGCAAAGTATTGGCGCAGCCTCAGGGTGCAAATTACAGCGTGGATAACTATTTAAGCTTTTTAAGCAGCGGTTTGTCGACTTATAAGGCGAATGGTCTTTAGGCAAAGAAGCAGCCGGGTACTGTCGGAGCGCAACGTGCTGAAATAGATAAAGCTATCCTTTTCCCGCGAAGCCGAAAGGAGGAACATCCGAAGAAGCGTTGGTTAGACGAGTCACCCCGGCGAACATTTTTGAGGTAATGCTACCAACAGACATTGGAAGCCAGTAATGTTCCAGGCGTGAAATTACGAGCAAAAATTTTTAAACGCGCTGCAGTATCTGAATCAAATTACACTATGGATTTACTATATAAATCTGAAAAATCCTCCCCGCCGATAAAAAATAAGTGTAAATTCGCGCAATTTTTACGATACGCTAATTAATACCCTTTAACTTTGCAGAAAGCCGGGGTGAACTATTTTTAAACTCAAGCAGCGCGCTTTTTAGCTAATGACGCAAATAAAAAATATCGGGCTTTTTACTTCCGGCGGTGATGCACCGGGCATGAATGCAGCCATACGTGCAGTTGTACGATCAGCATTATATTACAAGACAGGGGTAACCGGGATCCGCCGCGGTTTTGAAGGGATGATCAGCGGGGATATGTTCCCGATGAACATAAAATCGGTATCCAACATTATCCAGCGTGGCGGCACCATACTGAAAACCGCCCGCAGCGAAAAGTTTAAAACCGCTGCCGGCAGGAAAGCGGCTTATGAGCAGCTGATAAAAAATAACGTAGATGCGCTTGTGGCGATTGGCGGAGACGGGACTTTCCGTGGTGCAAAGGAGTTTACCCAGGAATTTGATTTCCCCATCATAGGCTTGCCCGGCACTATTGACAATGATCTGTGCGGAACTGATTTCACCATCGGTTACGACACGGCGATCAATACCGTTATTAATGCGGTAGATAAAATACGCGACACGGCGGAATCGCACAACAGGCTTTTTATTGTCGAGGTAATGGGCCGCGATTCGGGATTGATCGCTTTACGCACCGGCATCGCGGCGGGGGCCGAAACCATCATGATCCCCGAAGGCAATACCGATATACAGGCGCTCTTTGACCGGCTGGAGAACGGACGACCGGATAAAACATCAAAAATTATTATGCTGGCCGAAAATGGCAAAGCGGGCGATGCATTTGAAGTGGGCCGTTTGGTAAAGGAGCGCTTCCCGAACCACGATACGAGGGTATCTATCCTGGGCCATATCCAGCGCGGAGGATCGCCAACCTGTATGGACCGCGTATTGGCCAGCCGTACAGGCGTAGCCGCGGTTGAGGCCTTATTGGCGGGCCGTAAAAACGAGATGGTAGGCCTGGTGCATAACCAAATTGCATTTACGCCGTTTGAAAACGCCGTAAAGCACATCAGTGAGCTCGATCCGGATTTCCTGAAGATCGTGGAGATGCTGTCAATTTAAAATAGAGACTTTTAACCACAAAGGATACAAAGGTTGCGCAAAGTCCACAAAGCCAAGCACTTAAAAAGATAATTTAGTATCGTTTGAGTAATTTATAACGCTGTAAATGGCGATTGCCAGACAGCGCTAAAGCATAGAAAAAAAATAACAAACCATAAATCTTTGCGCACTCTGCATCTTCTCCTTTGAGCTCTTTGCGGTAAAATTCGTCCCAGCGTTTACCCTCCCGAAGATTTCCGGATAAATAGCTTCGATTTTAATACGTGCTCTTTTTTCTGCACGTTTACACCCTTTTTTTCCAGCTCGTCAAAAAGCAGCATGGCTGCTTTGCTGCCCATTTCAAAGGCTGGTTGGGTAATGGTGGATAAGGCCGGGCATAACAAGGGGGCAATATTCAGACTTGAAAAGCTCACCACTTTTAAGTCGCGCGGAATATCGATGCCCAGGTCGTTACAAACATAATAGGTGGCGAAGGCCAGGCGTTCAACTGAACTGAAGATGCCATCTGGTTTGATGTCCTGCAGCACCTTTTTCAGGATCCCGTAGTTTATTTTCTCGTCGTTGCTGCAATCGATCACCAGTTCATCGTTAAACGGTATTTCATGTTTTTTCAGGGCGTCCAGGTAGCCCTGCATACGAACCTGCCCGATGGATATACTTTTATTTACCACCAGGTAAGCAATCCGCCGGCAACCGGTCTCAATCAAATGCTCGGTAGCGTCAAAGCTGCTTTCATAGTCGTTGGTAATCACCTTCGCCGCTTCGATATCTTCGTAAACCCGGTCGAAAAATACCACCGGGATGTTCTTTTGCTCCAGTTTCTTTAAGTAGTTGTGGTCGTTCGCCTCACCCGAAACCGACATGATGATGCCATCGGCCTTACCATTATTTAAGTAGTTGACAAAGGACACTTCTTTTTCAAAAACGTCGTCTGTACGATACAGTAATATATAAAACCCTTTCTTCCTCGCAATTTCCTCAATGCCATTTATGGCCTGTGCAAAAAAATCGTTAGCGATCTCGGGGACTATTACCGCAAGTGTGTGGCTCTTTTTGTCGCGCAGGTTGCTTGCATAGTGATTGGGCAAAAAATTATGCTCCCGCGCAAACGCTAAAATTTTTTCCTTGGTGTCCTTGTTGATGTCCGGACTGCCGTTAAATGCCCTGGAAATGGTTGATGTAGAGATTTTTAGTTCTTTAGCAAGTATTTTGATATTGATATTATCCATTTGCAGTAATCGGTTGCTCACACCAAATGTAATAAAAGTAGTATTCGAGTTTTAAATCCGGGTTATTATTCTGTAAAAATATAAGCGAAAAGGCTAATCCAGTCAAAATAAAAGCAATTTGGCCATAAATGGTATAACCTTTGTATGAAAATAAATAATATATAATTCGGCGATGTTAAAGAAGATATTGATAGTGGAAGATGATGCGCTGATGTGCGAAGTAATGGCGTATATATTGATCGGCTGCGGTTATGAAGTGTTTACTTTATCCAACGGAAGCGAACTGTTTAAGAACATAAAAACAAATCATCCGGACCTGGTGATCATGGAGGCAGCTTTGCCGGGCATCGACGGTCGCGAGATGTGCCAGCTTATGAAGTTTAACCGTACAACGAGGAATTTGCCGGTGATTATGTGTGTAGGTAATGATGACCGGCCGGAGTACTTACTACGGCAGGCCGGCGCACCTGATGACGTGCTTGAAAAACCTTTCGATATTAAATGTTTTATCCAAAAGGTAGAATATCAATTGGCGGCGTAATGGCGCGCTTAATAAAGGAGCTAAAAGCGGAAAGCAAAAAGCTAAAAGCCGGGGCCCAACGGCGCGTTATTAACAGTTTACGCGCGTTTAAGGAATTTATTTAATTGACGCCGGTGTTAGTTCCGGTATAAAACGTACGCCGCAGTGGCGTCGATGGTTATACTTCCGGTTAAGTTGCTTTTGATACCTTTTTGATCTATTTGGTCGCTGTCAGCGACTAACGTCCAGTGGCCCGCAGGCAGCGCAAAATTTTTGACCGCTGCATTTCCATTCAATATTACCAAAATATTCTTCCAGCTATCGCCGTTAGCGTTTTTGCCGATCCGATAAGCGACCAGCCCGGGACCGGTTTTTAAAAACTTCAGGTTTTGACTGATCATTTGAGCTGAGGGCATCCGGAATGCAGGGTGCGCCTTACGCAGCGCGATCAAACCCCGGTAATAATCAAAAACAGGCTTATATGTTGTTTTACGACTCCAGTCGATCTGGTTGATGGAATCGGGCTTGTTAAAGGAGTTGGCAACGCCTTGTTTAGTACGCAGTATTTCGGCGCCTGAATGCAGAAAAGCTACCCCCTGCGAGGTAAGCACAACTGCCGCCGCCAGTTTATCCATTTTAATCCTGTCCGCCTCACTGGCGTTTGGGTTGGATATTTTTAGCCTGTCCCACAAGGTATTGTCGTCATGGCAGGAAACATAGCTGATGGTTTGATCAGGTTGGGCGGCCCAGGGCGCTTTTGAATAATTTACTTTGCTGTAATCAACCTGCGGGTTTGGCGTTGAAGCGACAATACCAAACTTCACGCTTTCATCCATTGCCGCGTTACCGCTAACAAAGCCTTTCTCTTTCAGGTCGCCCCAGCCGCCCTTCAGGCCATCGCGCAGGTCATCGCTGAAAACGGCCGCCTGGTGTAATTTGGAGGCATTCTTTTTCACGGCCCTCAGTGTTTCCGGCAGGGGGCTGTTACCGGCGGCCCAGCCTTCGCCATAAACGAAAATGGTCGGGTCGATCTTATGCAGCGTATCGCTGATCATGTTCATTGTTTCAATATCATGCACGCCCATCAGGTCGAACCGGAAGCCGTCCAAATGATACTCCCTGGCCCAGTAAACCACTGATTCGATCATAAATTTGCGTACCATCGGCATTTCCGACGCTACCTCGTTACCGCAGCCCGTGGCGTTTGAGTAGCTGCCATCGGCATTGTGGCGGTAAAAATAACCCGGCGCAAACTGGGTAAAATTGGAATGCCCGATATCGCTGGTGTGGTTATAAACAACATCCAGAATGACGCGCAAGCCGTTTTTATGCAAGGCCTGCACCATTTGCTTAAATTCTTTTATGCGCACATTGCCGTCATAGGCGTTTGTGGAATAGCTGCCCTCGGGCACATTGTAATTGAGCGGGTCGTATCCCCAGTTGTATTGCCCTGCCGCTGGTTTAGTTTCATCAATGGAATTAAAATCAAAGCTGGGCAGCAGGTGAACGTGCGTGACGCCCAGCTGTTTGATGTGATCGAGGCCGGTGGCTTCGCCTTGCGGGCTTTTGGTACCGGTCTCCGTCAGCCCCAGGAATTTGCCTTTGTTTTTTATGCCCGAATTGGGATCTGCAGAAATATCGCGGATATGCGTTTCGTAAATAATGATGTCGGTAAGGTTTTTCAGCGCGGGCTTTTTGTCGTTGCGCCATCCGGCAGGGTTGGTCGAGGGAAGATCAACTATCATTCCGCGCGCGCCGTTTACACCCACAGCTTTTGCATAAATATCCGGTGCTTCCAGCAGCCATTTACCATCCTGCATTACCTGGAAAGTGTAGTACTTGTTTTTAATATCCTTATTGATCGTTACCGACCAGGCGCCTTTTATACCTTGAGTTAAAGCGATCGTGTTAACCGCTTCGCCGCCGTTGCCTGCGTTGTAAAGCAGTAGCCTTACTGCGGATGCTTTTGGCGCCCACACTTTAAAAACGGTTTTTGCAGGGGAATATTTAACGCCGAGATCTTTACCAGTATAAACCGGGTAATCGGCATAAGGGGTTGACTGCTGTGCAGTAGCTGCAGTTTTCAGCATAAAAATTAATGCGGATAGGATGAATAAACGGTGGTATTTCATAATTGGCGGCGGGAGCTGTCCGCCGATAAATATAGCGGAAAATTTAGATTGCTTCGGATTGTAAGCGTACAATTTAAATCGTTGCATTGCCAGAATTTATTCCCAGCGGTCCCGTACTCAAAGTATGGGAGGTGAGTCGACGCCGCGGAAATCCCCACCAATGTCAGCACCACACATCGACTCACCCCGACGGCCCGCCATTCGCGGGCGTCGACCCTTCCCTTCGCCTGCGGCGCAAAGAGGGTAAATACCTATAATGTTGTAGCTGCTGTCTTTCCCGTGAAGCGGGAGAGAGGTGGGCAAGCGCAGCGATGACCGGGTGAGTCAACGGAGCCCGCGTAGCAATGGCGGTAATGTCGCGCATCGATGAGTCACACCAACCCCGTACGAGCGAGTGGGTTTATAAATTAATCAAGCTTCTCCAGCGCCGTTTTTATTCTCGGTACCAGTTCTTCAATATCCTTTAGCGTACTTGCTCCAACGGATGCCCTGAACCAATTCACGTCCTCGCCCGTACCAAAAGCGGAGAACGGCACAAAGGCCACGCCTGCCTCTTTAATGAGGTAAAAGTTAATGTCGGTGGCTGTTTTAAGCACTTTACCCTCGGGTGTGGTTTTGCCGGTGTAATCAACCTTGACGGTTAAATAAATAGCGCCCATGGGCTCAATGGCATCAACACTAAAGCCATCGGACTTTAGTTGCTGAAATCCGTTGTAAAGCGATGTAAGGCTTTTTTGAATGTTTTGTTTGATTTGGGCGAGGTAACCGTTAACTGCACTATCGTCTTTAAGAAAATGCGCCATAGCCACCTGTTCGGCTTTAGGCGCCCAGGCGCCCATGTGGCCAACAATGGCTTTCATGTGGTTAACCACATGCGCCGGGCCGAAGCCCCAGCCCACACGCACGCCCGTTGAGGCAAAGCATTTGGACGCGCCGTCGACAAAAACAGTAACATCTTTTAGCTCGGGCCGCAGGCTTACCGGGTTAAAATGCTCGTGGTGGCCGAAGGTTAGCTGAGAATAGATCTGGTCGTAAAGAATATACAAGGGCTTTTCGCCGGCGCCGCGGGTTTTGTTTTCCTCGATCACCAGGTCGCAAATCTCCTCCAGGTCCTTTTTGCTGAACATGGTGCCGGCAGGGTTTAATGGCGAGCACAAGGCAAGCAGTGTTGCACCTTTAATATAGGGGCGCAGGTCGTCCGCGGTTGGCATAAAATTATGCTCAGGGCCGGTAGGTATCTCCACGCCTTTGGCGCGGGTCAGATCGCAGTAATGGTTATTATTCCATGATGGTGTTGGGAACAATACTTTATCACCCGGATCCACGATCGCCATATAAATGGAATAAATGAGCGGCCGGGAACCACCCGAAATCAGGATTTGGTTGGCCGCGTAATCCAAATCGTAGCGGCTTTTCAGGAATGCGGAAACGCTTTGACGCAGATCGAGCATGCCATCAGCCGGCGGGTAATTGGTATGGCGCTGGTCATAAGCATCCACAATACCGCTTTGCAGCCCGGCCGGGATAGGGTAAATATTTGAATCAAAGTCGCCGATAGTTAAGTTGGCGATATTTTGGCCCTGGCGTTTTAGCTCGTTGATCTCGCCCGCAATCTTAATAATTTCAGACCCGTGCAGGTTTTGGGCCAATACAGATACGTTCATGCGGCAAAGGTGATAATTTTAGCTGAAAGCAGAAAGCGAAAAGCAGAAAGCGAAAAGATAACGTATTGGTTAGTCAATTTTTACCGTTTCGCACTGATTTCCCGGCCTTCAGCTTTGGACTTTTAGCTTTCAGCTAAAATCCCTAAGTTTGCGCCTCCAAATAATTTTCAGTTTATGGCTAAAGCATCCGACATAAAAAACGGCAACTTTTTACGCTTTAATGGCGAATTGGTACAGGTAGAAGAATTTTTGCACCGCACGCCGGGCAACCTGCGCGCGTTTTACCAGGCACGCATGCGCAACGTTAAAAGCGGCAAATTAGTTGAATACCGTTTCCGTACCGACGAGGAAGTATCCATCGCCCGCGTGGAGACCAACAACTACCAGTATTTGTACGATGATGGCTCGGGCCTGGTGGTAATGGATAACGATACCTACGACCAGCACACCGTGCCGAAGGAGCTATTTGGTCCGGCGGTAAAATTCCTGAAAGAGGGGATGAACGTGATCGTGGCGTTTGAAAGCGATGAACCGATCATGGGTACTGTACCAGCCTCGGCTGAACTGGAAGTTACTTATACGGAACCCGCTGTTAAAGGCGATACCTCAAGCGGCGCAATGAAAAATGCAACCGTTGAGACCGGCGCCGAAATAAAAGTGCCCCTGTTTATTAATATCGGCGACAGGATAAAAGTAGATACAGCTACAGGCGCTTATGTGGAGCGGGCGAAGGGATAATTAAAACATCGCTCTTAACATTAAAAAAAAAGAGACGCGATGCATCGCGTCTTTACAAGTTTACTACCTGAATTTATCCTTTAACGCTGATAATTTTATTTGCAGGTCACTTTCCGGCTCGCGTTCGCGGGGTTTGTTAATGTTTTGCTTTTGAACAGGCTTGGTATTTTGCTGCCGCGAGGGCTGTTCCCGCTGTGCCGGGCGCGGCTCATTTTCCTTCATGGAAAGTGAAATGCGCTTCCGGTCGACGTCCACGCCGGTTACGGTTACTTCCACTTTCTGCGCCACCTTCAGCACTTCGTTGGCATCTTTAATAAACCGGTTGGTGATCTGGCTTAAATGCACCAGCCCGTCCTGGTGCACGCCGATATCCACAAACGCGCCGAAATTGGTAATGTTGGTAACAATGCCCGGTACCTTCATGCCGATTTTCAGGTCGTTGATGCTGTTAACACCGTCGGTAAAGCTAAAGGCTTCGAACTGTTCACGCGGGTCGCGACCGGGTTTGGCCAGCTCAGCCATGATGTCGTTTAGCGTAGGCAAGCCAACTGTTTCCGAAGTATATTTTAACAGCGGGATGCTTTTTCGCAACTTATCATTCCCCATCAATTCCTTTATCGAACATTTCAGGTCAGCGGCCATTTGCTCAACCAGGGTATACCTTTCGGGGTGAACGGCGCTGGTATCCAATGGATTTTCGGCATTATGGATGCGAAGGAAACCGGCCGCCTGCTCAAATGCCTTATCGCCGAGGCGCGGAACTTTTTTAAGCTGGTCGCGACGCTTAAATGCGCCGTTCTGGTCGCGGTACTCCACGATGTTTTGCGCCAATTGGGGGCCGAGGCCGGATACATAGGCGAGTATTTGTTTGGAGGCAGTATTCAGCTCAACACCCACCGCGTTTACGCAGCTGATCACCGTATCATCCAACGAGGTTTGCAGTTTTGTTTGGTCCACATCATGCTGGTACTGCCCCACGCCGATGGACTTTGGGTCGATCTTTACCAGCTCGGCTAATGGGTCCATCAATCGCCGCCCAATAGAGACTGCGCCGCGCACGGTAACATCCTTGTCCGGAAATTCATCGCGGGCCACTTCCGAGGCGGAATAAATAGATGCGCCGCTTTCATTTACCATTACGATAGCGGCGTTTGGCAAGTTCAGGCCGCGGATAAACACTTCCGTTTCGCGACCGGCGGTGCCGTTGCCGATGGCAATGGCTTCGATGTTGTATTTTTCAAAAAGATATTTAGCGGTTTTTTCAGCTTCCCTGGCCTGACCCGGGCCGGTATGGGGGAATATGGCAGTGTATTCCAGCAATTTCCCCTGTTCGTCTAAACAAACCACCTTACAACCCGTGCGAAAACCGGGATCTATCGCCATAGTGCGTTTTTGGCCAAGGGGAGCGCCCAACAACAGCTGCCTCGCGTTTTCCGCAAATACACGTATGGCTTCCTCATCCGCCCGTTTTTTGGTAAACAAGCGCACTTCGGTTTCCATTGAGGGTTTTAGCAGGCGCTTGTAGCCATCGGTTATGGCCTGTTTTACCTGGTCGGCCGAGGCGTTATTGCCGGCGACAAATGCTTTTTCTACCAGGTCGATAGCCTGCTCTTCTTCCGGCTTGATGTCCAGCCATAATATTTCTTCTTTTTCGCCGCGGCGCATGGCCAATACCCGGTGGGATGGTGCAGTTTTAACCGGCTCGCTCCAGTCGAAATAATCTTTGTACTTGATGCCTTCCAGCTCCTTGCCGTCGACTACCTTTGATTGAAACGTGCCTTTTTCGATAAACAGGTTGCGCATTTGGGTGCGCACTTCGGCATTTTCGCTGATGAACTCGGCGATAATATCCCTCGCACCAGCCAGCGCTTCTTCCACGTTTTCTATGCCTTTTTCTTCGTCTATAAACTTCGCTGCTTCCAACTCGATATCCATCCGTTTTTGCTCCAGCAGCAGGTCGGCCAGGGGTTGTAAGCCTTTTTCGCGGGCAGCGGTAGCACGGGTTTTTCTTTTTGGGCGATAGGGCAGGTAAATATCTTCCAGCGCAACCATGGTTTCGGCTTCGTTCACCTGTTTTTCCAGCTCGGGTGTCAGCTTGCCCATTTCGGTGAGTGATTTCAGGATAGCCTCGCGGCGTTTATCCAGGTCGCGGAGTTGCAGGGCGCGGTCACGGATGGCGGTTACCTGTACCTCGTCCAAACTCCCGGTAACTTCCTTGCGATAACGCGAGATAAAGGGCACGGTAGCGCCTTCGTCCAGTAATTCAAGGGTGGCTTTTACCTGTTTTTCGGAAACAGCTAATTCAGCGGCGATCTTTCTATGATGTGACATTACGTAATATTCTATTTTATTTTCTGGGATTTCACCGATTATTTTTTGATTTCACCGATTATTTGGGGATAACCTGATTGTTATGATGCTTACTAATTTAAATCGGTGAAATCATTTTAAAATCGGTGAAATCCCAAAGAAAGAGTGCGAAGTTGGGCAGAAATAGGGAAACAGGCAAGAGCAGGTTATCAACAAAAGGGAAAATCGATGTAGAATTGCTACATTTAAACATGAAGAATTCTCTTATCCTGTTGTTACTCCTCGCCGGAGAATTTTGTTTGGCCCAACCCGGGGGTAAGCTACAGCATTTTGCAAATATTGGCGATCTTCAGCTGGAATCAGGCAAAACTATTCACGATTGCCGTATTGGGTATCGTGTAATGGGGAAACTGAACCCGGCAAAAAACAATGCCGTATTGTTTTTAACCTGGTTTGGCGGCACCTCGCAAGATGTAGAAGGCATGAGCCCCTGGCATGCCATCGATACCACAAGATATTGTTTGATCATTATCGATGCACTGGGCGACGGGTTTTCCAGCTCGCCATCCAACAGCGCAACACAGCATGGGCCAGCTTTCCCGGTATTCAGCATCCGGGACATGGTGCAAAGCCAGCATCAATTTGTCGCGCAGACACTCGGCATCAGCCATGTTAAGGCGGTGATGGGCATATCCATGGGCGGTATTCAAACCTTTCAATGGGCCGTTAGTTATCCCGGGTTTATGGACGACGTGGTGACTATCGTCGGCAGTCCTAAACCCACCAGTTACGACCTGATGCTATATACGACCTATCGCACTATTATCGACTCAGATGCAGGTTTTGAGCACGGAAACTACACAACCAATCCCAATATCCCGCTAGCTAACATGCTTTGGGAACTTTTCCTTACCACGCCAACCAATAGAGTTAACGACACACCGGCATCTGGTTTTGCCGACTGGTTGAAATTTGCGCAAACTAAACCAACGGGCGATTACAACAACATCTTTTACCAGATAACCGCCATCATCGGGCATGATATCTCGAAGCCATTTAACGGCTCCATGCAGGATGCTGCCGCGCACGTAAAGGCTAAGATGCTGATCATATCTTCCAAACAGGATCACATGGTGAACCCGGCGCCTGCTATCGAATTTTCAAAACTCGTACCCGCAAAACTGGTGCTGATCGACAGCGACCTGGGGCATCTCATCAGCAATTTTAGTGATCCGCGAATTAAAGACAGCATTGCTTCCATGCTGGATGAAAAATAGATGCTTATATTTAAGCACCTTTATGAACCCTTTCGCCGAAAAATATAAGACGCTGAGCAATGCACAATTGGTTGAAATTATTGATACGCCTGATAACTACCAGGCGGCGGCCGTTACCGCTGCAGAGGATGAACTGCTTGCGCGGGATCTCTCGCTGGAAGATATGGCCGAAGCAAGAGCCGGGAATAAAGTTCGCACTGATGAAACAGCCGCTAAAGCTGAAAAGAAGAAGGCTTTTGAGGATAAATTTGTAAACGCCGCCAGCCTGGTTATTGAAACGATCAGCCCAGTGCAAAAGACACCCGCTTCAGTAAACCGGGTGATCTTGCTCCTAAGCATCGTATTCGGAATTTTTGGACTGGTACAGATCTATCACTTTGCCGACTACGAGATCCGTGACTTGCGGCTGAATTATCATATGCCTATATCTATGACTTTGCCTTCCCTGGTGCAAGGGTTATATCTTGTTGGAACTGCATTTATGTTTTGGAAAAGGATGAAATGGGGCTGGGTTTTCCTGGGTATCTACATTACCTACTCAGCTGCGGGCACAATTACAGCCGTTTTAGTGGTACTTTTTCGCAACACATTTGTGGATGGTCTTCATTACGATTTTTATCCCTATAATGCCGCTTCATTCTTATTCAACGGTCTTTTTTATGGCTGCTGTATTTGGTATATTTATAGAGCAAATATGAGGGCGCTTTACACAATCGACAAGCCGTTAAGTATCATTACTGCCGCAACCGGCGCGTTCCTTGCTCTGTTAACCATTGTTTTAGTCGCTGCCTGAATTTGCTGATGGGCTGTGTGGCAGTTTGCACTCTGGGTTTACTTTTCACCGGGGCTTTGATAAGCCTGATCGCCGTTACAATGGCTAGCCCAAGGAAAAATGACCCGCCTATTGATGCGGTAACAATTCGCCATATTTCATGGTTATCAATCCCGTTGGCAATACTATTAATACTCACGGCCACGAAGCCTAATGCTGCGAAATACGGAATAATGAGTTTTTTAACCTCGGAGTTTTGCGCCATTGGGCTGTTTAAACGACTGCTAATCACATTTAGTTCTGCCGCGAGGTGACCCATCGGCTAAATTTTTCCGCTTAAAACCCTATCTTTGCGTATGATAAAATCCATGACAGGCTATGGAATTGCCAGTTTCGACTCGGGAAATACCAAGTATACCGTCGAAATTAAATCGCTGAACAGCAAATTCCTGGAACTGTCGCTGCGCCTGCCCAAAAGTTTTTCGGATAAAGAGTTTCAGCTGCGCAATGACTGCAGCAAGCAGATAGAACGCGGCAAGGTGAACCTGAGCCTGAATGTAGAAAAAGCAGATACCGTTGTAAGCGCGGCAGGCATCGATAAAGAATTATTAAAACACTATTACAAGCAGCTTAAAGCGGTATGCGATGACCTGAACGAGCCGGCCAGTAATTTACTGCAGATAGCCCTTGGCTTACCAGAAGTGGTGAAGTATGACGAGGAAACCGTATCGGAAGATGAATGGAAAATTGCCGAAAATACTTTTAAGCAGGCAATGGCTGCTTTTCAGCAATTCAGGCTTGATGAAGGCAAAGTACTGGAGCAGGATGCCAAATACCGAATCGGTATCATCTTAAAAAACCTGGAGCTGATAGAAGTTGAAGAACCCAAACGCGTGCCGGTGATACGTGAGCGCCTCGACCAGTTTTTAACCGAAGCGGTTGGCCGCGAAGCCATCGACCAAAATCGTTTTGAGCAGGAACTCATCTACTATATTGATAAGCTGGACATCACCGAAGAAAAAATAAGGCTGAAGACCCACTGCGATTACTTTATCGAAACGCTGAAAAACGACGATGCCAACGGCAAAAAGCTGGGCTTCATTTCGCAGGAGATCGGTCGCGAGATCAATACCATCGGCTCAAAAGCCAATGACGCCAACATCCAGAAGCTGGTAGTTGGCATGAAGGAAGAATTGGAAAAAATTAAGGAACAGTTATTAAATGTGTTGTAATGTTGTTCATAGTTCATGGTTGATAGTTCATGGTAGAAAGTCAAAAGCTAATACCCTAACAGAAAACCAAGGGCCTCAACTATGAACCATGAACTATGAACTATGAACCAAACGGGGAAACTCATCATCTTTTCAGCGCCATCGGGGGCAGGTAAAACCACCATCGTGCAGCACCTCCTGGGCAAAATACCTGAACTGGAGTTTTCTGTTTCTGCAACAACACGCAAGCCCCGCGGAGAGGAAAGGAACGGCAAAGATTATTACTTTATAAGCAAGGAAGACTTTCTGCACCGTATCGCCAAAAAACAGTTTGTGGAGTTTGAAGAGGTTTATACCGGAACGTTCTACGGCACACTGCGCACTGAAATTGAGCGAATATGGCAAAAAGGCAAAACCGTAATATTTGATATCGACGTGGAAGGCGGGTTACACCTTAAACGCAAATATGATGGACAGGCACTGGCGATTTTTGTTCAGCCGCCCTCGCTAGAGGTTTTGAAACAACGTTTGGCCGGTCGCGGTACAGATAGTGAGGAAAAACTGCACGAACGTTTTGTAAAAGCCGAAAAAGAATTGAATTACGCCCCGCAATTTGATATTATCCTGAAAAATCACGATCTTCAAACGGCATGTGAGGAAGCGGAGGATTTGGTAAAGCGGTTCATAGTTCATGGTTCATAGCAAAACTACTGGTTCCGTCTGTTTTATAGCTTGTTTCTGACTTCATCCTTTAAAACGTGAACTGACAATGAAAATTGGACTTTTATTCGGTTCGTTCAATCCCGTGCACGTTGGGCACTTAATTATAGCCAATTACATGGCGAATTATACCACACTCGATAAGGTGTGGCTGGTGGTATCACCCCAAAATCCCTTAAAAAAATATCACGACCTCATCAATACTTATGACCGGTTGGAAATGTGCAAGCTGGCTACTGATAATTCCACAAAGCTTGAAGTGTGTGATGTGGAACTGAGGTTACCCCAACCCTCCTATACCATCGATACGCTCACTCACCTGAAAGAAAAATACCCGCAGCATGAGTTTGCTTTGATCATGGGATCGGATAACCTCGTGTCGCTGCCTAAATGGAAAAATTATAAGCTCATCCTGCGCGATTACCAGGTATTCGTTTACCCCCGCCCGGGATATGAAAATACTGAATTGGCGACTCATCCTTCTGTTACCATTACTTTAACGCCTTTGATGGAACTTTCAGCAACGTTTATCCGGCAATCCATCGCCAAAAAGAAAAACGTGCAGTACTTCGTGCCGGATGTGGTGCTGGAGTTTATTGATGCGAAGCATTTGTATAGGTGAGACCTCCTAATCCCTAAATGGGAAATAACATCGGCGTAAAAGCATTTATAAAGGTTCTTGCGCGTAAAAAACCTTTCGCCTTCTTCGTCCGCCATAGCTTCAGCGACGGCGGATTTACCTTTCACCCCAATAAAATTTATCTTTGCTGCCGTGAGCGAAAAAACCATTCTTAAACTCCAGCTGCCTACCGACCCGCTTTGGGTTAAAAATGTGGTGGAAAGTAATATCGAGGAACTGCTAACCGACCATGCCTTTTGCGAGCAAAAAGCTGCCAGCAATGCCATTACGCTTATCGTTCAAAACCCAAACCTGAGCGACCTGGTACAGGAAATGGCCCTGCTGGTGCAGGAAGAAATGGATCATTTTAAGCGGGTGCATGATATTATTTTGGCCAGGGGGTTTATACTGGGCAAGGAACGAAAAGATGACTATGTGAACGAGTTGCGCAAATTTATTATCAGCGGCGGCAGCAGGGTTGAACAACTGGTTGACCGGCTGCTTTTTTCGGCGATGATAGAAGCACGCAGCTGTGAACGGTTTAAAGTACTCTCTGAAAACATTAATGACCCGGAACTTTCTGCTTTTTATTATGAACTGATGGTGAGCGAGGCCACGCACTACAGCACCTTTATCCGGCTTGCAAAAAAATACGCCGGCGGCGTGGATGTTGACAAGCGCTGGAAACAATACCTGGAATTTGAGGCAGAAGTGGTGAAGAATTATGGCAAAGCGGAATCTATACACGGCTGATTAGTTGGCAGTTTGCAGCAGGCAGTTTGCAGTAAAAATCTGTGTAATCAAATAAATCATCCTCAATCTGTGATCCCGATAACATTTCTCAAATAATTATCCATCAGCACCATATCCACCTTATCATTCATCAAGCCGATATGCATATCCGGGCGCACGATCAATGATTTTGCGCGGTTGGGGTTTATTTCAAACGCTTCAAAAACCTGGCTGTTTTTTGCGGAATAGGGCAGATAATAGAAATTGAGCATCGCGCCATAGTTTTGCGTTATCCACCGCGCAAGGGTGAACAGGTCGCTTTCAGCCAGCTTGCCTAAAACGATGAAGGTAAAGCCTGGTTTGCTGCACCAGGCGTGGATGTCGGTTTCTTCCTGTTTTTTCTCGTCGTAAACTTTAAGGTAGGGTAGCCTGTCGCCGGCTTTTACTTTGGTGGATTGGCTTATATGTAAGTTGATGGTACTGTCGCGATAGCTGATCCCAATTTGCGACACGCGTTTAAAGCCTTCTTCGCGGATGCTCTCTTTACTCCACGCATATTTAAGCAGGCCGGGCAGCAGGTAGGCTTTAAACAGGCGTGTGTACCACCTGTCGGACATGATGACGCTGAATATCCGGTCAGTAGTTTTGAGCAATGTTTTGGCCACGGGCATTCGCTCTGCAGCATAACTGTCGAGTATAGCCGGCCTGATCTGCCTGTTTACCACGCCAGCCAGCTTCCAGGCCAGGTTATATGCGTCCTGAAGGCCGGTATTCATGCCCTGTGCCCCGACCGGCGAATGGATATGCGCGGCATCGCCAATTAAAAAGCAGCGCTGTTCGCCAAACCGGTCGGCCATGCGGTGATGCAGCCGGTAAATGGTGAACCAGTAATTGCGCTTTACCTCCAGGCTGACCCCGCAAACCCGGTTTAGTGCGGGTATCACGTCCTCCAATTGCAAATTTTCCTTTTTATCCAGCTCATCCGGCAGGTTACCGATTACCCTGAAACGGTTTGCCTCCGGCATCGGGAAGAACCCTGCGATGCCTTGCCCTGCTAAAAATAAGCTCACCTGCTCATCGTTCACCTCTTCATTTTTTATCTCTATATCCGCCAGGTAAAAAACATGGTCATAAGTATCGCCGGTAAAAGGGATGTTTAATTGTTTGCGCACTGCGCTATGAGCACCGTCAGCGCCGATGACCCAGTCTGCGGTAATGTTGGTGAGGCGCCCCTCGTTCTGCAGTTGTAGTTCGGAGTGTGCCGCAGTTTGTTTGAGGGATAAAAGTGTGGTGTCCCAATACACCGGGCAAGCATGAAGCGTTAAAAAATCGAGCAAAAGCTTTTCGTTTTTGCTTTGCTGGTAAAGCTCGATATACGGAAACGGTGTTTGCCCTTCGCCTACATTTGTTATAGAAAAGCCGGCCAGTATTTTCCCGTTGCGGCTAAAACTTATACCTTTCGCCTTTTTGCCGTCTTTAATAATGGTATCTACAATACCCATCTGGCGGTAGATCTCCAGCGAACGCGCCTGTACCCCCAGTGCTTTCGATTCATCCGTAGGGCCTTGCTTGCTATCGATAATGACAGGCTGAATGCCATACCGCAGCAACTGCGCGGCCATCATCAGCCCGGACGGCCCCGCGCCGACTATCAAAACCTGGGTATGCTGCTCGGAAAGGATCATTGCTCACCGGTGAAAAATTAAAAATATAGCAGGGCGTTTATGCAGATCAGGCATTTTTTTTTGCCATTCGGCGATGGTTTTAGTTTGAACAAATTCATCAGCCGACGTAAGATCGCATGCTATACACAACCGCGTTTGGGGGTGCGCGGTTTTTAAAATTTCGTCCAGCATCGGGTTGTTACGGAATGGCGTCTCAATAAACAGTTGGGTTTGCTTATTCCGTTCCGCCAGGCTCTCCAGTTCTTTGATCTTTTTACTGCGCAATACCTTATCGATCGGCAAGTACCCATGAAAAGTAAAACTCTGCCCGTTAAAACCCGAGGCCATTAACGCCAGTAAAATGGAGCTCGGCCCAACCAGCGGGATCACCTTTATACCCATGCGGTGCGCCTTCTCCACAATTTCAGCGCCGGGGTCGGCTACGCCGGGGCAGCCGGCTTCGCTCATCAGGCCTACGTCGTTGCCGGCTTGCAGGCCTTTAAAAAAATCAGCGTTGTTTATTTCGCGGCTATGCTTGCCATAGTCGTGGATGATCAATTCGCTTTGCGGGATTTTTAAACCGGCCTCTTTCAGGAATTTGCGCGCGGTCTTCTCATTCTCAACAATATATTCCTTAATACTGTTAATTGTATCCACCAAATAAGGCGTGAACGATTTTGCGCCTACGCCATCAGCCAAAGGCACCGGTATTAAAAAAAGCGTTCCGTAAGGCATATTGCAAAATTGCTGTTTTTTACGTAATTTAACGCCAGATACCCCGCCTTTCTCCCCCTAAATTTAGGGGGAGATGTCGACGCAGTCGACAGAGGGGGTAAAAAACAAATGCGTCGACAGGGAGTTCAACATGGCATGTAAAACGAAATATATTTCATATGAAAGAACTTAGCCAAAATTGGTTTATCGAAGGTTCAATTGATTTTGAACATAAAAAGTATATCCTGCTTGACTATTTGCAGGAAATCAACCGGCACTTTGATAAAAGCCGACTGTACCCAAATTTAACCGACCTGATCTTCCATTTTAACAACCTGTTATATTTTAAAAAGAACAAAACCGTACTGCAGCAGGCTTTCCCGCAACGCCTTACCAAGGCTGATATTGAGGCGGTTAAGCTGACTTACCAAAAAATCGTGGACGACGACATCTCGATGCGCGAGATCGAGACGATCATTAGCTACGCTTTGCAAAAGATGGACCCGGCCATCCAAACCGGCAAGGAGATATACGATTTTGTAGAAAAATGCCTCGCCATCGATCCGGTGGGCATCGTACCGCTGATGCCCTTTCATGGTTATTTTTCACTGCGTAACGGGATGCAAAAAACCCACGGCATCTACGAATACCAGATCACCATTTTTGAAAACAAGGACGATAAATTCCGCGGGATAAATATCCAATACCTCGAAAGCTACGAGGAAAGCCTCACCAAAACACCCGAGGCCATTAAGCTGTATCTCATCAGCCGCAACCGCTACATGCCTAACCCGGCGGTATATTATGTGCAAAGCGACATCAGCTTCCCGCTGGAACAAACACTGTTACCGGTAGCGAAGCGGAGTTTGGTGAAGTATATTTCGAACGCGGCATAAACCTCACCCAAACCCTCTCCTGAAGGAGAGGGCTTTAACTTGCGTTTTCTTCACCTTTCACCTTATTTGAGGATCAGCACCGGCCGCCGCGCATTCAGCGCAAGCGCTTTGGTGATGCTGCGGTGGGTAAGGTTGTAAAAAAAGCTGTATTTTCCCGGCAGGGCGACAATCATTTGCGGCTCATGCTCACGGGCGAAAGCGAAAATACCGTGCACAATGTCCTTGTCTTCCGAATGATAAATGTTATAATCATAGCCGTCCAGTAAGTTCACCAGGCCCGCCGCCAATTGTTTATCGTCCGCTTTACTTTTTGTGCCGACGTTGAGTACCATCAGACGCGGGTGCAGCCATTTTTTAGGGTCGCGTATGGTTTGCAGGGCGCCCAGGCGCTGGGTGGCGCCAAAATCACATGGCACCATGGCCGATTCTATTTTCTGATATTGTACATGGCCCGGCACTATCAGCACTGGCACTGGACTTGTTTTGGCTATCGCGATGATCTGTTCCGCAATATAACTGTCATCAGCATAAGGTACTTCGTCCGTGCCCACCAGCACCATGCTGGGTTTTTCAGCAGCGATTACGTTGTGTATGGCGCGTACCAGGGGCTGGTCGCTTAGGGTAGTCTCTATCTTTATGGTGGGCATGCATTTGCGGTATAATTCGCGGCTCAGCTGCTTTAAATTAGCTTCTATTTTTTCGCGCTCCTCGTTAATCTCCTCGGTGCTCGTTTGCACAAAATCTGCCGAGGGCAGTAGTTGCGCGTATACCGATACATAATAGCTTTTTAACAGGATGATCCGGTTCACATGGGTGTCGCAGCTGAAACCGGCGGCATATTTTATGATATTTTCGGTAGATTCGGAAAAATCGATCGGTATAAGTAATGTCTTCATTATAAATTACTATAGGTTTATTATTGGTGCTAATATAACCGCATTTAGCCTGTTTTGTGTTTCTTTTTTAGGCCATGGCCGATGAGTCGTGACAATGGCATTCCGACTTTGTTGGACTGTTTCTTCGCAAGTTTTCGGAACAGGTAAATTCACTCCGCCTTTGTCGTGCTGACGAAGGAAGGATCTTGAAGCGACCGTCCGCTTTCCGCCTTTGTTGAAGTTTTCCTCCAACAAACCGAAATGCCTCGTCGAGGAAGCATATAGGCGAGGCATTGGAGCGTTGACCGGGCATTTAGTTAAACTTAAACAGTACCCCGCTCATTGCCGCGGAGGCTAGTTACCTTTGTCTTGGCAAAAGTAACCATACCGAGTGCAGCGAGCTCATGAACGCCTATAAAAACAAACAAAAGGTGAATAAACCGCTCCCAGCGGGAAGACTTCTTTGCCCACAAGGCCTGTGCGCCGCAAATCGCACAAAACCAGGGCTGTAATCTTTTTGCCGGACTACCCTATCGCTTCGCTACCCTGCATGCAAAAAGTTGCTATGCCCCGCAGCCGCACAAGGCCACCATGGTTTTGCCCGAAGCTCCCCGGATGACCGGAAAAACTTCCATTCGCACCCTGACGGCCGGTAAATAGTCCTCCATTATCTTTCCCCGGAACGCGAAGTAACTACCTCCTACAATTCGCAAAGCTTCAAATCCTGCAGCCGGCTTTCGGCCAAAACCTCGCGGAGGCTTTCTTTTTTTTCGCTGTACTTCCATTTGATCAGCCTGATGCTGCCGCCTTCAATTTCGATGCCGGTGATGTCGCCGTCATCAAAACAACAGCAGCCCGTATTAAAATAAGTATCCAGGTACCCCTTAAAGTCGGGCATGCGGTCGCCTTTGGTTTTACGGGCGTCTATCTGTTCCTTAATCTTTTGAGCCGCGGCCGACTCTTTATTTTTTTCAGCCTGCTCCAATTGCTCGTACAGCAGTTCAAGATGCGTTAGCGATTTAAAAACGGGCTGATGGGTGTGACCGGTGATCAGCAGCATATTTTTTCGTTTCGAGCTCCACTGGTACATGATGCGGTTGTGGAGGGTTTTTAACTCGTCGTTATTGGCGGGGGTATTGGGGTTTATCCGCAGATTGGCCTGAAACGGCGACCATATATCCGAAACAAACCATTTGCTAAACCAGTTACCGTCGCTTTGCAGGTCGCCCTGGTGACCGTGCGTCATAAAAACTTCAACAGGTTCGTTGTTTATCTTCGTTTTCAGTATCGCGCCTTCATATATTGGCACCTTTTGCCCGTATACCCGCTGCAAACTTATTGCAGCCAGCGGATCGTTATCCCAATACAAGTCGTGATTGCCGAATATTTTGTAAAACCGGCTCGCGGCCAAAAACTGTTTCTCCGCTTCAAATGTCGCCTTGTTGTGGCGCTTAACGGTTACAAAAAGGTTCTCCCAAAGCTCCTCGCTATCGCCCAGGTTGATATAATAAAAGCCTTCTTTAAAATAATATCCTAAAGCAGCGATGTAATTCTTTTCAGCAAGCGCAAAAACATCGGCGCCATCGCGGGCGCCTTTGTGCTGGTCGGATAGAATGACAAACTTATCCTTGCTGTCAAAATTAATCACCAATCCCTTTTTCTCATTTTTTGTGCTGATCTGCCGGTAAAGGTCGGAAAGTGCGCGGTCCACCCGTCGCTTATCCGGTTTTGACGATATCCGGTTGGCCAGGTTGACCACCGGCTTTGTCAGCAATTTTTGAAGAAAGGCACGCATAGTCAAATAAACGACAATCTTTTGCTATTGTGTTGGCGATAAATAAATTAATACTGTGAAAGAGTCAGGAATCAAGAGCCAAGAACCAGGATAAAAACGGAACAGCCATGCCCGGTACAACAACATTACCTTCAATCCAATCTCCTTGGCTCTTGACTCCAGACTCCCTGCTCCTGGCTCTTCTTTCAAAAGCAGGTGTTTTAAGCAAAAAAATACCGTTAAAAGGCCCGGTGCAATTGGGTTTTATTAATTGTAATTTGGATAACCTTAAATTAATTAACCCACCAATCTAAACGACTATGGCCACAACTATTGATTCCGAATCGGCTAAGAGCCTGATCAAGGAGTACCAGGAACAAAATGCCGCCCAGGGCGGGCCCGCCTTGAAAACACCGGACGGAAAATTTTTGAATGGATTTTTTATTGATCGCGAAAGCCTGGAACGTATGCTCAAAAACCCGAAAGCGGCCGGCATAAGTATCCATTTGGCAAAACATCCCGATCATAAAGGATCGAAGGAAAACCATGTAACCCTGCTGTATTCTGCAGCCGAACCTAACCCGGTTAGCGGCGCGGCCCCATATGTCAGCACGGGCGAAATGGGAAGCAATCCGCCGCCATGCCCGCCGTATTGCACAGTGGTATAACTGTAAATTTTTTTTGAACCGGGGTTGAGCTTGTAACAACTGCTGTTGCAACTCGCCTACATTTAAAATCCGAATCGCTTACCTGTCTCGCTTTTTGAAAAAAGGAGACAGGTTTTTTTTTAGGAATGCCTATCTTGCAGGCGACTTTAAAACTTTATCGGTGGCGCTGATAGTAATCATATACCTCTTATTGCTGCTATCCGTTTCAATCGCCGGGATGCTGCGCTACCAGCAACTGGGCCCGCCCATGCGGGTACTGGCGTGGTCAGTCGTGTTGGTGTTCACCTGTAACGTGCTTAACAAGCTTTTTTCGGTATGGTATCACAACAACGCCCCTATACTTCATATTGAAAGTATCATCGAGTTTATTTTTTACTCGTGGGTATACTATCGCCTGTTTAAGGGGCGCTTTTTAAAAGTGCTCGTTCTCGTTTCAATCTTTGTGATCACGGCGTTTTTTTGTTTCAATGCCGTTGTGTGGCAGCCTATTGGCTCGGTATTTCCTACCAATATTTATTTGCCCACCCTTTCGCTGTTTACCATTTTTTCGTTGCTGTTATTCAGGCAGATGCTCCTTTATCCGCTAAAGGTCAATATCGTTAAGCAAAGTGCGTTTTGGTTTAATACGGCTATGTTGTTTTATGCTACAACTATGTTTTTTAACCTGGGCATGACCAATTATTATTCGCAGCACAGATGGGATAATTACATCTATTATTTTTGGTATTTCATTCTTTGCGGGTTTCATGTAATGATAGGCATAGCGCTGATGACCGATCGAAAAGAGACACAACCCTATACCTGATGGAAAAAGTAAAGTCACTGGTTTACCTCACGGCGGGGTTATTTACCCTGATCATCGGCTTCGTTGTTTACTTCGTTGTTTTGTACCGTAACCGCCAATTAAAAAATAAGCAGCAGCGCGAGAAACAGAAATCAGTCTTCCGGCAGGAACTACTGAAAACCCGTATAGAAATGCAGGACCAAACGCTGAGCCGTGTGAGCCGCGAAATCCACGATAATATTACCCAGGTCCTGTCATTCGTTAAACTTAACCTTGCGCTGGTGAATACGCCTGATGAGCAGCAGCGGACCGAAAAAATAGCAGAGAGCCGGGAGCTGGTTTCGCAGGCCATAAACGATTTGCGCGACCTGTCGAAAAGCCTCAGCCATGACCACATTTCGCGGCACGGCCTGGTGAAGACCATCGAAGCGGAAGCGGCCAGATTAAACAAGAGCGGTATTATCCGCGCATCGGTTATCACCGAGGGCAATATTATTCCACTTGGCGAACAGCGCGAGCTGGTGTTGTTCCGCATTTTTCAGGAAAGCATCAACAACGCGCTTAAACATGCGGCGGCAAAAGAATTCAAAATTCTTTTGCAATATATTCCTGAAATGTTTAATTTGACCCTCGAAGACAATGGTAGCGGTTTTTCTCCTGCTGAGGCGGATAAAGGAGAAGGATCCGGATTAAAAAACATAGAGAACAGGGCGGCGTTAATCGGGGCGGCTGCAGTAATTAACAGCGCACCCGGTAAAGGTTGCCAAATAAAAATAAGCCTGAATCCTTTAAATAAAGACCATTACCCGGATGGATAGCCAAATAGCACTTGTTGACGATCACCGGCTTTTCAGGAGCGGGATTGCTTCGTTGATACAGAAGCTTAGCGGGTACAGCATCATTTTCGAGGCCGCAAACGGGGAAGAACTGATTGAAAAGATACAATTGGGCCTTTTACCGGATATCATTCTTCTGGATATCAATATGCCGGTAATGAACGGCATCAATACAGCAGCCTGGCTCAAAAGTACACATCCACGGATAAAAGTGATCGTACTGTCGATGTTTGACGACCCGGACAAAGTGCTCACCATGCTTAAATTGGGCATAAAAGGGTACCTGTTAAAAGACGCCGAACCGCACGAATTTGAGCAGGCCTTGTTAAAGGTTTCTAACAACGATGTTTATTACCCTAATTTTGTCACCAAATACTTACTTGATACGATCGATCCGGCGATTGACCATACCAAACTCAATTCAAGGGAACTGGAATTCCTGAGATTGGCCGGGACCGAGCTTACCTACAAGGAGATTGCCGACCAGATGCGCATCAGCGTGCGCACCGTTGACGGCTACCGCGATCAGCTTTTCGAAAAACTGCACGTTAAAAGCAGGGTGGGCCTTGTTTTATATGCCCTGAAAAACCGCCTGATAGATTTGTAATAGGCGTAATTCTAATTGTCGCGCAAATATACGCTCCGTTGACTCACCCGGTCATCGCAGGGCCCGACCACCATCTCTTCCGCTTCGCGGGAAAGAGGGTAGCGACAGCACTATTTGTATTTACCCTCTTTTTCGCCGCAGGCGAAGATGGGTCGACGCCCGCGAATGGCTAGCCGTCGGGCCCAAAGGGCTCCTTCGGAGGTGAGTACCCGCCATGCGACAAATCGAATTGCACCCGCGCCGATTTGCATATCCTCAATTAAATTTGTTTCTTGTACCCGCTATTAGCCCCGTAATGTAATTGCCTGATAAGATTACCGTTAAACCGGCGTTTAAATAGCCACGTACAAAAAACCGATTAAAGCCCTGCCGGAATGGGCGCCCCAAAATGTAAATGAATGAATAGAAACTGGTTGTTCCTGCTGTTGGCGTTAACCCTGGTGATGGCCTGCAACAGGAAAAATGGAACGACGGTGAGCACGTTTGCCGGTAACGGCGCCCTGGGCGATGTTAATGGTAAGGCCGGACAAGCCTCTTTTTCGAACCTGATGGACGTCGCGGCGGATTCAGCCGGTAATATTTATGTCGCGGATTCGCGCAATAATCTTATCCGGAAGATCAGCGCCGATGGAACGGTTACCACGCTGGCCGGCAGCGGCAAACAGGGTTCGGATGATGGACGGGGAACATCGGCGTCATTTTTCTTCCCGGCGGCGCTCGCGGCTGATGTAAAGGGAAACGTTTACGTTGCAGATACGCATAACAATATGATCCGTAAAATAGGGCCTGACGGCACGGTCACCACAATTGCCGGGCGAATTTCGCCCGAGGTGGCAAAGTACCGGGATACGGTAGTGAAGTTTGACAACCCTTACGGAATAGCAGTTGACAAGGCAGGTAATGTATTTGTTGCCGATTGGGAGCGGGATATGATAAAAAAAATAAGCCCCGATGGAACAGTTACAGCGTTTGCCGGCAGCGGGGAAAAAGGAGCGACCGACGGTAAGGGCGCTGCTGCCACTTTTTTCCTTCCCGAAGGGCTTGCTTTTGATCCGGCGGGTAACCTTTATGTGGCGGATTGTTATAACAACATGATCCGCAAGATCAGCCCGGACGGTGTAGTAAGCACGCTGGCCGGGAAAACCATCAAAGGCGCGGCAGACGGCAAGGGCAAAGCAGCTTCCTTCTCGCATCCCGGCGGGCTTGCTGCGGATGCAAAAGGAAATGTATATGTTGCGGATGCAGGCAATAACAAAATTCGCAAAATAACACCCGACGGCGTAGTGACCACACTTGCAGGTAACGGAGCGCGCGGGGCCGAAAACGGCCCGGCGAAGAAGGCGTCATTTTACCGGCCATTTGGGGTGACGATAGGTAAGGACGGCAACCTATATGTGGCCGACTACCAAAACAACCTGGTGCGTAAGATCAGTTTGTAATAATTAAGCAGGACGAAATAAAAAAACAGTATAATACAGGTAAAAACAATTGACATGATCAAAAAAATAACCATTCCGGTGTTATTGGCCATCTTTTTTCTGAGTTGCAAAAAGAAAGAAAATGTTAATCCGCCACCGCCGCCACCACCGGCGGATACTTCATTCGGGAAGCCAAACAACGAGCACTATTCCGTTTTTACACAGCATAATAATAATACCCGTGCGGGATTTGATAACCAGGAAACGGTTTTAAACACCTCAAATGTAAATTTCACTTCTTTTGGCTTGCTTTTTACGCTGCCCGTTGACGACCAGGTGTACGCCCAGCCGCTGGTGTACGGCAACCTGGGCATTGCATCCGGCACACATAATGTTGTCTTTATCGCCACCACAAATAATACTGTTTATGCATACGACGGGACAAAAGGCACCTTATACTGGAAAAAGAATTTTACCGAGCCGGGAATGCGGACACCCGTGGCAACGGATATGAATTCGTCATGGTGCACGCCCTACACAGATTTTGCGGCCGATATTGGCATAGTGGGCACTCCGGTTATCGACTCCGCTTCCAAAACCATGTACTTTGTAGCCAGGAGCACCAGCGGCACCCAGTTTAAGCAAATGCTGCATGCCATAAACATTGTAACCGGCGCCGAAAAGGCGGGCAGCCCTGTTGAAATAGCCGCCAGCGTTCCGGGTACCGGCGATGGCAGCGTGGCCGGCGTAGTGAGTTTCGACCCGCGCCGCAACAACCAGCGGCAGGGGCTGGCGTTGGTTAACGGTGTTGTTTATATCTCCTGGTCGTCGCATTGCGACTGGAACCCTTACCACGGCTGGATCATCGGCTATAATGCAAGTACGTTGGCAAAAAAAATAGTTTACTGCAATACGCCCAACGGCGAAGCTGGCGGCTTGTGGGAAAGCGGCATGGGTATAGCTGCCGATGCGGCAGGCAACCTGTACGTAACATCGGGCAATGGCACTGTGGGCGACGACCCTTTCTCCGCTTCAGGCAACGGGACTAACCCGGGAACGACAAATCCAAATCCAAATGATGTAACCAATCGGGGAGAAAGTGCTGTAAAATTAACCCCAAGCGGATCGACTTTGGCGGTGAGCAGCTTTTTTACGCCTAGCACCTACTATAGCATGGATACAGATGATTTGGATTATGGCGTGATGGGCACATTTTTAGTGCCCGGCACCAGCGACTATTTAACGGGCTGCAAGGACGGTAATTTGTATTTGCTGAACAAGGACAATATGGGTGGTTTTTCAACTACCACCAACGCCGTGCTTCAAACCATCCCGCTGAATGTCAGCCTCCATTGCCAGCCGGCTTTTTACGTCGGCGGGTCTAATACCTATATGTATGTATGGTCGGAAAATGACCAGTTAAGGGCCTTCCCGTTTAGTGGTGGCAGGTTTGCCACAAATCCAACCGTTTCGTCAAACCAGGGCCCGGTAGGGGGCTGCGGCGCTGATCTGTCCGTTTCTTCCAATGGTGCTGCGGACGGCACCGGCATTCTTTGGGCCAGCTACGGCGCCAGCGGCGACGCCGCCAACAGCGTTGTTACATTGATGTTAAGGGCCTTTGATGCCAATGACATTACACATGAGTTATGGAACAGTGGCCAGGCCGGAAATCCACCTGGCACCTATGCCAAGTTTTGCTCGCCGACAATTGCAAACGGACACGTTTACCTGGCTACCTTTTCAGGTAAGATACTGGTATATGGTTTAAAGTAGATCATCCATCCACCAAAGCAAAGCCGCCCGCTAACTTGTATGCGGGCGGCTTTGTTCTTAGCGCTACCCCCGTCATCCTGAACAGGCTGTTGTCAGCAGGCGATCGTCGGTAAAATTTTCCTGTTCCTCTATTCTTTAGTCCCGCCGGGAAATAAAAGGATGCAATTTCAGTTAAGCAAACAAACATTTTGCAATCGGGATTAAAATTAAATTCTGTATTGCATATGCCGGATAAGTGTTGACACACAAATTGTTAATAAATGTTAAATAGTGACGGTAAGGCACATAGCAAATTGAAATTCATCTTTACTACAGAATGTTACGGTATTTTTGGTTATAACAAAATGAAGACGGTGCAGCTATTGAACAGAGAAGAAGTATGAGCGACCCGCTGGTTTTAAAAAAAGGCTGTAAGCTGATGGGCAACCGTTTCGAACTGACTGTGGTTGCAGAGGAAGAAGATTGGGCAAACGAGCGGATTGAAGCGGGAATAGCCGAAATACAGCGAATTGAACGATTGCTTACCACCTTCAGCGATGACAGCGAAACTAACCGGGTTAATCAAAATGCGGGAATTATGCCGGTGGCCGTGAGCCGGGAAACATTTAGCCTGGTGGAACGTTCGCTGAGGATATCTGCTTTAACACAGGGCGCGTTTGACATTACTTATGGTTCCATCGATAAGCGGCTTTGGAACTTTGATCAGAACATGACCGCGCTGCCCGACAAGGCGACGGCAAAAGAAATGGTCAGGCTGATCAACTATCGAAATGTGGAGATGAACAACGATGAGTGTACGATCTATCTGAAAGAAAAAGGGATGCGAATAGGATTTGGCGGCATAGGAAAAGGGTATGCGGCAGAGCGGGCCAGGCAGGTGATGAAGGAATTGGGGGTGACGAGCGGCGTAGTAAATGCTTCCGGGGACCTTTGTGCATGGGGAAACCAGCCCGATGGCCGGCCCTGGACGATCGGGATAGTTAATCCCAATGCCCCGAAGGAAATCTTTTCGTACCTGTCTGTCACTGACCTCGCGGTGGCAACCTCCGGTAACTATGAGAAGTATGTTACCATAGACGGAAAAAGGTATTCGCACACCATCGACCCGCGTACCGGCTTGCCGGTTACCGGGATTAAAAGCGTGACCATCATCACCACAAACGCTGAAATAGCCGATGCGATGGCGACGCCGGTAATGATCATGGGAATTTATACCGGCCTTGATTTGATCAACCAGATGAATAACATAGAGGCGATCATCATTACCGATGAGGACAAAATGTACACTTCGAGAAATATTAATGTTAATTAAACCCCGTAAAATGACAAGACAGACAGTCAAAATAACCGCAGGCTTATTGCTGCTTATCGCAACCAGCTCATGCGTGCATTTAAAGGAGTACCAGAAAAGCAGGCTTAACGACTCGGAAATGGCCCTGACCAACCGGAAAGCAGAGAAAAACGAATTAAATTTTCAATCATACGAAGAAGCGGCTTCCGGAGCTAATGCCGGAAAAACGGGCGGCGGATGCGGGTGTAACTAATTTTTTAACAGAAGTCTCCCTACTAATTATTTATGAAGAAAAGATATTTATCCGTACTGGGCTTTGCCTTGCTTTGCCGGGTAACTGCCTTTGCGCAAACCAGGCCGGATACCGGTGTATTTGCAAAGCACCCTGTAAGTTTATATTCGCCGGTCGACCATGATACCAGCCGCTCGACAGGATATAGCCCTCGCGCGCTCCATATCGACGAAATTGACCTGGTGTCGAGCTACTATACCCAAACCGGCGATCATTCCCCGGTAACCGGCGGTATCGGCACGCAGCAGGTGACCGATTTTTCCAACGGACTAAACCTGAATTTGGTTTGGAATAATTGGGCGAATAACAAAAATACGCTAAGCCTGGGCCTGGGCTATGACCATCACTCATCTGCTTCAGCCGGCTATGTGGCTTTAAACGGCGGCTCAAAAACCGGCGGAACGAGGCTTTACCCATCTGTCGACTGGACCGTTGAGAATGCAAAAACCGGCAATACATTCGGTATCGGCGCGTACTACTCGGGCGAGTACAACTACAAGTCGAAAGAGCTGGATGTACATTGGTCATTTAAAACCGCGGATAAAAACGGAGAGTTTGGGATCAAACTGCAGGCCTACCTGGACAAGGTGACCATGATCCTGCCGTCGGAGCTTGTACATCCTCCGGCAACCTCGCAACCCGGAACCACGATCATTACAACGGCAAGCGGTAACGTTGAAATACTAAGCGCCAGCGGGCAGGTACTTTCAAACACCAAGAGCAGTTTGCCGACGAGCGATAGAAACACGTTTACCGCGGCATTATCTTATACCCAGCAAGTAAGCGAGCGCCTGCAATTCTCGATCCTGGGCGATGCGGTCTATCAAAACGGGTATCTTGGCCTGCCATTCCACCGCGTGTATTTTATTGGCCAGGATACGGCTGTGGTCGAAAAGCTGCCATCCTCGCGATTTAAATTGCCGATCGGCGCCAGGATGAACTACTTTCTTGGCGACAATATAATTCTGCGCGCGTACTACCGTTATTATATGGACAACTGGGGGATAAGGTCGAACACGGCAAGTTTAGAGATCCCTTACAAAATAACGCCATTTTTCTCGGTGTCGCCGTTTTACCGTTATTACGATCAAACAGCGGCAAGGTATTTCGCGCCCTACCAGGCGCATAGCCCTACCGACCAGTTTTATACCAGCAATTATGAGTATTCAAATTTCCGGAGCGACTTTTATGGCATCGGCTTCAGGGTGGCGCCGCCAAAGGGTGTTTTCGGCTGGCAAAACCTGCACGACCTGGAAATACGATACGGTCATTACGCCCAAACGACGGACCTGGTTTCGGACGTTATTTCGCTGAATTTGGGCTTTAAGTAACAATAAGCACACGGAATTGTTAATACATTATTAATTTTTAGACGAACATATTATATTATCGTAAACTTCATTTTATCTACAGAATGTATGCGTAAATTGGCAATACATAAAGCAGATAAAGTTAATTGAATTGAACATGAAACTACTTGTTATCGCTTTTATGGCGTTCTTTGCTACTGATGTTACCTGGCTGGGCGATTTTGAAACAGCTAAAACAGAGGCCGCCCGGCAGCATAAACTGATATTGGTTAATTTTTCAGGCTCCGACTGGTGCGGGCCCTGTATCCGGCTAAGGAAAGAGATATTGGAATCATCCGCGTTTGAAGCTTACGCGCAAGATCACCTGGTTTTGGTAAGGGCTGACTTCCCGCGACAAAAAAAGAACCAGTTAAGCAAGGAACAGGTAAAACTTAACGATGCGTTGGCGGATAAATATAATTCGGAAGGCAAGTTTCCCTATACCTTGCTGGTTGACGAAACCGGGAAAGTATTATTTCAGTGGGACGGTTTTCCAAATGAAACCCCCGACCAGTTTATTGCGCAAATAGACGAGATCGTGCTGGCAAAAAAAGGCAGTTGATGTGCTTTGCCAGATGCGTATGACGGACCGGACGAGCGCTTTGAAGGATTTAATAAAAGACGATAAGGAACATACACCTATTAATACCCGGCATTATGCAAACTACAGCAAAAACAGACGGTAATAGTTTCTTTTTTTATTTTTGGCTCGTGCTGATGGGGATTCTATTCATCTTAAGCGGGGCACTTGCCTGAAAGGCGCGGCTTTAAGGCGTCAAAAATAACTGTGCACCTTGCCGGCAAAGGTGTTGCCAAACCATCTGCGGGTATTCAGCCCCTACTCCTTTCCGCCGTTGATCATATCCGACACAATCCCGGCGCTGTCTTTTCTTTCCGCTAAAAATACCCCGGCGAGATGTACCAGTATAAATCCGATGATTAAATACATCGTAAACGAATGGATTTCGCGGAAAGCATGTATGGCCTTCAGCGCCGGCACATCATCCTCAAACGCCAGGCACAGACCGGTGATGCATTGAACGATGATCATCACGTAAAACATGGCGTAAAGCGTTTTTACCCAAAAATCGTGTCGCAACTGTTCGCGGTTTTGTTGAATGCTCTTGTATCGCTGATAAACGTTTTTAAGTCCCCTCAAAAACTTTTGATCAGCCAGTTGAAAAAACTCCAGCAAAAGCCGGAAAACTACCAACCCGACCAGCACATAGCCAAAATAAGTATGCACAGCCCACACGCTGTCGCCAAGCTCATGCGCGGCATGGAAGGCCTGATCGTCAGTTATCGTGGCGCCGGCTTCCTTCAACTGGTCTTTAATTACGCCTGCATTATGCCTGTTGTCTAATAATGTCGAGTGAAGCAACACCGTAAGCAGCGAACCGGAAATGACAATAGCGTTTAGCCAGTGCCATAAACGGATAGACGCCGAATGTTTTTTGATGGGCGCTCCTTGCCGGATGTCGCGCCGGTTGGGTTCAATCACTGCCATAAATTTTCATTAAAAAAATCTGGATTAAAATCTTCTGCCTAAAATTATCTTAAATATCTTTCGGTCGGTATTATCGGTAAATCCCCATCCATACCCTGCATTAAACTCCCAATTGGGGTTAAAATTCAGGTCCGTAGCGATAAATAGCTGGTGCTGCTGGTCCTGGAACGCATCGTAGTTAAAAAATGGCCCGGTGCTGCCATAATACTCCGGCCCGAGCGCCACCACTTTTGAGATGTCATAACTAACCTTGACGTTAGGAGAAAAGATGAGACCCCGGTTTTGATCGGGACCCTTGAAGCTTTGGTCCAAAGTGGGATTGACGGCAACATATAATTTCCCCCATTTCTTATCCACAATCGGCCTGATCTCAAGTGTGGAGGTATTAGCGGAATATTCCGCCTTTTGAAAACCAAACTCCATCGACAAGCTTACGCCCACCGGCCATTTCCAGCTTTCGGGCACCGCAACCCTCGGGCGTATATGCGACCCGACATAGGCGCTTCGGCCATCGCTGCCAAGCGTATTAAAAAAGTAAAAGCCTGTTTCGAACCAGGGTGTCCAGCCGTGGGTGATCTCGATAGTTTCATGGAATACGTGCTGTGTGGGCAAAACCCCTTCAGTTACGTCTGTGCTTCCGTCAAAGGTATAGTTGCTGTGCAGCTCCACCATGGTATGGCCAGCGTCAACAGTTTCCGACCCGTAGACCTGGATTTCGTAGTTATCCTGGCCCTTTAGGGTTGAGGAGAAAAAAATAAACAACAAAGCGGCAATATATATCTTCGGCATAAGCAGGAAAAGTAAAAACGCATTTAAAAGGCTGTTAAGCCGACTTCGTTCTAAAAATAGCTTTAAAACTTGAAGCAAAACTGAAGATAAAAGAAAAAATGTGTAAGAAAGTTGATACGCAGGCAACGGCTCTTTTTGGTTCTACAGTTTTGCTTCAAATTTTTGTTATAGATTTAATAAAAATTTAACTATTGAAACTGCTTTTAATTGAGGATGAGCAAAGTCTGCGCGAAACCATAGAAAAATATTTTACTGAGGAAGGCAGTATTTGCGAGACCTGTTCAGACCGGAAAACCGCTATTCAAAAGATCGCGGTTTACAATTATGATTGCATTTTGTTGGATATCGGCCTTCCGGATGGCGATGGCTTCTCCATTTTGGATTACCTTAAATCGACCGGGAGAAATGAATGCGTGCTGATCATATCGGCAAGGAACTCATTGGACGATAAGATAAAGGGCCTAAACCTTGGCGCCGACGACTACATTACCAAACCCTTTCACCTGGCCGAATTAAAGGCCCGCCTGATAGCCATCTTCCGAAGAAAATCTTTCGACAGCAACAACACCCTGATTTATAACGAGATTGCTATCGACCTTTTAGGCCGGACAGTAACCGTTAACGATAAAATTATGGTGCTTACCCGGAAAGAATACGATATGCTGCTTTATTTTATCGCAAACAAAGGAAAAGTAGTGTCGAAAAATGCGATAGCGGAACATTTATGGGGAGACGATATGGATATGCTGGACAGTTTTGACTTTATTTATACCCATATTAAAAACCTGAGGAAAAAGCTGGTGGAACTTAGCGGGAAGGACTTTTTTGCCACCATTTACGGAGTAGGATATAAATTTGCCTGATCAATGAGATTATCTGCGCATTACAACAAAGCGAGCATTGTGATCAGCGTATCCGTGCTGCTGATATCCGGCATTGTTTATTATCTGATTATTAATCACATCGCCAGGCAGCAGCTTGACGCCGACCTTAGCGAAGAGGTGGCTGAGGTAATTGATTATGTAAACCAGAATCACCATCTGCCCAGACAAGTAGACTTTGATGAAGATATTACGACCTTTGTTAAAACTAACGTCAGCAGTTTTGCAACAAGATTTTTTGATACCCCTTATAATAGCCCCAGAGAGAAAAAGGCCGAGGCCGGCCGCGCTGTATCGGCCCTTATTAAGGTAAATGGCCAGCCCTACCTGGTTACCATTGTTGAATCGCGGGAGAATACAGAATATTTAATCCAGATCATTTCGGCAATTACACTGGCACTTACAGCGGTTTTGCTGTGCATTATGGTGGTGACCAACAGGTTTGTATTAAATGGTTTATGGAAACCTTTTTACCATATTTTGCAGCAGGTAAAAAGGTTTAACGTGGCCGATACAGCCAAAATTGACACCGTTGCTTCCAGCGTGGACGAGTTTAAAGACCTTAGTGACGCAGTGGCAAAAATGTCGTCGCGGGTGACAACCGAGTACCAGGGACTAAAAACATTTACCGAAAATGCTTCGCACGAAATGATGACGCCACTGGCAGTGATTACCTCCAAGCTGGATATGTTAATACAGGACGAGAAGCTAAGCCCCGACCAGTTTGCCCAGATAACCGATATTTATTCGGCCGCCGGCCGCCTCAGCCGGCTGAACCAATCGTTGCTGCTATTGGTAAAAATAGACAACAACCTGCTGAATGACACCGAAAAATTGAACCTGAAAACCATTATACTCGACAAAGCCCAGCAGTTTAACGAAATGGTCCACAATAAAAACATAACGTTGGATTATCAGCTGGTTGACCTGGAAATTAGCGCCAGCAGGTACCTGGTAGATGTATTAATCAATAACCTGTTCAGCAATGCCATCCGCCATAATAAAAACGACGGGCGGATCGAAATCCGGTTAACCGGCAATTTAATGTGCTTTCAAAATACCGGCGATAGCGCCCCGCTTGACCAAAACGCCATTTTTGAACGGTTTTATAAGGGCCGTTTATCAGACGGAACCGGACTGGGGCTGGCCATTATGAAAAACATCTGCACCCTTTACAATTTCGATATCAGCTACCGCTTTAATCAGGGAATGCATTGTTTTTTGGTGAAATTTAGCTAAACTACCAGTCAGGGTTGCCCTTTTATATTCCTGCTGATGTTGCCAACGGTTTCTTCGGTAAACCGCTTGGCATGTTCGAACCAATCAGGAGCTTTATCAGTTAAATCGTCGAGTATGGAACGCCCGTCCTCACCCTTCTTGGTAATGTAGTTAATGCCGTAACCTACTGCGGCCCCAACAATAATATATTTTAATAAACGCATAATTTTATCATTTGCCTATAAAACGGCATTTGTTAAGTAATGTTTTAGGGGGCATGTATTTTGCCTGGGCAAAATGCCCGTTTAAATTTTTTTACTGTAAATGAACGATATATACAAATATCGTTAACTTTAAATAAACTTACCACCATGACCGTAACGCATTTTGTCCTTTCGGCTATTTGCATAGGCGTTGCAAATACCTGCATCGAATGGTTTATTATCGGCTTTTTATTTCATAACACACAGGCGTTAACTCCGCAAACCTGGCGGCCCGAAAGCAACAAAAGCTATTTATACAGCACCTTACTAAGCTTCCTGTTTGGGGCATTGTTTACCTTGTTTTATGAAAAGGTAGGCGTGAACTATGTGCTGTTGGGGAACGTTTTATCGCACCTGAAACTGGGGCTGATCTGTTTTGGGAGCTTCGGACTTATTTTGGAAGTCAGCAATGCGATTTATATCAATTACGACAGGAAGTTTGTAGTTGGAAAATTGCTTGCATCGGCGCTTACCTATATGGCGGCTGCTTTTATAGCAGGCTTGTTTTGCTGGAAATAGGCGAACGCCCGTATCTTTATTAACTCATGAAAATGCCAACCATTAAAGGGATAATCGACCGGCGGATGCTGGTTAATTTTACAATTGACCCCGAAGTTGTAAAAAGGGTTATCCCGCCGCCGTTTACGCCAAAAATTGTTAACGGCAAGGCCATTGGCGGCATTTGCCTGATCAGGCTGAAACAAGTGCGGCCCAAAGGGCTGCCGGCCTTCACGGGCTTCGGTTCTGAGAATGGCGCCCACCGTTTCGCCGTGGAATGGATGGAAAACGGGGAAATTAAGGAAGGCGTTTATATTCCCCGAAGAGACACCTCATCGGCGTTTAACACTTTTGCCGGCGGCCGGGTTTTCCCAGGAAAGCATTTCAGGGCGAAATTTGACGTGAAAGAAGAGCATCCTGATTATCATGTAGCCTTTGAAAGTTCGGACGGTATCACAATAAGCGTGGATGCATCGGTAAGCACCGATTTAACCCCGGGTTCGATATTTAAGGACCTCGCCACGGCCTCGGCGTTTTTTAAGGCCGGCGCAACAGGGTTTTCCCCCAATGGAAATAAATACGAAGGCTTATATCTCGATACCGATCATTGGGAAGTACAGCCACTTGAAGTAAGCCGGGTAAGGTCAAGTTATTTTGAAGATGAACAGGTATTTCCCAAAGGTTCGGTTCATTTTGATAACGCCTTGCTGATGACGAACATCAGTCACGAATGGAGTTCGGTTTCCGATAAGCCATGTTGCCAATAAGCCGGTGTTAAGCTAATAGTTCACATATTGCTCGTTAAAGCTGCCGTCGGCATAAAGGTCGATCAGGCCGTAGCCGGGCGCGGTTTCGCGTTTATTGCCCTCCCACCAGGCACCGCTCACCGCACCATTGCATAAATAGGTAACATTGTTGTAAACCACCTTGTCGCGCAGGTGAATATGGCCGCTGAGGCAAAGCTTAACATTAGGATGTTTATAAAACAAGGCGATGATCTTCGAAATATCGGTATGCATGTCCCCGCCCAGCACCTCCCATTTGTTCACTTTTGTTTGATCGTCCACCATGTTGGTTGCGGTCAGCAGCGGGATATGCGACATCACTAAAACCGGCATATCAGCCGGCGTTGAGTTTAATTCATTTTCCAGCCAGGCGAACTGCTCATCGCCCAGGGCGCCGATGTACCAGGTATTGTCGATGTCGAGATGGACGCTATCCAGCAGAATAAATTTCCACCCCCTTTTCACAAAACTGTAATAAGGCGCCGAAAGCTGCAGTTGCTCCATGGCGAATTGCTTGCCATATCGCGCCTGTCCCTTGTGGTTTTCGTTCCACCAGATGTCATGATTGCCTAAAACGTAGTGCATTGGCAAACTGCAATCGGATTTTATGGTTGAGTGCCAGAGTTTCCATTGTGTTTGAATGGTGTCGAGGTTTTCCTTGTTCATATCAAATACGATGTCGCCGCCATTCAGGATCATATCCACATTGGGCTGTCGCTGTACATGATGCAGGCACCGGGCAAAGCGCGCCGGGGCGTCCCATTTATCTTTTAAATGCACATCGGTAAGGTGCGCAATACGGAGCACGGGCTTTCTATCGCTGCTGACCGGGTTGATGTGTAATGCCGGCAATACGGCAAGCCCGGCGAGGCTTTTGATAACGGATCTTCTTTCCATAGGTTAGAGAATCAAGATGCAAAATGCAGGAGCCAAGATAGGAATCAGGAATCAAGAGACAAGAGTCAGGCAGGAATATCATATGTTTTTTGTCTTGACTCCTGGTTCTTGGTTCCTGGCTCTACTCAAATGTAAATATTCCATTTTGGATGGCATAAAGGACCAGGCCGCTGCGCGATTTTAAATTGAGCTTTAAAAACAGCGCCTCGCGATAATTGTCTACTGTTCGCGGGCTTACGAACATCTGGTCGGCAATTTCTTTGTAGGTAAGCTCGGAGCAGCATAGCCGCAAAAACTCCAGTTCTTTTTTGGAGATATCGGGCGCATCGTCTTTATCAGCTACCGAGCGAAGCAGTTTGCCCGAAACCATTTCGTTGATATAAACCCCTTTTTCATGGATGGCCCTGATCGCTTCCAGCAGCTCCCGCGGCCGCGACTCCTTCAACACATAACCGCCCGCGCCGCATTTGATCATTTGTATCACCGCTTTATCATCCTCAAACATGCTCAGCGCCAGCACGCGCACTTTTGGATAATTTTGTTTAACCCATTTGGTTGACGCGTACCCATCCATCACCGGCATGTTAATATCCATAAGGATAACGTCAGGCTGCCCATGTTTGGCCAGCGCCAGCTGCATCTGCTGGCCGTTTTCCGCTTCGAAAATCACCTGCAGCTCATCAAACTCGGCCATCAGCGCCGCAACGCCATTCCTGAACAGGGTATGATCGTCGACTATAGCAATATGTATTTTATTATTTTCCATTTTTAAGGATATGGAATTGATACGATGATTTGCGTGCCTGCACCCTTGTCCGACGAAATGACCGCTTCGCCGCCGATAATACCTGCTCGTTTGCGGATGTTTTGAATACCCATGCCATGGCCGACAAGTGGCGCCTCATCAGCCACAAAACCAACACCGTTATCGGCGATACGAAGTTCCAGCAACCCCCCGGCATAATCCAGGTCTATGGTAATCTCAGTAGCCGCCGCATGTTTAATAATGTTGTTGAAGATCTCCTGTGTAATGCGGAAGATGATCAAATCCTTATCCGCATTGCGGTTTGCAGCTATCTCATCCCCCGCAGTATAGACGATCTCAAACCGGCCCGACCGTTCCATCCAGCTTACCAATTGCCTGATGGCTTCCACCAGCCCCACGGCCACCAACTGATCGCCCTGCAGCAAATGCCCCAGCAGCCGCATTTCCTTGATAGACCGAAGCGTAAGATCGATAGAATCGTCGATCTTTTGCCGGGCTTTGGCTTTGTTATTCAGCTCCACAGAGCTCAGCGTTAACGACGTTAAGCTCAGCAACTGGCCGATGTTGTCATGCAGTTCCGCACCGATGGTTTGCATGGTTTGCTCCTGAACTTCGAGTTGGGTTTTGGCGAGTTCCGATTCGAAGGAAAGCTGCATTTGCTGCTTTTCCAGGATGTGCCGCTTTTTGCGGTTGTTGTAATTAAATATGTATATGACTATAAATACCGGCGCAATCAAAAAAATGGCGGTAATTAATAGGATACGTTGGACTTCGCTATTAGCCATCTTTTACAAATAAACGAGTAACTCCATAAACCATATTGTAACACATTCAGTATTTTGAAAATGGTGTAACTAAGACGCTGATAGGTTTTGTAATCACCAAATTGGTACGCAAATAAATTACAGGCAGTGTTTCCAAAATAGAAAAATACCGCCCCGGTAACCCACCAAAATGCAGGAGAGTATCTGATATTAGCGTAATCCTCATCCCGGATCAGTAGCAGATAGTAATATAAACAATACACCACGTAAACGACGGACATTGATGCAAACGTAAGATTATCATATTCAAAAAGGCCCTGAGTAGTTAATTGATAGGTATATAAAGCAATAAATAAAATCAAGCCAACAATAATAAACCTACTTTTTTCATATCTTTTAAACAAATGTGCAAACATTAGGGACATAAATCCTGCGTCGAAAATGACAAGAATATTGTAAACCCAATGATTAGAACTCCCTGTTCGTTCAATGTAAACCCCGGAAAATTCTGCAAGACACGTTATTAGCATATATAGAATCAGGCTTCGCCAAACAAGACTGCGGTCATTAACAAGACAGAATGAGACAAGTAAACAAACAAGCTCGCTAACAGTGCTAACAGTAAAGTAGTGTGGCATTTTAATTTTAGTTTGCGGGTAAAGTTGCGCCCTGGCAATTAGGCTTGCATTGTTCGCCGTTGTCGCCGGCACCACCCTCAAGAACATGGGCGTGATCTGCACGGAAATCAGCCATGTTCAGTCTTCCGGTCCAGGTTAATTTTAAGTCGTCACTGAAATAATCCATGTGTATAGTGTCGGTTTTGCAAATGTATTTTTTGGTTGGCACAATAATTAATGCGTGCCTTCGCATATGGTTTTTATTAACAGTAGTTGAATCAGTATGCTTTGCGAAATATATGCGTATTCCGTCAGCAGGTTCGTCTCGGTTTTTTTTATCTTCATCTTTGAACGCAATTTCGACCTTTCTAAAAAATGATAGGGGAAACCACTCGCTGTAGGTGTCTATTTTTTGACCCTCTCCTAATTTTACGAAGTTTTGGACAGCGTTATATGCATCCTTGCATGTGATGTAATTATCGTCCCGTGTTGCCGGAAGAAACTGGGTTCCACTATCGCAAGGACAGTGCGCTTCAAACAATACCGCACCTTTGGTCTTGCCCGTGTTTATGGTTAATCGGGCGTCTGTAGAGCTAAAAAAGTCATCGGAATGGTCATAATAGTCTTCATGGTCGGCTTTAGTTTCGGTCTTGAGGTCTGGACCAACTAAGAAAGTTGATACGATTACGACGGTATTTTTCTTATTTCTTAAATCTTTTGCGAAGTACATTCGTACTCCGTCGCCATGTTCCTTTTTAATTATTTTAATCATAGTATCTACCCAAATTCTTTTGATCCAAATAGCAGTCTCTTTGCCGGCACATTTCTTGTCATCTTTGAAATTCACCACCATCTCATCAGCAACGCCCGACTCTACTCCATTTAAAGTTATACCTCGTTGAGGAATATTTGGAAGATCGCCCGATTTATTGAAGAGAATTATTACAGTAACGATAAGTGCAATTGTCAATATTCCAATTACACCGACTAGAAATTTAAAAATTTTCATGGCTCAAGGTTTAAGGGTTTAATAATAGTTAGTAATAAAGTTTATTCGCACTAAGGTAAAAAATTATGGGCTGTAATTCAAGGCATTTAATGCAGTTTAATACCGTAAAATCACCCTTTTGAAGAGTAAGCCGCTTGTTTATAAATTACGGGTAGGGCACGCTTACAACAATCTTCGATCCCTCGCCAGGATTTGAGACGATGCTGGTTCCCCCGCCGATAATACCGACCCGCTTTTTAATATTTTGCAGGCCTATCCCATGTTTTTGCAACGGAATTTCGTCAATGGTAAACCCAACGCCATCATCGCTGACGGATAACACCAGGTTACCATCTTTATGATCCAGCACAATATCGATGTGCGTAGCAGCGGCATGTTTAATGATATTGTTGAATATCTCCTGCAGTATCCTGAAAACGATCAGGTCCTTTGCCGGGCTGCCTGCTTCAGGCGTATAAGCCGTCTCGGTATAATTGATCACATATCTGCCCGGGCGCTCCAGCCAGCTGATCTCCTGCCTGATGGCCTCGCACAGTCCAAGGGCCACCAGCTGATCACCCTGCAGCAGGTGGCCCAGCGAGCGCATTTCCTTCATGGCCCGTGAAGTAAGATCGAGAGCATTGTTAATTTTCGTGCTGATTTTATCTGAACCGGGAACTTCTATCGAGCTAAGCGTTAGCGAAGTAAGGCTTAACAACTGCCCAATATTGTCGTGCAGATCCGCGCCGATGGTTTGCAGGGTTTGCTCCTGCACTTCTAGCCGGGCTTTAACCAGTTCCGCTTCAAAGGTCACCCTCATCATCTCTTTTTCGTCGATATGCCTTTTTTTGCGGCGATTATAGGTTACCACCAGCAGGATCAGGCAGCAGCTCACCAGCAAAAACACCAGGGTGGTTGCTATAATTGCAGCATATATTTTCTTTTGTTCCTCAGGCATATAAATGAAAATGTCCAAAAGCCATATAAAATAAGGTTGGTCACATCCATGATGACCGTCCCCAGCGGAATATCGCTGCCAACCGGGATCTTTTCCAATTCTTCAAAAAACGTGTCGAATCCGGTGGTTGCCGTATAATAAATAAGATAGCCGGATATAAACCAAAACACCGGGTCGGCAGATAGCGTTGTATACTCTTCTTTAAAAAAAATCGTGTAATAATAATAAACGCACAGGCAGATCATGATGGCCGACCCGATGGTATAGCTGTTATCAAAATAAATGTCGAATCCCCGGTGACGTATCAGATCCGCGATGTAGCATACAAAAAATAAGACAAAACAAGCCAGCGTAATGGGCCTGGCCTTTTTAAAGTCGCCAAGCTTTGGAATAACCCACATACCAAAAATGAATTCGGCGACCATGGAAAAATTATAGACCCATTGGTTGTTATAGATAATAACATAACGGCAAATGGTTTCAACAAAAACCACGAGAAAGAGGTAAATTTTGGTCAGCAATGCGATAGGCGACCATTGGTTTTTTAGTAAAATAAGTGATGCGATGAAACAAGTCCACTCGGCCAGTAAATGGTATGGAAAACGGAGTAACAAATCGGTTTGGTTATCGTCTGCCGGACAAACGAATATACCAGTCGTTTTTGGAATAATCAACTGATAATCAAATTTTTTTAAAGCGGCGCATTAGGAAATATTAAAGGCGGATTTGCCGTGTGTGGCGAAGCAGTTGCGACAGGCGGGGAAAGAATAAGAAAAAAAAGGGGCAAGATCGTGTCCTGCCCCTGTACTGTCCGTGAGAAAACGTGCTTACGGCAATATATCTTGTTGAATATAACCATCGGCGCCAGGCGTCGAAGGAATAGTCGGGCAGTTTGGCGGGCAAATCGAACCTCTGTCCAAGCCGTCTCCGGCACCCGGAATTGATACGGAATTGCCGTTGGCCGAGGTGTCTTTTAACTGATCTTCCCATACCATTGTTGCAGCATTCAGTTTGGTGTTGCAAACAATCGCTGTATCCATGTGCAGGTATGGATTCGGATCCATGTCGCTTGGCGGCACCGTGCTTAAGTCGTAATGGTTCCCCAGGTAAATCTTGGCCCCCCAATATTCAAGGTTATCCAACTGGTCGCTAAGCAGCTTGGTCGCATCCATGGCGTCGTTGTCAATAAAAAGCTGGATAAGCTCCTTAAGGTTGAAATGAATAAACTTTAAACAGCTGGGATCCGCGCGGTGGTTATCGCGATAGGCTTGAACCATTTGTCTGATCACCTCCTTGTTTACCACAAGGTTAAATGAATCTGCGGGGCCCGGAGTAAGTGTGTCAACCAGCAGGTCAGCGCCGTTTTGATGAACTGAACTTTGTGTAGCTGATTGAACGGTGGCGCCATTACTCAACACACTGGCCGCGTGATGATGTTTTTTAGGTGTTTTTGTTAATTGAACTGGCATAACTGTAAGGGATTAAGTGATTTTTTTAATACGTTAATTGCCGCAAGGTCAGGCTATTTTGAAGAATGCAATTGGGTGATATAAACCTTTTTGGAACCGTAAAAACACCCTCGTTATTAAGGCTTTAAATACGGTACCGGCTATTTGGTAAACGATTGAGATTTGGGGGATTAAAAAATCATTAACTGGAAAAACTATGTTTTTATTTAACGAACAAAATGAACCGCTTAGCGTCAAGGACGCGAAAGTGCAATTAAAAGATCTTTCAAAATTGGCCGTGCCAACGGAAGCAGATGTGCGGGCAGCGTTAGGTGAGTATTACAACCGGGCACTGCAATTGCAAAGCAAAAGGTTTGAGGCAAAAGCCACCCTGGCGCCTGCCGGTGTGACCGCGCCCGAAGCATTTTTACCCGGTATTGGCGCCAAAATACTGGCGGAACTAAAGAAAATTATTTGCGGGATTTTAGATGGCAATTCAACCGAAGACGAAATTTTGCAGGCGGTGCTTGGTGCACTGGCCACGATAATTCCGGGTGGAGTTTTCATTAAGGCCCTGGCCAATATTGTGGTGAAATATTTGTTATCACTGGGCATCGGCGCCTTCTGTGGTGTCGCTCCGGTAGTTCCCGCCGGCAACTAAAAAGTTAAATAAGCAATATTAACGAGGGTCTGAAGTCGAACCTAAAATGTCGTACCGATGGCCCTTTTTTCTTTATAAAACCTACCTTAAACTTAACATAAAATTAAATTTAAACCACTTGTTAAATATATTCCCCGGCGTTATCTTTACTCATCAGATGATGCGATGAGTCCAAACCCTTTATCCCGAAAGTCACTTGCCGACGAACTTGCCTCCGCTTTGCAGGAAAAAATATTAAAAGGAAGCTATAAAGTAAACCAGAAGCTGCCTGTTGAAGCCGAATTGATGCATAACTATGGTGTTGGCCGGTCCACGGTTCGCGAGGCGGTAAAAATATTGGTCAACTCCGGCTTTTTAAGGGTACAGCAGGGCGTGGGCACTTTTGTTGAGGAGAACTCGGGCTTTAATGAGCCGCTGAGCCACCGGATGAAGCGGGCCAGCGCGCAAAGCATTGCCGATGTGCGGCAAATACTTGAAATGAAAGTTGCCGAACAGGCCGCTACGCATCGCACGGGTAATGACATATCCAAGCTGGAACACTTTTTAAGCAAACGGAACAAGGCGGTGGATAAGAACCTGGTAACGGAGGCCATCGACGCGCACATCAGCTTCCACCTGGTGCTTGCTGATGCTTCAAAAAATGATGTTTTGGCAGGTTTATATAAACAATTCCTGATGCAACTAAAGGCCGAGCTGCTGGAGAAGCTGGAAGACACCTCTTTTTTTAAAGATAAAAGGGAATCGTACCAAAACCTGTTCGATGGCGTACTGCGCCAGGACTCCCGCAAAGCCTGGTACTGGAGCGGAAAGATCACCGGCAACATGGTGTAACGCTTGGGCGACCCATCTTGTCGCTGTGCGATGTCAAAACAAACTGGTCTGCAGGGCTTTTAATTCTTCTATCGTTTTCAGTCTTGAACCGGCCGCAACCAGGTGGCCATCGATCTGATAAACCGCCGATTCCACAAAACGCGAGGCAACGATGATCTCGGTATCTCCGCAGCAGGCATTAAACAATTGTTGAACCAGGTCGGGATGGTTATTGTTTTTTGACAGGTGCGACAGGAGTAAATGGCTTAAATAGGGGGCTTTGTGTTTCGTAAAAAGTTCGACGGCCTGTTTATTGGATAAATGGCCGTTGCCGCCGCGGATCCGGCGCTTGAGGTGGTAGGGATAGCCGCCCTTGTCGAGCATATCGTCGTCGTAGTTTGCTTCCAGGAAAACAGCATGGCACTGACTGAAATGGCTGATCACGTTTTGGCAGGCAATGCCGATGTCCGTAAATATGCCCACCCTGATGTTGTTGAAGGAGACTACGAAGCTGCAAGGGTCGACGGCATCATGAAATTTGGGAAATGCGGTTACCTGCAGTTCGCCTATGGCTGCTACATGCGCAACGGCAAACGGACGGAGCAAATATTCATCAATGGCCAGGCCGCCGCGCATCAGCGTGGCCGGCGTGATGTATACAGGAAGCTGGTATTTTTTCGCAAGGACGGAGACGCCGTTGATATGGTCGGAATGCTCGTGCGAAATAAAGACGGCTTTTACCTTACGCATGGATAAGCCCAGGCGCAGCATACGCCTTTCAGTCTCGCGGCAGGAAATACCGGCGTCGATCAGCACAGCCTCGTGGCCGTTCCCGATATAGTAACAATTGCCATTGCTGCCGGAGTTTAACGATGCGATAAAAAGAGACATGTGTATGCAAAGAACGGTGTTTATTTCGGATTTCGGACGTTCGATTTCAGATTTAATGAATTTCGGATTTTCGATTACGGATGTTTTTAAATGCGGAATGTCGAACGCCGTGTGAGTGAACCAATGTGTAAAAAATCCGAAACGGCGCAGCTCTCTTGAGTGCCTTTGACAACGAGCCATCACGAAAAATCTGCTATCTTCGCCGTATGGATTCACCAATCACTCTGCCCGTACTGAATGCCGAAGAGCTGCGCGTGCTGGGCGCCCTGATGGAAAAAAGCAAAACCACGCCCGACTATTACCCCATGACTATTAATAGCCTGGTGGCCGCCTGTAATCAAAAAACCTCGCGTAAACCGGTGGTTCAATATGATGATAACACGGTGGCCACGGCCCTGGGCTCACTGCGAAAGCGCGGACTGGTGTCAACCGCGACCGGTGGCTCCGACCGCGCGGTAAAATATAAACACAACTTTGCAATCGTGTTCCCGGTATTGCCCGCCGAAGTGGCTATTGTTTGTTTATTGATACTGCGCGGCCACCAAACCCCCGGAGAATTGAACACCAACTCAGGCAGAATCCATGAGTTTGAGTCGATAGAGGAAGTGCAGGCGGTTTTGGATAGATTGAGCAGCCCCGAAATGCCGTTCCTGGTGCAATTGCCGAGGCGGCCGGGGCAAAAAGAGGCCCGTTATGCCCATTTGCTTGGCGGCGAGCCGGACCTTAACGCGGACGACGACGCAGACGAGCCCTCCGGCCGCGGTAACAGCGGACTGGAAGCGAGGGTAAGTCGCCTGGAAAGCGAATTAACCGCGCTGCGGGCCGAGTTTGATCAGCTGATGAAAGCGCTGAGCTGATAGGAGGAGAGCTATAGGGCATCCTCCTTAATATTACTTTAATCTCCTCTTTTTTATTACATTAGTGGCATGAAAACCAAAATTGCCGACCTGGAGTTTGAGCCCCTTTTAACAGCCGAGGCGATTGATCAACGCATAAAAACCATTGGTTTACAGATCAGCAACGATTACAAACATGTTGTACCCGTGTTTATCGGCGTTTTAAACGGCAGCTTTCTGTTTATCGCCGACCTGATCAAGCAGATCGATATCCCCTGCGAAATTACTTTTACCAAACTGGCCTCCTACTACGGCGGCACTAAAAGCAGCCTCAAAATAAGGGACGATATTGACTTTGCCATGGACATAAAAGGCCGCCATGTGGTGGTGATAGAAGACATTGTAGATACGGGAAACACGGCGCATTATTTACTCGAAAAATTACGTTTAAAGCAGCCCGCTTCTATTAAGCTGTGCTCCCTGTTGCTTAAACCTAAAGCATTGCTTAAAAAGATCGAGGAGCTGAAGTATGTGGGATTCGAGATCGAAAATGAATTTGTGGTGGGGTATGGCCTCGACTACAAGGAAATGGGCAGGAATTTGAAGGATATTTACAAACGGGTGAGGTGATTTCGGATGCTCGGTTTTGCGAAAAACCTACCATTTAATACCACGACCGGTTAATTTCAAAGGTTCAAACTGGCATATGCCCTTACAGGGAATGTGCCGGCGCCTTCAAATTTCGGGGGAACGGCACTGAACCTGAACCCGCTTTCGGGTAATTTGTCAAGGTTGCACAGATGCTCGCAGATCAATATTCCGGCGCCCAGCAAGGCGGTATGGACCGGCCGGCTGCGGCCGCCGGTATTATCGATGTTGTGGCTGTCAATACCTACCAGTTTTGCGCTGGCCTCCCTTAGATAAATTGCGGCATCTTCGGTAAGGTAAGGATGGCCTTCAAAATATTCCGGCGTATTCCAATGCCTGGCCCAACCGGTATAAATCAGCACTGCTTTGCTTTTTAAATCTTTTCCCTCGAAATGCTCCTTTCCAATTGCGCCGGCACCCTTTGCATAAACGGTAATAGCATCCAGCTCTGCGCATTGCTCCAGGCCAATTTGCGAAAGATCCTTACCATGGGCAAACCGGTGAAACGGGCAATCCAGGTAAGTGCCGGTATTGGTCACCATCTCGATCTTGCCGATCTGGAACTCGGTGCCTTCTTCATAAAACGCTTTGGAGTTTTCCCGGCTCAGGTAATCGCAGATGATGGGCGCGGGCAGGCCCTTGTAAGTGATTAAACCATCAAAAATGGTGTGAGAAAGATCGATCAGCGCGGGCATGTACAAATTTTTAGCTTCAAAAGTAATGTTTAAAAATAACGAAACGTGCACAAGCGCAAACAACCTGGTTGTTTGAATGTTAATACAATGAAATCCAGCTGATAAGCAGCAATTCGCGTACTCACCCATTCATTAATTAAACAAACATTTTGGTCATGAAAAATGTAGCCGCAATAGCAATCTTCGGCCTTGTGCTGATCATATTGGTACACTTTTATATAATGCTGGTCGATCTCCAGGCACTTCATCCCATCAGGCACGGAGGTAAAATGTCCGATATTCTGTCATTTCTGGGCTACCTGGCGCTGCTGCCCTTTTTTGTAAAATTTCACCGGCGAAGATTGTTTAGTTAAATCTTTATTCTACTATATAAACCTTTTTAATCTTGTCGTTTTCGATATTGTAAATAACGATGCCATTGATAACTCCCTTGCCGATACCGGCAACCTTTTCGTTGTCGATTACCACATTGCCCTGTACCATCCTGCCTTTCAGTTCGCAATGCAGCGCCGTAAATTTGTTAAAAACGGCGCTGTACACCTTGCGCAATGCGTCCTTGCCTTTACCAAGCAGTTTATCGGGGTAATCATAAAACTCAATATCATCGGCATAGGGCTCCATAAAGGCTTCAATATTCCTTGCGTTGTAGGCGTTTAACTGCCGTTGAACCAGCGCTGCCGGCGTTTCTTTTATAAGAGTATCGGGCGTAATACCATTTCCCCTGTTGATCACCAGGCTTATTTTTTTAAGCGATTCCAGGCTGTCGGCCGGGTTGGCGTTTAACAATATCATATCGGCTTTTTTGCCTTTGGCGATGCTGCCAAATTCGTTTTCCTTACCTACAGCCATCGCGCCGCCAACCGTAGCCGATCTTAATATCTGCCAGTTGCTCATCCCGCTTTGCTTCATGGCCATCAATTCGGCAAATAGCGAGGATGCATGCATCACGCCGGGGTTGCCAGCGTCTGTCCCGGCCGCGATATTAACGCCGGCATCGGCCATTTTTTTCAGGTTCACCATCCTTACCGAATCATCATGCGCAAAAGCAGCGGCCCTTGCGGCGATCCGTTTTTTATAACGGTTAACCAAAGCGGTATCGGCAAGGTGCTTTAAATCATACAACGAGCCCAACTGATCGGGGTTCGAGCGTGTGAATTCATAGTACGATGGCCGGGTGGTTTGGCCAAAAGTATTTACAAAACCATCCTCCACGATCATGGTTGGGCAAAGCACCACTTTATGGCTGATCAGTAATTTAATAAATTCGTCCGTTACCACCTCGTCCTCCACTTCGTGTACCAGGTAATCGCAGCCGCTTTCAATGGCCAGCTGCGCCGTGATCCTTTCGGTAGCATGTACCGCTACCCTTAAATTGTTTTTGTGGGCTTCTTCAATGGCAGCTTTCACAACCGGTTCAAACTTCCGCGCGCCGGCTTCTTTATCCTTATCCAGTACGATGTACCATATCTTTATAAAATCCGGATGATAGGGCAATTGCTTTTGGATGTAGGCCCGGGCCTCATCCGGAGTAGTTACCAGGTTAAACGGCTCATCGTTTTTCAAACCTTTAAATACCGCGGGCTCATAAGTAGTGATCAGTGGGCCTGCCATATAAATAGCAGGGGCGTAGCTTTTACTTTTCAGGCTGTCGCGCTCTTTTAAAAAATTGAAGGTGGCGCCGGGATCAACAACGGTGGTGATGCCGGCACTCATGTAGCGGCGTAAAAATTCGTCCATGTGGTCGTGGCCCCAGGCAATCTCCTGGTCGTAGGGAACATATTTGCGCAAGTCCAGCCCATCAGGTCGTGTGTATAATCCCCCGCTTTGAAAAAAGTGCACATGGGCATCGGTCAGTCCCGGCATTAAAAACTTATCGGTACCGTCAATCACTGTCACATTGCCCGGGATATTTACTTTTTTTGATGCAGCTATATCCGATATAATATCGCCGGTTAGGGTTACGGTTTGATCCGGGACAAGCTTCCCCTTTACCACATCAACAACGGTGACATTTTTAATATAGGTTTGGCAAAAGGCGGTGCTTGTAGTTAAAACGGCAATACAAAGCAGGATAAATTTGGCTTTCATATCTGTCAGGTTGATGGGGTAAGGCTAATATAGGGAATTGGATGGGATTTGATCTTTCAGGGTGGAAAAATTGTTGGAACGGTGTTACCTACCCACCAGTATCGTACTTATTCGTGCGGATGATTCAAGGTGTGAGATATTGGGGTGCGTTTAGCCACTGGAGTTTTTTACTGTAGATTTATGCGACCATTTAAAATAAGCAATTTACCTAATAGGGGCTACAGCGCAAGTTCCTCTGCGAGAAAACCTGCGGGGACGGAGGTCTGCCCAGTTGAAAAAACATTTCCTGTAGCCTGCGCGAACAGATTGGTTACCGGCACGCTCACACCCCCACCGGCTCCCCAATCTCATTCAAAATCCGCACCGCCTGGTCAATGCTGTTCACCCCCTCAACACTCAGCCGTAGCGAGTTTTTCACCTCCTTTAAATTGCACCTGCGCGGGTTAGCCTGTACAAAGGATAGCACCTGCCTGAAGGCGTCAGTTTCAAAGTAAGGCGATTGCTGGTTGGCGATGAAATAGCCGCGCAGCACATTTTTTTTGAGGGATATTTTCTCAAAGCCGATGGTCTTTCCTAACCATTGCAGGCGCATGGTGTTGAGCAGGTCGGCTACCTGGGCTGGTACAGGGCCGAAGCGGTCGTGCAGTTGTTGCTGGAAGGCTTTCAACTCGGTTTCGTTTTCCAGTTTGGATAGTTCGGTGTACAGGTTGTAGCGTTCGCCGATATTGGTGACATATTCATCCGGGATCAGGATCTCCTGGTCGGTATCGATCTGGGTGAAGGAGATAAAAGGTCTCGGCTTTTCATCGGTGAACAAGCCGGAAAATTCATCATCCTTTAATTCCTGTATAGCTTCGTCCAGTATCTTGTGGTACATCTCAAAGCCGATTTCGGCAATAAAGCCGCTTTGCTCGGCGCCCAGCAGGTTACCGCTGCCGCGGATGTCCAGGTCGCGCATGGCCACGTTAAAGCCGCTGCCCAGGTCGCTGAACTCTTCGATAGCGCTCAGCCGTTTGCGCGCCTCGCTGGTGAGCGTGGATAATGGCGGACTAAGCAAATAACAATACGCCTTTTTATTGCTGCGGCCCACGCGGCCCCGCATCTGGTGCAGGTCGCTCAGGCCGAACATATGGGCATAGTTGATGATGATGGTATTGGCATTGGGGATATCCAACCCGGCCTCGATAATGGTGGTGGCCACCAGCACATCGTATTCGCCGTTCACAAATTTCAGCATCACATCTTCCAGCGCATCACCTTCCAGCTGCCCATGGGCAATACCCACGCGCGCTTTGGGCACCAGCTTATGGATCATGCCGCCAAGCTGGGGCAGGTCGTTCACGCGGTTATGGATAAAAAATATCTGCCCGTTGCGTTCCATCTCGTGCTCGATGGCCTCTTTGATCAGCGTATCGTTAAACACATGCAATTCGGTGACCACCGGCTGCCGGTTTGGCGGCGGGGTGGAAATGATGGACAAGTCGCGTGCGCCCATCAGCGAAAAATGCAGCGTGCGCGGTATGGGTGTAGCGGTAAGCGTCAGCGTATCCACATTGGCGCGCATGGTTTTCAGCTTCTCTTTGGTGGATACGCCGAACTTCTGCTCCTCGTCGATGATCATCAGCCCCAGGTCCTTAAACTTTACATCCTTGCTCACCAGGCGGTGGGTGCCGATGATGATATCCACCTTGCCGTCCTTCAGCTTTTCCAACGTCTCTTTGATCTGTTTGGCCGACTTAAACCGGTTTACATAATCGATGTTGCAGGGGAAGCCTTTCAAACGGTCGGTAAAGGTTTTATGGTGCTGGGCCGCCAAAATGGTGGTCGGCACTAAAATAGCCACTTGCTTGCTGTCGGCCACTGCTTTAAAGGCGGCGCGGATGGCCACTTCTGTCTTACCAAAACCAACATCACCGCAAATCAGGCGGTCCATCGGGTGCGGCGATTCCATGTCTTTTTTAAAGTCGGCGGTGGCTTTTTCCTGGTCGGGGGTGTCCTCGTAAATAAAAGAGGCCTCCAGCTCCGTTTGCATGTAGGTATCAGGGGAAAAGGCATTGCCGGTTTGCGCCTTGCGGATAGCGTACAGCTTGATCAGGTCGCGGGCTATGTCTTTAACTTTTTTTTTTGTGGTTTTCTTCAGGCGCTCCCAGGTATCGGTGCCCAGTTTGTTGAGTTTGGGGACGGTACCTTCCTTGCCGCTGTATTTGGAGATGCGGTTAAGCGAGTTGATGTTGACATACAGCAGGTCATTATCGGCATAGATCAGCCGGATCATCTCCTGCAGCTTGCCATTAACATCTACCTTTTCCAGCCCGGCATACTTGCCGATGCCGTGGTCGATGTGCGTGATATAATCTCCCGGCTTTAGCTCGCGCAATTCTTTCAGCGTAATGGCCTGCGAGCGCTGGTAGCCCTTTTTGAGCTTGTATTTATAATAGCGGTCGAATATCTGGTGATCGGTGTAGCAGGCCAGCTTTTGTTCCCTATCCACAAAACCCTCGCGGATAGAAATGCTGATCGGGGTAAACTTTACCGTTTTATCCAAATCATCCAGGATGGCATACAGGCGCTCCACCTGGCGGGCCGAATCGGTGAGGATAAAGTTTTCGATCTTTTCCGCCTCGTTGTTTTTAAAGTTATGGATGAGCAGCGTAAAATCCTTATTGAACGAGGGCTGCGGCCGCATGTCAAAGCTGATGACCTGGTTGGCCTGGTAAAACATTTGTTTACCAAACTCCACCACCGGGAAATCATGCAGCTGATCGGCGATCAGCCGTTCATCGGTAAAACTGAATTTAGGGTCGATCCAGTCGGGGTTTTGGTTTTTTTCCTCTACCGAGAGCGCCTTCCATAGCTGCACCGCCTTTTTATAGCCGGTTTGTATGATGTCGAACGTAAACTGCACATCCTTTATCCAAACCTGGGTGCCGGGATCCACATATTCCAGTAAGGAAATATTGTTTTCGGTCAAAAATTTGGATTGAACGTTCGGGACGATGGTAATGCTTTTCACCTGCTCCACCGAAAGCTGGCTTTCTATTTCGAAAGTGCGTATCGATTCGATAAAATCACCAAAAAACTCCACCCGGTAAGGCAACTCATGCGAAAAGGAAAAGATATCAACAATGCCGCCACGGATGGAGAACTGGCCCGGCTCGTAAACAAAATCCACCCGGTCGAAATCATATTCCACCAAAAACTCGTTGATAAAATCGATGCTCAGCTTGTTGGTCACTGCAATTTCAAGCGTGTTTTTTTCCAAAGAGGCCCGGTCGATCACCTTTTCGGCGAGCGCCTCGGGGTAGGTGACGATCAGCTCGCCAAACTCGCCGGTATGGTTCAATTCGTTCAGCACTTCGGCCCGCGCCAGCACATTGCCGCTGTCGGGCTGGGTAAATTCAAATGGTTTGCGGTAACTGGAGGGGAAAAGTAAAGCGGCCTTGCCGGTTAAATTTTCCAGGTCAGCCTGGAAATAGCCCGCTTCTTCGCGGTCGGGCAACACAAAGATCATGTGCTTGTGCTGTAAAAAATAAGACGCGACCGCCACGGTCGAATCACCCGATCCGACTAAACCTCGTAACTGAATTCTCGGGCTTTTGGTGGCGTTAAGTGCCTGTGCCAGTGTTTTTACCCGTTCATCAGTCTTATATCGCTCTAAAATATCACGAATGCTCAAACTGCGGCAAATATACGCAAAAAAGGGGTGCAGGCATAAATTGAAGGTTAACTGTGCAATTAGTTCAAACAATATCGCCGCTTCATCTCTTTTAAGTATAAAATTATTTGTGATTTGCGTTCGGATAGCTGTAAATTAGATGGAACAAATGGAAAAGAAGGAAGGCAACTAACATGCAGGCAGAACCGTAACCACATTAACCGTACAACCCCAACCAATTATTTACTATGAAAAACGCAATTGTTTCCGGCCTGATCATAGGCATTCTGAGCGGCTTATGGATGTTTATTATGCACGCTACCGGGCACCGCCCCGAAACAGGCAGACTAACACCCCTGGAGTTTGCTTCGATATTTATTCCGCTGGTGGTACTCTATTTCGGTGCTAAAAGCTACCGCGACAATGAGTGTGGCGGTCATATGGGCTTTTTGCAGGCGCTGATGCAGTGTTTTAAAATACTGATCGTAGGTGGTGTTATTACCACTGCCGCGGCAATTATTTATATTGATGAATTTACTGCCGAGCACAATCTCGAAGATTTTTCGGGCAGGATATTCGGCGCATTGCTGGTAGGTGTACTGTTTTCGCTTGGGGTAGCTGTGCTGCTGACCACAAAACCCAATAAAGTTGATTAAAAAATTATTCGGCGAATATTTTGAGCTGGCGTTTTGGGTAGCCGGACTCATCTGCCTTGCACTTGCAAACCCGACTAACCAGTCCCACTTTACATTATGCCCTTTAAAACTACTGGGCTTTAAATGGTGCCCGGGCTGCGGCCTTGGGCATTCCATCTCGTTTTTGTTTCACGGCGATATCAAAAACTCATTTCATGCGCATTGGCTGGGCATCCCGGCATTGGGGATTATCTTATATAGAATTTATGTATTGGCGAAATTGAGGTTAAGGCCGGAGGCGGTTTCTTCGCTGGCGTAAAAGCCTCGCCGGTACTCTCCAGACAGGTTAGGTTGTTCGAATTGCGAAACAATTGTAGCTACCCTCTTTCCGCCGCAGGCGAAGAGAGGGTCGAGCAGCGTAGCGCACTCGGGGTGAGTCGACCCGGCGGACATTGGCGCCAATGCACTGACGGTAATTTCGCGCGGCATTTACTCACCCCGCCATCGCTGCGCTCGGCACCCCTCTCTTCCGCAAGCGGGAAAGAGGGGCTGCGAAAGTTTCGAACAAACATATAATTGAACCGAATCTTAAAATCTCCCTACCCGGGTGAATTTAGCGCCCCCTCTTTCACCGCCAAATCGCATTCACTCACCGATATTTTTCATCTGCCAGCCAACTTTAAATTGCACCGGGTTTTGGTTTGACTTATTTTTACTTATTCAATCACGCAAAAAACTAAAACAATGGATTACTACCAAAACCCTTATATGGCTTTCCCGGGTATCACCCCGGAAGAATATACCTTTTTGCAGCAGGGTACTGTAGACATGAACGATAACCAAAAATCACGTTTCTTTATGATCTACGGCGGTAAGCGCCGCAACCCTTCGGATATCCTGCTGGTCACCCTGCTGGGGTTTATCTGGGTGTCGGGTATACAGCGTTTTTTGGTGGGGCAGATCGGCATGGGACTGTTATACTTTTTTACCGGCGGACTGTGCTTCATCGGTACTATTGTCGACCTTGTTAATCATAAGAGCCTGGCTAACGATTACAATCGCAAAATGGCCTATGAAAGCTTCCAGATGGTGAAGATGGGATATTAATTGAAGGTGAAGAGGTAAAGGCGAAAGGTAGAGAATCGTAAAAATCTTTTACCTTCCGCTTTTTACCGGGAAGAACCATGGATAGCCAAACCGGCAAATACATTATGATCATTGGTGGTGCGATTTTACTGATCGGCGCCATTATTTATTTTTTTGGCGGAAGTCTAAAATGGATCGGGCATCTGCCCGGCGATATTCGCATCGAAAAAGAAAACTTCAGGTTTTATTTTCCTGTTACTACCCTGATCCTGCTCAATTTGTTGATATTTTTATTGTTCCGTGTGTGGAAGTGGTTTAATTTGTAAAACGATTAAAGGGTTTCTTTTTTGCCTAAAAATATCCGCATGAAAAAAATAGTTGCTTGCCTGTTCGCTGTAATGCTTTTCAATACCGTTCAGGCCCAGCACCCGGAATATGTTGCCCCGACCGATCCGCTGGTGCTGCAAAAGATAGCACAGTGGCAGAACCTGAAATTCGGCCTGTTTATGCATTGGGGCCCTTACAGCGAATGGGGTGTGGTGGAGAGCTGGAGCCTTTGCCCTGAGGATGAAGGCTGGACCCAACGCAAAGGCCCTTATGCCGCTGATTATTTCACCTATAAAAAAGCTTACGAAAATTTACAGCATACCTTTAATCCCACTCATTTTGATCCGGATAAATGGGTTAAAGCCGCCAAAGACGCAGGCATGAAATACGTGGTTTTTACCACCAAACATCATGATGGCTTTTGTATGTTTGATACCAAACAAACCGACTACAAAATTACCAGCCCCAATACCCCCTTCTCCAAAAACCCCAGGGCCAATGTGGCGGATGAGATTTTCAAAGCTTTCCGCAAGGAAGGCTTTATGATCGGCGCCTATTTCTCCAAACCCGACTGGCACAGCCCTTACTATTGGTGGCCGTATTTTCCGCCGAAGGACCGCAACGTAAATTACGACCCGGCAAAACATACCGACAGGTGGCAGCAATTTAAAGATTATACCTACAACCAAATACAGGAACTGATGACCGGCTACGGCAAAGTCGATATTTTATGGCTGGATGGCGGCTGGGTAAGGCCGCTTAACCACGAGGACTCGGTTACCTCAAGGGCGATGGGCAGCAAATACAACCAGGACATTGATATGCCCAAAATTGCGGCGATGGCGCGCAAAAACCAGCCCGGTTTGATTGTGGTCGACAGAAGCGTTACCGGTCCTTATGAAAATTATACTACACCCGAGCAGGAAGTACCCGCCGCACCGCTAAGCCATCCCTGGGAAACGTGTATGACGATGGGCAACTCCTGGAGCTATGTGCCCGGCGATCATTATAAGTCCTCGCAGCAAATTGTGCAGCTTTTGGTAAAGATCGTTTCGCGGGGCGGAAATTTACTGATGAACATCGGGCCCGGCCCGGATGGAGACTGGGACCCTGAGGCGTACAAACGCCTGGCCGATATTGGTAAATGGATAAAGATCAATGGTGAGGGGATTTATTCGTCAAAAGCTGTGGCGCCGTATTCAGATGGGGATATTTTCTTCACCCAGTCTGCCGATGGTAAAAATGAGTATGCTTTTTTACTGGCGAAGAATAACAACGTTAACTTTCCGGCTACGCTTACCATCAACATCGGCAATTCGAATAAGATTAAGGCTATAACGGTGCTGGGCAGTCAACAGAAACTGAAGTGGAAGCAGGATGGCGGGAGTATCACAATTGCTGTGCCGGAGGCTCTCCAAACAGGCAATGGACTTTTGTATGCCGGGACTTTCAAAATAGTTCATTAGGATAGAAAAATAATTCAATCGTAATGCCCGCGTAATGAATAGATTTTTATTGTTTCCCTATCTTCAAGAAGCTGATAGATAATACGGTGCTCGCGACTAATCCTTCTTGACCATAGCCCAGATAAATTATGCCTTAAAGGCTCTGGTTTTCCGATACCGGTATAGGGGTCCAAAGCAATTGCATGAAGAAGTTGTTGGATTTTCTTTTGTATTCCGCTATTCCCTGATTTTTTCCAATATTCAATATCGCGTTTCGCCTCGTCGGAATAGACTATTTCCATAGATCCTCGGTTTTAATAGCCGTAAATCTGCCGGCTTTAAAATCTTCTTCGCTGCGTTTTATTTTTTCAACAAATTCGGGATTATATGGCGATTTTTCTTCCTCGAAACGTATTTTCAGAGCTTTCATAAAAGCCTTTAAAGCAGCCATTTTTTCTTTGTTTTCCGGATGTGCTATTAAAGTTCCCATGCTTCAAATTTACACTTTATTTTTCCAATTTTGAGCCAGTATTTCATTACTACATTTATCCTATGCAAAACATAAAAATCGCAACCGCCCAGTTTGAGCACCGCAGCGGCGACAAAGATTACAACCTATCGGTCATCAGGGATCTTTCAGCAAAAGCCGCAGCAAAAGGCGCGCAGGTTATCGCTTTCCATGAGTGTTCGATCACGGGGTATACATTTGCCCGCGGTTTGTCCAAACAGCAAATGCTGGATGTGGCGGAATTTGTGCCCGGAGGCCCCTCGGTGGAGAAGCTGACCGCTTTCGCCAAAGAATCGGGCATTGTTATTTTGGCAGGCTTGTTTGAAAAAGATGCCGGTGATAACCTTTACAAACCCTATGTATGTGTTGGCCCGGATGGCCTGATCGCCAAATACCGCAAGCTGCATCCTTTTATCAATCCTTATCTCACGCCGGGCAATGAGTATGTTATTTTCGAGCTAGATGGCTGGAAGTGCAGCGTTTTGATCTGTTACGACAACAACATTATTGAGAACGTGCGTGCGGTAAAATTGCTTGGCGCCGATATCGTTTTTATGCCGCACGTTACCATGTGCACGCCATCTACCCGGCCGGGCGCGGGTTTTGTGGACCCTAAACTTTGGGAGAACCGCGAAGCTGATCCCACCACCCTGCGCCAGGAGTTTGACAGCCTGAAAGGCCGCGGCTGGCTGATGAAATGGCTGCCGGCCAGGGCTTATGATAATGCTATTTACGCCGTATTCTCTAACCCCATCGGCATGGATGATGACCAGCTCAAGGCGGGGTGCTCGATGATCATCGATCCATTTGGCGATATCATTGCAGAGTGCCGCAGTTTTGATGACGAATTTGTTATGGCGACTTTAACACCTGAAAAACTGACTGACGCCGGTGGCCACCGGTACATCAACGCCCGCCGGCCGGAGCTTTATGGGGATATTATTGCAGCGCCGCATGAGTCGGAACAAAAAGTAATCTGGTTAAACACTAATTGACACGAATAAGATCGAATGTATACGAATAGGTGCCAGGCGAATCATATTGGTTTAAATTTTTCACAAATTGAATTGGTGTTAATTCGCAAAAATTCGTGTTAATTCGTGCTGATTTAATTCGTGTCAAATAAATTCGCATCATTTCATTCGTGAATATTCGATCTTATTCGTGAACATTCGTGCTTATATGAAATTATCCCAACTTACCACCTACCTCGAAAGCCTGGCACCGCCGGCCTACCAGGAAGATTATGATAACTCGGGCCTCATCGTCGGCCACCCCGACCAGGAGGTTTTCCAGGCGCTCATCTCGCTGGATTGTACCGAGGCCGTAGTGGACGAAGCTATTGCCAATAATTGCCAGGTGATCATCTCGCACCATCCTATTGTATTCCGGGGCTTAAAAAAGTTTAACGGCAAAACCTATGTAGAGCGCGTGGTGGAAAAAGCCATTCGCAAAAACATCGCCCTTTATGCCATCCACACCAACCTGGATAATGTAATGACCGGCGTTAACGCCAAAATTTGCGAAACCCTCGGGCTTAAAAACTGCCGCGTATTAGCGCCTAAAAGCGGTTTGTTGAAAAAACTGGTGACTTATGTACCCGTTGCCCACGCGGAAGCAGTGCGCAAGGCTTTGTTCGAAGCAGGCGCCGGTAACATCGGCAATTACAGCGAATGCAGCTTTAGCGCCGAGGGCAGCGGCACGTTTAAAGGCAATGACCAAACGGACCCCTACGTTGGCGAGCCCGGCAAACGCCATATCGAAAATGAGGTGAGGATGGAAACTATTTACCCCGCTGTGCTGGAAAGCAAATTGCTGGTTGCCCTGGTTTTGGCGCATCCGTACGAAGAAGTGGCGTATGACCTGTATCAACTTACCAACACCAACCAGCAGGTGGGTTCGGGGATGATCGGCGAACTGGAAATGAATATGCAGGAAGAGGAGTTTTTATACCACCTGAAACAAAAAATGCGCGCGCACGTCATCCGGCATACTGCGTACACAGGGCGGCACGTTAAAAAGGTAGCGGTGTGCGGTGGCTCGGGCAGCTTTTTGCTGAAACAGGCTATTGCAGCCGGAGCAGACATGTTTGTGACAGCAGATTTTAAGTATCACGAGTTTTTTGATGCCGAAGGAAAGCTGGTAATTGCCGACATCGGCCACTTTGAAAGTGAGCATTTTACACAACAATTATTGTATGAAAATATTCGGAAAAAATTTAGTAACTTTGCCGTCCGTTTAACAGAAGTAAATACAAACCCCGTCAAATATTTTATTTAATGGAACAAACCGTAGAAGAAAAGCTAAAAGCCTTATACGAACTACAGACTATCCACACCAAAATTGACAGGATCCGCCAGGTAAGGGGCGAATTGCCGATGGAAGTTGCCGACCTTGAAGATGATGTGGCAGGCCTTGAAACCCGTATACAAAAAATTAAGAATGAGCTGGACGATTTGGAAGATGATATTGTAACCCGCAAAAACCTGATAAAGGATGCGCAGGGCAATATCAAAAAATACGAAGCCCAGCTGAATGAGGTTAAAAATAACCGCGAGTATGATGCGATCTCGAAAGAAATTGAGATACAGGGATTAGATATCCAGGTGAGTGAGAAAAAGATTCGCGAGTTTGGTTTTGAGATCACTACCAAAACCCAGGTTTACGAAAAAGCGCTTGCCGAACTGGAGGCCCGCAGAGCCGACCTTGATGCAAAAAAGGACGAATTAGGTACCATTACCTCGGAAACCGAAAAGGAAGAAAATGAGCTTTCGGCACATGCTGAAAAGGCCAGCAAAAATATCGAAGAAAGGTTATTGATCGCGTATGAACGTTTGCGCAAAAACGCGAAGAACGGCCTGGCGGTTGTAACCATCCAGCGCGACAGCTGCTCGGGCTGCTTTAACCAGATCCCGCCACAACGCCAGTCGGACATCCGCCAGCGCAAAAAGATCATTGTTTGCGAGCATTGCGGCCGTATTTTGGTTGACGAAATGATGGCAATGGAAGCAGAGGCGGTTTAACCCCCAAACCCCCTGAAGGGGGCTTAAAAAAATTGTAAAGGCGTCCTGTAGGGCGCCTTTTTTTGTGGGAGTACAGCCGGAAACTTACAAAGTTAGCCCCCTTTTTCTAAAGCAGTGAATACTACTCGAAAAAACCGTATTGCCGTATGTTGTGGAAAATATTGGCAAACAGAAAAAAGATTAGCGCCGCATTGAGGAAAACTTTTACACGTGTTTGATCGCTTTTGACAAGGATATCCCGGGTTGGGCCAGCGTTGCCAATAGCTGACCTCGCTGGATTTTGACCTGGTTGGAAAGAATGGTGCAAAACGGGAGTGTTTCTGCACAACATAAAAAAGAGCAACGGCCGCCTTAATTTTTATTGTCCAGGCCGATCGGCTATTTTTCAATCGCTTTGGTTGCTGGCGGCTTTGCCACCGGGGCCTTAACCTTACCTGTGTCGGTTACCGCCTTTGGCGCCTTAACTTTAGCGCTGTCAATTGCCGGCCTGCCTGGTTTCAGTTTAGCGGTGTCTATTTTCATCGTACTGTCCTTTCCGGTTTTTAGCCCGGGCAATTTAACGGCAGGCGTTTTTAAACTATCCTGCGCTGCTGGTTTTCCGCCGGGCTGCTTACCACCGGTAGTTTTCCCTGGCGGCTGTTTGCCTTTTTTAGCTTTGTCGGCGGCAGCTTTGGCTTTCTTCTTTTCGGCATCCGCTTTCTTTTTGTTGTACGATGGTATGATCGACTCTTTTGAGATGGGCCTGTCCTTTGGCTTCCAAATAAAACCCTTCAGCACCTTATCATCTTCCGTAAACTTCTTTTCCGGGCCGTAACGATTTTCCGGCTTAGCGTAAAAGCCCATGTTTGTCACCTTGTTATCCTTAAAATTAGCGGTTATGCGGCTGCTGAGTGAGCGTTGTATCCCGCTGATGGTCATTTTCCCACTGTCGCGGGCAAAATAAATACTTTCCGCGTTGCCTGAAAAGGTCATCTTGCTCAGCTTATCATTTTTAAAATAACCCCACATTCGTTTACCGCCAAGCTGGTTAAAATGCACAGAGTCCGTTTTTTCTATATTAACGATAAACGCATGGGGAAACATCGTCATGTTATCCAACTTTTTATGCTTCATCTGCATATAAATCGTGTCGCCGGACAATTGCGACCCCTGGGTCCACATCATCGGGTTAACAAAGCACCGTATTGTAGAGTCGCTTCCGGCATAAAACATCGAGTCGGATTTAGCCTGCAAGTCCGATTTGAACATTTTGAAATTATGGTACGCGATCAATATTCGTATACGTGCCGTATCTTTCGGTTCGGCGGCATGGGCTACTTCGATCGAGTCGGCAACACGCTTCTTCTCCAGGCTATCCAACTCAAGCTGTTTCTTGCTGGGCGCCTTCTTCTTCACCACAATTACTTTTGGTTTGCCAAAAAAATCAGGTTGCCTGTAGCTGGTATCCAGGCGTATGCCCTGCTGGTAACCGACCAGGAACTTTGATTCTTTAACTTTTTTCTTCCTTTTGAATTTGCCTGTGTCGGGCAGATGGGCCAGACGCTGCTTTTCAAAATAAACCTTCAGATCCTTATAGGTCATGATCTGCGTCTCGATCGTATCCGCCGACATGTAAATGGTGTCGGTTTTGACTTTCTTTTTGGTTGAGTCGCGGGCGCCTGGCTTTAAAGGCGGCTTCTCTTTGTCTTCGGACTTTGCCTTGGTTTTGACGACGGGGCCTTTTGACGGCTTCTTAGTTGCATTTTTATTGTTTGCCGTTTTCCCGGTCAGCTTTTTGGTGATGGCGTCGGCAACCGCCGGGTCTATTTTGCTACTCGTTTTAACACTATCATTACCAAGCGGCTTTCCCTTTAAAAACGCAGCGGCTTGTTTGGTAGCCGCCGTGTCGGTTTTCCCGGGGATGGTTTTTTTGATCAGCTGGTTCATGTTGATCACCACCTTTTGAGCCTGGGCAGGCGCCTTATGCAGCGAGTCTGCTTTCTTTATGGAATCGGCTTTTGCGATTGAATCAGTTTTGGTGGAGTCTTCGGTCACCATGGTCACGTATGGATCCTCCGTCACAATAGTATGCTCATCCGCCTTTACATAAGTGCCTAAATTCCCTTTAATCACGGTGCGCTGCTCCTTGTCCTCAAACGTTATGTGCTTAACCGCCCTGCCAAGGCCTTTTAGTTTATCATAAAACAAACTGTCGCCTTTTAAACTCCGTGTGCCGGTATGGTAAAGATTATTTTTACCAAAAGCGCCCTGCTCGGTTTTGGTATTGTACTGGCCGTTTTCGGTATATAGCGTATCCCGGTCCTTTTTCTCGCCCTTGGTGCCGTAAATATTTGTTGGCCCGTAAAAGTAGGATATGCGGCTGCCCGTGTTATACCGCATGGTATCCGTTTTTACTAATGCATCCGGCGTAGTGAGGGAAACATTGTACCGGAAATAGGAATCACGCGATTTGGCAAAGTAATAGCCGTTTTTACTGAGCAGGGTATTGTCTTTATTTACCAGCTTGCCTCCATCAGTATAGGTGCCTATACGTGTGGCCGTATTGTAGTTGAGGTGGTTGGTGGTTAATGTGGCATCCTTATCCACCATTTTTACATTGTTGGTAAGGATAGCGGTCTTGGTGTTGCCATTGTAGTTAAGGAGGTCCGAGTAGATATTCAGCGTATCGCCCTGGTTAATGTTTACGTTGCCAAAGGCATCGAATGCGTTTTCCTTAGGATAAAAATAGGCGCTGTCAGACGTGAGCAGGGAATAATCCTGTTTAAAAGTGCCTTTATAAACTTTAATGATATCGCGGCCGTTAAGCTTTACGCCTGTACTGCTTTCGGATTTAATGAGCAGCACGATGGACTTTTTCTGGCAAAAAGCAATAGTGGCTGTTAATAACAAACAAACACATAAAACATATTTCCTCACGGCGGCAAAATTAGTTTTTTGTAAGGGGATTGCGTAATGTCAAGTCGAAAGTCTTGAGTCGAAAGTCTTAAGTCGATTTTGGTGATGGATTCGACTTAGAACTTAAGACTTTCGACTTAAGACTTAATTTCTTGTGAGTACTTGTTTTAAATCGATAATTTTGAAGGATGCTGCCGGTTAAGGGGTTTACTGAATTTATTGAACGTCATGGTCTTTTTAGTCGTGACAACAAAATCCTTGCCGCAGTTAGCGGTGGGATGGATTCGGTTTTGATGGCTTATTTATTAAAAGCTGCGGGATTTAATTTTGGCATTGCCCATTGTAATTTCCAGTTGCGCGGCGACGAGTCCATTCGCGACCAGGCGTTTTGCAACCACCTGGCCGAAAAGCTCAATATCCCTTTTCATGTCATCAATTTCGACACAGCGAAATATGCCGCTGATGAAAAAATCTCCGTTCAGATGGCGGCCCGGCAGCTTCGTTACCAATGGTTCGAAAAAGTAAGGCAGCAATCGGGCTATGATCTAATCGCGCTTGCGCACCACCAAAACGATGCAATTGAAACAATATTGTTGAACCTGACGCGCGGAACAGGTATCGCGGGTATCCATGGCATTCTACCCAAAAATAACAGGCTGGTACGCCCGCTGCTGTTTTTGAACCGCGAAGAGATTAATGCTATTGTTGCTGAAAACCGGATAGCCTATGTAGAAGACAATTCCAACGCGTCGACAAAATATGCCCGCAATAAGATCAGGCTGGAGGTGATCCCGAAATTAAAGGAGCTGAACCCTGTGCTTGAACAAACCTTTGAGAAAAATCTTCAACGTTTCCGGGAACTGGAGGTTTTGCTGGAAACCCAGGTCGCGCAGCTAAAAAGCAGGCTGTTTGAGTTACATGGGGAGGAAGTTCACATCTCCCTGGCAGAATTAAAAAAGCTGGAGCCCAAAAGGCTATTGGTGTTTAAATTGCTGCAGGAATATAATGTTAATGAAACGATAATTGATGATCTGATCGAATCGTTAGATAAGCACCCCGGCAGAGTGTTCGAAACAAGTGGATATAAAATGGTGCTGGACCGGGAAAAGCTGATCATCGCCGGTAACCGCCATAGCCATTTCGCGGAGAAGCGGATTGATGTGACTGATCGCGAAATAAACTATGGCAATTACCGGTTATCCATTTTGCACGATGATAGCCCGCTGATTGTAAAAAATAATCCGATGACCGTTTCCGTCGACAGCGATCTGTTGATCTATCCGCTAACCGTACGGCCCTGGCTGCAAGGGGATAGCTTTTACCCGCTGGGCATGAAGGGCAGTAAAAAAGTGAGCGATTTTTTTGTGGGAGAGAAGATACCTTTACATAAAAAGAAAGAAATACCGTTGCTGGTGAACGGTAATGGCGAGATGGTATGGATAGGCGGTCACCGCCCCGACGAACGTTATAAAGTGAGCGAGAAAACCAAAAAAGTAACTATATTCGAACTGATTTTAATTTGAAAATTGAATCATGGACGATAAGCCCGTTTTTACCGAAAAGCAATACCTGGGCCGGGAGTGGATCCCGGTGACCATCCGGTTGGTGCTTGCGGCCTGCTGTTTTGCTGCTTATACCTTCAATTTTTTTACCGACGAACAAAATAAAGCTGATATTTTGGCTTTGGTAGGGATGGGCATCATCGTTATTTCGGTTATCATGGGCTTTCTATTGCATTACAGAACCCGGGTTCAAAATAAAAGTGTGCTGATTGACGGCCTTTGGACCACCCGGCTGGTAAAGATCGACCTGAATGGCGTAGTCAAAGCTGAAAAAGGTGAATACAGCCGCTATTTATTCAATAACCCGGTTTATAACCTGCACTCAAAGGGTTCCATCCGTTTTTTTACCTCCGGCAAATACGCCATCTACCTCACCGACCGCGACGGCCTGGTTTACGTTATTGGCTCGCAACATGCTGACGAGCTTTTAAGGGCGATAAAGGCGGAAATGGTTCATTAGTTCACTGGTTTATTAGTTCATTTGGTGGTTGGCGGATTACCTGCATAATCCGCTAGCGGCGACAGGTTCACAAACTTCTTACTAATAAACCAATGAACCAGTGAACTAATGAACCAAAACAAGGTCGCTCCTCACCGGGTAATGATCCGACAATTGTTTTTCGGTAACGTGATAACTGGCTACATCAAATTGGGGGCTGGCCATAATATAATCGATCTGGTAGTTCGGGAATTTCCCGTTATAGGTGCGGCCAATACCTGAGCCTTTTTCGCGGAATGCGTTTTTTAAACCTTTTTCCATAAAATTTACCGCATAGGACGTTGGGGTATCGTTAAAATCGCCGGCGATAATATAAGGGTATGGGCATTTCAGCGCATCTTCTTTAACCATTTCAGCCTGGGCGCTTCGTTTAATAAAAGCGGTCTTTAACTTGCTGCCCAACCGCCACGCCGAAGACACATCAGTTTTCCCTTGATGGGTTATACTGTTAATGTACTTATAATCTTCGGGATCGAAACGTATGGATTGCAGGTGAACCGCGTATACGCGGAATTTTTTGTTCCCCTTGGCCAGGTCGATATAAATACATTCATTTTCGCTCGCTTTCCCCGTAAAGCTGATCAGCCCATGGTCAATGATGTCATATTTCGAAAAAATGGCGATGCCGATAGCCTCCGTGCTGTTAAAAATAGCCGGCTCAAAATAATAATGGCCTGCGCCGGTGAGTTGAACGATAGAATCGCGCATGTCATATTGCCCGTGTATTCGCGAATAAAACTCCTGGAAACAAATCACATCCGGTTGCTCCTGTTTGATGATGTCCAATATGTCGTGCTTGGTTGAAATATCGTTGTTTGCGCCGTAGCGTTTAAAATTGTGCACGTTGTAGGTCAGTACCCGCACATTATTGCTATCTGTTGGTTTGCTTGCTTCGTTGCCGTTGCCGCGAAAACCTACGGTGCTGTTCAGCGCGCTCCAGCCGCATAAAATACAGCCCAACGGAACTATCCAGGGCCATCTGCGACGCAGCAGCCACCAGGCCAGCAGGATGAGGTTGGCGGTGAGTAAAATGGGATAAGCCAGGCCAAAAAACGCCAGTTCCCAAAAAGATTTGGGGTTGACTGATGCAGCGAAATAGCTAAGGATGAGTGACAGGGAAACAAGGGCATTTAACCATAAGATGATCTTATCAAGCAAGGTTAACCTGTTTTTACCCTTCATTATTGCTGGCGCGGAATAATATTTCTTTTTCCTGTTTAGTAAGGCTGTCGTAGCCCGACTTTGAAATTTTATCTAATATACTATCTATTTCCTCCTGTCGTGGCAGTTCATTGCGGCCCCGTGATGGATTTTTGGCCACTACCTTTAGTTTCGGTCGGGGCTTGAATAGTTTGGCGATTCCCGCTATCCAATCATTGCCGTTTTGGAGTTGTTTAATGTACACGAAACCAATTAATGCGCCCCCGAGATGAGATAGCTCACCTCCGGCATTGGCGCTGGTAATACCCAAAAGGCTTACGATGACATAAAAAAGCGCCAGCCATTTCAATTTGACGGGGCCTATCAGTATCAACGGAATGGTATAATCGGGCAAAAGGGTAGCTGTAGCAACGATAATCGCCATGACACTTGCCGACGCGCCCGCGAGAATACTGGTAGCCGCCAAATGGTATTGTGTGTAAAACGGGAATAAATTGTAGGCAGCGACAAAGAAAACGGCGCCAGTAAAGCCGCCCATCAGGTATAGGCCAAGCGTGCGGTGTTTACCCAGGTACTCCTCAAAAATAAGCCCTATCCAGTAAAGCCACAACATATTGAAAAGAATATGAAAAATGCCGTCGTGAAGAAACATGTAGGTTAGCGGCGTCCAGAAATGTTTGGCCAGGACCGGCAGCGATGCCGGAAGTTGTAAATAGTGATCATTGAAATATAATATGGCATCAGATCCAAAAAAGAACTGCACCAAAACGGCAAGGACGTTGATGAGCAGATAAACAATAATATTGATCCCGATCAGCAGGTTTAGCTTGCTGCCGGAGTGAAGCATTTTATATTGAATATCTTTCCAGAGGGTACTCATAAAGCCTGTAAACGCTTACCTAAGATAACCATATTTTTTAAAAAAAGTTGTGTGGCGTTTTCATTTTACAATTAATAAACAGTACCGGGGTTTTAAGCGGATTTGCAATAAAAATGCGTTATCGGTAACGCCATATTTTTATCAGCAAAAAACCGATGAGTGCCCCGCCCAGGTGGGCAAAATGCGCAACATTATCGCCGCTGAACTGCCCGAAACCCGAAATAAGCTCGATAACGATATAACCCGGTATCAAATATTTTGCTTTTATCGGAACAGGCAAAAAAAGGATCATCAATTCCAAATCGGGGTAAAGCATGGCAAAAGCAACCACCACACCAAAAATTGCTCCTGAGGCGCCTATTGTCGGTCCACTATAAATCGCAGCTATCTTGTCGTACTCCATCTGGTTTGCAAACACGGTTGCGTCTGAAATAGTAAAACTGCCAGTCAACATGTGCACTTCAACCGCCTGGGCCAGCATTTGGACAAGCGCTGCGCCTATCCCGCTTATAAAATACAGGTTGAAAAACTTTTTGGGGCCGATGGCGTACTCCAGGATAGGCCCGAACGAAAAAAGGGCTAACATATTAAAAAGGATGTGACCGAAGCCGCCATGGAGAAACATATAAGTAAGCAACTGCCATACCTTGAAATTTGGCGAATTAAAATAGTACAGCCCGAAATTACTTACCACCACATTATCATACCGGTGTTCGCCCATCAGGATATAGGGTAAAAAACAAATCAAATTAATGATCAGCAGGTTTTTTACAACCGGGGTTAAATTTGCAAAGGGAGATTGCCTGTATGCCATAATTACACTTAAAAATTCCGCCTGTGCGGATCATTTGTCAAATCGTTCTAAAAGTTCTTCGATAGTGAACGTAGTGATCACCTGTTTACCGTTCAATGCCACATTTGGCATCTGGCAGGCAAAAAGCTGGTCGATCAATAAGTTCATTTCCTCCAATGACATCTTTACGCCCGTTTTCGTTGCAGCATTGCGCGCCAATGACCGGGCCAGGCTGTCGCGTTTATCCAGCTTTAATATGGCCTGGTTGTTTTTATATCCCTCTATCAGCTGCTCCAGTATCTCGCCCTCGGCGGTATTGCCCAGGTCGGCGGGTACGCCTTCCACCACCACGGTGTTTTTGCCAAACTCGCGGATGTCAAATCCGAGCGCACGAATATCGGGTAAAAGTTCTTTTAATAGTTCAAAATCGCTGCTATTTAATGTGACCGATTGCGGAAAAAGGCTCTGCTGGCTCACCCCTGAATGATTTTGCAGCTGCTGCAGGAAGCGCTCGTACAAAATACGTTCATGCGCCGCCTGCTGGTTGATCACCATAAACCCTGATTTGATCTGCGACAGGATAAACCGGTTATGCAACTGGAAAAGCTGCCGCTCGCTGGGTTTGTTCAATTCCTGGTCGTCCACAGCAATACTATTTTCCTCGTGCATCTGCTGCTGCACCAGCACCTCTTTTTTGCTGATCTCGTACAGCGTATCCCAATTTTGGGGTATGGGTGAATTCCGGTATTCCCCGGTGTTTCTTAGAAACGGAATTTCCCGCTCCGGTTTCTTTTCGGTAACGAAGGGATTATAATCGGGGTTGAAAGTAATGGTGGGCGCCACAATTTCTTCCGGCGGCTTCAGCGTTACCAAATGTTCAATACTGTTTTCCTGGTCGAAATCCAGGCTTGGGGTAATGTTATACCTGCCCAGTGAGCGCTTAACCGCCGAGCGGATGATGGCGTAAATCGTTTGTTCGTCCTGGTATTTTATCTCCGTTTTTGTGGGATGCACGTTGATATCGATCCTCGCGGGGTCTATCTCGATAAAAAGCACATACAACGGAAAAGTGTCTTCGGGCAGCAGTTCCTTAAAAGCCATCAGCACCGCATGGTTCAAATAAGCATCGCGGATGTAACGGTTGTTCACAAAAAAGAACTGCTCGCCGCGGGTTCTTTTGGCAAACTCCGGTTTTCCCACAAATCCCCGCAGTTTGATCACATTGGTGTCTTCCTCAACAGGAACCAGGCGCTCGTTATAATTGTTGCCAAAGAGATGAACGATCCTTTGTTTCAGCGTTGCCGCCGGCAGGTGATAAATTTCCTGCCCATCGTGGTGCATACTGAAAAACACCTGCGGATTAGCCAGTGCCACCCGCTGAAACTCATCGATGATGTGACGCATCTCTACAGGGTTGCTTTTTAAAAAGTTGCGACGCGCGGGGGTATTGAAAAAAAGATTTTTAACGCAGATCGAAGTTCCTGCTTGGGTTGAGCAAGCTTGCTGGCTCAGCACTTCCGAGCCTTCAATAATAATACTGGTGCCCAGTTCATCTTCGTGCCGGCGGGTTTTCAACTCCACCTGCGCTATCGCGGCGATCGACGCCAGCGCCTCGCCGCGGAAACCCATGGTGCGGATGGCAAAAAGATCTTCAGCCTTCCTGATCTTCGACGTGGCGTGGCGTTCAAAGCTCATCCGCGCATCGGTCAGGCTCATACCGCCGCCGTTATCGATCACCTGGATCAAAGATTTGCCACCATCTTTCAGGATCAGCTGAATTTTGTCCGCGCCGGCGTCCAATGCGTTTTCCACCAGCTCCTTTACCGCCGAAGCCGGCCGCTGCACCACTTCGCCGGCAGCGATTTGATTAGCTACCGCATCCGGTAAAAGCTGAATAATATCTGGCATCCTGTAAAAACTCCCTTACGTTCTCTTTTCGATGCGAAATTAATTATTTGAAGCCATAACTTTATCGTTTGATGAGCATAGTTGAAAGCTTATAAGTTATGAGTGGTTTAAATGACACATTTGAAAGATATAACGTTCAGTACTCAAAGCATTTCTGCTCCCTCTTTCCCGCGAAGCGGAAGAGAGGGATGTCGAGCGCAGCGATGACAGGGTGAGTCGATCCGGCGGACATTACCGCCAGTGCCTGCACCACGCGTCGACTCACCCCGACTACGCTTCGCTGGTCGACCCTCTCTTCGCCTGCGGCGGAAAGAGGGTAGCTGCAATTAATTTTAAAGGCGATTGCCATGTAAGCATAGTTGAAAGCTTATGAGTGGTTTAAATGATGTTTTTGAGGACTTTCAAAAGATAGCTGAGATACTGATTATCATCAGGAATAAGATCGACCAGGAACCAGATGTGGTGTGGACAGGGTATGATAGTCCTCAACAAATGATAGATTACCTGAACGGGTATATTGAAAAAATCCAGGCCGGGGACTCAGAAACATTGTCGCGTATATTTTGGGTATTCGAGGCAACTGGTACTTACCAGGAATTATCCATTTCAAATGGCTGGGCAACGAGTATTTAGAATTGTCGTAAGTGAATTTCCGCGGGAACAGAAAAAAGCGATGACGTGATTTTGTTACTGACAAAACACTGTCAGCGTTTAATAATTAATAATCAGCGTGTTTTACTTTGTTCCAGGTGTTCCATGTGTAAAAATGGAACGCCTGCAGCGATGCGATGCTGAAACTCGCAGGCGACATTTATTAATCCAAGGGGTGCCACTGGCTGATATTTCTTTGGCAGGTGGAGTCGATGAAGATGAATTTCGGCAATTGATCATCCCGCAGAACCGTTTCGAAACAGGCCTGAAATTGTTACTTTGCCGATATAACATTATGCTCCCGATATTGTATATACTTTTGTAGCTTACGCGTTTTTACAAATCGTTCCTATGAAGAGATTTCTGCCTATGCTTTTGCCGCTGTTTTTATTTGCAGCGGCGTGTAAGAATAAAGAATTTAACGCCGACCTGCTGATCAAAGACGCGGTGGTTTATACCGTCGATAGCAGCTTCAGCACAGCCAACGCCCTGGTGGTAAAGGGCGGCAAGATCATTGCCGTTGGGCAGGATGATACCCTTGAGCAAAAATATCGGGCAACGCACGTGGTTGATGCCGGCGGCAAACCGGTGTATCCCGGTTTTATAGACGCGCACTCCCACTTTTATGAATACGGTTTGAGCCTGCAGGAAGTGCGGCTCGAAAACACGAAAAGCTGGCAGGAAGTGTTGGATTCCGTCAACATTTTTGCCCGCCGTAACCCCGATGGGTGGATAGCCGGCCGCGGATGGGATCAAAACAAATGGACCGGGCAACAATTCCCCGATAAGGCGAAGCTGGATGCGATGTTCCCGGTACGACCGGTGATATTAACCCGCATTGACGGGCATGCCATGATTGCCAACCAGGCGGCCTTAAATATTGCCGGGATAAAACCCGGAGAAACCTTAATTGGCGGAACTATTGAAACAATCAACGGGAAACTAACCGGGATGCTGATAGACAACGCGCAGGGTCTTATTTTTAAAAAAATTCCACCGCCAAACGACAGTGTGACCGATAAAGCTTTGCTGGCGGCACAAAAAAATTGTTTTGGCGCCGGATTAACCACAGTTGAAGATTGCGGCCTGCCTTATAGCATGGTAAATACGATTGCCCAATTGCAGCACAAAGGGGAATTGAAAATGAGGTTGTATGTCATGCTGTCCGACAACGCAGAGGATTACGCTTACCTGTTTAAACGCGGTGTATACAAAACGCCGGGCCTGGATGTGCGCTCGTTTAAAATGTATGCCGACGGCGCCCTGGGCTCGCGCGGAGCCTGTTTGCTGCAGCCCTACAGCGATCAGAAAAATACGCGCGGGTTTTTGCTGAGCAGCCAGCAGCATTTTCAGCAGGTGGCCGAAAAATTGGCAGCAAAGGGCTTCCAGTTATGTACCCATGCCATTGGCGACTCGGCCAACAGGGTAATTTTAAAAATATATGCCAGCGTTTTGAAAGGAAAAAATGACCGCCGCTGGCGGATAGAACATGCCCAGGTTTTGGCGCCCGAGGATATTAAACTCTTCGGCGAATATAATATCATACCTTCCGTTCAGCCCACGCATGCCACTTCGGATATGTACTGGGCCGGCGAAAGGCTGGGAAAGAAGCGGCTGAAATCGGCCTATGCCTACAAGCAGCTGCTTGAGCAAAACGGCTGGCTGCCCCTCGGAACGGATTTCCCCGTTGAAAATATCAATCCTATCTACACCTTTTATGCCGCGGTGGAACGGAAAGACCTGAAAGGCTTCCCGGCTGGCGGCTTTCAGCCTGAAAATGCCCTTACACGCGAAGAAGCGTTAAGAGGTATAACCATTTGGGCGGCAAAGGCCAACTTTGAAGAAAAAGAAAAAGGGAGCATAGAACCCGGCAAATACGCCGACTTTGTGATATTGGACAACGACATCATGAAAATGAACGGCGCAAACATACCCGGTGTTAAGGTGTTGAAAACTTACGTAAATGGCGAAATGGTTTATGAGAAAAAATAGAGGTCTGTTTTCCACTTTAATACTATCCGGTTTTATTCTTGTCAATTCAGCGTGTGCGCAAAATCCCCCTTCACCAGGCAAAGCTTATATAGCTGAAGAGCACCTGGCGGAACAGTCAACTGTCTTACTAAACAATTCGTCCTACATTATTCCGCTGCAAAACCTGGAACAATTAAAAATCGCCAGCATTCATTTTTCTAATGTATATGCCGCCGGTTTCGACAGCCTGTTGAACAAATACGATAAAGTGACCGCTTTTGATGGGAAGAATTATGCAGCGCCGAAGAGTTTGGATGATCTCTCTAACGACCTGCGATGGTTCAATACGCTTATCATACAGCTAAATGAAGCTGATTTGAACAACCCTGACCTCGCCGCATTTATCAGCTATAACCAGAAGATGAAGAACGTGGTGATCGCTTTGTTCGGAAGCAGTAACGCGCTGGTTAAATTAAATAACATTACCGTTCCGGTGATCTGGAGCCAGCGCATCACTCAAGGTTCTGCATTTTACAGCGCACAGGCCATTTTTGGAGGGCTGCCAATAACTCAAAAGCTGAAGCAGGATGTATCGGCAACCTACCGTAAAAACATGGGTTTTACCACGGAAAAAATCCGGCTCCAATATACTGTTCCCGAGGATGCCGGCATCAATTCGAATAATTTATTAGGGATTGACAGCGTGGCCAATGAAGCGATCATGGACCAGGCCACGCCCGGCTGCGTAGTATTAGTGGCCAGGAACGGCAAAGTGATCTTTAATAAAGCCTATGGCTATCATACTTATGATAAAAACGAGCCAGATCGATTAACAGATATTTTCGACCTGGCATCCATGACGAAAATATCCGCTACCACCATGGAGACCATGCAATTGTATGATCAGCATAAATTAAATATAGATACCACGCTGGGTTATTACTTGCCACAAGCACAAAAAACCAATAAAAACGATATCCGCATACGTGACGTTTTGGAGCACCAGGCCGGACTGATACCGGACATTCCAACAGTGGAGGTGGTTAAACCAACAGACTATACTGTTGATTCGTCGGCCAATTTTCCAACCAAGGTAAATGAAAACTATTACCTGCGGAAAGATTATTTTAAGGACGTAATGTGGCCCGAAATATTGAATTCGCCCATACGTACGCCGGGGCAATATGTATACAGCGACCTGAGCATGATCATTATGCAGCAGGTAATTGAAACGATAACAGCCACGCCGGAGAATATTTATGTACAAAAGGAGCTTTACACACCGCTGGGTATGCAAACCGCGGGATTTTTGCCGCTATACCGGTTTCACGCGGATCAGATCATTCCGACCGAAGAGGATAAAACCTACCGTCACGCCCTGCTCGACGGCTACGTGCACGATCCGACGGCAGCCCTGATGGGCGGTGTGGCCGGGCATGCCGGCCTTTTTGCGAGCGCCAATGACCTGGCCATATTGTACCAGATGATGCTGAACCGCGGAACTTATGGCGGCGTTCAATACATCCGGCCCGAAACCGTTGACCTTTTTACTGCCAAACAATCGGCGGTCAGCCGCCGCGGACTGGGGTTTGACCGCTGGGATCCCATTGCGGACCACCATTACCCATCAGAACTGGCCTCGCCCCAAACTTACGGACACACCGGTTTTACCGGTACCTGCGTTTGGGTAGACCCTAAATATAACCTGGTTTATATCTTCCTTTCAAACCGGGTAAATCCAACGGTAAGCAGTAAATTATCGAGCCTAAACATCCGGCCCCGCATCCAGGATGTGGTTTACCAGGCGATAGCGAAAGGGCTTTGAGATTCCGGGGGGCGGATTTTCGATCAGTTAGTCATCGGGTTCTGATTTATTGCATACCGGCTGCTAAATTTCGATCGTGGCATTTGGTGGATCTGATCTAAAATCCCGGATGGTTAACACCGTCCAGTAAATCAATACATAAAATTCTTTATAAAAACAAGCAAACTAAAGAAAAAATTAGTGGTCCAGGTGGTCCAGGTGTATTCAGGTGTTCCAGGTGGTCCAGGTGTGCCGCTGGCTTGATCAGGGGCTAAAAATGCTGTAAAATAATTAGGACTCACGTTTCAATGTCGTTTACTTACGGAATTAGTATTTGCGCTTGGCACCGCGTTCGCCTCACCCCAAACCCCTCTCCAAGGGAGAGGGGCTTAAAAAAGGCAGTTTTCCGCTGTGCATCGAAGTCCTTCTCCTT
>Ga0068856_100000034_pt1 | contig 124288 bp, 109 predicted proteins | sample KBSCornC62_FD_66595 | JGI IMG/M metagenome (GOLD analysis project Ga0068856, IMG submission 66595) | Corn rhizosphere microbial communities from Kellogg Biological Station, Michigan, USA - KBS Corn C6-2 | ecosystem: Host-associated > Plants > Roots > Rhizosphere > Soil ...
TCGCGACCGCGATGCAGGACGCGGGACTGGTCTCGGGGCGGACGGATTTCCTTCTCGCCGGTGACCGGGTGCGCGCGGGAATGCGTTCGCTAGGGCTGGATTTCTCGCCTCTCTCGGTGGCGGCGGATCGGCCTGCGGCTCGCTTCCCGGTTGATTACAGCCAACCGTTTCCGAAGCTTCCGCACCTGCCCTATCTCGAGGCGCTTGGCGACTGGCTGGCGATCCGGTCGATGGCGGAGTTGTCGGTGGGGGACTCGGACGCGGCTTTTCTCGATCTAATGCTGATCGGTCGGCTGGCGGACTCGGTTTCCACGGAGCCCTTCCTGGCCTCGCAGCACACGCGACGGATGCTGCTCGGGCTGTTTGCGGGTTGCATCCGGGTGGGCATCGGCTGGAACGCATGGAACGATGAACAGCTCGGGCGCTTCGAGAGCTCGCTGGAGCGGGCGAGGCTTCTCACGGATTTCGGGTGGGCATTGCGGGGCGAGCGGGCGCAGGTGAATACCATCATCCAACTTGCGCTTTCCGGGCAGCACCCGGCGGCAAGTGATGTGCTCCAGAGCTGGCTCGGGAAGGATCTCGTGCGGATCGATATGCGCGCGCTTCGCGCCAGGCAGGTGGCGATCAATGAAACGATCCAGCAATTCGTGGATGCGCTGGCCTCGGGCTCGGGATTGCAGCCAGTGGCCTTTACGGTGAAGGCGGATGCCGCGTCGCTCCCTTCGGAGGCGAAGCAGCATTTCCAGGAACTGAGCGACGACGCGCGCATCTTTGCTCAGGTGCAGACTTATCTGATGCAGGCCGAGGCTGCCTGTGCGCTGGAGCGCTACCGGCTCGCCCATGGCGGTTACCCGGATAAGCTCGAGGACCTGACGCCGGACTGGATTCCCACTCTGCCGATGGATCCGGTCGCGGGGCAGCCGCTTGGGTATCAGAAGGCAGCGGCCGGGTATTCGTTGAGCGGCGCCGGATGGACGGATGGGAAGCCCTGGGTCTGGACGCGCTGAGAATAGGGATTCGCGCGGCCCGTTTCGATCCGGAGGAGAGGGAGGAACCACGGATGACACGGATAATTCGGATAAACGGGTGACAGATGAGCAAAGGGCTTTGGTGGAGCGGGTTGTCCCCAACACGCTTTCGTTAAAGATCATCCCGCGCACGCGCGGCAAATATGAACGAAACGCGTTAGGGATCCCGCAACCGCAGAACGTTCCACCTTTTCGTCCATGGCCCAGACGGAGCCTTGTCCCTGTTCCTCGAATTTTCGGGTCAGATAGCCATGCCCCGCGCGCGGGGCTCCACGCCGAATGAAAATGAGGAATCTACGGCGGTCGACGGCGCGACGCGCCCTACCCCCCAAAGGAAAGCTCTCGCCGGAGGATACCCGGCATTTGCCGAGATCGTTTTACTGCGGTAGGGGAGCCGCGCCGCGGGTTCCGTAGATTTCTCCTGCCGCACAGATCCCGTATCGAATTTTCGTCAGAGGTCATCCCGCGCTACGCGCGGCGAGTATGGACGAAACGCATTGGGGATCCCGCAGTCGCGGGACGTTCCTCCTTTCATCGACGGCTCGGGCGGGCGCTCGCCCGGGCTTCCCGAACTTTCGGCCGGGACTGCATTTTCATCCGCTCAATCCGTGCGATCCGTGGTCCCCTCTGAGTGATGCAACATGTGTTTCATCCAATCACCTCTTGCTCCGTATCACGGTTTGGCTCACATTGGCCCCTGAGCGACCCCGGCTTCAGAGCCGGGGTTTCGCTCACTCATATCCATCATTTCAATGAACAGTTCTTTTACCGCCCGTTGGAACGAGGCGTTGATCGACGATAATTACGAACTTTGGCGTCAAAATCCCAAGTCGGTGGGCACCGACTGGGCCGCATTTTTCGAGGGATTCGAATTGGGATGCGCCAAGCCACAGAAGAATGGGGCCACGCCGCCGGCGACCGCCGGGGCATCCTCGGGTGCGGGAATTGCAAACGCGTCCTTCGAGACTCGTGTGGAGGGACTCGTTTACGCTTACCGCACGCTCGGCCATTCGATCGCGAAGCTCGATCCGCTCTCCCAGCAGCCGCGTGAGAATGCGCTTCTCACTCTGAAGGAGCTTGGATTTACGGAGGCGGACCTCGATACGACGGTCAGCTCGCGATTCTTCCGCGACGGCCGCAAGATGAAGCTGCGGGAGATGATCTCCGAGCTGCAGGACATCTACTCCGACACGATCGGAGCGGAGTTCATGCACATCCAGAACCCCCGCATCCGTAACTGGGTGCGGGACCGGATGGAGAATCGCGGCGACTGGGCGAAGCACGACGCCCCGCTGCAGAAGGACATCCTGCGCAAGCTGATGAAGGCGGAGGAGTTCGAGCGCTTCCTGCATACGAAATACCAGGGGAACAAGCGGTTCTCGCTGGAAGGCGGCGAGGCGCTCATCATCGCGCTCAATGCCGTGCTCCAGAGCTGTCCGAAGCATGGCATCAAGGAGATCGTGATGGGCATGGCCCATCGCGGCCGTCTGAACGTGCTGGCGAATTTCATGCACAAGCCGCTCGGCGTGATCTTCAACGAATTCTCCGAGAACTACGTGCCCGATTCGGTCGGTGGCAGCGGAGACGTGAAGTATCATCTGGGCTACCGGACGACGCGCCATCTCTCGGATGACTGGAACGTCGAGATCCATCTCGCGCCGAACCCGAGCCATCTCGAGGCCGTGGACCCGGTGGTCCAGGGCAAAACCCGTGCGCGCCAGCGCGTGCTCGGTGATACCGAGCATCGCAAGGCGGTGATCCCGCTGCTCGTGCATGGCGATGCGGCATTCATTGGGCAGGGCATCGTGGCCGAGACGTTCAATCTCTCGCAGCTCCCGGGATACCGTACGGGCGGCACTCTCCACATCGTGGTGAACAACCAGATCGGCTTCACGACACTGCCGAAGGACAGCCGCTCCTCGGAGTACTGCACCGACATGGCCAAGATGGTCGAGGCGCCAATCTTCCATGTGAACGGCGAGGACCCGCTGGCCGTGATCCAGGTGGCCGAGTTTGCCGCGGAATTCCGCCAGGAATTCGGCCGCGACGTGGTGATCGACATCTACTGCTACCGCCGGCACGGACACAACGAGCTCGATGAGCCCACGTTCACGCAGCCGAATCTCTACAAGCAGATCTCCGAGCACCGGCTCCTTAGCGATATTTTCACCGAGGAGATTCATAACCTCGGGACGATCTCCGACGAAGAGGTCGCCGCGATCAAATCGGAGACTCTCGCCGAACTCGAGACCGCGCTGGCCGAGGTGAAGGCGAAGCAGAACGGCGCCAAGCCCGGCGACGAGAAACGGGAGCTGGTCGGCTCGACGGCCGTCTTCCAACCGCCGTACTCGCACGAGCCGGCGAATACCGCAATCACCCCCGAGGTGCTGGAGAAGATCGTCGAGACGCTCACGACCACGCCGGAGGGATTCCGCGTGCTGCCGAAGCTCAAGCGCATCCTGCTCGAGCGCCGCAAGAAGGTCTGGGCCGACGGTGGTCCGTACGACTGGTCATATGCTGAGGCACTCGCCTTCGGCTCGCTGCTTCTCGAGGGAACGCCCGTCCGCCTCTCCGGACAGGACAGCCGCCGAGGCACGTTCAGCCACCGATTGAGCGTTCTTTACGATGAGGTCACCCGCGACCGTTACATCCCGCTCAACAATCTCGACCCGAATCAGGCCAAGTTCTGCGTCTATAACAGCCCGCTCTCGGAATACGCGGTACTCGGCTTCGACTACGGCTACTCGATGGACTTCCCATCGATGCTGTGTCTCTGGGAAGCGCAGTTCGGCGACTTCGGCAACGGAGCGCAGATCATCATCGACCAGTTCATCTCCTCGGCCGAGTCGAAGTGGCAGCGCCCGAGCTCGATCGTGATGCTCCTGCCGCACGGCTACGAGGGTCAGGGGCCGGAGCACTCCAGCGCCCGCCTCGAGCGCTTCCTCCAGCTCTGTGCCGAGGAAAACATGCAGGTCTGCAATCTCACAACTCCTGCGCAGTACTTCCACGTCCTCCGCAGGCAGATCCACCGCGGCTATCGCAAGCCTCTCATCATGATGACGCCGAAGAGCCTGCTTCGTCTCGAGGCGGCGGTGTCGAAGACGGAGGACTTCACGAACTCGCGGTTCTACGAAATCCTTGCGGACAACTCCCACGCCGATCCGAAGAAGGTCGAGCGCGTGATCTTCTGCTCGGGCAAGGTCTATTACGACCTCATCGCCCACCGCGAGAAGAACGGACTCGGCGAGAAGGCTGCGATCGTCCGCATCGAGCAGCTCTACCCGCTCTACGGAGAGAAGCTCAAGCGCACCGTGGCTCCATTCAAGAACGCGAAGACATTTGTCTGGTGCCAGGAAGAGCCGCAGAACATGGGCGCATGGTTCTTCATTGCCTACCGCCTCGCCGACCTGCTCGACAGGCCGCTGAAGTACGCGGGCCGCAAGCCATCGGCCAGTCCGGCGGCTGGATCCATCGCAATGCACAAGAAGGAGCAGGCGGCGCTGGTCAAAGACGCCTTCACTCTGTAACACTTGCGACCTTTCCGCGCATGAGCATCGAAGTCAAAGTCCCAGCGGTCGGCGAGTCCATCACGACCGGCCTTCTCTCCGTCTGGCATAAAAAAGATGGTGAGGCCGTCGCATCCGGCGACATCCTGTTCACCCTCGAGACCGACAAGGTCTCGACCGAGGTCAACGCCACCGAGTCCGGCATTCTAAAGATTCTCGTCCCCGAGGGCGAGGAAGTGAAGATCGGCCAAGCCGTCGCGAGCATCGAGGCTGGTGGCGCCGCTCCGGCACCGAAGGCCGCCACTGCATCCGCCAAGGAAGCGCCCGCGCCGGCTCCGGCCGCAAGCGCGCCCGCCGCTCCGAAGGAAGCACCCGCAGCGCCGAAAGAGACTGCTCCGGAACCGGCTCCAGAGCCCGCGCCTGCTCCCGCGCCTGCCGCAGTTTCCGCTCCGTCGGATTCGCGGGTGACCCGCAAGAAGCTCTCGCCGCTGCGGCGCAAGATCGCGACGCAGCTCGTCGCCGCGCAGCACAATGCCGCGATTCTCACGACGTTCAACGAGTGCGACATGAGCGCGGTGATCCAGCTCCGCAAGACGATGCAGGAGGACTTCCAGAAGAAGCACGGCATCAAGCTCGGCTTCATGTCCTTCTTCATCAAGGCCGCTGTCGATGCCCTCAAGGCGGTGCCGTCGATCAATTCCCGCCTCGATGGGGAAGAGCTCGTCACGAATCAATACTACGATCTCGGCGTGGCTGTCGGCACGGAGAAGGGGCTTATCGTTCCCGTCGTGCGGAACTGCGATCAGAAATCCTTCGCCGACATCGAGCGCGATCTCGCGGAATACGCGACCCGCGCCCGTGAAGGCAAGATTGGCCTCGACGATCTCCAGGGCGGCGTTTTCACCATCTCGAATGGCGGCGTATACGGCTCGCTCATGAGCACGCCGATCCTGAACCCGCCGCAGAGCGGCATCCTCGGCATGCACAAGACGCAGGACCGGCCTGTCGCTGTGAATGGCCAGGTGGTCATCCGCCCGATGATGTATCTCGCCCTCAGCTACGATCACCGCGTGGTGGACGGCAAGGAGGCGGTGACCTTCCTCGTACGCGTGAAGGAGTGCATCGAGAATCCGATGCGCCTCTTGCTCGGGACGTAGTCGTCTTCAGTATCTTGGCCAGCCCGGTTGCAAATCCGGTGCTGGCCGGGGACGTCCCGCTGCTGGCGGGAGGCGGGCATAGTCGGCGGTTTCATCGAAGCCGCCTGATCCGAAAATACATTCCTGACCGGCGTCCTCGGAATCTGCGTCGCAGGAGAAATCTACGGAACCCGACGGCGCGGCTTCCCTATCGCACTAATACGAACCCGGCAAATGCCGGGTGTCCTCCGGCGAGAGCCTTCCTTTGATGGTAGGGCGCGTCCGGCAGCTGCCGGACCGCCGTAGATTCCTTTTACTTCTGCATGGAGGCTGGCTGCGGGACATTGCGGCCGGTCCGATCTATTTTCGACTCCGACTCCCATGCGCCTCATCTCTCCTCCACGAGGAGATTGCTGCGGCAGAGTCGGGCATAGAGGCCGTCTGCGGCGACGAGATCATCATGCGTGCCGCGCTCGACGATACGGCCGTGCTCGAGCACGAGGATCTGATCCGCATGGCGCACTGTGGAGAGGCGGTGGGCGATCACGAAGCTGGTGCGATTTGCCATCAGGCGGTCGAGCGCACTCTGGATCAGGCGCTCGGTCGTGGTGTCCACGCTCGCGGTCGCCTCGTCGAGAATGAGGATCGGCGGGTTCTTCAATAACGCGCGTGCAATGGAAATGCGCTGCTTCTCACCGACGCTCAGCTTGATTCCGCGCTCGCCGACCGGGCTGTGGAGATGCTTCGGCAGACGGCGTACGAATTCCTCGGCATTCGCCGCTTCCAGCGCCTCCCACATTTCCTCCTCCGTGGCGTCGGGTTTGCCGACGCGCAGGTTCTCGGCTGTGGTGCCGTTGAAGAGGAAACTCTCCTGGGTGACCATGGCGATCGCGCGCCGCAGGGCCGGCTTCGACATGTCCTCGATGGGGCGGCCGTCGAGAAGGATGCGTCCGCCGCTGCGCTCGTAAAATCGCACCAGCAGGCTGACGAGGCTCGATTTTCCAGCGCCGGTCGGGCCCACGAGGGCCACCATTTCGCCGGGCCGTGCGTGCAACGAGACATCCTGGAGGATCGGCCGCGAATCGCTGTAGGAAAAATCGACGTTCTCATAGCGCACGTCTCCTTGGATAGCGGATGCCTGCTCGAGATCGTCGATCGATTCACCCGGTTCGACCGGAGTATCGATGATCTCGAATACACGCTCACCCGCGGCGCGGCCCGCCTGGAGAATCTGGTTGAGCGAATGAAGCCGCCCGATCGGCTCGTAAAGAAAGGGTGCGACGACGGTGAATGCGAAGAGGACGCCGATATCCATCCGGCCCGAGAGCACCTCGTGCCCGCCATAGCCGATCACGGCCACCAGCCCGCACGAGGTGAGGAAGGTCATGCTCGGATTGTAGATCGCCCAGGCGCGCATCACGACGAGGGTCGCCTCCGCCAGCCGGCGGCTCGCCCCGGTGAACCGCTCGTGCTCGCGCTCCTCGCTCGCATACGTCTTGATCTGCCGGATGCCCGAGAGGTTGTCGTGGAGGATCGCGTTCATCGCAGAGGCTGCCTTGCGCTGCCCCCGGTATCGCGATCGCGCCGTAAGCGTGTACGCAAGGGCTCCCACTGCCAGCAGCGGTACCGGCGATGCCGCCACGAGCGCCATTACGGGAGACTTGTAGAGCATCCAGCCCAGCACGACGACGACTTGCAACAGGGCAATCGTCCCTTGCTCGACGCCGTCGATGAGCACGCGCTCCACGGACGTCACATCCTCCACCAACCGCGTCATGATGTCCCCGGTTGCCCGGTTGTCGAACCACCCGAGTGGCAACTGCTGAATGTGCGCGTAAAGATCGCTCCTCAGATCACAAATCACCTTTTGCTCGAAGATGTTATTGAAAACGATTCGCAACGCATTGAGCAGGTTCTGCAAAAAGAAAGCTCCGAACGCGATGGCGATGAGTGGCACCAGAAGTTCCGGGTGATGGCCCCGGATGGCGTCGTCGATAATCCGGCGGGTCACATCCGGGAAAATCGTGACCATCAGGGTGCCAACCACCGCGCAACCCAGTGTGGCTGCCGCCAGCGCGGGATAGCGCCGCAGATAATGCAGGACTCGGTATGTGGGACTCATGCGGAAACCTCCATACTTCCCAGATTTCCGGTACTCTTTCCACTGTCGATATTTGGGCACTCCTGACCCGGGGAATTCGGTGATTGGTCAAAGCAAAAGCAGTTTCAACTGCTTCATTTCATGGGATTTGGATGGTTGGCACGGAGCTTGCTTCATGAGCTTCCGCCGCTGTCGACTCTCCGACCCGGCGCAAAAACAAATCAAATCCATCACCACAAATGCGAAAATCCCTGACATCCCTAGCCTCGCTGGCCGTGGCAGCGGTGGTTGCGCTCATGAGCGCGACGCCCGTCGTGCTGCACGCCCAAGCGACCCCCGCCGCGGCCGCGCCTGCCGCCACGCCGGCTGCAACCCCGTCGCCCACTCCCACGCTCGACACGCGCGTTGCTGACCTCGAGGCGTATGTCACCAATGGCAGCCCGAACACCACCCAGGTGGGTCCGCTCGGCGCCACTCCCGGGCCTGGCCACAATGCGTGGATGATGGTCTCGGCGGCATTCGTTCTCATGATGACGCTACCCGGCCTCGCCCTCTTCTACGGCGGTCTGGTGCGTTCGAAGAACGTACTGTCCATCGTTGCGATGTGCTTCGGCATCACTGGCCTTGTGACCATCCTTTGGTGGGCATTCGGCTACAGCCTGGTCTTCGGCACGAGCTTCTCGGACAAGCCGTTCGGCCCCTTCCTGGGAGGAACTGAGTTCTTCTTCTTCAAGGGCGTCACCTCGATCCCGAACACGAACTACTCATATTGGGTTTCGCAGAACGTCTTCGCAATCTTCCAGCTCACGTTCGCCATCATCACTCCGGCCCTTATCTTCGGATCGACGGCGGAGCGTATGAAGTTCTCCGCAGTGATGACGTTCGTCTTCCTGTGGATGTTCGTCGTGTACTTCCCGCTCGCTCACATGGTCTGGGGTGCCTCGGGCTTCATGAACGGTGTGTGGAACGCCGGCGCCAAGATCCCGGCGATCGACTTCGCGGGAGGCACAGTGGTGCACATGTCCTCCGGTTGGTCTGCCCTTATCCTCTGCCTCATCCTCGGCAAGCGCCTGGGCTTCGGCAAGGAGCCGATGCCGCCGCACAGCATGGTCATCTGCTTCATCGGTACTGCCCTCCTGTGGGTCGGCTGGTACGGATTCAATGCGGGTAGCGCTGTCGCCGCCGACGTGGTCGCCGCCAATGCCTTCACCACCACGACGCTCGCCACGGCAGTCGCCTCGTTCGTGTGGCCGCTGGTTGAATGGGTCTTCAAGGGCAAGCCGAGCATCCTCGGTTTCTGCTCCGGCGCAGTCGCCGGCCTGGTCGTGATCACCCCTGCTTGCGGTTTCGTGAATCCCATGGGCAGCGTGATCATCGGTATCGCCGCGGGCACCATTCCGTTCATCACCGTCACCTACCTCAAGCCGATGCTCGGCTACGACGACGCTCTCGACACCTTCGGCGTGCACGCTGTCGGTGGAACGCTCGGCGCTCTCCTCACCGGCATCCTGGTGGCTCCGGAAGTGAATGCGAACCTCAGCTCGACGGGCGTCGCCGCCAAGAACGGCCTGCTCGCAGCGATCACCGCGCACAAGCTCTGGATCCCGCAGCTCGAAGCAATCGGAATCACGATCTTGCTTGCTGTGTGCGGTACGGCAATTATCGGCTTCATCGTTAAGCTGATCATCGGTCTGCGTCCGACGCCCGAGGCGGAAAGCCAGGGTCTCGACGTGACGGATCACGGCGAAGAGGGTTACATCCTGAGCTAAGCGCCCTAGGTGAAAGTTTAACGGTAAAAATCAATCGCCATGAAAAAGATCGAAGCCATCATCAAGCCTTTCAAACTGGAGGAAGTTAAGGACGCGCTCGCCGACCTCGGCATCGAGGGAATGACGGTCAGCGAAGTCAAAGGCTTCGGCCGCCAGAAGGGCCACACGGAAATCTACCGCGGTAGCGAATACACGGTGGACTTCCTCCCGAAGATCAAGATCGAGGTTGTCCTCTCCGACTCTCTCCTCGAGAGCGCGACGGCAGCCATCGTAAAGGCCGCCAAAACCGGCAAAATCGGCGACGGAAAAGTGTTCGTCTCTCCTGTGGAAGAGGCGATCCGTATCCGTACCGACGAGACCGGCGAAAAGGCAGTCTAACGGTTCAAAAGCTCTAGGTTAAAAGGGAGAGCCATGCAGGGCGGCGGGAGAAATCCCGCCGCCCTCATGCATTTTGTGGGGGGTGCTCTTTCCCTGGCATTACGGCGCTGCCTTTTCGAAGGCATCAAGAAAAGACGTAGCCGCAATTCCTGTAGCCGCGGCAGTCTCTTGCCGCGCTCGGATGAGGCGCGGTGCGGAGCATTCGAGAACATCGCGGGACAACGGCACTGAGCAGGCTCGATCTGTTCAGCTCGCCGCTGGCGAGGTTGGATCAACGAACGCGGCAAGAGACTGCCGCGGCTACAGGAATACTCAGAGCGAGGCAGGGGTTATAACCCCTTGTCGTGAGGCTCCAGCTCAGCCAATCCTTTCGTCGTAATGTTATAGTTGAACTGCCCATAGTCTGTGCCAATAATAGACACAGCCTATGGAAGTGCATCAGCTTCGATACGCGGTGGCGATCGCGCGCACGGGCAATTTCAGCCGTGCAGCGGTGGAATGTCGTGTCTCGCAGCCGTCGCTGAGCCAGCAGGTGCGGAAGCTGGAGGAGGAACTGGGAGAGCGGCTTTTCGACCGTGACCAGAAGCAGACGCGGCTCACCGCCACGGGCGAACGATTCGTCGCTCGGGCGGCGCGCATCCTGGAGGAGCTCTCGGATGCCGAGCGGGAGGCGCGGGAAACGCAGGAAATCGCCCGAGGGAGCCTCGCGATCGGCGTGCTGCCCACCATCGCGCCCTATCTACTGCCGCGAGCCATCGCGGATTTCTCCAGACGTTATCCCGGCGTGCATATGGCGGTTTACGAGGACTCGACCGCGACGCTTGCCGCACTTGTGGGGAGCTACGAGCTCGATCTCGCGATCGCGAGTCTTCCATTGCAGGACCCTGCGCTCGAAGTGGTCCCGCTGCTCACAGAGGAGTTGCTGCTCGCCATTCCGCCCGGTCATCCGCTTGCGCGGAAGCGGGCGATCGGCCTCGCGGACCTGGCGGATTCCCCTTTCGTCCTGATGAAGGAGGGTCACTGCCTGAGCGAGCAGACCCTGCGTTTCTGCCACCAATGCGGCATCGAGCCGCGCATCGCCGCGCGTAGCGCGCAAATGGAAACCATCCGCAAGCTGGTCCATGTCGGGCTCGGCATTTCGCTCGTGCCCAGTATGGCCGCGCGGGACCCCGCGCCGGACCATCCGATCTACCGCTCACTGCGCGACCCGCGCCCACAGCGCACGCTTGCGATCTTTTGGCGCCGCCGTCGACCTCTCTCCCGCGCCGCCGCGGCCTTCGTGGAAATCCTCCGCGACGGCATCTCGCAAGTCAGCCGGCCCCGAACCGTTTAAATCCAACCCATCACTCCCATGCGTCCCGATAAATTCACCCAGAAAATGCAGGAGGCGTTCAACGCCGCGCTCGACCTTGCGTCCAAGGCCAACCATTCGGAAATCGGAAACGAGCACTTCCTCCGCGCGCTGCTCGACCAGGGGGAGGGCATCACCGTGCCGATTCTCCAGAAGCTCGGCGCGAGTCCGGCCGCTCTTCGCGACGCTCTGGATGCCGATCTCTCGCGTCGCACCACCGTGCATGGGGGCGCAACCCCACAGCTCGGTGCGGATCTGCGCAGGACGATCGACTCGGCGGAGGGCGAGATGGAGAAGCTCAAGGATGAATACCTGAGCGCCGAGCATTACCTCCTGGCCCTGCTGGCGACGAACGATCCCGCGGCAAAGGTATTGAAGGGCGCGGGCATCACTCGCGACAAGCTCATGAAGTCGCTGGTCGAGGTGCGCGGCGCGCAGCGCGTGACCGACCAGAATCCCGAGGGCAAGTATCAGACCCTCGAGAAATACGGACGCGACCTCACGGATCTGGCGCGCAAGGGGAAGATCGATCCTGTGATCGGCCGCGACGACGAGATTCGCCGTGTGATGCAGGTGCTCTCGCGCCGTACGAAGAACAATCCCGTGCTCATTGGCGAGCCGGGCGTGGGCAAGACGGCCATTGTCGAGGGCCTCGCGCGCCGCATCGTGAGCGGCGATGTGCCCGAGTCACTCAAGAACAAGCGCGTGGTGGCGATGGATATCGGCGCGATGGTGGCGGGAGCGAAGTTCCGGGGTGAGTTCGAGGATCGACTCAAGGCATTCCTCAAGGAGGTTACTGCCAGCGAGGGCGAGATCATCCTCTTTATCGACGAGCTCCACACGATCGTCGGCGCGGGTGCGGCGGAGGGCTCGATGGACGCGAGCAACCTGCTCAAGCCCCAGCTCGCGCGCGGTGAGCTGCGAACGATCGGCGCGACCACGCTCGATGAATATCGCAAATACATCGAGAAGGACGCCGCGCTCGAGCGCCGCTTCCAGCCCGTAATGGTGGGCGAGCCGAGTGTCGAGGATACGGTCGCCATCCTTCGCGGCCTCAAGGAGCGCTACGAGGTGCACCATGGCGTACGCATCCAGGATGCCGCGCTGGTGGCGGCAGCCGTGCTCAGCCATCGGTACATCAGTGACCGTTTCCTGCCCGACAAGGCAGTGGACCTTATCGACGAGGCGGCTTCCCGTCTCAAGATCGAGCTCGACTCGATGCCCACGGAGATCGACGTGCTCGAGCGCCAGGCCATGCAGCTCGAGATGGAGCGCCAGGCTCTCAAGAAGGAGAAAGACGCTGCCAGCAAGGACCGCCTCGCCAAGCTCGAGAAGGAACTCGCCGACGTGCGAGAAGAGGCGAATCGGCTGAAAGCCCAGTGGCTCAAGGAAAAGGAGGAGATCGACAAGACGCGCAAGTTTGCGGAGCGCATCGAGCAGCTCAAGACGGAGCTCGAGCAGGCCCAGCGCCGCGGCGACCTCGGACGGGCAAGCCAGATCCAATATGGCGAATTGCCCGACCTCCAGAAGCAGCTCGACGACGCCGCGAAGCACGAAAAAGGTGGCGCGCCGACCCTCCTCACCGAGGAGGTTACCGAGGAGGACATCGCCAAGGTGGTCGCCTCGTGGACCGGCATCCCGGTCTCGCGATTGCAGGAAGGCGAGCGGGCCAAGCTCGTGAAAATGGAAGAGCGCCTCGCGGACCGCGTGGTGGGCCAGGAAAACGCGATCAAGGCGGTATCAAATGCCGTGCGCCGCGCCCGCGCGGGATTACAGGATGAGAATCGCCCCATCGGCAGCTTCCTCTTCCTCGGGCCCACCGGCGTGGGCAAGACCGAGCTGAGCAAGGCACTCGCCGAGTTTCTCTTCGACGATGAGAACGCGATCGTGCGCCTCGACATGAGCGAGTACATGGAGAAGCACACGGTCGCCCGCCTCATTGGCGCGCCTCCGGGGTACGTCGGCTACGAGGAGGGCGGCCAGCTCAGCGAGGCCGTGCGGCGGAAGCCCTACTCGGTCATCCTTTTCGACGAGGTCGAGAAGGCGCACCACGACGTCTTCAACGTCCTGCTCCAGGTGCTCGACGACGGACGCATCACCGACGGCCAGGGCCGCACCGTGGACTTCAAGAACACGGTCATCATTCTCACCTCGAATATCGGCAGTCAGTACATCATGGAGGATCTGTCGAAGGAGGAGCGGAATCGGCGCGTGATGGAGGCCCTGCGGAATCACTTCCGGCCGGAATTCCTCAACCGCATCGATGAGATCGTCATCTTCGACCGGCTCGACGACCGCCAGATCACCAAGATCGTGGATATCCAGCTCCAGCGACTGCTCACGCGCCTGGAGAAACAGAATATCCGCCTCACGCTCACCGATGCGGCCCGAAAGCTCCTCGCCCGCGAGGGCTATGATCCCGCATATGGCGCACGCCCGCTCAAGCGTGTGATCCAGCGCGAAATCCTCGATCCGCTCAGCCTCGAAATCCTCGATGGCCATTTCGTCGAGGGCGACCGCATCACTGCCGATGCGGACGGTGAGCATCTGGTCTTCAAGAAGGAGTGAGGGCCCTCGAAAGAGGGGGGCATGGCCAAAAAATGCCCTCCCTCCACCCCGGGGCGACATTTCTGTGATTCGGTCGCTCGACTCCGCACATCGGGGTTGACGTACGGCCCGGATGGGAGCAGGGTTTGAATCGCCATGCAAATCGCACCGGCAGCCCACGCATTCCAGCGTGGGCTTTTTTTGTATTCGACCCGCCGGCCGCGATTGCTCGCGCACCCGCAGTCCCGGGTTTCAACCCAGAAAGTCGTAACGAAATGATAGCCACAGAGTTCTTCCTTGTCGCAGATCGCGGGGCATTGAAAGTTTACCTGCTTTCGAAAACCTCCACGCCGAAGCTTCGCCTTGCCGAGACGGTTGCAATCAATGGAGCGCGATTGCGCTTCGCGGACGAATTTACGGACCAGGCCGGAGCATTCCCGGTGAGCAACGGGAGCGGTCGAGGTACAGCGACGGCCATCGCCGAACGCCAGCATTTGATCGCCGAGGACGAGAACCGAAGCATCCGCCAGATCGTTGCGAAGATCGTCGACGTACTCCGAGCCAACCAGCCCCGCCACTGGTCACTCGCGGCGCCCTCGTCGATCAATGCCACCATCGTGGACGCGCTCCCGGCTGATATTCGCGAGACCCTCACCCGGAATCTGAAGAAGGACTTGGTGAAATCGTCCGCAGGTGACGTGCTCGACCATTTCCGCAAAGTCTCTCCTCACACGCTCGCCGCGTAGGGGACGAGAAACGGCAGGATTCGAACCTCCGGCCCAGCGCGCGGGCGGGGGTAGTCTTGTCTTCATTCACCAAGTCGCTTGACTCAATCCTGATTCCTCCTACCTCTGAGGCATGCGCTGGGTGATTTTTCTGGTTGTCTTAACAATCGGAGCGGGATTGCAGGCTGCTACGGTGAGGGAGTTGGGAAAGGTGAGCCTCACAACGACCTCGATGGCTCCCATGCCAGGTCGGGTGGGTGGTTACTACATCGCCGATAGCAGCGCGGGAAAATTCGACTGCGGGGAAATTCGCATGCTCGACAACGGGGCTTCGAGGACGGTTTTCACCTTCAATGGATACAATGGCAAGTCACCGGTCGCACTCCTTACGATAGGGAAGACGGTTTACGGAATCACTTCGTCCGGGGGTAGAAACAACGACGGCGTCATCTTTCGTTTGCGTGGGAATGGCATTCAAATCCTCGCGCAATTCGACGACACATCCGGGCCGCCGCAAAATCTACAAGCCGAAGGCCATACACTCTGCGGGGCGACCACGCAGGGCATTTTCACGCTCAAGGGGCATGCCTTCGCCTTCTATCCTCTGCAGGTTGCCGAGTGCGCCACAATGCTCCACGGGGCGTTGTACGCCACGCGCTATATTTATATCCCTTCGCAACTGGTTCGGTTGGACGGCGCTACAGAAGATCTCATTCAGACGGATTTTCCGCTCCTTATCATTCGTGGGCGGGCCGTCATTCTAGGAATCGACCAATATGGGGGACGCTACAACAGCGGTCGGATAATGTCCTATGATCCGGCGACGAACTCTTCCCGCACCCTCGTGGACTTCCAGAGCTACAACGGGGGATCACCCACGGCATTTGCCGTGCTCGGAAATGGGACGCTCTATACGGGGAATTCCGACGGAGTCTGGGGAATAGGCCGCCGCCCGACGAAGCTCGCATCACTCAATTTCGTTCACCAGTTGGGGGCGACTGGCAGGACGCTATACGGAATTCATGGAGCCTATCCCTATTTTGCCTTCGAGATAGACCCATAGGTTTGAGCTTCTCTGTTAGAGCATCATTCTGCGGGGAATTGCCGCCCCCCTGTGCATTTCCTTCTCAAATCATTCGCAACCGCGGAGATTTGCGCTATGGAGGGGGCGTCCGCCAATCCGCATGAAACTTTCCGTTCCGCTCGCATTTGCGATCACTCTTGTTGCCACGCTTTCGTCTGTCGTGGCTGTTCCTATTCCGGCGTTATCGTACCTGGGTAGTTTCGGAAAGAGCGGTTCCGGGAACGGGCAATTCAACTTCCCGTATGCCGTCGCGACGGACGTCTCGACCGGGCGGGTGTACGTGTCGGATTTCAACAATTCGCGAGTCGAGGTGTTTGACTCGAAGGGGAAATTCAAAGCGACGATCGGCTCTGCGGGAATCGGTGACGGGCAGTTCCAAGGGGCCGGCGGCGTGGCGGTGCGCGCGAGCGGCAGCCACCTCTACGTGACCGATATCTATAACGATCGGGTGGAGCTGTTCGACACCGACGGGACCTTTCGGACCGCTTGGGGGACGCCGGGCGCGCTGGCGGGATCGTTCAACGGGCCGAGTGCCATCGCGGTGAACTCGAAGACGGGCAATGTCTATGTTTGCGAGCAGGGAAACAATCGCGTGCAGATCTTTGACGCCAAGGGGAATTACCTGGGCGGGTGGGGCAGTCCTGGATCGGGGAAGGGTCAGTTCGATCAGCCGGACGGGGTGGCGGTGAATTCTTCCACGGGTGATGTCTATGTGTCGGAATTCGGTGGGGATCGCATCCAGCGGTTCAATGAGACCGGGGCCTATAAAGGACAGTGGGGAAGCTTGGGCGGTGGAGATGGGCAATTCAAAGGGCCGATGGGGCTCGCGGTGGGTACGCTCGGGCGCGTGTTCGTGGCGGACTCGGGAAATAGCCGGGTGCAGATTTTCGATGCGGATGGGAATTACCTCACGCAGTTCGGCGGCAGCGGCGCGGGGCAGATCAAGACGCCCTATGCCATCGCATTCGGCCAGAACGGCCTCACTTATGTCGTCGATAACGGCCGCAGCCGAGTGCAGCGATGGCAGCTCACAGATCCGCCGGTGGTGACGATCACGGGGGGATCGCGCCGAGTGACCTCTGCCTCACGCCTCACGATCCGCGGTACGGCCCGGCACTCGACCGGCTCGCCGAGCATCCGGAGCGTGACGGCCACCGTGAACCAGCGTCAATATATTGCCCTGGGCACCACGGCTTGGAAGTTCATTGCGAGCCTGAGGCATGGGATCAACAAGATATCGGTGGTGGCGACCGACACGTCGGGAGCGACATCGTCGCCGGCGTCCATCACGGTGATTCGGCGATAAAACGTCGACGAAGATTAGGTCGCCGATTTTGGGCTACTATGAACGGGGCACAGAGCAGCTGAAAGAGCCATCGACCTAGCGACGCGGCGCACGCTCACCCTGGGCCTGTTTTCGAGACCCGATGCGCTCCGCATCCCCGCAATCGAGGGACGGCTACATCGGCCTTCATTCGAATGGAGCCACTTATTTCGTCGGGAACATGGCCTGTCGGCAAGACGATGAGGCGCGTTCATTTCCTTTTCATTGGCGATGGGATGAAATAGTCTTACCGGCTGTGAAAGCGATCCCCTCTGCGCTGCCGGCCGCCTTGCTGGCAATACTCGTCGGTTCCTTCGCTGCATGTCAGAAGAAGGAAGCCGCCCCCAAGACTTCCGCCACTCCCACATGGGACGGTACAACGTCTCATCTGGACCCCGCTGGAGACCTCTACGTGTACCTGCGAACGGAAGAGGTGACGAGCCGCGTGCTCTCGGAGATGGATAGCTGGAAGGCTGCCATCGTCGAAAGCGCTGGGCCAAATCTCCCGGCCCCGCGCGACCAAGTCGATGCCTGGTACAAGATCGCGCGCCAGGCGGTGCAGGACTCGGGCCTTTGCGAGATCCGCGCCCTCGGCATAAGCAGCATCCAGCTCCAGCCCGGCCTCTCGCGGATGAAATCGATCCTCTACTCGGGTGATCGGACGAACCCCGGCCTGATCTGGCGCCTGGCGGGAAATAGTGCTCCGCATCCCATCGACGCCCTGGATTTCCTGCCGGCGAACACCGCGTACACGATATTCAGCGACTCCGATCCGACCGCCGTCTGGCAATACGTCCAGCACATCATCGATCAGATCCCGGACAAAGCGACGCACGATCAGGTCATCGCCGGTGAGAGCCTTGCTGCTTCCATGATCGGCATGCCGATTCCGGACCTGCTTGCCACCATCGATTCCGAGTACGGGTTCGTAATTACCGCGGACGAGTCCGGGAAGATGATGATTCCCACTGGCGGTGGCAAACCCGTCGAAGAGCCGAAGCTGGCTGCGGCCTTGCTGATCCGGGTGAAGAACGACAAGCTCTACGATCTGCTCACGGACAAGCTCAAGGCGGCGCTGGGCCAGGCGATGCCGGTGACCTCCTCGGATGCAAATGGCGTGCGCACGACCACGGTGAAGATTCCGGATACGGGTCTGCCAATCCAGCCGGTGATTGCCCGATTCGGCAATTTCCTGGCGATCTCGACCTCTCCGGATCTCGTTCAGGCGCTCGCGCGCAAGGGCGCGAATCCTCCTCCATTGCTCAAGGATGATCCCGGCTTCAAGGAATTCGCCGATCGGGAAAAGCTCGAGGCCAACAGCTTTGGCTATCTGAGTCGCAAGGGCGGCTCGATTATCCGCGACTATCAACTGAAGTCGATGAATTCGACCTCGGGCATGCCTCCAGCCATGAGGACTCAGGTCGAAAAGGTTTACGACATGTTCTCGCAGAAGTTCGAATTTGCCCTTTGCCGTTTGGAACCCGATGGCTACACGACCACGGCTTACACCTCGTATGGCGGTACCCAGATCGTCGCTCTCACGGCAGTGGTGCCCGCGGCCATCTGCGCGGCGATTGCTGTTCCTGCGATCGAGAAGGCGAAGGAGCGCAAGGCCGAGGCGAGAGCCATGAGTGAGGCGGCACAGGCTGCCGAGGCGAGCGCCGCGAACGCGGCGAACGGCGACGAAGCGACGCCCACGCCTTCTCCCACTCCGGAAGCGACTCCGGAAGGAGACACCGGGTCGCCCGCTCCCGATTCGACACAGTAACGATGCCAGGGGGCGGGGCCGAAATCATGGCGCCGCCCCGCTTTTTGCTTTCCCTTCGTGCGGCATCAATGGCCTTCTTCGAGGTCCGATGCTGCACGTCGTCCTCATCGAGCCCGAGATCCCGCCCAATACGGGCAATATCGCCCGCCTATGCCTGGCTGCTGGCGCGAGGCTGCACCTCGTCGAGCCGCTGGGCTTTTCCATAGACGATCGGGCGCTGCGGCGCGCGGGCATGGACTACTGGCATGAGGTGGACGTGCGCACGTGGCCGAATCTCGCCGCGCTCCAGGCCGAGGCCGGCGAGGCGCGATTCTTCTACTTCACGACGAAGACGCAGCGCGTCTATTGGGAGGCGGAGTTTCGCGACGGCGACCATCTGGTATTTGGCAGAGAGACCCGCGGCCTCCCGGAATCCCTGCTGGCGGCGAACGAGCCGCACTGCCTCACCATCCCGATGCAGCCGGATGCGCGCAGCCTCAATCTCGCCACGGCGACCGGTATCGCCCTCTACGAGGCGAAAAGGCAGGTCGCGATTTCCGGTGGCGGGAGTTTGGGATTGTGAAATCGTTGCTGTTCCGGTTTCACAGCCATCGATCCTGAAGTGCCCATGTTTGCCATCGAAGTCCGCGGCCTCCGCAAAATCTATCGAGTCTATCGCAAGGAAGCCGGCTTGCTGGGCGCGGTGAAGGGGCTCGTGCGGCGGCGCTACGACGAAACCGCGGCAGTGGATGACGTGAGCTTCACCGTCGAGCCCGGAGAATTCGTCGGCTTCCTCGGGCCGAACGGCGCGGGCAAGACGACTACGCTCAAGATGCTCTCCGGGCTCGTGCAGCCGAGCGGCGGCGATGCGCGCGTGCTCGGGTTCGTGCCATGGGAGCGGCGTAATGCGATGAAGAAGCAGTTTGCGCTGCTCATGGGCCAGAAGAACGCCCTCTGGTGGGACCTGCCGGCGCGCGAATCGCTGGAGCTCAATCGCGCGATCTATGGCATCGAACGGGCGGACTTCGACCGCACGGTGGGCGAGCTCACCGAGATGCTGGACGTGGTAGACAAGCTCGGTGTGATGGTGCGGGAACTCAGCCTCGGCGAGCGCATGAAATTCGAACTTATCGCCGCGCTCCTGCATCGGCCGAAGGTCCTCTTCCTCGATGAGCCCACGATCGGGCTGGACGTAATCAGCCAGAAAAAAGTGCGTGAGTTCCTCAAGGGCTACAACGAGCGCAGCCGCATCACGATCCTCCTCACGAGCCACTACATGCAGGACATCGCTGAACTCTGCGAGCGCGTGATCCTCATCGACCACGGTAAGATTTTCTTCGACGGACCGCTGGACACGGTGCTCGACCGATTTGCCACCACGAAACTCGTCGGTGTGGAATTCGCCAGCGCATGCGGCGCAGACTTTTCGCGGTTCGGTCGGGTCGTCGAGCAGGATGGTCCGCGATTGCGCATCGAGGTGCCGCGGCACCGGGTCGCCGACGTCTGCCGGGAGCTGCTCTCCTGCGGCACGGTGACCGATCTCTCCGTCCAGGAAACGCCCATCGAGGACATCATCCGCGTCGTCTTCGGCGAGAAGAAGGTGTGATGGGAAGCTGGGGTGAGGAAGGGAATGTGGAAATCAGGAACTCAGGAAAGCTTCAGATCCTGAGGATCCCTTATAACCCTGCGAAGCCCAGTATAGTTCAATCCGAAATCTCCGCCTACTTCGCGCCGGTCATGCGGCAGGCCTCGCGGAAGCTCGAGTCGCGGGAGAGCAGGCTGGCGAGGTATGAATCGGTGTGAGGGAGGGCCGTGGCCATCGCGAGGCGCTCTGGTCGCTCGAGACGGGAGAACAAGGCGCGAATGACCTTTGATTTCGGCACGGTCTTCTCGCCATAGCCAGCGGGTTTGTTGCTCGACCAGAAATGCACGTACTCGACGCCATTCCGCGTCTCGGTGCCGAGATAGACGACGGAATGGCCGTGCTCGTCGGCCCCCACGGCATCCCGCCAGAATATTTTGAGGAAATCGCCAGGTCGGGCAGCCGACCAGTCCGTGAAATTCGGGCCGAGGCCGAGTTCATAAAAGAGCCGTGCCGTGCCGGGTCCATTTGCATTCCAACGGCCCCAGACGCCTTCGCCGTCGCGCTGCATGGCGGGCTCGACCGCCTCCAGGGCTGAGGGCTGGAGCTGGATCGCACCTGTCTCCTGGGCGCGGGCGATTACCTTCAGAAGCACCAGGAACGTCGCGCCTGAGCAATAGCTAGGCTGGGCGACGGCCGGGTGCACCGACAGATTGTCACCCAGGGCGGAAGCCGAGGCGCGTAACCGGGCGCTGGCATCCGTGGTGGCGGAGTACCCTCCTCCGGAGGGCATGGATCGCACCGCCTCGAGCACGGCGGAGTTCCAATCGCCCGCGTGTGCGAGACCGGTAAGCAAAGCAAGGACGAGGAGAATTCTCATTGAGCAGCAACATTGAAGAAATACCGTGTTGCTATGACCGCAAGGCGGATTTTTATCGGACTCACTCTCGCGGTGGTCCTCGCGATCGGCGCAGTCCTTTGGTATTGGGCCGCGCCGCGCTCGCCATTGCCGCCGAGCGGGGGGCTTTATTTTCCCGGCGAGAGGGTGGTGAATGTGCCGCTCTTCCTGCAGGGAGATCCTCGCTGGGGCGCGGATATCCTCGGCCCGGGGCCGGCGACGATCGGCGCGGAAGGTTGCGCCATCACGTCCGCGGCAATGGTGCTCGCCTACTACGGCGCGGATGTCGATCCCGGCCGGCTCAACGCATTCGTGCAAGGTCACCAGGGCTTTACTCCGCAGGGGTGGCTCTACTGGGAGGCGGCGGCTTCGTACCCTCCGGCAATCGCGAGGAAGGCATACGAGGACGATCCATCCTATGCGCTCATCGACTGGAATTTGCTTACGGGAAATCCGGTCATTGTCCGTGTGCGCCTCCCGAGTGGGATGACTCATTTCGTCGTCATCGCTGGCAAGCGGGGATTCGATTACCTCATCCGCGATCCGGGCATGGGTGGGCTGCGGGGAATCTATCCTCTGCGTGATCTCGGCCAGCCGATCGAGGCCCTGCGGTTTTTTCAAAAAACGCCGCCGGGCGCCGTGAAGTGGCGAGGGGCCGAGAAAATTTGATTGGAACTTCTGCCGGGCTGAAGCATGGTTGTTCTCGCGATGAGAACCGCGCTATCCGCCGTTTTAGTCGTCTCCTCCATAGTTTTTCTCTCCGGCTGCGAGACGGAAACCCGACAATCCACACACCGTCTTCCCGGCCATACGATCGGGGGCGCCAAAATAATGCCGAGTCCGACTCCGGCAATCGGCGCGCCCAATGCATCGCCGACTCCATCGACGGAAAAGGTGGGCTCCACCCCGAGTCCGACTCCGGCTGCAGCCACTCCGACTCCGTCGCCTACTCCTGCGACAGCGTCCGCGGAGACCGGAAATATCCCATACGGGATTCCGGTGCCTGGCAAGCCGGGCTTCGTGACGAGTCCCTTCTCGCCGGGTGCGGGATACATCGATGTACGGGGCTTCCCTCCGAACAGCGAAGCCAAGGATCCATACACGGGAAAAATTTTCCGGGTGCCGTAGACGGGCGCGACGAGTAATCATCCGCCCGATTCGCTCCCAGCGCGAAGCGCGGGCTTTTGCCGCCCATTGAGCTGTACTGGCCGGGTTGCAGCCGGGCGGGTTTTGAAAATCGGTTTGTTTCCTTGTGAAAAAGGGTTTGATGTTCGAGGCCGAAAAATGGTCTCTATTCCGCAGTCGTCGCTAAGACTTATGAAGAAACTCTCATTGATTGTTCCGGCCGCATTGGGCCTGGTGGCCCTCACCGCGTGTGACCAGACGACGCACCCGCCGCGCGTCCGCGACAACAGCGCTGCCCAGACCGGGAACAACTTTGGCTACCAGCCTTCCACGCCGGGCACGGCGACCGATTTCGTGACGGATGCGACGCCTTCGCCGACTCCGGAGGCATCACCTGCGCCGGACGCCTCGTTGACGGGTTCCGTGCCGCCGCAGCCGACGCCTGCGACCGAGCAGAAATCTCTTCCTTATGGTACGCCCGTGGCGGGTAAGGCTGGCTTCGTGACCAGCCCGTATTCGCCTTACGCCGGATATGTCGATGTGCGCGGCTTCCCGCCGAACACAGAGGTGAAAGACCCCTACTCGGGTAAGATTTTCCTCGTCCCCTGAGCCCGGTTGCCATTCTCGGACCCGGCCTCATCGGAGGCTCGCTCGGCCTGGCGCTGCAAAGCCGCCGGCCGGATGTGGAGGTGCGCGTCTGGTCGCGCAGTGAGGCGCCGCTCGATGCGGTGCGGAGGCTCGGCTTCGCACGGGTGTGCACATCTGACCTCGCCAAAGCTATCGCCGGAGCGAAGTGCATCGTTCTGTGTACACCGGTCGAGACGATGGCCGACCTTTCCGGGCGCATGCTGGACTCGCTCGCCCCGGATGCGGCCGTCACCGATGCGGGGAGCGTGAAAGGCTGTGTCGAGACCGCATGCCGGCCGATTCTGGGTGATCGCTTTGTCGGCGCACATCCCATCGCCGGCTCGGACCGCACGGGCATCGCCGCCGCGTCCGCCGATTTGTACGAGAATGCCACGTGTGTGCTCACCCCTGCGGCGGAATCCGCCCCATGGGCATTGGCCGCGGTGCGCGAGTTGTGGTCGGCTGTCGGCTGCCGGCTCGTGGAAATGTCGCCGGAAGCGCACGACGCCGCGCTGGCGCGCACGAGTCATCTGCCGCACGCGGTCGCCTCGGCGATAGCTGCCGGAATCGCCCGGAGCGTCGCCTCATGGCCGGCTCTCGCGGGTGGCGGCTACAGGGATTCCACCCGTATCGCGCTCGGGAATGCCGACCTCTGGACAGGAATCCTGCTCGCAAATCGCTCCGAAATCTCGACTTCGATTGCGGAATTGACGGAAATACTTCAAAACATGCGTGCGGCGCTGGATGCCGGCGATGCCGAGGTAATACGCGCGCTGCTGGCCGAAGGCCGCGCCGCCCGCCAACAATTCGATGTCTTTCAAGGTCTCTAAAATTTCGAACTTTTCCGCCGAGCTCACCGTGCCCGGCGACAAGAGCATTTCGCATCGTGCCATCATGCTTGGCGCGCTGTCGAACGGCACATGCCGCATCACCAACTTCCTGGAGGGCGAGGACTGTCTCTCGACCATGGAAGCCTTCCGCAAGCTGGGAGTGCAGATCGAGCATCCCGAGCCGGGCACAGTCATCGTGCACGGCACGCGCGGCCGATTCACTCCGCCGACGAGCGACATCGATTGCGGAAACTCCGGCACCACGGTGCGACTCATGTCGGGCATCCTGGCCGCGCAGGGCTTCAGCACCCGCCTCATCGGCGACGCCTCACTATCGAAGCGCCCAATGCGGCGTGTCATCGAGCCATTGCAGCTCATGGGAGCCCGTCTCCATGCCACTCCGCCGAACGATACGCTTCCGCTGGTCATCGATGGCGGCCAGCTTACCGGCATCCGCTACGAGCTGCCGCATGCCAGCGCCCAGGTAAAAAGTGCGATCCTGCTCGCCGGCCTGTTTGCTTCCGGCAAGACGACGGTGGTCGAGCCCGTGCCCACGCGCGACCATACGGAGCGCATGCTCGAGTACTTCCTGGTGCGCACGATGCGCCTGGGGAACGAGATCACGATCCATGGCGGGCAGACTCTCGAGTCGCGCGACTTCCACGTGCCGGGAGATATTTCGAGCGCGGCCTTCTGGCTGGTCGCCGCGGCGGCCCGACCGGGCGCGCGCCTGCTCATCGATAATGTCGGCCTGAACCCCACGCGCACGGCGATCCTCCAGGTGCTTGTCGCAATGGGTGCACGTGTGCGTGAAGTCGTCGAGAGCGTGAAGGACGGCGAGCCCAGCGGTGCAGTCGAGGTCAATGGGTGCAAGCTCAATGGGGTGGTCATCGAGGGATCGATCATTCCGAATCTCATCGACGAGATCCCGGCCATCGCTGTTGCCGCGGCCCTTGCCCAGGGTACGACCACCATCCGCGGGGCGAGCGAGCTCCGGGTGAAGGAGACCGATCGCATCGCCGCGATCGCATCGAACCTGCGTGCCATGGGCGTGCCGGTCGTGGAATTCGACGACGGCATGGAAATCACCGGCGGCGCGAAGCTGCGCGGGACGAAACTTCCCAGCTTCGGCGATCACCGTATCGCCATGGCATTTGCGATCGCCGGTCTCTTCGCGGACGGCGAGACGATCATCGAGGATGTCGAGTGCGTGGCGACTTCGTATCCGACATTCGAGGAAACCCTGCAGCTCGTTCGCTCCGGCAGGAACGTGCGCCAGGCCGCCGAACCGCGCGGCACGGTGGGAGCCAGCGTGCAGCGCGCCCGATCCTACCCGGCATGATGGTGGTCGCGATCGACGGGCCGGCTGCTTCGGGCAAGAGCAGTGTCGCCAAGGGCCTCGCCGAGCAACTCGGTTTTTCCTACATCAACACGGGTGCCATGTACCGCGCGCTCACCTGGCACGCGCTCCGCATGGGTGCTGATGTCAATTCTCCGTCACAAGTCGCCGCGGCGACCGACGCCGCGGATATTTCCACGGGATTCGACCAAGGGAGATCTTACATCGCGATCGGCGGATTCCGTCCCTACGACGAACTGCACGAGCCGGCGGTGAATCGGTCCGTATCGGCGGTCTCGAGCGTGCCCCAGGTGCGAGAGAGGCTCGTGGACGAAATTCGACGCCTTGCCGCCACTTGCGACTGCGTGGTCGAGGGTAGGGATATCGGATCCGTCGTTTTCCCGGCTACGCCTTACAAGCTTTACCTGGATGCCAGTCCGGAAGTGCGCCAGCGTCGGCGGAATTCCCAGGGGCAGGATGACGAAGTGTCCGCACGGGATCGGATCGATTCCTCGCGTCTCACCGCTCCCCTCACGATCGCATCCGACGCGATGGTGATCGATACGACCGAGCTCGACCTGGAGGAGGTCATTGCCGCCTCGTACGATGCCTTGATCGCGAAAGGTCTGCCCGCATGTCCTCACGCATGAACTTCACGTATTGGTTTTTCTATACGCTCGCGAAGGTCTTCGCGAAGGTGTTCTTCCGCTTCAAGGTGATCCATCGGGAGCGGCTGCCCGAGCAGGGCGGCCTCATCCTTGCCGCCAATCACCAGAGTTACTTCGATCCGCCACTGGTGGGCATTTGCTCGCGCCGTCCCGTGCATTATCTCGCACGCAAGAGCCTCATGGAGTGGCCGGTTTTCGGCCCTCTCTTTCCGGGGATGAATGTGATCCCCGTGGATCGGGACGGAAATGATATGTCGGCCCTACGTACCGTGATTCACAAGATCAAGGATGGCCAGGGAGTGGTGCTTTTCCCGGAGGGCACGCGCTCACCGGATGGCAAGCTGCAGCCCGGTCGGGCGGGCGTGGGACTCGTGATCGCCAAGACCCTGGCCCCGGTGGTACCGATGCGTATCTTCGGATCATACGAAGCCTTTCCCCGTGGATCCAAGGGCGTGAAATTTCACCCAATCCGCGTCGTCGTTGGTGAGCCGATCGTTTTCACCAAGGAAGACCTCGCCGATGGGGACCGGGCGACGTACGAGCGCCTGAGCCAGCGAGTAATGGACGCCATCTCCGCCCTTACGCTCGACGAAAAATGACGGACGTCGAGGCACCGCTGGCGCCGCCGGCCATCCTGCTCTTGCTGGTGATTGGAAGTATCCTCACCATCGGTGCGGCGGGCGCGGTACGCTCTGCCGGCGCGACGTCCAACGCGCAGGTAAAAATCACCTACGAAGTTTCGCCACTCGCAGCGCACTCCGATTCGGAGCCGCTCTTCCCAGGCCAGCCGGTACAGTCGCCGAGTCCGCAGCCATAGGGGGAACGGGCTGGATGAATAACTAGTCGGCGCTTTCATCGAAAACGCCCTACCGAGCAAGTTGGATGCGCTCCCGCGCGAAAAACGAGGGACCAAAGAAGGCGTCAGCCATTCGCCCATCGAATGAAATCGTTCCTGACCGTCGTTCTCGGAATGGCGTCGCAAGAAAAGTCTACGGCGGTCGGCGGCGCGACGCGCCCTACCGCAGTAGAATGATCCCGGCAAAGCCGGGCATCACCCGGCGCGAGCCTTCTTTTGGGCGGTAGGGCGTGTCGCGCCGCGACCGCCGTAGATTCCCATGGTCATCCGACGTGAAACTCCCTCCCAGGACATGGCGATCTCACGCGAGAATCGGTGAGGAAATCAGTGACTCACTGGCTTCCTCCCTTGCCGACGTACGGCTGCGGGACGGTATCCAATGTTCCAGATGAGCCGGTCTGCGAGGTGGTGCTCGATTGAGCTTTCGTGGATTTCCGGGGAGCGGATTCATTACTGCCCTCTCCGGTGAGCCATTGCCAGAACGTGCGGGTCTTTCGGCTAACGTCCGTGCTGGTTTCCGAGACTTTCGTCTCGATACGGGTCCCAATGGTGGCGGCCTTGTGTTTCGCGGCCTGAGCCTGTTCCTCGACGGACGAGCAGCCGCTGAGGAACACGATCAAAAGCAGAAGCGGTAAGCGCATGGTTGGATAGGATAAAGATTTCTTAGGGAAACGCTGAATAAATCGCCAGGGGCATGCGCAAGCGATTTTCGCCATCTGGCTGCGCCGCTCGCCGAGGCAGGCTCTTCAGAGCCAGCCTCCGCTCGCGGCATCGCCATCCTGCAAACTGCCTTGCGCCTGCCTCCCGCCGATTTATTTAGCGCTTCCTTAAATGTTCGCCAATGGCGGGCATTGCGCGCTTCTGGAAAGAATGCCAGCGTGCCGATGTGTCGAATCTTCTCTCCGCAGCGACGTCGCCCTATTTGCTCCAGCACGCCGATAATCCCGTAGCCTGGCATGAATGGAACGAGGAGGCATTCGATCGAGCACGCCGGGAAGACAAACCGGTCTTTCTCTCCATCGGCTATTCGACCTGCCACTGGTGCCACGTCATGGCGCATGAGTCATTCGAGAATCCCGAAATAGCGGCGGTGCTCAATGAATATTTCGTGAGTATCAAAGTCGATCGCGAGGAACGCCCCGATATTGATCGGCTCTACATGAGTTTCGTGCAGGCGACGACGGGAAGCGGAGGTTGGCCGATGAGCGTCTGGCTCGCGCCGAACGGCGAGCCATTCTATGGTGGGACCTACTTTCCTCCCGAGGATCGCTATGGGCGCCCCGGCTTCGTGACGGTGCTCGAGCGTATCGCGGAATTGTGGGCGACGGATCGCGAGAAGCTGGCCGCACAAGGGGCCGAGGTGATCGCCGCGCTGCGCGAGAGCATTGCTCCCTCAGGTACGCCAGCGCCGGAAGCTTCCGCTCTGGATCACGGCTACGACTCCTTTGCCCGCTCATATGATGCCGCCCATGGCGGATTCGGCGGAGGGCCGAAATTCCCACGACCATCGGTCTTCAATTTCCTGTTTCGCTACGATGCCCGCCAGCAGAGCGGCGGCTCACCGCACGCCCTGGAAATGGGGCTGCACACGCTGCGGCAAATGGCCGCGGGTGGAATGCGGGATCACCTCGGCGGTGGATTTCATCGATACTCGGTGGATGGGGAATGGCGGGTTCCCCACTTCGAGAAGATGCTCTACGATCAGGCCCAGCTCGTTTGTACCTATCTGGATGGCTGGAGGCTGTCGGGCGACACCGCGTTTGCAAACATCGCGCGCGAGACGCTCGGCTATGTGACCCGCTGTCTCACCCACGCGGAGGGAGGGTTCTTCTCAGCGGAGGATGCGGATAGCTTGTATCAGCACGGGAAGCCGGAGCATGGAGAGGGAGCCTTTTACATATGGACTCTCGACGAAGTGACAGGCCTGCTCGATGCCGATGCGGCTGCCATCTTCAATCGCCACTACGGCGTACTACCGGGAGGAAATGCACTGGCCGGAACCGATCCGCAGGGTGAGCTCGCGGGCCGGAATATTCTCTATGAGTGCGAATCGGTCTTCGCTACATCGAGGGCTGTCGGGCGCCCGCTCGAGGAAGTAACTGCGCTGCTGGCGGAGTGCCGGGCAAAGCTCGTGCTCGCCCGCGAGAATCGGCCGCGCCCGCACCTCGACGACAAGATTCTCACGGCATGGAACGGACTGATGATCTCCGCATTTGCCCGCGCAGGCGCGGTTCTCGGCGAGGGCGCATTTCTCGATACGGCGCGCCGTGCCGCGAACTTCCTGCGCGCGAATCTTACGATACCGGAGTCCGGAGATCTCCTCCGGAGCTGGCGCGAGGGCCGGGCTTCCGTACGCGCATTTGCCGAGGACTATGCCTTTCTCATCCAGGGATTGCTCGATCTCTACGAGGCGGACTTCGATCCTATGTGGCTCGAGTGGGCGGACGCTCTTCAAAGAAAGCAGGATGCCCTGTTCTTTGATGAGGCGCTGGGGGCCTATCTCGGCAGTGAAGCCGGCGACCCTCTTCTCCCACTGCGCATGCGCGACGATTATGACGGCGCGGAGCCGTCGGCGAACTCGGTGAGCGCCATGAACCTCCTCCGCCTCGGCTCGATGTGGCATAACGACGCATTCATCGATCGTGCGCGCCGGGTTATCGCCTCTGCCGCTCCACACCTCCGGGGAATGCCTTCCGCCGTCCCGCAAATGCTATGCGCGCTCGACATGCTTCTCGCATCGCCTCGTCAATGCGTGATCGCTGGCGAGCGCGGCTCGGCGGATGTCGCAGCCCTGGCACATGCACTTTACCGGAGTTTCCGGCCGAACCAGGTCATTCTCATGGCCGGCGATGCGGGCAGTCCCGCTGGCATGGCTCCGGTGGGCGGTCGAGCGGCCCTCTACATCTGCGAGAATTTCACCTGTCGCGCACCGATTCTCGATCCAGAGGCGGTCGCCTGACCGCCTGCCGGACTCGATCGCGCAGGCCCTATTTTACAGTGAGCATCGCAGCGCCGAAGACTCCGGCGCTGTCGCCGAGGGTCGGCTTGAGGAGGGCGGCCTCGAAATGCGGCGCAAAGATATGCGAGGAAATCTTGTCGCGGGTCTCCTCGCTGTATAGCGCGTCGATATTCCCGACTCCGCCGCCGATGACGATCGCATGCGGGTCGAAGGTATCGATGATGATGCTGACCGACCGGGCAAAGTAGTCCGTGAGTCGTGTGATCGTGGCAGTCGCATGCGGATCGGTGCCCGCGATCGCGCGCTCGGTGACCTCGCGGAGCGGGAGCTTCGTTCCGGAGATGTCGGCGTAATATTTTTCAAGAGCGGGACCGGCGATGATGGTCTCGATGATGCCGCGGCTTCCATAGCCGGAAACCTCGCCATCCGGCTCGATCACGATCTGGCCCCATTCACCAGCGATGCCATGGCAGCCATTGAGCAGGTGACCGTGGACGACGAAGCCGCCACCGCAGCCCGTGCCCATGATGATGCCGAAGACGGTCTCATATCCGCGTGCGGCTCCCATCGTCGCCTCGGCGAGCGCGAAGCAGTTGGCATCATTTGCGATTTCGATCTCGAGCCCCAGGGCGCGCTGGAGATCGTCGCGGAAGGGGCGGCCATTGAGACACTGCGTGTTCGAGCCGCGCTGCATGCCGCTTTTCGGATCGCGGGTGCCGGGAGTGCCAATGCCGATCAGGCTTGGGAATGTGCCCGGATAATGCGCGCGCAGATCGGCGACGAGTTTCTCCACCTGCCCGATGATGTGATCGTAGCCGCCCGCCGATTCAGTGGGGACACGGGTGCGATAGAGCGACGCGGATCGATTTTCTGGATCGACGATTGCGCCTTCGATCTTGGTGCCGCCGAGGTCAATTCCGATGAGATGCATGGTGAAGGTAGTTGAGAGTTACCGGTTGAGAGTTGAGAGGAAAGGTGGCGCTCGCGGCGCGCGTGATTTCCGTCAACTCCCGATCGGGTTCAATAGGACTTCGCGAAGACGACGCGTTGCTTGCTTGGCTCGCTGGTGAAAATACAGGTGCCGGGCTCCGGATTATCCTCAAAAGGAATGCAGCGAATCGTAACTTTGAGATCCTCTTTGATCTTCGCCTCGACCTCGGCGCTGCCATTCCAATGCGCGAGCGCGAAGCCGCCGTGGATCTCGGGTTTGTCGGACTTCGTCGGGGTGAAGTAGGCGTAGAAATCCTCCTTGGAATTGATCACCTGGGTCTGGGAGTCGCGGAATGTCGTGGCACGCTCGAGCAGGCCGGCCTGGATTTCGTCCAGAATGGTGCAGATGCGATCGACCGCCTCGAATTGCGGCAGGAACTCTTTTTGCTTCGGCGGCTGGTCGCGACGTGCGACGGCGACTGTGCCGGATTCGATATCGCGGGGACCGATCTCGAGGCGGATAGGGGCGCCCTTCTTGATCCAGTCCCAGCTCTTCACGCCACCGCCGATGTCGCGTTCGTCGATCTCCACGCGCACAGGTTCGCCATGGAAGGAGCGGGCACGCAGATCGGCCGCCAGCTTATGCGCGGCCTCGAGCACGCCGGCCCGGGTCTCCGGCTTCGGCGTGATCGGAATGATGACGACCTGCGAGGGAGCGACGCGAGGCGGCATGATCACGCCATCGTCGTCGCCATGGGCCATGATGAGTGTGCCGATGAGGCGCGTGCTCACGCCCCAGCTCGTCGTCCAGGCATTCTGAAGCTTGCCATCGCGGCCCTGGAACTGGATGCCCGAGGCCTTGGCGAAATTCTGACCGAGGAAATGGGATGTGCCGGCCTGGATGGCCTTGCGATCCTGTACCATCGCCTCGATGCAATACGTGCGCACGGCGCCGGGGAACCGCTCGCTCTCGCTCTTCTCGCCCGTGAGGACGGGGATGGCGAGATAGTCCCGGGCAAAGGTCTCGTACACGCCGAGCATTTTTTCAGTCTCCTCGACTGCCTCGGTCTCGGTCTCATGCGCGGTATGGCCCTCCTGCCAGAGGAACTCCGCGGTGCGCAGGAACAGACGGGGCCGCATCTCCCAGCGGACGACATTGGCCCACTGGTTGATGAGAATCGGCAGGTCACGATAGCTGCTCACCCATTTCGCATAGGTCGCGCCGATGATGGTCTCCGAGGTAGGACGGACGATGAGTGGCTCGTTGAGTGGACTGGCGGGCACGAGCTTGCCCTCGGCGGTCTTCTCGAGGCGGTGGTGCGTGACCACTGCGCATTCGGTGGCAAAGCCTTCGACATGGTCTGCTTCCTTCTGAAGATGACTGAGCGGGATGAAGAGCGGGAAATAGGCATTCTTATGGCCGGTGGCCTTGAACATGCCATCGAGAACGGCCTGCATGCGCTCCCACAGGGCGTAGCCCCACGGCTTGATCACCATGCAGCCGCGCACTTCGGAATTCTCCGCGAGGTCGGCGGCGCGGACGACCTGTTGGTACCACTCGGGAAAATCTTCGTCGCGGCGCGGCGAGATGGCTGTCTTTTCGCTCATACAGAAGCCACTGGTTTTCGCCGAGTGCGGGGCGCGATTCAATCATGAATCCGAAACATCGCCTACACACCCTGGATACCATGGCCTCTTTCGGGAGCTTTACCATCAGGCAGCGCCCCTGCTTCGACAGGCAACCTCTTTAGTTTAAGAGGTCTTTCAGCCTCCTATTGGAAAAGCGGCCCCGCGGTCACAACCGAGGGCCGCTTTTGCGCAGTGATCTGCGTTGGATTAATCGCCGTCGAGTTCAACGCGATTGATCACGCGATCATTGCCCTCCATGGTGTAACCCACGGAGACCGGAACGCCGGCTTTGATCCGCGTGCGGACTTCATCGTCGCCCAGGACTTTCCCGCTCTTTGTCACGTAAGTGACATTCTTGCCATAATGGTAACTCACGGGGCCACTGGCCTCCTTCACGACAAAGGCCGAGCCGGGGGTATATTCCTCGATCGTGCCGGTGCCGGTTGTCGTGCTGGTGGATGTGGTTGTCTCGACATCCGCGGCAAATGCCAGCGGCGTGGCGAGCGCGCATACGATGCTAAGTACGGTCTTTTTCATAATCATGTAGGTTTCCCGCATCCGCCGGAGCGAACGCGGTCATGAGGAGTTCGCAGCGCGGCACCCGGATTGCGCGTTATCCGAGGGACTCAACAGCGATTCACCGGACCCCGGTGGACGGGTATTCCCCTGACAAAAACGAGGTTTTCACGACAGGTGCCGTCAAAACCTCCTTCCGGACTCGAGGAGAATCGATTCTGCCTAGGCAAGGGCCTTGAAGAATCTCTGGAAAAAGTCGACGCCTGCCTCGAGGTCGGCGACGGCCAGGAACTCATCCTTCGTATGCGCCTGGTCTATGGAGCCGGGCCCCAGGGCGACGGCTGGCATGCCACGCTCGCCGAAGGAGGCGGCGTCGCAGAACCAGGGAGCGGTCACGCATTTCGCGCCGCAGCTTTCCAGTATGCGGATGACAGGATGGTCTGGCGCAGTCGTCATCGGCGCAGCTTGCCAGACATCCGTTTCCAGATCGGGGCAGGTCGCGAGGAGCTTGGCCCGGACGGACTCGATTTCCTGCCCGGGGACGGTACGCATGTCCAGGGTCGCCTCGCAAAAATCGGGAACGATATTCGATTTCGTGCCGCCCCGGATGGTGCCGAGACTGATGGTCGGGACTCCGAGAGCGGGATCGCGCAGGCTCTGGAGCGAGGGGGCGATTTCATCGCGAATGCACCGGACAACGTCGGACATTTTGTAGATCGCATTCTCACCCAGATGGGGCTGAGAGGCGTGCACTGCCGTGCCACGAGTGCGCAGGGTCATCCAGGTCGATCCCTTGGTCGCATTGACGATCTGGAGACCGGTGGGCTCGCCTACGATGACGAAATCGAAGGACATACGTGCCGCCAGATCGGTCGATCCATACAGGCCGGCTTCCTCGCCCATGAGGCCGGCGAACCAGATTTCATGAGAAAGTCCTGCCAGCAGATCGCGGCTCTCGCGCAGTGCCCAGAGCATGGCTGCGAGGGAGCCTTTCGTATCGGAAGCTCCCCGGCCCCAGATGCGACCATCGCGAATCTCTCCGCCGAACGGGGCGATCGTCATTCCACCCACGCTTACCGTATCTGTATGCGGCGCGAGGAGGAGCCGGGGCTTATGCCCGCCGCTTGAGGAGAATCGAGCGACGACGTTGGGCCGATCCGGAAGCACCTCATGCAGCTCGACCTCGGCCCCGAGCTCCCGCAGGAACGCCGCCAGATACTCCGCGATCCGCTTCTCGCCGGTCTCGGGGGTGCCAGGATCGCCATCCGGATTGACGCTCGGGATGCGGATCAGCTCCTGAAGCAATTCGGCGGCGGTTGCAGGCATGGCGTTATTTCTTAAGGCTGCGATACCATGCGACGAATTTCGGGATGCCGTCGATGATCTTGGTGTGCGGGTTGTAATCGAGCAGCTCGCGCGCCTTGGAAATGTCCGCGCAGGTGAGCGGCATGTCGCCCTTTTGCTCGGGAAGCTGCTGAATGACAGCCTTCTTTCCGATCGCGGTCTCGATGGCATCGATCAGTTCATTCAGGGTCGTCGTTTCACTTTCCCCGAGATTGAAGATGTCGAAGCTTTCCGCGCCATCGTGGGCGTAGCGGATCGCGCCGAGCACTCCCTGGATGATGTCATCGATATAGGTATAATCGCGCTTGGTGTGGCCGCCGCCGAATTTCGGGATCGGCTGCCCGCGCTCGATCATGTCCGTGAACTTATGGATCGCGAGATCCGGCCGTTGCCCCGGGCCATAGACCGTGAAGAAGCGGAGGCAGACGACCCGCATGCCATAGAGATTCGAGAAGTTACCGCACAGATGCTCCCCGGAGAGCTTCGTGGCGGCATAGGGGCTGAGCGTCTGCGGCAATGGCAGCGATTCGGAGAAGGGGACGGTCTTTGCGAGACCGTAAACCGAGGAACTGGAGGCGAAGACGAAATGCCGCGTGCCCGCCGCCCTTGCGCCCTCGAGCAGATTGTAAGTGCCGGTGATATTCGTATCGATGTAGCCCTTGGGGTTCTCGATCGAGGGCCGCACGCCCGCACGCGCGGCGAGGTGCACGATCGTGTCATACTTTCCATTCGCGAGGATCTCGTTCATCGCCCCGAAATCCTCGATGTTCGCCTCGAAAATCTCCGCCCGGCCGCCGAAGCTCTCGACGTTCGCGCGCTTGATTTCCGGCGCGTAGAAATCATTGAAATTATCGACCACTCCGACCTCATGTCCGTCGCCGAGCAGGCGCTTCACGAGATGCGAGCCAATAAACCCGGCTCCGCCTGTCACCAAAATCTTCATCGCAGCACCCTACCGGGCGCGAAAAATTGCGAGCAAGGATTTTCATTTCACCAAGGTGATTCGGCGCATGACTTGTTTTCGGTGGAGGAATCTGGCAGAGCGGGATGGTGAAAAAGTTGCTTCTCCCCCTGGGCGCATGCGCGCTGGCGATCCTGTTCCTCGGCTGCCTCGCGCAGCCGGTCCAGAAATCGGGGCCCGGCTCGATCGTGATTCAGAAAACGAATGCCAATGCGATCATCGCGGCGGCGAATAACGTCTTTCCTCAATACGGGTACACGTCCGGCCCGATGAGTTATCCCGATTGGATCAGCTTCTACAAACCGTCTGGCACCATGGGGAAAATCCTCTACGGCAGCTACGGGACGACGACCGGCATCGGGGTGAAGCTCGAGCTGGTTTCCCTCGGCAGCGGCACATACCAGGTCCGTGCGAGCGTTTATCGGGTGTCCGACGCGGGACAGGTGGGATTCCAAGACCAGCGGAAAATGATGGGTGCCTGGTCGGGCCAGTTCAAGCCACTGCTCCAGCAAATCCAAAGCCAGGCTGCCGGAGCTGGCGCCATGTAGCGCCCTTTTGCCCATCCCGGTTGAGGAACGGCGATTTCGAGCGTACCGTCGCCGCCAATGGCGAGCAATCTACAGCGGACTTACGGCGGCGCATCTCGCTTCGTCCTCACGCTTACGGCGTGCGGCCTATTACTGCTGCTCGTCGGCGCGTTGACGGCGCGGTATGTCCTCGTCGACTTGCCGGCCGAAATCGCCGGACGCGTGACACAGGATGCGGCCCGCACGGCGCGGGACGTGGCCGGGCAAATCTCCGCCGCATTCCAGGTGCAGCCGAAGGTGGTGGTCGCGAGCCGGACCGTGGTCGTCCAGAAGAGCGAGGTGCTCCGGCTCGTCACGCTCGAGCAATCCATCACCCAGCGTGAGACAGTGAATGAAAGCTGGCTTCACAGCACGAAGCAGCTCGAGGTGGAGGCTGACTTTGTGATTCGCGTGGGATTCGATCTCGAGAAGCCATTCGTGATCGAGATGGACCAGGCCTCCGGCGCTCTGCGCGTGAAGCTGCCGCCGGCGGAAATCCTGTCCACCGAGCTGCACGACGTCCGTTTCCTGAAGGACGAGGACGGGATCTGGAATCACCTCACCGATGACGATCGCGAGCAGGCCATTCGGGATCTCCGCCTGCGCGTGGCACTCCAGGCGAGGCAGTCCGATCTCCGCGATCGCGCGGTGGCGGCTGCGCAGGAGCGCATCTCGCATTTGCTGGCGTCCAGAGGGCATAAGGTCACATTTATCCCAGCGGCGCAGGACAGAGCGTCCATCGCGGAGTCACAGAGGGAGTGAGATTTTGTCTGCCCGCCATCAATCCGAGCATGATTCCTGCGTAGAACGAGCGACAGGGCCTATGGAGTCTGCCGAAATGCGACGCGTCATCGAAGACGCGGAACGGGACAAGAACTGGAAACGGTGGGGACCGTACCTGAGCGAGCGTCAATGGGGCACGGTGCGCGAGGACTACTCCGCCAGCGGCGATGCCTGGGGCAGTTTCCCCCATGACCACGCCCGGTCGCGCGCGTACCGGTGGGGCGAGGACGGTCTGCTCGGCTGGACCGACCGCCAGTCGCGGCTCTGTTTCGCCGTCGCGCTCTGGAACGGGAAGGATGCGATCCTGAAGGAGCGGCTGTTTGGCCTGTCGAATCCCCAGGGAAATCACGGCGAGGACGTCAAGGAGTGCTACTACTACCTGGACGCCACGCCCACCGCCTCGTACGCGAAGGGTCTCTACAAGTATCCCCAGGCAGAATTTCCCTACGCCAAGCTCGTCGAAGAAAACGCAAAACGCGGCCGGAAGGATCTCGAATACGAAATCGAAGACACCGGGGCCTTCGACGGGAATGAATATTTCGACGTCTTCGTCGAATACGCCAAGGCGGCTCCCGACGACACATACATCCAGATCACGGTGGCCAATCGCGGCTCGCAGGCGGCAACGCTGCACGTGCTCCCGACTCTTTGGTTCCGGAATACATGGTCATGGGGGTGCCGCCACGAGGGATGCACGCTCAAGCCGCGCATGTGGAAAACGCATCCCCGGCGGGTCGCCTGCACGCACGAGACGCTGCACGAGTTCGAGTGGCTCGTGGATCGCAAGCCCGACGCCTGGCTCTTCACCGACAATGAGACGAACACCGAGCACCTGTACAAGCAGCCGAACGCCGCACCATGGGTGAAGGACGCACTCCACCGATGGCTCATCGACGGCGAGGCGGGTGCGGTGAATCCCGCCCAACGAGGCACGAAGGCGGCAGCCTATTACAAGCTGGAGGTGCCGGGCGGGGGCGAGGCGCGGCTGCAATTCCAGATTCGTCCCCAGGCAAAGGACGGCGGCGACTTCGACCCCGAGCGGTTTGCAAACACTCTGGCCAAGCGGAAGCGGGATGCCGACGAGTTCTATGCCGAGCTCATACCCTCGAACGTGAGCGCCGAGCAGAAGAACGTCGCCCGGCAGGCCTATGCCGGCCTGGTCTGGACGAAGCAGTTCTACCACTACGTGATCGCGGACTGGCTGGACGGCGACCCTTACGAACCGGCGCCGCCGGCGGGGAGGGGACGCATTCGCAACGGGCAGTGGAATCACCTTTTCGCCAAGGACGTGATCTCGATGCCGGACAAATGGGAGTACCCGTGGTTCGCCGCATGGGACCTTGCATTCCACATGGTGCCCTTCGCGCGATTGGACCCCATCTTCGCCAAGCAGCAGCTTATGACCCTGCTGAGAGAGTGGTACATGCACCCGAATGGACAGCTTCCCGCGTACGAATGGGAGTTTGGCGACGTGAACCCGCCCGTACACGCCTGGGCCGCATGGCGGGTGTACAAGATCGCGGATGCACGCGGCTTCCGGGATCGGGCCTTTCTTGAGAGTACGTTCCAGAAACTGTTGCTGAACTTCACATGGTGGGTGAATCGCAAGGATGAATCCGGCCAGAATCTCTTCTCGGGAGGCTTCCTGGGGCTCGATAATATCGGAGTCTTCGATCGATCGCGCCCAATGCCCGGCGGTGGACGGCTCGAGCAGGCGGATGGCACGGCGTGGATGGGCTTTTACTGCGTGACCATGCTGGCAATGGCGATCGAGCTGGCGAAGGAAAACCCGGTGTACGAAGACATGGCATCGAAGTTCTTCGAGCACTTCATCGCGATCGCCGATGCCATCAATCACTTCGACGGCACGGGGCTCTGGAACGAAGAAGACGGCTTCTACTACGACCACTGGCACATGGATGGAGCCCGCCACGTGCTCAAGACCCGCTCCATGGTCGGCCTCATCCCGATGCTGGCCGTCGAGATCCTCGACCTTACGGAGGTGCAGCAGCTCACTGGCTTCACCCGCCGCATGGAATGGTTCCTCATCAATCGGCCCGATCTCGCGCGCCACATCTCCTGGTGCGATCGGGCAAGCGCGGAAAAGCTCTCATTGCTTGCTTTGCCCTCGCGCGAGCGCCTGCGCCGCATCCTGGCGCGGCTTCTGGACGAGAAGGAATTTCTTTCCCCGCACGGGATCCGATCGCTATCCGCGGCCCATGCGGCGAAGCCGTTTGTCTTCGAGTGCCATGGTGAAAAAAACACGGTCGCCTACGCCCCGGGCGAGTCGCCGTCCGGTATGTTCGGCGGAAACTCGAACTGGCGAGGGCCGGTGTGGTTCCCGATCAACTACCTCCTCATCGAGGCCCTTGAGCGCTACCACCGCTACTATGGAGCGAGCTTCAAGGTCGAGTGCCCCACGGGCTCCGGGAATTTCCTCGATTTAGGCGAGGTCGCCCATTTCCTGTCCTGCAAGCTCACGCGCATTTTCACGCCGGATCCCACCGGCGCGCGGCCATGCAATGGCGGAGACGATCGATATGCGACGGATCCGCATTGGAAGGATCTCGTGCTCTTCCACGAATATTTCCATGGCGATACGGGCCGTGGCTTGGGAGCGAGCCATCAGACCGGATGGACTGCGCTCGTCACCCGATGCATCGAGGACCTCGCCAGCGCGGATACCGCCACCCGCCTCGCGGCGAAGCTCAATACATGCGATTTCGTTGCCCCGTCATCGCCAGCCGGTGCACTTCCATGATCCTGCACATTCTTCAACACGATCCGGACGAAGGTCCTGGCGCGATCGCGGACTGGGCGGCCGCGCGGGGCCACGCGTTGCAGACGACCCATGTTTATCGGGGAGGGTCGCTGCCGAATGTGGGATTCGATGATCTCCTCGTCGTCATGGGCGGGCCGATGAATATCTATCAGGATCGGGAGCATCCATGGCTGAAGGCTGAGCGTTCCTTTCTCGAGCGTTATATCAAGACAGGCGGCCGCGCGCTGGGCGTCTGTCTGGGTGCCCAACTTCTCGCCGACGCGCTCGGCGGCCGTGTGACTCAAAATCCCGATGTCGAAATCGGATGGTTCCCAGTGCGCTTCACGAATGAGGCGCGGGTTCTATTCCCATTCCTGCCAATAGCAAAGGAGATCGTGCATTGGCATGGCGACACATTCGAACTCCCGGCTGGGGCGATGCGCCTCGGAACCAGCGAGGCCTGCATCAACCAGGCCTTCCTATATGATGGGCGCATTCTGGGGCTTCAATTTCACGCAGAGATGACGCGTGAGTTCGCCTCCATGCTGGTGCAGCAGGCTGGGTCGGACTTGCAGCCGGCGCCTTTTGTCCAGGACGGGCAGACGATTCTCGGCAGACCGGATGTCGATTTTCAATCGGCTCACGCGCTCCTGTACGAACTGCTCGATGCGGTATTTTCCAGATAGTGAAACGATCGAAGGCGCAGCATGGATCTCAACGGTCGCCGATCGTGAGAGAGGCGGGCAGGCCAGCGCCGCTCGAATTTTCGGCGACCACGCGATAGTGGGCTCCGCCATCGGTGCGGAACGGCTCTGAATAGGTCCCGGCCTTAAGACCGGAGGCGACACGGATGAAGGGCCCCCTGGCGGATATTGCCCGGGAAATTTCATAGGAATCCGCATTTGCGACAACATTCCAGGACAGCCTGACGCGGTGAGACGTGGCATCCACGGCATAGGTGAAATGGGACGGAATCGCAGGAAGATCGCGGTACGCGGCGGTCTGTATGAAATCCACGCAATCGAAACTGTAGCCTGGACTCAGATACTTCCCTGCGCCGCGGCCGGAGACGGGGGTGATCTTCAGGATATTCTTGCCGGCAACGAGAGCACTGGCCGGGACGCTGAAGCTGTAGGTCCAGTTATTGCCGCGGTAGGTGCCGACCGTCAGTGTACGAGAGGTCGGCTGCGTGGAGGCTGGCGGGATCGGAGATGTCCAGGAATTGACGGTGATCCGCGGGCGGGCTCCTGCGTAGGCAGTCGTGATGCCGATGCGAATCGTAGAGGGGACCAATTGGGATGGGGAGAGGGAGAACTGGATTGTCTGATCGCCATTGATATCCCGCCACTGATAACAGGGGAAGCCTGCCGAAGGGGACGAACTCCCGATGACGTAAGGACCTGGATTCCACGGCGCGACGCGTACATCGGAGGGATGCATATGGGTGACCTTATCTCCATTGAGAAATTCGAGGGGGGTGCCATCCCATGCCCCGATTCGCCAGACGGGGGCGACCCTCGCAGGATCGTCGGAAATGGAGATGCCCGGCAGTGAAGTGACTCTGCCGACAGCTATGGTGACCATCGTGCGATAGACGGACAATTCGTTTTTGAAGACACGGAGAGTGTAGATGCCAGGCAACACCTCCCCGATCCGAAAAGCCCCGGTGACGGGATCGGCCGTTCCCCAATATTGAGCCGCCGGATTGGAAAGCGCGACGGTATAGCCGAAATTCGTGTCGCGATTGGTAATGCCGATGCCGGCTATCGCGCCGCGGGCGGATGGCGCGACATAGCCTTTGAGCCCCATACCCGCAAACCATGACGTGTCGATCGATGCTGGCGGCTCGGCACCCTCTGTGGCCACCAGGGTATAGCTGTTCAGGATTCCCGTGCGGAAGGCTTCCGTCTGAGCCTCGCCGTAGTTCACGATATAAGTGATCTCCTGGTCCGTGCTGCACTGGTTGAGCAGACATCGATAAAAGGGCCCTCCGGATCCGCCCTCATTGTTGTCGCGGACGATCCAAATCCCGGCGCTCCGGCCGGTGGCGCCGATGGAGGACCAATCCTTCAATCGCATATTGGAGTAATGCTTCGATCGAGTGGTGCCATCGGCCATTCCGAAGACATCATGCGCCTCGATCGCTCCGGTGTTGTTCCGGATATCGGAGGGTGCCGGGCCATTGGGGAGAGCGGCTGAGAGGAGCCGCAGAATGTAGCGGCAAAGGCCGACGGTATCGGGCTCCTTCGTAAAGTAAGTGGCCATGTAAATGCGCGGCTCGCCTCTTCGAGTCATGTAATAATGGACGAGGCTGCCGGCCGTTACGGTAATCTTGATGCAATCGGCGCCGATCTGTGCGGCATCCACACTTACGGACGAAGTGTCTTTGTAAAGATGGTCAAAGCCGGAGTTTAGCTGCGAACCGCGGATCGAATCCTGATATTCCCGGCCATTCCAGATTAGGCTCATGATGTCGCCGGGGGACGTCGTATTGCTGGGATTATCTCTCCGGATTTTGAAGACCATTCCTGCGCCGGTATCGACTTTATAATAGGTACTCGTGGTCACGAGGCCGAAGCCGCCATGCGCGATAATGGGTGCCGCAAGAAGCGCCACGAATACCGGAAATCGCCATCGAATTCCGCTGCGGCTTTGGCTGGAGGTAACCATATGCGGGGCGATAGCAGGTGCGCTGCAAACCAAAGATCGCGTCCTAGGGAACAGGGATGAGAGGTGAGAGCAGATCGACAGCCTTTCGTGCGGCATCGGTAGCATGATCCGGCGCCGATTCGATGAGATGTGCGGCGGTGCCAATGAGTTCCTCGCCGACCGCCTTGGCCAATCGGGCCGATAGATCCTCGGTGGGATTCTCGATCGTCCCGCCCACATTGACCATCGTCCAGAGATAGCCGTTTCGTGAGACTACGAAAACCCGCTCCTGCGAGCCTGGGAGCCATTCCAGGCACTGGGAGGTGACTCCAATCTGGAACGTTCCGCTCAATGCGCTATCCGGTCCGATCCGGCAACTACCCTCCGCTCGGACCAAGCCCTGCGACTCCAGGACGAAGTTCGTAATCGTGGTCGTCGTGCCGTCGGTGCTGAAATTCCCCGAGATTTCCTGCACCGGCATGTGCTCGAACTGCGGCGAACGGGTGAAATCCGCAATCTGCTTTTGTACAGGGAGGCCTTGCAGCTGGCCGTCAGTGAGTTTGAAGGTTCCCGTTGTGAGCGGAGACTTTCCGGGCCTGGCGACGCAATGAGCCTGTCCGGAGACGACTCCCGTGAGGCGGGACTTCCAGGTCGGATCGAGCACGTCGGCGACATCGACATTCTGCCAGTTCAATTGCACGTCGTAGGGCGTGATCGGGTCGCCGATCTCGCCGGAACCTGTGATGAAACCATTCGCGCCCAAGCGTAAGGCGGCATCGGTGACATAAGCGACGTCCTGCTGGAGCCGGATCCGGAAGCGCTCGATTTCGAGTGTCTGGCGGCCGGTCAGATCGAGCTGACCGCCTGAGCCGGCGAATATCCAGCCACTTCCCTGGGGATTGACGGTCAATTCCGAGTGGCGGATCTGCCCCGAAGAGCCGACCGAGACATTCGCGTCCTGCACAAACACGCGGGCTAGCTCGAAGCGATTCGGCAGGAATCCCTGCTTTGGCGGAGCCGGTCGTGGAGTCGACTCCGCGCTCACTTCCGCCGCTTGTGGCAGGGAAGGAGTGCGTAGCTGGAGTTCCAGTCGAGCGATTTCGAGATCATCGATGCGCCAGGCACCGCCGAAGATGGCCCTCCAGTCCACATTGGCACGTACCTGCCCGGCATCGAGCGACTGGATCGGCGAATCATCCGCGCCCCGGGCGGTCACTTCGGATGAAAAGACCGACGATCCGCTCCAGTCCAGGGGATGATATGTGGTATCCGCATGGAGGGCATCACCCGTTTTCGCGGCGACGAGCGCCCGGAATGCCTCGCTGCGCAGGTAGGCATTCACCCACAGATCCAGGCCGACGAGTGCAATCACGAGGAGGCCGAAGAACAAGCCGAGTGCGAGCAGGAGGCGGCGCATGGGAGGAAGGTAGGATGCGCACCGCGGCCAAGGAAGTCGAAATCGTGTGCAGTCGAATCAGTTGCAAATGCACGCTTACTCCCTACGCTTAGGGCTCGCCATGTCGTCCTGCTGCCAATGCGGAACGGCCCGGCCGCATCAACCTGCCGGCGTTCCAGAGAAATCAGACCGGCGCGCCACAGAGTGGACGCGCATGGCATTTGCCGGACTTGTCGCGGGCCAGTCGATGATCCTGGGGCTAGCTTTGAACCTTTCGCCTCCTTCCGGAACCACGCGCGCGATCCTTCATGGGGTCCTTGCACTCTCCGCAGTTGTTGTTTTCCTCCTGGTCGGCCTGCCGCTTCTGCGGGGTGCCATCGCGGCGCTGAAGCAGGGCCGAATCGTCGTCGAGCAGATGTTCCTGGCCGGGATCTTCGGAGCATTTGGGGCTTCGCTCGTTTCGACGCTTACGGGGGCGGGCCACATCTATTACGAGGTCGTCGCCATCCTCCTGGCGATCTATACCTTTGGTCGGCTGATTGGCGACCGCAGCCGCGCAGCCGCGATCGATGCAGCGCAATCCCTGGGGCGTGAATTCGACACCTGCGAGCGCCTGGCTGCGGATGGTTCCGCGAGCCAGACGGCGGTGCGGGAAATCCTGGCAGGCGACATGATCCTCGTGCCGGCGGGCGCGGCCATCGCGATCGACGGCATCGTGATCGACGGCGTCGCATTCGTGAATGAAGCCGCACTCACGGGCGAGCCCTATCCGGTCGTCCGCAGGGCGGGGGACACCGTGCTGGCCGGCAGTCACACTGTGGATGGAATGCTGAGAATCCGCGCTACGGCTGACGGTGCGCGCCGTCGGCTCGATGGAGTGCTCGCCTCGGTGCGGGCCGCGCAGGCACGGCCATCCCATCTCGAAAAGGAAGCCGACCGGATCGTCGCCTGGTTCCTGCCGGCGGTCTTGCTCGTCGCACTCGGGACATTCTGGTTCTGGACCGTGCGCTCTGGCTGGCCGGCCGGGCTCTTCAATGCCCTGGCGGTGGTCCTCGTTGCCTGCCCATGCTCGATGGGATTGGCCACGCCGATCGGAGTCTGGTCGGCGCTGGCAGCCCTTGCCCGCCGAGGCATCGTCGCGAGCACCAGCGATCTCGTCGAGCGGGTGGCCGGCGTGAAGATGGTCGTCTTCGACAAGACGGGCACGCTCAGCGGAGAGCAGCTCGAGATGGTCGATTGCGTATGTGCGCCTGGCGTGGATCGAGGGGAATTGCTTGCGGCTGTTTCAGCCATCGAAGCGGCGAGCAGTCATCCGATCGCCCAGGCCTTCCGCCATCTGGCGCCAGCAGGTGCCGCGCAGGAGGTGCAGCTCATTCCGGGGGCTGGCATCCGCGGTCGTGTGAATGGGAAAGAATGGGTGATTGGCAACGACGGCATCCTGGCGGATTCGGATCGGGAGCTGGCGCAAACCTTGAGATCCGCCATTCACGGGACGTCTGACGCCGGGCAGATGATCCATGTGCTCCGCGCGGGAGAACTCGTCGCGGTAATCCTCCTCCGGGAAATGATGCGGGATTCGGCCCGTGAGACGATTCGCTCGCTCGAAACCGCGGGCCTCGCCTGCGCGGTGCTCACCGGGGACAGCGCGGAGTCCGCGGCGATACACGACTTGCCCAATGTCCATGCCAGCCTTTCCCCCGTTGGGAAGGCAGCCTGCCTCGCCTCGCTCGCTGCCGGGCGGAAGACTTTGTTCATTGGCGACGGGGTAAATGATGCCCCCGCGCTGGCCGAGGCCCACGTTTCACTGTCCATCGCCAGCGGGAGCGCGATCGCGCGGGATGTCGCGATGGGGGAAATCCGCGATATCGGCGCAGTGCCCTATGCGATTTTCCGCTGCCGGGCGACTGTGCGGGCCATTCGCTGGAATCTCCTCATTTCCGGAGGCTACAACGTGATCGGTATCGTCCTTGCGGCAGCAGGAGTGCTTCATCCCGTGGTCGCGGCCCTTCTGATGATGGCATCGAGCGTGACGGCGAGCTGGCGTGCCCTTCGGGAGCCGCGGATTCGATTTCGGTTGCCGCCCGGCGGGCAGGACGGATACTGGCGGGTCCTTTTCGAGCCCGATACCGCAAAAGCATGAGCATCGCCACCGAGCCCAATCCCGCCGAGACGCGCCGTGCGCTCATTGCCGAGCGCCAGCAGCGGTCCATGGCCTGGCGTGTGATTCATTTGCTGGGATCGCTCTGGCTGGCTCTTTTCCTTCTGGCGACAATCGCGCTGGCTTGCGGTATCGCGACCTTCGCGGAGAGCTCCTTCGATACGAAGATCGCGCGCGCCTACATCTATAAGGCGCCGTGGTTCCTGGTTTGGCTGGGAGTCCTCTGCGTCAATCTCTTTGCAGTCACGCTCACGCGCTGGCCGTGGCAGCGCAAGCACCTCGGCTTCATCATCACTCACTACGGCATCATCACGCTTCTCGTGGGGGCTGTGATCGGATCTCAATTCGGATTCGAGGGGAATGTCACCCTCCACCGTGGCGCACCTCCGCTGGACCGGATCACGACCAGCCGCACCATCCTTCAGATCCAGAGTCCATCCACCGGGGCGACCTACCTCCGGAAGTTCGACGCCGAGATCGCCCGCCCATCGAGCCGTCACCTGGTGACGCTCGCCATTCCCGGCTCACCGTTGAAGCTTGTCGCCGATGGTCATTCGGAAAATCTCGTTCGTGCAGAGACGATCGCGGCTTCCCCATCACCCACTGCCGGGCCGGGTGCGGCCATCGAGTTCTCGACGGCCATGATGGGGCAGCATATCCGGATGGCCTTCGCATTGGACGGCGGCAAGCCGGTGGAGAAGGATTTCTTCGGCCTCGCACGGATTTCCTTTGGGCTGAGTTTGCCCGGCCACGAAGCGGCGGCCGCGCGCGAGACCCAGATGGTTTTCGCGAAATACCAGCCTGTAATCCGCTCCGAGGGAGGAGCGACGGGTATCACAGTCGAACTAAGTGATGACGGCGAAACGATCTCGATCGGCGCCCCAGACGGGACCTCCCGCACGATGCATCGCAGCGAAGTCACCGGGCAGACGCTGCATGTCGGCAATGCGGCGGTGGAGATCGGCGGGTACTGGCCCGACTTCAAGCTGGTGGACGGGCATCCGGCTTCGGCATCGTCCCTGCCGAACAACCCGGCAATCCTCGTGCGAGTGACGGCTCCGCGCACGCCCGACCTGCATGCGAAGCCCCTGCTCGAGCTCGCACCCGGCGGTGATGGGCTCCTCTATCAGATTAGTCGCGACGGGGCGGTCACCTCCTCCGGTACGGTGAAGGCCGGTGGATCGTTCCCCCTGGGATGGGCGGACTGGCAGGCATACGTGACGGAGTTGCTGCCGCACACCATGCTCGAGACCAGCATGGAGCCTGGGGCAAAGGGCATGCCGGGAGCATCGGGCTTTCACGCGCATTTGGAATCTCCGGACGGCAAAACCGGCCCTTCGCAATGGATCGTGGCCGGCTCACCCGCGACGCTCTCGGTTGGCGACAACGCAGTGCACGTCGCCTACGGACTCGAACTGCGCCAGGTGCCATTCACCATTTCGCTGAAGGACTTCCAGGTGCCCCGAGTCGAGGGCACGGATACGCCGGCGAATTTTATCTCGCATGTCGAATTTCAGGACCAGAGCACCGGTGAGACGAAGCAGGGCGTGGCCGAGATGAATCATCCCGCGAGTTGGCCCGGAGGTCCGGTTGCGCTCGCGACGGGGCTGAACTACAAGTTCTCGCAGGCCGAGTGGAATCCGAGCGATCTCGGTCAGACCACACTCCAGGTGCTGTACGACCCGGGATGGCTGCTCAAATGGAGCGGCTCGCTCGCGATCTGCGCCGGCATTTTCATCATGTTCTACCTGCGACCGAAAAAGAAATGAGGCTCATACCCATCCTTCTGCTCGTGCTGGCGGCTTTGCCCGCGCGCGCGCTCGACTTCAAGCCGCTCGACCAGCTTCCCGTGCAGGATGGCGGGCGGAAGAAGCCGTACCTCGTCTTTGCCGAAGAGAGCCTGCTCTCCATGGCCGGTGCGACCTCGCTCACGATCGACGGACGTCGGCAGTCGGCTGAGGAGATCATCACGGGTATCTGGCTCAGCCCGGACCAGTGGTCCTCCAAGCCGTTGATCCTCATCAGCAACGTACCGCTCAAGCAGGCGCTCGGGCTGGACCCGAAACAGAAATGGTTCGCACCCGCGGAGCTGGGCGGAAATGGGGCTTTCCTCGGAATGCTGCAGAGCGTCGAGATGAAGCGCCGCCCGGGAATGGGCGGGAAGCTTGCCGGATTCGATAAGCAGGTCGACATGGTTGGGCAGCGCGTGGAGGCATTCGAGGCGCTCCGCGGCGGAGAGAGCTACCATGTGGTGGCCAATCCGGCAGGAGCCGGAGCGACATGGGCGACGCTGCCGTCCGATGATCCGTCGCTGGCTGCCCTGCGTGCCGCTGTCCAATCGGGTGATCAGCAGCAGTTCACCAAGGCCGCGGATGCCCTGCGGTCCCAACTCGCGGCCCACTCGCCGCAATTTCAGCCGCCGGCATGGAAGATCTCGCTGGAGACAGTCTATCAGAAAGTCCATCCCTTCCGGTGGGCGTGGATTCTCTACCTCACGGCAGGAATCGTGCTGGCGGTGACCTCGATCCGGGGCCGAAAGATCGGCTACATCCTCGGCTGGCTGCTGGCCGGGACGGGCGCGCTCTTTCAGATCGCCGGCTTCGCGAGTCGCATCCTCATCGCTGGCCGCCCGCCGGTCTCGAACATGTACGAATCGATCATCTGGGTCGCATTCGGAGCGGTGCTTTTCGCCCTCATCTTCGAGGCCATTCACCGCGGACGGTACTTCCTGCTTGGGGCGACATTTGCCGCCGTGCTGCCGCTCGTGCTCGCCGATTACCAGCCCATGGTGCTCGATCCCTCGCTGCACCCGCTCGTTCCCGTGCTCCAGAGCAACTTCTGGCTCTCGACACACGTGCTGGTCATCACTCTCAGTTACGCGGCCTTCCTGCTCGCTCTCGGTGTCGGACATATCGCCCTTGGGAAGATCGTGCTCGGCCGCAAGCCCTCGGCGGCTCTTTACAATTATATCTACCGCACGCTCCAGGTCGGCGTCCTGCTGCTGGCGATCGGGACGGTGCTCGGCGCCGTGTGGGCAAACTACTCATGGGGCCGGTTCTGGGATTGGGATCCGAAGGAGACCTGGGCGCTCACGGCACTCCTCGTCTATCTCTTCGTCCTGCACGGCCGGATCGCCGGTGCCTGGGGCGGCTTCGGACTCGCGGTGGGCTCGGTGCTCGCCTTCCAGTCCATCCTCATGGCTTGGTACGGGGTGAATTTCGTCCTCGGCACGGGCATGCACAGCTATGGTTTTGGGTCGGGTGGCTTCGGCTACGCTGCAGGGTTCGTCGCGATCGAGATCGCTTTCGTGGCGGCCGCTGTGCTGCGCCATCGCGGCGTTTTCAAAACTCAGCAGCCCGGCAAAGCGGCTGCCGCTCCCGCAGTCTCTCAGGCGTAAAGCGCCTCGACCAGCGAGAGCGCCCGCCGCTTGGGCAGTACGCCAGCTTCCATCTGGTTCATCACGTAGGCGAAGCCGATGCGCCGATCGGGGTCGGCGAAAGCCAGGCTGCCGCCCGCCCCGGGATGGCCGAACGCACGCAGCGAAGGGCCGAAGGTCGATCGGACCTTGCGGCCATCCTCCATCGGGTCGCGCATGAAGCCGGCCGAGAAAGCGGTCTGAAGGCGCAGCACCTTGTCGTAGCCGTGCGAAAGTGTGTGCGTCATATGCTCGAAGGTCTGTGCGCGGAAAAAATGCCGGCCATTCCACACGCCGCCAGCCGCCAGCATGGCGTAAAACTTCGCAAGGGCCGAGGCGCTGCCGATGCCGCCGAGCGAGGGCAGCGAGGCCTCGCGGATCTCGGGCTTGTTCATCGCCGACGCACCCACCATGCCACCCGGCGAGGCGAAGGCCCGGCGCGTGAGCGAGTTCGGATCTGTCAGAGCAGCGGCGAATTCGTCTTCGGGCGCGGGGTTGTTCCCGCCGATGCGTGCGGCCAGCACTTGCGCGGCGCGCGCATGTTCCTCCGGAGGCAGCCCGATCCAGAGGTCCAAGCCGAGCGGGTCGCCGAAGTGCTCGCGGAAATACCGGCCCAGAGGGGTGCCTCCCGACAGGCGGCGGACGATTTCGTCGGCCACATAGCCGAACGTGCGCGGTCCATAGCCATGGCCGTCGTCCGTCCACCACGGGGCCTGACGCTCGATGGCATGTGCGACCGCTTCATGATCGAGCAGGCCGAGATCGCGATTATCGAGAGCGCTCAGACCGGCGCGGTGCGAGAGTACCTGGCCGATCGTGATCGATTCCTTCCCGCATTGGCCAAATTCCGGCCAGAACTCCGCTACCCGCGCCTCGAGGGGTGCTCCGCGCTGCTCGAGTACATGCAGCACGCAGGCGCTGGACAGGCCCTTCGTCGCCGACCAAATGAGGACGAGCGTATCCGGCGTCCATTCCTGCGAGCGCGCCGCGTCCCGCCACCCGCCGCAGAGCGACAAGGCTTCCTCGCCATCGACCCACACCGAGACAGCCGCGCCGACCTCCAGCCCGCGCGTGAAATTCTCCTCGAATGCCGCGCGCACACGCTGCGGCCAGTCGCCTGACAGTCCGCCGCTCACGACAGGCTGTCGACGACGTCCTTCAGATCGGGATCGTACTTGGCGATCTCGCGGAATTTGTCGTCCATTTTGAAGCTGATTTCGAGCGCATGCTGGGCCTCTTCCAGATTCCCGAGCACGGCATCATAGCAGCCGAGGTTGTAGTAGTAAGTCGCCTCGCGCAAGAGTGCGGCCGGGCCGCTGAGCAGCAGGTCCTTCGCCTCGCGCGTATGGCCGAGTTCATGCAGGCAAAAGGCTCCATGGATGTAGCCCGTCGTCTGCTGCGGATCATTCTCCCTCAGTCGGGCGCAGACATCCATCGCATCCTGCCAGCGCCGGCCTCTCATCAGGATGAAAAGGCGCAACTGGAGGACGTCCTCGCGCCCCTGGGCCTCCTCTGGCAACTCATCCAGCGTACGGAGCGCCTCCGAGGACATTTCCAGCTCGATATACCCCTGCGCCGCCACCAGCGTCCTCTCGATCTGCATAACTGAGATTGGCCCCCGATTTGCCAAAAATCAATCCACTCGTGAGGAAGATCAATTTCGACCTACTGATACCAATGATCCCAAACTCGTTCGCTGCCTGGGCCGGGCGGAACCACCCCGAGATTGAACGAATCTGCGGACCCGCGGCGATCATGCATCGGCTCGCGAGTATAGAGATCGCGCGGGATGGAAGAGATGAAGTCCGGCACTAACTCAGCGAGCGTCCCGGGATAATCTTTGTATTTCAAGCGATAGCGCTCGAGCGCGCACACGACCACGACTTGGCGGAGCGTCGGTTGCTGGTCGACGGCGGAACTTATTATGAAGGCGGGGAGTTCAGGGCATGGAGCGCCTGCGCATGGGCGTCGTAGAGTTCCGCGAGTGTGGCCCTCCGATTTTACAGGACGCCCGAGCGCGCGAAATTTGTCTAGATAATGGGATGGGGTAAAAAGGAAAGCCCTCGGAAAAATCGTATAAGGAAAGCAGTGCGTCGCTGACGCTATCCCCGGAAAGAATCCGAAAGCCAAAAAGATCGCCTGCTTATAGCAGGAAGCTTGAAGAGGTGGTAGCGCGTTGCGAATTCGGTCGCAACCCGCTCGTGCAAATTATATCCTCCGTGGCCATGAAGACGCTGGCGGGATTTATGGTCCTTACGTCGATGGCAATGAGTTCCAGCCTGTGCAGTGGTTCCGCACCCACGCCGCAGCCAGCGCCGACGAATGTTGCGGGCGGCAGAATCGTAATTAACGAGTCTGCGATGAAGGTAACGCGTTCCATGCCGCTCTGCGCGGGAAAGAAGGTGCTGTGGAAGGCCGACAACCAAGGGCACGAGGAGATGGAGGTGGTCTCGACAGGCATTGCTCTCAGGGCCGACGAGTTGCCCAAGCTGGACATGGCCCGAATTCACAGCCTCGCCGAGGTGCAGAAGGAACTTCCGAAGGCCACCGAGGCAGCGGCTGTAAAGACCTACAGCACACTGAACGCCAAGGGCTCTCCCGGATACGACGAAGGCCTTGTCGCCGTGCAGCTCTTTGCGATCCACGCCACGGCGGACAACAAACATGGGGAGTGCTGGCTGCAATCGGCAGCTTTCCATGCCCTCCTTGCGCGCCAGCAGGGAAACAAAGACGCGCTCGTGAAGGCGATTTCGAGCGGGTTCCGCTTAGTCACCAATGATATCAACACGGTCCCGGAGAGCACGGCCAGTGTGAATGATGTGCGGGATCTCCTGCCCACCGCATACCCGCCGCCGGTCAAGTTCGCAGCAATCGCCTGCGCTCTACCCTATCTCGGACTGTTCGTGGACAATCAGGCGGACCCTGGGATGAAACCCGACGATCCGCGCAATGATATCCCGCCCTTGCTCGACGCGGGGGTGGCGCAAATCGAGGCTATGGCGAAGCAAGGTGTCGGCGCCTCCGATCTGCGTGAATACGCGGAGGCACTTCTGAAGCAGACCACCATCGATGGGCAGAAGCCGGAGGATGACAGCGGCGTGGTTGATCTCTCCCCGCAAAGTTTCACGGGAGCCGATCGCGAGCACTACGAGAAGGCAATCGCCGAAGTGCTCGCCCGTGCCAAGGCGCCGGACGAAGTCGAGACGCTCTTGAGGGCAGAATATTTGATCAGTCTGGCCTCGATGGCGCGTGGCACCGGATGGGCGAGTTCCGTGACTGCGGAGCAGGGAGCAAAAATGAATGCATATCTCGACCAGGCGCGTGATTTGCTGGCGGAGGAGGGTAAAAAGCATCCCGACGACGTGCAGGTGCCGCTGCTCATGATGAGCACGGCATTCGGTGATGGCACCACGAAAGCGCTATTGTACGACTGGTTTCACGAAGCCGTCGCGATTGACCCTCACTGCCTCGGTGCCTACCGGATAATGATGTGCTACCTCCAGCCGAAATGGTTTGGGTCCGCTCGGGAGATGTCGGAATTTGGCATGCAATGCTGGAAGACCCACGACTGGGATAATGGCATCCCGATGGTTTTCACATTCGGCTTGAATAAGCTGGCCGCAGATTACCCAGGCATCTACCAAAACGAGGGCAATGGAGCGAAAGATGCGGTGGAAAAGACATACCGCACTTACCTAACCTACTATCCCGAGAGCCTCGCGACGCGGACGACCTACATGCTGTTTGCCTCGAAGGTCGGAGATTGGCAGGTGGTCAAGGAGCAACTTGCGATTCTGAATAACTATTGGGATATGACGACCCTCAACCCATGGACTTACGCCCAGCTCGTGGACGACGCCTCAAAGCACTAGCTCGTAAATTTCACGTATCTGCGAGACGTGGAATTTGCGTCCCGGCGAGATCATTAGGGGCCAGGGCCTTGCGGGAGCGACTTTGCCGCAGCTGACCCCGGCGGGGTCGGTCCTTCGGGCTCGAGGGTTGACAGGCGGCGATCCTGCTTTCTGTTCCGTAAATCTTGGTAAATCGCGCAAATCCTGCTTATTTCGACAGTCCGCCCCATGATTAAAGTCGAGAATCTCACGAAGCGCTACGCTGGCTTTACAGCAGTGGACGGGATCAACTTTCACGTCGGCAAGGGCGAGATCGTGGGATTCCTCGGGCCGAACGGCGCGGGCAAGAGCACGACCATGCGAATGCTGGCCTGCTATCTGCCGCCGACGAGCGGGCGGGCGGAAATTGCCGGTTACGACGTTTTCAAAGACTCCCTGCGGGCGCGCGAGCGGATCGGATACATGCCAGAGCACGTGCCGCTCTACAACGACATGCGCGTGACCGAGTACCTGAAGTACCGTGCGGCGCTCAAGGGAGTGCGCGGTCGGCGGATGAAGGAGCGCATTAGCGATGTGATGGAGCTTTGCGGGCTTGGCGACGTGGAGCGCAAGCTGGTCGGCAATCTCTCGAAGGGCTACCGCCAGCGCGTGGGATTGGCCGACGCGATGGTGCACGAGCCGGACCTTCTCATCCTGGACGAGCCGACGATCGGCCTGGATCCGAACCAGATCCGCCAGGTGCGCGAGCTCATCCGGAATCTCGGCCGGCATCACACGATCCTGATTTCCACGCACATCCTGCCGGAGGTCGAGATGACCTGCTCGCGGGTAATCATTATCAACAAGGGCCGCATCGAGGCCTCGGATGCGCCGGAGAACCTCCGCTCCCGCCTGCGCGCCACCGGTGACGTGCGCTTCGAGGCGCGCGTGGGGGACCTGGAAAAGGCGAAGGCCGACCTGCTCGGGACCCCGGGTGTGAAGGGTCTCGATGTCTGGATCGAGGATGACTGGGCAGTCTTTACGCTGGCGACCGAGTATGCCGTGGATCCGCGCGAGGCGATCTGGAAGCTGGCCACGGCAAGGCAATGGCCGGTGCGCGAGCTCAGCCGCGAACGCGTGACCCTCGAAGATGTCTTCGCCGACATCACCCACCCGGATGAGTAAGTAAGAAGTCGAATTAGGAACTCGGATTTCCCCATTCTGCATGAGAAAATTTTTCACACTCTGGACGCGCGAGGTGGCGGTTTATTTCCGATCGCCGGCGGCGTACGTCATCCTCTTCTTTTTCCTGCTTCTCACGGGATTCAACTTCTATGCGACCGTGAGCGCGATGAACCAGGCTCCCGTCCGGTTCTCGGTGGTGGAGGCTTATTTCAATACGGTATTCTTCTGGTTTGGGTTCGTGCTTCCATTCCCTCTCATCACGATGCGGCTCTTCGCCGAGGAGTACAAACTGGGCACGATCGAGCCGCTGATGACCGCGCCCGTGCGCGACATGCAGGTGCTGCTGGCGAAGTACCTGAGCGCCGTTTTCTTCTACATCGTGCTATGGGCGCCCAGCCTGCTGTACTTCGCCATCTTCCAGTGGCAGGCCAGGATCGGCGCCGCCGGAGCGGCGGGTCCCTATCTCGGGGCCTATGCCATGCTGCTGCTCATGGGCCTGTTCTACATTTCGATCGGCTGTCTGGCCTCGGCGCTCACGCGCAATCAGGTCGTCGCAGCCATCATGTCGTTCGCCGCGATCTCGCTCATTTTCTATTGGGGCTTCTACAGCCGGTGGTTCCCAAACGTGAGTCCGCTTTTGCGTGACCTCACCGACTATTTTTCGGCGGTTCAGCACATGGCGATGTTCTCACAGGGACTCATCGATACGCGCCCGATCGTCTTTTATCTGAGCATGACGGTGATGATGCTCTTCTTCACGTTCCAGGTATTCCAATACCGCCGTTGGAAGCTCTAGCCATGGCAGCGAAACCACTCAGCTTTTCACGGGTCGGCATCGGCTTTGGCCTTCTCGTCCAGACGGCCTGCATCGTCTTCCTGGTCATTGCGGCCAATTACATCGGCTTCAATTTCTACCGACACTGGGATTTTTCCCGCTCGCAGAAGTTTACGCTCGCGGACCAGACGAAACAGGCATTGCGCCAATTTCCCGCCCAATCGCCGCTCAAGATCATCGCCTACTACTCGGCCACGAGCCTCGGCCCTGACGGCGCGATCTATGGCGACGTCCAGAACCTCCTCGATGAGTTGAAGTTCTCCGCCAGGAACCATATCCAGATCGAATGGGTCGATCCGACGCGGAATCCGAGTCGTGCCCGCGAGCTGCAGACGAAGTACAAATTCGACGGCAACGGGAACGTCCTCATTCTCGATTATGCCGGACGATCGAAATTCGTGCGGACACTCGACCTCGCCGACTACGACATGGGCGGCGTCGAGCAGGGAGAGCCGCCCCGGCTCCAGGATTTCAAGGGCGAGGCGGTATTGACGGCGGCGCTCATCGAGCTCCTCAATCCCCAGCGAGCGAAAATTTACTTCCTGCAGGGTCATGACGAGATTTCGCCAGCGAGTCTCACTCGGCTCAGCGATTTCATCTCGCGACAGAATGCGGCATGTTTCGCGATCGACCTCGCGGCGCAGGACTCCGTGCCGAAGGATGCCGGCGCCATCTTCATCGTGGGTGCAAAATACGACCTCACGGACCGGGAACTCATGATTCTCGAGAACTACTGGAAGCAGGATGGTCGCATGGTTGTCCTGCTCGATCCGACGGTTAATACGCCGAAGCTTCGCAAGCTGCTCAACGACACCGGTATCTTCCCCCGCAACGACCGGGTCCTCCGCATTGTCCCATCGCTTACCCAGCCGGGTCTCATCGGCATCGAGCGCCGGGTGGTGGGACAGTTCCTGCCGGACAGTCCGATCACGCAACGATTGGCTGGGGTGAATGCCTTCTTCGTCGGGAATACGCAGTCGATCTACATGGATACTGCGGCTGCCACTCGGGCGGATATCCAACTGCGCCCTCTCATCCAGGCGGCGGAGGCATACTGGGGCGAGACCAAGTATGCCGATACGAGCAAGGGCGTGCGATACGACGACGGAGAGGACACGGGACAGCCTGTGATCGTCGCCGCCTCGGCGGAGAAGGGCGGGGTGGGAGATAACCGCATGGATGTCGCGACGTCCCGCATGGTCGTCGTCGGAAATTGCGACTTCGTGACCGACGACGCGCTTGCCGATGCGGGAGCCCAAGCCAACCTTGATTTCATGGTCAGCACGGTCAACCGCATGCTCGAGCGGCACAAGCTCAGCGGCATTGCACCGAAATCGGCGATGAACGTTTCGCTCAGTCTGCTCGATTCCCAGATCCGGGGGATCGCTCTCTATACATTGATCGCCATCCCGGGAGCGGCGGCACTGATCGGATTCATTGTCGGCTGGAGGCGCAGGGCATGACGCGCTGGGGCACCCTCATTCTCGTCCTGCTCGCGATCCTGGCGGGAGGATTTATTTTCCTGCTGGAGCCGCATCTCACCAGTACGCGCGACGAGGCGGCATCGAGCGACTCCGTTTTTCATTTTGCGCCGGGGGCGATCCGGAAAGTCACGGTCGAATCGGAGGGGACCAAGTTTGAATTGAAGGCCGGCGATGACGGTTGGACGGTCGGTCCGAAGCCCAAGGACGTCGCTTCCGAAAAGGAGGTGTCGGACCTGCTGGAGGAGGCTGCAAATCTGCAGATCTTCGACGTGATCCACGCCAACGAGTTCAAGAAGGGTGGCCACAGCCTGGGCGACTTTGGGCTGGCGAAACCCCGCAGTCGCATCGAGTTGAGCGGCGAGGGCGGGGGCATTCTGTATTTTGGAAAGGATGCCGCAGCCGAGGGGCGCATCTATGTACGCCGTGCGGACTCCGATGACGTCTATGTCGTAAGCGACGTTCTCCAGCGCCTGGCGTTTCGCAATCCCCGGGACTTCCGTATGAAGCGTCTCAGTGATCTCACGCCGGATCGGATCGACCGCTTTTCGATCAAGCGCGACGGCGGTGAGATCGCACTGGAGCGCAGCGGGCAAGGATGGGAGATCGTGCGGCCGCTGCGGGCACGCGCGGACGACGCTGCGGTCGAGAAGCTGCTCGGCAGTCTGCTCGGTCTGGAAATCGTGGACTTCGTCGCGGACTCCGCGAATGACTTGAGCGCGTACGGCTTGGAAGAACCCCGCGCGGAATTCTCGATGGAGGCGGATGGTGCGAGTCGCCCGCAGGCTCTGCGCATCGGCGGCGATGTGGAGGGTGGCTCTGCGGTGCTGGCCCAGTTCACTGCGAGAGACAGCGTCTATCACCTCCCGGCCAAAGCCTGGACACTCCTCCAGGTCAGTCCGGAGGATCTGCGGGATCGCCGGATCGTGGACCTGAATCTCGACACGGTCGATGCGATTCACCTGCGGGTGGATGGGAAGGATCAGGTGATCCAGCACGTCGCCGATGGTTGGAAAGCCCGTGACCGCGAGATTTCGTCCGACGCGATTCGGCAGATGGTGGATGCGATCACCAGTGCCAAGTCCCAGCAGTACCTTCCGCTTACGGTGGAGAATCTCACCCGCACGGGGCTGGACAAGCCGACGAAGCAGATCGCATTCGAAGCGTGGCTTTCCGAGAACACGCCGGAGGAGAGCGCAGGCCATCGGCCTATCGCGACCATCGCGCTGGGCAAGCAGGATGGCGACAAGGCCTACGTACGCATCAATGAAGATCCCGAGATTTGCGTCGTTCCTGCGAGCCTGATCAACGCGGTGCGGTTGCAGTAGGGGCCTCCCGCAGAGGCGCGGAGACGCAGAGGATGAGCGGGCGGCTGTTCGCTGATTTTCAGAGCGGGGAGCCTATCTGTGAGGCATCTATATTTAAATCTACGGAACCCGACGGCGCGGCTTCCCTACTGCCCCAAAACGAACCCGGAAAATGCCGGGTATCCCTTGGGGCGCGAACCTTTCTTTATGTCGGTAGGGCGTGTCGCGCCGCGACCGCCGTGGCTTCCATTCTCATTCCGCGGGGATCTTCCCGCGCAGGGATGAGGATTAGTCCGCGCTATCAATACGTCGGCGCCTTCACGGTGCCGGCTTCGACGTCCGTCCGTCGGCGCTGGACGATGCGATCGGCGATCTCGTGGACCATCTCTTCGAGCAGGAGGCGCAGATGGCTGCCCTGGCGGAAGTCGGATGGAGCGATATTCTTTACGCGGTCTGCATGCACCGAGAGCTGGTAGCATTTGCGGAAGCTCGTGCGCGTCGGATCGTTGGGATTGTAAACGGCAATCGCCTGTCCGCCGCTTCGGCGCATCACCGTGAAGCACGGGACGTCGGTGGGACCATCGCCCACATAAATCATGTTGGGAAACGGAATGGGTCGTAGCTCCGAGGGCATGTGGTCGTTCACATCCTGCGACATGTCGAGCATCCCCTTGTTGATCCGGAAGAGGTACTGGGTCTTTTGGGTATGACTGATGACCCGCCGTGGGAAGGTGATCCGGCCCTGCGCATCCTCCGCGAACTCACAGCCGAAGATCGCCTTCACATGCGGTGCCAGCCGGCTGCCCTCGATGAGGGCCTTGAGCCCGGAGGAAATGATGTAGTGCTCGACGGTGATGCCGTGCGCCTCGTGGTCGGCATTGAGCAAGCCATTGCCAAACTCGGTGAACATCTCCGGAAGCCCCGGGTAGAAGTTCAGCTTCGCGCCGAGATCCCGGAGCTGGGCATTCGTCGGACGGTCCATCGCCAGGGTGTCGAGCATCACCTTCATGTACGCCAACTCGTGGTCATACCCCTCGCCGGAGACCAGGTCAGCGCAGCGCTCCCAGAAGTTTTTGGCGTGAATCCCGAAGTGCGGGAAGATGGCTTCTTCCTGCATATAGGTCGGACTCAGCGTCTGATCGTAGTCGTAAACGATGGCGATGGTATTCTGCGGCGCGGCCATGGATGGAGAGGAGCAGCGACTCAAAAACGCCCCCTCTTGGCGATGAAAATCCCGCGACAAATAGGACGATCCGCAAAAATTGCCGGAATGCTGCGACCATGCACGCCGTTGACCGACCCACCTATTCGGGAGTACAAGTGAGTATGGACTTCCGATTCATAGGTATCGGAGTGATTTGCACGTCCCTCGTGTGTCTTTCAGGTGGGACGGTCCAGGCGCAGATGGTGGCAGACGGGATCGACCAACCGGAGCCTCTGCCGCCGGTGGGTAAGGAGGTCTGGCTTAGCCCGCGCATTCGTACTGTCCCGAAGGTCGGTCACGGAATCCCGATTCGTCACGCGCATCATCTGCCGGTGCTGCTTCCACTCTGGAAATTAAAGACGATGCCTTACAATTTCGTGGGATATGTCTCCTTCCTGAAGGGAGGCATGCCTTACCACGGCAGCGGCACGGTCGTGCGGCCGAGGTCTGCTCTGACGTGTGCACATGTGCTTTGGAGTCCAGAGACTGGATGGTCCTCGAATGTAAAATTTTATCGCGCACGATGGGGCGGCAGTTACGCGAATCTCGCATGGCCGAACCGCATATACATTCACGGGAATTACCAGCCAAATGCGTTGGTTTACGGCGTAAATAGTTCCTACACCTTTGCATGGGATATTGGATGGATGCGATTTTCTCGGTTGCTAGCTAGTGGAGGGTACTCCGGCTATGCGACCAATTACCGCGCGCTCATCGGCAGGAACTATTGCATTGCGGTGGGATACGGCGGCGGCTGGTATCCGAAATACAGCGAGCCAAGTCGCGGCTACGTGGAATGGGGCAAGACAGCCTATTTCACTAATTTCAGCTACGATCACCAGGGAGGCATGAGCGGCGGACCGATCTTCGCCAATATCCAGGGCCGGCTTTACGAATCGGCTGTGGTCGTCTCCAGCGGCGGCGGAGTGCGCGCGATCGATAGCTACGTATTCTCGCAAATCAAGAGACTCCCCTAGCGCATGCGACTCGTACATAGCTTTGCGGCCGCGGTGGCTGTGGCACTTGCGGTCGCCGGAGTCTTGCCTGCCAGGGGCGTCGACCCCGCCGACCCGGATGCAGCTCCGAAGCTGGCTCGAGAGATGCAAGCCGCGCACCGATCGGAGATCGATCGCCTATTCTCCAATACGGACGAGAGGATTCGCGCTGCCGATGTGCGAAAATTCCTGACAACCACGCCGCCCTCGGACCCCAATCCCGTGCTGCTCGACGAAAGTGCCGCTATCTGCAGCGATTCCGCGCGACTGATGGTGCTCGATCGTATTCTGTCCGGCCTCGCTCCCAATGACGCATTGGCTATCTCGCGCGATCTGGCGGATTCGAGTATCCCCGAAGAGCGTATCGTCGCATGGCGAAATATCTGCCGCCTTGCGCCGGCGGATCGACCGGGAATCGAGCGACGATTGCACTCGCTCCTGCGCGACTCTTCACTCGTGGGAACATTCGCATACGGACAGGCTTTCGATGGCATCGTCGCTCTTGCCGACGTCGACGCCATTCCGCTGCTTGTACAGCTACTGAAGGATAGATCGCTGGCCCCGCTCGCCGGCATGACGCTTGATCGGCTCTCGGCTGACGCGCCGGGTCTCACTGCGGAATATCTGAACGAGCACTTTGCAGTGATGTCCGATTTTCCACTCCTGAGGGCGGATGACTTCGCAAAGGGCAGCCTCAATGATCCGAAGGTGCGAGCTGCCGTGGAGATATATCTCGCGCGGCGGGATCTGAGCGACCGCGAGATCGAAAAATATTTTTTCAGCTATCTCCAACCGGGGGAGTTCCTCGTAGCGGGAATCTTTACCGGCGAGCCCAAGGCGGAGGGAGATCCCCCAGTTGATCGTCTCGCGGAGCTGCGAAAGGCGACGGCCGGTTGGGCCTCTATGCCGGAATTGCGACGCGCCGTGGCGGTGCGGGATCGGGTCATTGCACGCTTGATGGACGATTCCGAGATGGATGGGGCTGGAAGTCCAGCAACTCACTAACCCGAAAATTCTTGCATGGAATGTAGGCCTCATAAGGAATCTACGGAACCCGACGGCGCGGCTTCCCTACCGCAGAAAACGAACCCGGTAAATGCCGGCTGGTCCCGGCGCGAGCTTTTCTTTTGGTGGTAGGGCGAGTCGCGCCGTCGACCGCCGTAGATTCCTATTTTCATTCCGCGTGGAGCCCCGCATGCGGGGCATGCCTATCTGACTCGAAAAGCAGGGACAAGCCCCCCACCTAAGGAGCGAACGGAAAGGTGGAACGCGTTGTCCCTACCGCGTTCCGTTCATATTACCTCGCTACGCGCGGGATGAGCTTAACGAAAGCGTGTTGGGACAACCCCCTCCACCAAATGCATTCGCGCATTTTCATCCCGCGACAACGCCCTTGTCCCCAAGGACCTTGCTGGGGCGCAGATTTCACATCTCGGAGACACGTGAAATCTGCGGGCTAATCGGGGCGAATTACATCCGCCGCTGCGGCATCCATCGTGGGAAAGAGAAACCGGTATCCGCTGTCGAGTGTGGCTGCGGGAAACACGCGCTGGCTGTCGAGCAGTGCGTGGGAGAGCTCACCGAGCGCCAGCTTCAGCGCAAAGGCCGGCGCCGGGAAAATCGCGGGGCGATGCGCGGCGCGAGCCAGCGCGTGGGTGAAATCGATATTTCGTACCGCCTCGGGCATCACGGCATTGAGCGGCCCGGAGACGTCTGGGTTTTCAGCGGCATGCAGGATGATGCCGGCGACATCGTCCACGTGGATGGCCGATACCCACTGATGTCCATTTCCAAGTCGACCGCCGAGCCCGGCTCGAAAAACGGGGCCGATCAGGCGCATGGCGCCCCCATTTCGGCCGAGGACCAGACCTGTGCGAATGAACGCAATGCGAGTATTCGTCGCGAGCGAGGCAGATTGCTCCCAGGCAGTTGTCACTTCGGCAAGGAAGCCGTCTCCGGCAGGGCTCGATTCGTCCACGATGCGATCAGCCGTATCGCCGTAGTAGCCGATCGCGGAACCGCACACGAATGCCGGAGCACGTTCGCCCATCGCCTGCAGCGCCTGCGCCACGCGTAATGTGCCCTGGACCCGACTCTCCCGGATGCGCTGTTTTTTTCCGGCTGTCCATCGGCCCATGATCGTCTCTCCTGCGAGATGCACGATGACGTCGAGCGAACGCAGATCGGGTACCACATCCAGCGAGAAGTCGCGGCATTCGTCGAATTGCGGGGAGCGCGACGGATGCCGGGAATAGGCAATCGCACGGTGTCCGCGCTCGCGAGCGAGCTGGGCGACACGCGATCCGATGAACCCGGTCGCGCCAGTGATGCCAATGTTCATGGCGGCCTCTATTGTCGGGGGATTGGATAGGTGCGATTCAGCCACCTCAACGGGAAGCGATCTCCGGGACAGTCGGTTGGCACCGGGTTAATCTGCTTGTGGCCATAAACGACGATGTCATGACCGTTTGCCCGTCCGCAGCGTTTGCGGAGGTAATTGATGAGCTCCTGGAGTGCGGCGACTTGCGCCTTGGTTGGGAGGTCGCGGTTGAAGTCACCCACCAGACAGATCCCGAGCGAGATATTGTTCAGATAATCACTGTGAACGTGGCCGCCGTTGATCTGGCGCTTCCAGCGATTGCCGATCTCGATTTCGCCATCGCCGGACGAGGTGCCATTTCCAATGACAAAATGGTAGGCGAGACCATTTGGCATGTGGCGCACCGTGCGGTGATAGAGGTCGAAAGCGTGGGCATTGCCCTGCCGCGTCCCGCTGTTGTGTACGACGATATATTTCCAGCGGCCGCGCTTTACCGGTGCCTTGTCGATCGCCGCGCGCACGGAGGGCGTGATATATTTGTATTTGGGTCCGCCGCCGAAAAGGAAGAACCAGCCATGCGGATGCTCGGGGGGCGGAACAAGTCCCTGGTCCTCCTCGACGCCCGATTTCTTCACGACGACCGGCTCCTCGTGTTTAATAGCGGGCGGCTCCTCGGGCTTTGGAGTCGGTGTGGGAGCGGGCGTCGGCGACGGCTCCGCATGGTGCGTCTCGGCCTCGTGCTCGGGGGCCGCCGGCTTGTGGTGATGGGTGGGGGTCTCCTCGGGCGCGCCTTCGTGGCGGGGCGTCGGTGTCTCCTTGTGTTCTGGAGCTGGCTTGTGGTGGCGTGACGGAGTTTCCTCCGGGGTGGCCTCCGGTTCCGGAGTGGGCGACGGCGTCTCTTCCTCTTCTTGCGCTGGGGTGGGAGTGCTATGCGGAGTGTGGTGCGGCTTGGGACGCGCCGGTTCCGGGCGCGGCTGCGGCGTGGCGGTCGCGCGAGGTACGGGATGGATGTCCTCGCGGGATTCCAGGAACAGCTCGCGCTTCTGCGCATCAGTCAGCTCGGAATGCCCTCGAGTCGCCAACAATAAAATGGCCGCGAGTATCAACGGGCCGACGGGAATCAGCTTGCGCACCGTTGAGACGCTATCAAATCGCATCCGGCAATCAAGCGTCGGAAGTTGCTGCAGGCCTGATAATATGTAACTTGAGCCTATGAAACGGTGGCTCCCCCTGGTCGCTGCGGCTCTCGCCTGTATCGCGACGGCTCATGCCGACACGGTGCAGGAAGTCTATGCGCGCGGGATGCGGGCGTATATGGGCGGCGATCTCGACTCGGCGAAGCAGATGTTCGAGCAGGTTTTGGCTGCGGATCCGCAGAATCGCTCCGCGGCCGCGCTCCTGCGGCGCATTGAGATGCAAACTCCATCCGGGGACAGCCTCCGCAAAAGTGTGGCGTCCGTGATGACCCCCAAGGTGGACTTCCGCGACGCTTCGCTCAGCTCCGTGCTCGATTACCTCACGAAGCTCACCTCCCAATTAAGCGATGGGAAAGTCACCCTCAATCTCGTCCGCATGTTCCCGGCCGATTATGGCCAATCGACGAAAATCACGCTGCAGCTCTCGAATGTCCCGATGACGGACGTGCTCGACTATGTGGCGAACCTCGGTGGCCTAAAGGTGGGCTATCAAACCCACGCGATCGTGCTCGAGCGCTCACAGGCTCAGGCGGGGCTGGCTCCGCAAACCGGCGCGACTCAGTAGAGGACTCGCACGAGATACAGACCATCCGACGGGGCGACATGCGTCCAGCGTCCGCTCTTCGGCATGGCGAGTAGATCGCGAATGGTGCGCTCATTCTCTCGGCCAAGAGCGACCTTCACGGCTGCTCCCGTGAGCATTCGTACCATTTTGTAGAGGAAGCCGTTGCCCTGGAACGTAATCTTCAGCGAGTCCCCGCTGCGGGTGCAGTGGATCCGTGAAATCTGCCGCACGGAGTCGGTTGTGGGAGTTCCCCTGTTCGCCGAAAAGGGGCGGAAATCATGCTCGCCGACGAACATCTCCAGCACGCGGCGGACCGACTCGTCATCGATCCCTTGCGGCACATGCCATGCGCGCTGGAAGAGGTGAGGAGGCAGCACGCTCCCCGTCCATAGCTCGTAGCGGTATATTTTACCACGTGCCGAGAATCGGGCGTGGAACGACGCCGGCGCCTGTGCGGCACGCAGGATGCGAATGCTTGGCGGAAGGTTCGAATTCAGCGCACGCACCCAGGTCTCCGTCGTGAGATTCGATTCCGCGGGCGCGTCGAAGTGGGCGATCTGTCCCAGCGCATGCACTCCGGCATCCGTTCGCCCCGATCCGTGAACCGTAATCGGAGTCTTGCCCACGACGGCCAGCGCGCGCTCGATGGCATCCTGTACGGTATTGCCGCCGGCCTGGCTTTGCCATCCGGCGAAGCGAGCCCCGTCATACGCGATAGTGAGCTTGAAGCGGCGGCTGGAGTGCGCGGCGGCCATGAGGCATCTGCTAGAGGATCGTGCTGCCGCCGGCCTGGGCGTCCAGCCAGCTCTGCAGGATCACCTGCGCTGCCGCCTGGTCGATGATCTTCTTTTGCTCGTGAGCCTTGCGCCCTGCCTCCCTCAGCGAGCGTTGCGCGGAGACGGTGGTGAGCCGCTCGTCCCACGTCACCACCCGGAGATCGGGCAGGGCCGCGCGGATTTCCTCCGCAAAACGGGTGGCCTTTTCCGCCGCGGGACCGCGCGAGCCGTCCATATTGCGCGGCATGCCGACCACGATCGCTTCGACATCGCGCTCGATGGCCAGTTCACGGATGCGTGGGACGACGGGAGTCCGGCGCACATCGATCGTTTCGAGCGGATGTGCAAGGAACCCCAATTCATCGCTGATTGCGACGCCCACACGGGCGTCGCCGGAATCAATGCCGAGGACACGTTTCATTTGAATTGAAAATGCCACAACCCCCTCCTAACTTGCAAAACGTATGGCGACGCTTCCCATTTCCAAGTTCGGCGAGAATCTCCCCGTAACCGGCCTCGTGGCGCTTTCGCAAGCCGCGATCGGCGTTGGAGTCGGCCTCCTGGTGGCTGACAAAATGGAAGTCAACGCCCGGCAGCGCACGGCTATCGCGCTCATCGGCGCCGGCGCCGCAGCGGTGATTCCCTTTGTCGCTGGCATTTACGACCGGGTGAGCCACCGCGAAGCCTCCGCGCGCGATATGCAGCGCCGGCTGGATTCGATCCGGCAGGACGTTGGATTCCCCGGCGGAGACGAAGTCGTTTGAGCCGGCCGCTCGTTCTCGCCTCTCGCTCGCCCAGGCGCAGCTCCCTGCTCGCGGAAGCGGGCATTTCGATCCTCTGTGAACCTTCGGATGTGGAGGAACTCGTCGAGGCGGAGGGCGCGCCTGCATTGCTCGCTCTCTCCAACGCCGAAATGAAGGCAATGGACATCGCACTCGGGAAGCCCGAGAGCGTCGTGCTCGGCGCGGATACGATCGTCGTGCTGGAAGGCGAGATTTTTGGAAAGCCGCGCGACCTCGCACATGCCACCGAGATGATCGGCCGCATGGCCGGGCAGGTGCACGAAGTCATCACCGGCGTCTGTATCGTCGAGTGGGGACGCCGGGCGATGGTCAAATTTACGGAAACGACGCGGGTGCGATTCCGGGAGTTGGATGAGAGCCAGATTCAGGCTTATCTCGCCTCGATCGACCCTCTCGACAAGGCGGGAGCTTATGCCGCGCAAGACGATGGCGGCAGGATCATCGAATGCGTCGAAGGCTCGTTCTCGAATGTCGTCGGACTCCCAATCGAGCGGACGCTCGAGACGCTGGTCGCCCATTTCGGATTCCAGCGGGCATAGCCGATTGGAAAGATTGAAGAGGCCGGCGGACCTATGAGGCGGATCGCAGTCCCTCGACGGCTTTTTTCGATCCTCCAAGATTCCCTTGCCATTTCGCTTGCAAGGCGGCGGTTCGTTCCTATACTGCCCGATCCTACCGTTTTTAAAGCGCCAGAGTAGCTCAGCGGTAGAGCAGGGGACTCATAAGCCCTTGGTCGGGGGTTCGATTCCCTCCTCTGGCACCAAACCTTTACCGCAAACACAATGGCCAATACGAAATCCGCAGCCAAGCGCGCCCGCCAGTCCGTGCGTCGTGCCTCGCGCAATTCCAGCGTGCTCTCGGGCTTGAAGACCGAGCAGAAGAAGTTCCGCAAGGCGATCGCCGACGGCAATCTCGAGGTCGCGAAGGCTGAATTCGGCAAGCTCTCTTCCGTGCTCGACAAGGCAGCCAAGCGTGGCGCGATCCACAAGAACGTCGCGAACCGCCGCAAGAGCCAGATCGCTCGCGCACTCAAGCCGGCAGCCGCAGCCTAAGGGGCTCCGCTCGCAAAGATCCTTCAAGCGCCCGATGGCTCCGGCCATTGGGCGCTTTTTCTGTTTTGTTGGCGCCTCTCGACTGAGGCGATCGATTCTACCTGGAATCGCCTCGACTGACCTGGATTTATCATACGGGGCAGGCTCGATAGATACACACTGCCTGGAGATGGAATCCACGGCGGTCGCGGCGCGACACGCCCTACCCCGCAAGGAAAGCTCCCGCCGGGGGATGGCCCGGCTTTGCCGGGATCAGTTACTGCGGTAGGGAGGGCGCGCCGTCGGGTTCCGTAGATTTTCCTGCGACGCTGGCACCGAGTCAGACACTCCCGCGGCCCTCTACCTCTCCGCCGGGAACTTCTCCGCCTCGGTCTTTACGAAGTTCAGCACGACGGGAGCGAGAATGATGCCGGGGATGCCCAGCAGTCGCTCTCCCACGAGCAACGCCAGCAACGTGAGCCACATCGGGTGGCGGATACGGCTGCCGATGATGCGGCTATTGAGAAAGTACTCGAGCTTGTGGATCACTACGAGGAAGACCAGCGCCCAGGCGGCCAGCCGGGGTGAGATCATGAAGGCGATGCCGACGATCAGGGTGTTGCTGAGAATGTTGCCCACGACCGGGAGCATCCCGCAAAGGAACGTCAGAATGATGACGACCGTCGCATAGGGCAGGTGGCATGCGAGCACAAAGATCGCCGTGAGCACGGTATTGATCGACGAGATGATAACCTGGGCCCCTATCACGCGATCGAAGCTGCAGTAGAAGGATCGGAAGAGGGCTCCGATGCGGGCCGAATGGACGGAATAAAGCGTGGGTTCGCCGAGGACTTCATTGGGCGCGTGGCGAAGGAACAGACCGATGGCCACGATGATTCCGACTACCAGATACAGAAACTCCTTCGTCGCAATTCGCGCGAAGCTCCCCAGATAGCCCGCTGTTTTGCGAGCTGTCTCGATGGCTACGGTCTTGAGGCTGTCGAGATCGCTGAAAGGCAGCGCGATACCATGATTGGTAGCGTACTTCACGATTTTCGGCACCGAAGTGGAAACGATCTCGGGAAGTACAACGATCGCTTGCTTCACGAAGATTCCAAACCCGCAGAAGAGCAGCAGCAAAAGCACCAGGAACGCCGCAACCGCCATCCATTTGTAACGGCCGAATGAAAGCGCGCGCAACGCCAGGCATGCGAACAGAATGGCGAGCGCAAGAGTCGCCAGATGCAGACAGCCGATCAGAACGAGGACGAGCAGGAAGATGCCATAGGAAATGGCGGGGGATGTGGCCGGTGAGGTCATCGAATGCGCCGCGAGTCTGGCCGCCCGGGGGAGTCTTGTCGAGTCGGCGGAGAGATCAGCGGCGTGGCGAGTACGCTTCGTAATAGTGATGCATGGCGTAGCGCCACCAGGGGTGCAGCTCATCCTCACGAGCGCGCCAGAGGCGCCTATGCAGGGCGGCGAGAGCATCGGCGTTCCACAGCAGAGCCATCATCTCGCGGCGGTCGAGCGCGTCGGGTCCTCCGCTGAGCAGTCTGGTGGAAAGGGCCTCGAGATATTCCTCCTTGTGCTGGGTGCGGGCGCGCGAGCGCCGGAGGAGTGCGGTATGGACGGAGTTCGCATACGGGGCGAGCATGGCCAGGAGGATGCCGTAATGCGGTATGTTGGATAGCGACTCCGGCCGCGCGAGCTCCGGCGGAGGCTCGTCGAGGTGCTTGAGCACCTCGGGCGTTTCCAGTTCTTCCGGGATAAGGAGCAGCCTGCGCCGGCGCAGCCATTCGCCCGCCCGCTCGGAGCTGGTGAGCATCACGAAGGGAACTGCGAGGAGCCAGCCGAGGAGGATGGGAGAGAGCCAGAGAGTGAGTGCGGGTGTCCAATACCACGCGCAGCTTCCGAGAACGATGGCGAGCACGGGGAGGACGCCATACTCTCGCAGCGCCTGCCCGAGGTGGATCGCGGAGTCGTCGCGATTTTGCGTCTTCCACTGCACGCGCAGTCCGAGAATCGTCAGGACGACGAATTTCGAGTAGAACCACAGCAGGATAGGCGCCATGAGGACCGAGCACAGCGCCTCGATGGCACTGCTGGCAACGAGCGCGACCACTCCACCGAAATGCCTCGCGCGAGGCAATGTATGGAGAAGACCGAATACCTTCGATGCGAACAGGAGCACGATCGTGAGCGCGAGCAGATACAGGCTTGTCCACCACGAGTCCGCGATACCGCCGATCTGCTCGGAGAAAATGGCATATTGCTGCTTCCCATAGAAATCCACGGCGCTGAGCGCGACGAAAAGCACGAGCAACGGGGCGCTCAGATAGGCCATGAGCCCGAAGAACATGTGGATCCGATTCGCGAATGGCGTGCGGGGAGCGAGGAGGAACCAGAAGTGCTGGAGATTGCCCTGTGCCCAGCGGCGGTCACGCTTGAGGCTCTCCGTGAGATTCGGGGGCCCTTCCTCATAGCTGCCTGGCTCGTCATATGCGAACCAGACCTGATAGCCCGCCTGGTGCATCAGCGCCGCCTCGACCGTATCGTGGCTGAGGATATGCCTGGCGGCGGATTCACGCCCCGGCAACTCCGGAAGCACGCAATGCTCCATGAATGGCTGCAGCCGAATGATGGCATTGTGCCCCCAGTAGTTCGCCGCAGAGAGATGCCAGAAATTCGCTCCCGCGGAAAAAACCGGCCCGAGCGAGTGGGTGGAAAACTGGATCAACCGCTGGAAAAACGACTTTCCCCTCACGATCCGCGGAGCGGTCTGGATGAGGCCGACCCGAGGGTTGGCATCCATGGCGCGGGAGAGTCGCACGAGGGTGTCTCCAGTCATCACGCTATCCGCATCCAGAATGACGAGATACCGATAGCGCCGTCCCCACCGACGGCAGAAGTCGGCGATATTGCCGCTCTTGCCATGGAGGGAGACCCGGCGCTTGCGGTAGAAGACGCGTCCATAAGCACGCAGGCGCGAGCAGAGACTCGCCCATGCGCATTCCTCATCGATCCAGTTATCCGGCTGGTTGGAGTCGCTGAGGATGAAGAAGTCGAATGTCTCGGAGCGACCAGTCTCACGCAGCGAGACGAGCATGTTCTCCAACGCGCGAAAGATGCGGGCAGGATCTTCATTATAGACGGGCATCACCACCGCCGTAGTGCCGGGGGACTCGCATTCGCCATTTTCGAGCGTTTCCATGATCTGGAATGGCTCGCCGAGCAGGCGGACGACGAATCCCCAGAGTGCGATGGAAAATCCAAACGCAATCTGTCCGAAGAGCACGACAAAGAGCGTGAGCAGCGCATACTCGACCGGCGTAATGCCGGTGCTGCGAAACTGATCCGCAAGCAGCCATGTGCCAGCTATCGTGATGCCCCCGCCTGTGGCAAGAAAGAGCGCCTGGCGGAGCGACGCGGCTTCATTCGAGAGATCGGCGGCGCGTCGGAATTTCATCTCGGAAAGAAGGCAAGCCACGCGCCATACGCGGCGAAGAAGATGATAACCCAGATGACAAAGGCGCGAAGCACATGGCCCCACGAGAATTGCTGCCAGGTCTCGTGGGCCAGGTCCTCCATGGGGCCGTAATCGACCGCCGCGCGAGCCATGCTCGTAAACTCGAGCGACGGGCCGGCTTGGAGCGAGGCGGATCGCACGGCGGCGAGTAGCTCCGCGGGAGGGTGCGGGTCGAGGAATGCGGAGGGCCACTCGCGATGCAGGCCGCTCGCGAACCACACGGCGCGACCGCGCGCGGCAAGCTGCGCATCGGGGGACGCGGTGTCGTCGGCCAACCGGGAGAACCATTCTTCCGTGCGCGTCATCGCGAGCTCCATCGTGACGTCGAGTGGCGCGCGATTCGGAGCCATGGTCTGCAGCGAGTGCGCCTGGTCGAGGAGCGAGAGAGTCAGCCGTACCAGATGCTCGCGATTCCGGACGCGATGCGCGCGCAGATAATCCTCGAGGCGGAGACACGCGATATTCCAGTCGTCGAGAGCCGTCATTTCACCCATGTGTAGCTCCACGTTTCGGTGACTGGCTTGCCACCGACCTTGAGTCGGCATCCCATCTCGACCGGCTGGCTCGTTTGCTTCGTGCTCACCGTAAAGGCCACCTGCCACTTCCCGGTATTGGGAATCCGCTCGACGTGCACGTCGGAAATCTGCCCCGTGTCACCGGCCCAGACATCGGCCTGCACCTTCTTGTCATCCGGCTGGCTGTTTTGATCTGCGGGCTGGTTGCCGAGATCCCCTCCGCCGAAATCGAGCACGACCGTGCGGTAATACTCTTCGTTCTGATAGTCGATCCGCGTGGAAAGGCATCGGCCGGCCGGCGGCAGGCCGGCATTCTCGGTAAATGTGACGAGCGTGTAGGCGAATTCCACCCGCCTGCCGGGGTACCCCCCATCCTGCGGGCGCCAATATGCGACGACATTGTCGGTGAATTCGTCGCCTGCGGGATTCTGCATCAGTACGACCGATCCCGCGCCCCAGCTTCCCTCCGGCTGCACCCAGGCGCTCGGGCGCAAATGGTACTTCGCTTCCAGATCCTGGTAATGTGAAAAGTCGCGATCCCGCTGGAATAGGCCGAAGCCTTTCGCGTCGGTATCCGTGAAGACATTCACCTGTCTCTGCTTCGACCACGCCAGCGGATGCCAGATCCATTCGCCGTTCGAGCGGAGAATCTGCAGCCCGTCGGAATCGTGAACCTCCGGGCGCCAGTTTCCGAACGTGTTGCTGGTATTCTCGCCGTACCAGTACATGCTCGTGAGCGGCGCGTATCCGATATCCTTCACCCGATGCCGGGGAAACAGCACGGCCCTCACATGGATTTTCGTCTCGGCTCCCGGCTGGATGCGGAATTCATACGCGCCGGTGAGGTCCTTTCCGTCGAGCAGCGCGTAAAGAGTCATTACCGATGCATTGGCGGCCGGCTCGACGAGCCAGAAGCTCGTGAATCGCGGGAAATCCTCCTTCTCGAGCGTATCGATAGCAATCCCGCGTGCGGAAAGGCCATAAATCTGCCCCTTCGCCAGAGGCCGGAAGTAACTCGCTCCCTGGAAGGCCGTGACCTCATCGAGCTGGGTCGGATTGTTGAGCGGATAGTAAATCCGGAACCCCGAGAAATCGCCCTTTGTCCGGTCGGCTTCCGAAAGATCTTTCACCAGTGGGCCGAAGTTGAACTTGTCCGCGGAAAAGCGTACTGGCCCGGAGCCATCGCTGTTTACCTGAAAGACCGAAATCGGCGCGGCATTTCCTCCGGCTGCGTAGAAAAAGCGCACCTGGAACGGAAGCCCCAGCCTGCGCCAGAGAGAGTCCTGCTCATTATATCGGATGTCGCGGACTTGATCGTAATTCAGGCCGCGCAGGGCCGCCGGCATGGATGCCGGAGGTTGATATGGCTCGAGGCTTTCGCGCCGGGCATACTCGATCACATGCTCGAACGTGAGCGTGGCTTGGTGGTGCCGGCTGATCACGAAGGCCAGCAGAGCGATCGTCATCACGGCGAAAACGAGATGCGTTTTCATTTGGATACCGCCGGGGCCGTCGCCATTTCGGAGCGAGCCCTTTCCGGGGAATAAATACGGGCGTTGCTCAAGAGATGGATTCCGGTCGCGGCTTTCAGAAGTCTGCCTGAAGAACGATCCGATAGCGCGCCTTCCCTGCACGCAGATGATCGAGGGCCTCATTGACCTGCGACATCGGGAAGAACTCCGTGACCGGAGCAATCTCATGCCTCGCGCAGAAATCCAGCATGGTGCGAGTCGTTTCCGGAGAGCCGAGCGGCGACCCGGAAACCGAGCGCTGAGCCCCGATGAGAGTGAATGCCGGGACCGGGACGGGCTCCAGCACCGCGCCGACGAAATGTAATCGTCCCTTTGGAGCGAGCGCATTGAGATAGCTATTCCAATCGAGAGGGACGTTCACCGTCGAGATGATGAAATCGAACTTCCCCGCAACCTTCGCAATTTCGGCCGGATCGCGCGAGTTCACGATCTCATGAGCGCCAAGTCGGCGGATTTCCTCGGCCTTGCCCGGATTCGAGGAAAAGGCGGTGACCTCGCAGCCCCATTTATTGAGGAATTGCAGGGCGAGATGGCCGAGGCCGCCAAGGCCGATCACGCCGACGCGATCCGTCGGGAGTACACCGCACTGCACAATGGGGTTGAAGACGGTGATGCCGCCGCAGAACAGGGGCCCGGCCTTCGACGCATCGAGCATATCCGGGAGGGGAGTCGCCCACCCCCAATGGCAGCGTACGCGTTCCGCAAATCCTCCATGGCGTCCGACGATCGTCTGCTCAACGGTCGGGCAGAGATTGTGGTCGCCGCCCATGCATTGATCGCAGTGCATGCAGCTCTCCGAGAACCAGCCGAGTCCTACCCGAGACCCTTCGGCGTACCCCTCCGGTACATGGTCGCCCACGGCTACGATCCTGCCGACCACTTCGTGGCCCGGGACCAGCGGAAATTTCGCGATGCCCCAGTCATTATCGATCAGTGAGAGGTCGGAATGGCAGATTCCGCAGTACTCGACGGCGATCTCGACTTCATCGGACCGCAGGTCGCCGGCTTCGTATTCGAACGCTTCAAGCTTTCCGCCCTTATTCAGGGCCGCCCATGCACGCGTCTTGTTCATCTTGATTATACGATTTTCGGGGTTGGAACGACCGTAGCTGGATGGGCGATCTTTCTGCGATTTCGACCCGCGAATATGGCCGGCCGCGCTGCAGGATTTCCCTTCCGGTATGTCGCGACGATAGGCCTTCCGCTGCGGGAAGGCGATCAAGGATTTTGTGGGGGCTGCGGAGGATGGCCGCTTTATCCGGCCAACTCCACTGCGAGCCGGATCGCAGCAATCATGCTGTCGGGACGGGCGATTCCGCGACCGGCAATCTCAAATGCCGTGCCATGGTCCGGGCTCGTGCGGGGAAACGGGAGCCCGAGTGTGACATTCACCCCGGCATCGAAGGCGTGGAGCTTGAGCGGAATGAGCCCCTGGTCATGATACATGCAGAGTACGCCGTCAAATTCGCCGGCAACGGCGCGGAAGAACAGGGTATCGGGCGGCCATGGACCGCTGTAGCTCGAGTCCGGATCGGAATCGCGAAGCACCGAGATCGCCGGAGCAATCATGTCGATCTCCTCTCGGCCCAGGTCTCCGCCTTCGCCCGCATGGGGATTCAGTCCCGCGACGGCGATCCGTGGCCGGGTGATGCCGCGCCGGTGCGAGAAATCGGCGAGCAGCCTCCCGACTCGCACGATCTCCTCGACGCTCAATAGGCCGGGGACCTCTTTGAGCGGCACGTGCGCCGTGACGAGTGCGACCGTAAGCGCGCCGCCGGTCAGGCACATCGCGTGGTTCTTCGTGCTCGTGCGCTCGGCGAAAAACTCGGTCTGGCCGGGAAACTCGAATCCGACCGCATGCATCTGGCGCTTGGAAACGGGTCCGGTAACGACGGCAGCAAATTCCCCGGTTCTCGCTCGTGCGACTGCCGCCTCGAGCGCGTCGAATGCGGCGCGGGCACTGGCGTCCGTCGGTTGGCCGGGGGTAAATCCTCCGAAATCTCCGACCACCTCAAATTCCGCCAACGCCTGTACTTCGGGGCGGGACAGGGCGGCGGCAATGACCTCCGGACCGATGCCGGCCGGGTCTCCAAGGGTGATGACGATTCGTTTGGGCATGGGTCCGATCGAATAGCGACTATCGATGCCGATTGCGGATGGGCACCCTCGACCTCGATCCAAAGGCGCCGCGCGGCTGCCGGCACTCTTTCGCCCCGGCAGGTAAGCCGCTTAGGAGTAGATCTTGATGTAGGCGTTCTGCCGGAGGGTGTCGATCCAGCGCTGGAGTGCCTTCATTTTTTCCTGCTGCGAGAGTGTCTGATCGATTTCATCACGCACTTCGGCGAGGGTCTTGACCGAGGCTTCCTTCCGGGCCTCGACCATCATGATGTAATACGAGTTGCCGATGTGGATCACGTCGCTGATTTCGCCGGCGCGCAGGGTGAATGCCACGCTCGAGAGCTGGTCGCTGAGGGTCTTGCGGTCGATCCAGCCCCAGTCACCTTCCGCCTGCTGCGTGTTGGGATCCTCGGAATACATCTGCGCCATGCGGGCGAAGTCTGCCCCGCCGACAAGCTTCGAGCGGATTTCCTTGGCCATTTCCTCCTTGCCGCCTGCGAGGCCGGTGTCGCTGTCGGTATTGTCACGCAGCACGATCATGCGCAGTTTTACCTGCTCGGGCGTGGTGTAGTCGGCTTTGTGCTGGTCGTAGTAGGTCTGGATCTGCGTCGGGGAGACGACGAAGTCATCCTTCACGTTCATTTCACGCATCGCCTGCACGATGATCTTATCGCGCTCGACGTCCTTGAACTTGGCGATGGTGTACCCCTGGCTCTTGAGCGTGCGCACGAAGGCGGAGCGATCCCCGCCGAATTCCTCGCGAATGATGGTCTGCACGCGGTCATTCAGGATGTATTCCGGAATGGAGGCGCCATCGGCCTCTTTCTTTTTGAATTCCTGAAGGATGAGCTGGCGGTCCACCAGATCCTTGAGGGCGGCGAGGCGCATCTCTTTGATGCGGTTCTCCAGGTCTGCGCCCTGGTAGGCGGCCCGCAGGGCTCGCTCGCGGGCGCCGATGAGCTCGCGCACCTGCGAGTATGTGATGACATCACCATTCACGACGGCTGCGATGCCATCAATGACCTCGGCCTGCTGGGCAAGCAAAGGAGCTGCCAGAAGGGCAAAAGCGAAAATTAGGCCGGAAAGTCGTTTCATTACAGAAGCGGTCGTTTTTGAAGGAACGACGTAATCTCGCGCAACCTTATTTCGGGGTGGAGTGAAGTCAAGCGAGGGAACTTGCCTCCGAAGAGGATATAGTCACCTTTCTTTTTGAGCATGAGCTTTCCCTCGCGCGATTCGACGCTGCCAAGTCTCTTCTCGGCGGCCAGCAGGCGGATGGATTGCAGCTCGAGCAGGTTGCTCACCGCATCGGGCAGGGGACCGTAGCGGTCCCGCCATTCGTCCCGCAGTTTCTCGAGCGCAGGCTGGCCTGTCACATCCGCCAGCTTGCGATAGGCATCGATGCGGGCCGGAGGATCGGCAATATACGCCGAGGGGAGAAATGCGGGGGCTTGCTCCTGGCTTTCCGACGAGGCGAACTCCGCTTCATTGGTGCAAAGGAAATCGAGTCGCACGATCGATGTCGCGCCGGATCGCACCGTCTCGCCCTTGAGAGTCGAGACCGCACGTTTGAGAAGCCGGCAGTACAGGTCGAAGCCTACCGCGAGGATATGGCCGCTCTGCGCGGTCCCCAGAATGTTTCCGGCTCCTCGGATCTCGAGATCCCGCATCGCGATTTTGAAGCCCGCCCCCAGCTCCGAGTACTGCCGGATCGCCTGGACCCGCTTCCGTGCGATGCCGGTTGTCATGAGCTCGCGGGGGAGCATCAAATAAGCGTAGGCCTTGTGATGGGAGCGCCCGACCCGGCCGCGGAGCTGGTAGAGGTCGGCCAGGCCGAATCGATCGGCCCGGTCGATCACGATCGTATTCGCGTTCGGAATATCCAGTCCGCTCTCGATGATCGTCGTCGAGACGAGCACGTCGATTTCGCCCGCGACGAATTTCGCCATGATGGCCTCGAGTTCGTGCTCATCCATTTGTCCATGGCCGACGCCCACGCGCGCTCCGGGGCAGAGTTCACGCAGTCGGGCGGCGAGACGCTCGATCGTGCGGACCCGGTTATGGAGCACATAGGTCTGGCCTCCGCGGGCGAGCTCGCGCTGGATCGCATCACGGAGCAGGCGCTCATCGTACGCGCAGATCGTTGTTTCCACTGGCTGCCTATTCGGCGGTGGCGTCTCGATGAGCGACATGTCGCGGGCGCCCATAAGCGACAGATAGAGTGTACGGGGAATCGGAGTCGCCGAGAGTGTGAGTACGTCGATCAGGCGGAAGCGTTCCTTCAGGCGCTCCTTGTGCTTGACGCCGAAGCGCTGCTCTTCGTCCACGATGACGAGGCCCAGATTCTTGAACGCGACATCCTCGGATAGCAGCCGGTGCGTACCCACGACGACGTCCACGCTGCCGTCGAGCAGCCCTTTTACCGTGCGCGTCTGTTCCGCCCGGGAGCGGAATCGGTGCAGCTCGCCGATCGTCACAGGATAATCGCTCATTCTCTCTCGCAGCGTCTGGCAGTGCTGCTGGGCAAGGACCGTGGTCGGCGCGAGAAACGCCACCTGCTTCCCGCCCATCACCGCCTTGAATACCGCGCGAATGGCGACCTCGGTCTTTCCGAATCCCACATCGCCGCAGATCAGGCGGTCCATGGGGCGGGTGCTTTCCATGTCCGTCTTGGCCTCATCGATCGCACGACGTTGGTCCGGCGTGGGCTCGAAGACGAAGCTGCGCTCGAATTCCTGCTGCCAATGGGTATCCGGGCCAAAGGCATATCCAGACGCAGTATCACGCTCGGCCTGGAGTCTGAGCATGGCGGCTGCGTAGTCGAAGATCGACCGTTCGGCCTTCGTCTTTGCCCGCTGCCACTTGCCATCGCCCAGTTCGCTCAAGTCGGGATGCTTTTTACCGAGGCCCACATAGCGGGATACCTGCCATGCCTGATCCAGAGGGACGTAAAGGCGCGCCTCGTTGGCAAATTCGATGACGAGCTGATCCCCTACGTCTCCCGGCTTCTGCATCCCAAGGTAGCGGCCGATTCCGTGATCGAGATGGACCACTAGATCCCCCTCCTCGAATTCGGTAAAATCCACTGCCGCGCGCGACGCCATCGTGCGTTCGCGCCGCACGAGCGCACGGCGCGCCCTCTGGCTGGTCGCGCGGCCGAAAAGCTCCGCATCCGACAGTACGGCCAGTTTCGCACCGGGGCAGGTGAACCCCCCGGTGAGGCTGCCTTCGAGGTATTCCAGCCCCCTTGGGTCCAGCCCGCCATCGCGCGCGAGTTCGCAGAAGCGCTCCCATTCGCCCTCGTTGTTGCAGACCAGGACGATCTGCCAATGTTCGGCGATCCATTCCCGGATCTGTTTGTAGAAGCGGGTGCGCTTGGCCTCATCCACGACGAAGTCGCCGGCCGCAAAGAAGCCGATCTCCGGAGGGAAGATGGGGGTGTCACCCGTGCCGTCCTCGATAATTCGAATGCCGGGTCCCTCGCAGTCGATGGATACGAGGGTATCGGACTTCGAAAAATAGGTCTCCAGCGGGACGAGTTTACGGTCCGGGTCGCCGACGAGGAGGTCGCACTTGTCGATGGGGCCAACGGAAATCTGGCTATCGAGCTGAAACTCGCGAATGGACTCGATCTCGTCGTCGAACAACTCGACGCGTACGGGCAGAGGCTGCTGCCACGAATAAATGTCGAGGATGCCGCCTCGCCGTGCGAGCTGGCCCCGGCCATGCACGCGGGGCACCTCTTCGTAACCAGCTGCGACGAGTGTTGCGCAGATCTCGGCGAGATTGATTCGCCTGCCCTTGTGCAGAGTGATGGCATCCTTGCGGAACGTTTCCGGTGCGGCTACACGCCCTTCGAGCTCGGCAGCGACAGCTACGATCACATTGCCATTTTTGGCTCCGGACGACTTCGGTCTCCCGGCAAGCTTCGCAAGGACCTCCAGCCTTTCCGAGAGTGTTTCGGGATCGGCGATAAATTCGCCTTCCACGGAAGCCTCGAGGGGAGGGAAAACCGCGGCGCGAATGCCCCACGTCGCCAGATCCGCTGCGACCTCCTCCTGTCTCCGCACATCGCGGCAAAAAATCCACGTCGTTGCCTGGGCGCGCGAAGCGAGCCATGCCGCCACGGCGGCCTGCGCCGCCGGGGTGATCGAGGCGATCTCTTGCGCTCCGGTCGGCAACGCGTCGGCCAACTGGGCGAGGATTTCCTTAGCCGGCACGGAGCACCTCCATGCGGTATCTCCGCCAGACGGCCTCCGTGAGGGAACTGCCTGGCAACTCGCGCCCGTCGATGGCGCTCAGGCGATGGATGCCGACGCGGCTATTCGTAAGGAAGGCGTCCTCTACGAGACCGAGCTCATCGCGTCGAATCGGCGCCGGATCCGCGGCGAAGCCATCGAGTACCCACTGGCGCACGACACCGTTGCGTACCGGTTTTTCCGGCGTAACCAAAGCGCCGTCACGGACGAGGAAAAGATTGGCCATGGCTCCGCAAAGGACGAGTCCGTTCGGGCTGCAAAGGATCGCTTCATCTCCGGAGGCCGGCCGCGCCAGGAAGTGGGGCCAGTAGTTTCCCGTCTTCCCAAAGGGAGTGGGCGCGACGAATTCTACCGTCACCGCCTGCGACGACGATAGTCGGTCGGAGATGGGCATTTCCTCGAAGAGGACTGCGATGCGAGATGGGTCTCCATCCCGATCGCCGGCGGTGGCATACACACGGCCGACGCCTTCAGCGATAGGCGGGGCGCAGAACAATGCTGCAGTGGCCTCCCTCCATCCATCGGGTAGGGAAAATGCCGCTGCCTGTGCGGCTTTGACGAGCGATCCGAGATGGAAATCGATCAGGAGCGGCACTCCGCTCCTGATTCCGATAGTCTCGAAGACCGACATCCCATAGCGAAATCCGCGATCCGTGATCGGGATCGCGTCGCCGGAAACAAATCCCTCGGTCCCTAGCAGAAAGGCGTGAGCCATGATTGGACGCTGGGCTCCGGGGAATCTCGCTACTCGTCGTCTTCGTCGCCAGCGCCGAGCTGGCCGTTTCGCTCGAGCCGCTTGCGCAGCGTCGCCCGGGTGATGCCGAGCAGGCGGGCAGCCTGGACCTGGTTGTTCCCCGTACGCTGCATGGCCTTGAGCGTGAACTCGCGCTCGAGCCACGGCAGAAGCTGGATCGCATCATCGGTGGCGGCGGCCTCGAAGAGAGTATTGATCGCCGTATCGATGGTGAGCGGTGAGGTCGAGACGCTGGCAAATGTCTGAGGTGCGGTCGGCGCTGGCTCCTGCGAAACGCGCTCCACCGGTGCTGTCTGGCCAAGCGGGATGTCCTTCGGAAGAAGAATGTCGCCTTGCGCCAGGACTGCGGCGCGCTGCATCGTATTCTCGAGCTCGCGTACGTTGCCTGGCCACGGATAGGCTTCCAGGGCGCGCACGGCATCCTCGGAGAGCTTGAGCAGCGGCCGGTGGCGCTGGTTTGCGATCTTCTGGAGGAAGTACTCCGCCAGTAATTGGATGTCCTCCTTGCGCGCGCGCAGCGGCGGCAGGTGGATGCGGACGACATTCAGACGGTAGAAGAGATCCTCGCGGAACGTGCGCTTATTGATCTCGTCCTCAAGCTTCTTGTTCGTCGCGCACACGATGCGCACATCGGTATGGATCGTCTCGTTGCCGCCGACGCGGGAGAACTCCCCCTCCTGCAGCACGCGGAGCAGCTTGCTCTGCGTGGCGAGCGGCATCTCGCCGATTTCATCCAGGAAGAGGGTGCCCTTGTCGCACTGCTCGAAGCGGCCAATGCGCTGGGCATGGGCTCCGGTGAAGGCGCCCTTTTCGTGGCCGAACAGCTCGCTCTCCAGAAGGTTCTCCGGGATCGCCGCGCAATTGATCGCGAGGAAGGCGCGGTCGCTCCGGTGGCTGTAATGGTGGATCGCCCGAGCGACGAGTTCCTTGCCCGAGCCGCTTTCACCCGTGATCATCACCGGGGCATCACTGGCTGCCACCCGGCCGACCATCTTGAAGACCTGCTGCATCGCCTCGCTCTTGCCGACGATCTCATCCTTGTGCTCGTCGATCGTCAGCACCGGCTTGAAGGGTGCCGCCGCTCGCATCTCGGCTTTCTCCTTGAGCGCCGAGTCCACCACCATCTTGAGATTGAAGGGGAGCTGCTCCTTGCGCACGAAGTCGAACGCGCCAAGCTTCATGGACTCGATCACACCCTGGTTGCTGCCATAGGTGCTGGTGAGAATGACCATCGCATTTGGCGAGTGCTTGCGGATGCGTGCCAGTAGCTCCAGGCCGCTGGAGGGATGGAGGTGCATCTCGGCGAGCACGAGGTCGGGATTCTCGATCCCAAAGGTCCGGAAGGCGGCATCGGACGCGGTTTCTGTGAGCACACGTACCTCGCTGGTCTCGAGCTGGTGCTTGGCCCAATCGAGAAAGTCGGTCTCGCGATCGACGATGAGGATGGTTTGTTTTGCTGCGGGCATCGGTGAGGTGGCTAAATTCCGCCGTAGCGGCGGTGGCGTTTGCCGAAATCCTCGATGGCGGCAAAGAAATCCGCCCGCGTGAACTCCGGCCAGAGTTTCGGTGTGACGTGAATCTCCGTATAGCTCAGTTGCCATAGGAGGAAATTGGAAATCCGCAACTCTCCGGAGGTGCGGATGAGCAGGTCGGGATCGGGCATGTCCCGCGTATAGAGGTGCGAGGCGATCAGCTCGGGAGTAATGTCCTCTTCCCGTATGTGACCGGCTGCGGCATCCCGCACGATCTCGCGCACGGCATCCACGATCTCGCCACGGCCGCTATAGCTCAGGGCGAGGGTGAGGACGAGTCGGTCTCCGCCGGCGGTCTCGGCGACCGTTTTCTTCAGACGATTTGCGCAAGGCTTCGGCAGTTCTCCGAGACGCCCGATGGCGCGAAGTTGCACGCCCTTCGAGATCATGTCCTTGGTCTTTTGATCCAGAAACCGTTCGAGCAACAGCATGAGTCCCTGAACTTCCGCCGCTGGTCGCTTCCAATTCTCCGACGAGAAGGCGTAAAGCGTGAGGTACTTCACCCCGGCTTCCAGGCAGCCCTCGACGCATTCGCCGACGGAGCGGCTGCCCTGCTCGTGTCCCTTGATGCGCGGCAGGCCCTGGCTCTGTGCCCAGCGGCCGTTCCCGTCCATGATAATGGCGACGTGGCACGGAATATTTGGCGCCGCGGGGGTCGGATGAGACTGGAGTGAAGCTGCGATCAAAGTCGAATAGTCTGCTCCCGGCCGGGCCCCACACTCACGATGGAGAGTTTCGTGCCGATGAGCTCGGCAAGCTTCTCGACATACGTGCGGGCATTCGCCGGCAGGTCGGCATATTTGGTGACGTTCTCGGTGGATGTCATCCAGCCGGGGAATTCCGTGTAGATCGGCGTGCAGCGCTCGACTTCGTCGCACTGGGTCGGGAGTACCGTGATTTTCTTTCCGTCCAGGCGATAGCCGGTGCAAATCTTGATTTTCTCCACGCCGTCGAGGCCGTCGAGATTCGTTATGGCGAGCTCGTCGATGCCGTTCACCATGTTTGCGTAGCGCACGGCGACGGCGTCGAACCAGCCGCAGCGGCGTGCGCGTCCTGTCGTAGCGCCGAATTCGCGGCCCATCTCGTGGAGGCGGTCGCTCAGGCCATCATCCTCCGTGGGGAACGGTCCTTCGCCGACGCGGGTGGTATAGGCTTTGATGACGCCGAGCACGGTGTCCATGCGATGTGGCGGCACGCCGGATCCGGTGCAGGCGCCGCCGGCCGTCGTGTTCGAGCTGGTAACAAAGGGGTAGGTGCCGTGGTCGATGTCGAGGAAGGTGCCTTGCGCGCCCTCGAAGAGGATCTTCTTCCCGGCTGCGATCGCATCGTGGAGATACACGACGGTATTCGTCACGAACGGGCGCAGGACCTCTGCGGCTGCGAGATAGTCGGCCTCGACCTTCCGCGCATTGACGGGCTTCGCGCCCAGGCTCTTGAGCACTGCATTGTTCTCCTTCATGCGGGCCTTCAGCTTCGCCTTGAAGAGATCCGTATTCATCAGATCCGCCAGGCGGATGCCGGTACGGGCCGCCTTGTCGCCGTACGCCGGACCGATGCCGCGCTTGGTCGTGCCGATCTTGTTCTTGCCCTTGAGGACTTCGCGCTGCTCGTCGAGCGCGCGGTGATAGGGCATCACCAGGTGGGCGCCGCCGCTAATGAGGAGGTTTTTCGCGACCTTCACGCCGCGTGCGCGCAGGCCCTCGATCTCGCCGACCAGGGCGACCGGGTCGAGCACCACGCCATTGCCGATCACGCAGGTCTTACCTTTGCGCAGGATGCCCGAGGGAATCAGGTGCAGGACGTACTTCTCGCCGCCGAGCACGATCGTGTGCCCGGCATTGTTTCCGCCCTGGCTGCGGACGACGATGTCCGCCTCATCCGTGAGGAAGTCGATGATCTTGCCTTTGCCTTCATCGCCCCACTGTGCGCCTACGAGAATTGTGTTTGCCATGCCGTGCTGTCGAAATTTTTACAAAATACCCGGATTAGCCCATACCAGGGGCTGTCCAGAATTGACCACGTTCGAGGGTTCGACAGAAGGAAACAAGCATAATCCACTATGTGAAGCGATTTGACGTGAAGGGCCGATCTGCCCATCATGCATATGTTGTGAACAAGGCGGAAATGACTGCCAAAGCCGGTGCGTATTTTACGCGCGCCGCCCGGCTGCGCTGCCCCGTTTGCGGGACGAAGCCGATCTTCCCGCCTGCGCACGCGGTGCGCCGTCCTTTCGATTGGTTTACACCATTGGACGGCTGTCCCCGGTGCGGATATGCCTACGAGCGCGAACCCGGTTACTTTCTTCTCGCCGTATGGGTGATCGATTGCGGCTTCGGAAGCCTGCTGGGAGCGATGATCTATCTCACCCTCGAGTTTCGGGCCGATCCGCCATGGTTCGTTCTCCTGCCGTCGATCATTCTACCGGTCCTCGTTTTCGACGTTCTCTTCGTACGCCACGCCAAGGCGCTTTTCATGGCTCTCGATCATTTGCTCGACCCCCATGTGAAGGGAGGGGACGACGACCGCGGGAACCGGCCACGTGATATCCGACCATGGGAGCCGGAGCCGCCGGAGTGCAAGCCGGGGCCTGTGGAACCTTGCGAAAGTCCCGGCCGGGTGCGATAAGCGCCGGCTTCATGCTCGAAGTTTGGAAATGGCTGGCCGCAGTCGTCGCGGCGATGATCCTCTGCTCCTGCGGAGTTCGCACGGAGTCCCTCGATTCTGTGGGACGCCCCGCGCAATCCGTCGAAACAACGGGGCCGGTCGCGCGCTTCAAGGTCGAGCTCCCCGGGGCCAAGGACAATGTAATGGTGGTCCACCTCAAGGACGGATCGCTGGCGTTCATCGTGAAGCGGCTGGGACCAGGGACGGATCGACTGTTGACGCCCGATGAATTCGCAAGCTTGCTCTATCGCACGCGCACGAATGGCGGCTTGCTGGAATCGATCTTCAATATCACGAGTCCGATCGGATTTGCCTGGGTCACGCTAGGTCTTCTCGGTCAGCTCGTCTTCACTGCTCGCATGCTCGTCCAATGGATCGCGAGCGAGCGTTCGGGCAGATCGGTGATCCCGGTGGCATTCTGGTGGTTGAGCCTCGGTGGCGCGGTGATGCTTGTCGTTTATTTCATCTGGCGGCGCGACATTGTCGGCGTCCTTGGCCAGGCGACCGGTCTGTTCGTTTACGCTAGGAATCTCGTCCTCATTCGCAAATCGCGCGGCGCGTGAGTTTTGCTGACGCAAAGCCGAATCAAGGCTTCGCCACGCCACGCAGGATCCGCTCGTACGACTCGGCCGTGGCGCGAATGTCGAATCGGCCCGCGCGCAGCGACGAGGCCTCCCGGCGGCGAATCAACGCATCTGCATCGCTCAATAGTGGGCGTAATCCGGCAGCGAACGACTCTGGCGCGAGATCGCACACGGCGCCGTTTATCTCGTTTTCCACCACGTCAGTCACCCCGCCGATTCGGCTCGAGACGATTGCCAGCCCTGCATCCAACGCCTCGATCGCGGCCATCGGCAGTCCTTCGCTGAGAGAGGTGAGGAGCAGGATATCGGAGTCCCGCATCGAGGCCTGTACCGACGTGGAGTCCTGCCATCCGGAAAAGCGGATGCGGTCGCTCAACCCGGCGGCAGCGGCTTCCTGTTCCATCTCCCCCCGGAGCGGACCATCACCGATCACCTGAAACTCCCATTCGAGATCACGCAGAAGCGCCAGTGCGCGGATCGCAAGAAGAGGATTCTTCTGCACGCTCAGGCGACCGACCATGACGATCTTCGGCGGGTGATGAGCATGGATCTCCGGGCGGGGTGAAAGGGGGATGCCATTGAGGACGACTTCGGTCTGGCGACCGTAGGCTTTCTCCGCCAACTCCGCGACGAATGTGCTGACGGCCGTGATTGCAGCGGCCCTGCGCCAGATCGGGCGAGTGAAGGGCATGACGAGGCGGAAGAGTCCCGCAGTCTGCTCCGGCACGCCTCCCGGCACATCACCCAGATGCGCGGTGAGGATGTAAGGGACTCCCGTAATGCGATGCGCAGCCCAGGCCAGGGCTCCAGTGGGAACGGCGAAATGAGCGTGAACGACGTGGGGCTTCCACCGGCGAATGTGCTTCAGCGTCGGTCCCAGGCTCGTCAGTAAAAAGAGCGCCATCTCGGCCACGGTGCACGTGTCCTCTTTCTTCCGGAAAGACTCCGTCCGGAAGATTTCCACTCCCTCGACCACTTCGGATGAGGGGAGGTGGCGCAACCCGGCAGTCTGGACGCGCACTTGGTGACCCCGCCGGACGAGTTCGGCATTGATCCGATGAGCGATGCGCCCGCCTCCCCCGCCGACCGGCGGATATTCGTAGTTCAGGCACAGGATGCGCAGGCCATTCATAGGGACCGGAGGGACTTCCATTCCTCGAAGACATGCTGGCACCAGAGGAAAAGGCGGTCATCCACCGTGCCGGCGCGGTGCGCCCGGAACCGGCTCTGAACGAAGGCGTCGTCGCTTTTCACGGCCAGTCGTCCGGTGCGGAACCAGGGTCCGATCGGCGAGCCGAAGCCCTTCTTTTTCCGGTGGACAACCTCAGACGGGAGCACGCGACTCGCGGCATGTTTGAGGAGGTACTTCGTGGTATTGCCGCGGAGCTTGTAGCGATGCGGCAGGCGGCGCGCGAAGTCCGCCACCTCGATGTCGAGCAAGGGGGCGCGCGCCTCCAGGCTATTCATCATGCTGGCCCGGTCCACTTTGGCCAGGATGCCATCCTGCAGATAGATCTTCGTGTAATACTGGAGCGTGCGATCGACGACGTTCGGCTGGGCGCAGGAATCCCACAGCTCGATGGCCTCGCTATAGAGATCCTCGGGATCGACAGGCGCGTTGAGGAATTCCTGGATTTCCCGCGGCTCCAGCGCCCCGAGCCAGACCGGATTCCACAACGCGGGGGCGTGGCTCAGGCCGCGCAACGTGCGCTTGATCTTGAAGTCCAGACTCAGGTTCGCATGAGAAACAGGCAGACGCGCGGCGAGCAGGCGAATGGCCATGTGCGCGGGCTTCGGGACCAGTTTCGCGTAGGCCTCCGCCTTGCGGAGGGCGAGGAACGGATCGTAGCCGGCAAAGAGTTCGTCGCCGCCATCTCCGCCGAGCGCCACGGTGACGAAGCGGCGCGTGAACCGGCTCAGCAGCCATGTCGGCAGGAGAGATCCGTCACCCTGCGGTTCATCGAGTTTCGAGAGGATTTCCGGCAGGACCTCGAGAGCCTTGTCGAGATCCAGGACTTCCGTCTGGTGATTCGTGCCGAGGAGCGATGCGACTCGATTGGCCCACGAGAGTTCGTCGAATGTCTCCTCGGTGAACCCGATGCTGAACGTTCGGAGCGATCCTGCGCGGACGTGCCGCGCCGCGAGCGTCGCCACCAGCGAGGAGTCGATTCCCCCGCTCAGGAAAATGCCCAGCGGCACATCCGACATCAGCCTTCTTTGGACGGCGCCATCGATTAGCACGAGCAACTCGTCGGCCAGCTCATCATCGCTCTTTTGCGACTCCGACGGCTCGAGGACGTAGTCCCAGTATCGGCTGATGCGAGGCGTTCCCTCCCTCAGATCGAAGGTGAGATTATGCCCCCCGGGTAGCTTCGAGACGCGATCGAGGATGGACCGCGGCGCTGGGATGAGCGCATAGGCGAAAAACTTTTGCAGCGAGGCGGTGGAAATCGACCGCGGGCAGGCAGGGTGAGCCAGTAGCGCCGTGAGTTCGGAGCCGAAGGCGAATGTCCCGCCCTCGCAGAACCAATATAAAGGCTTTTTCCCGAAGCGATCACGGCTCAGCAGTAGCCGGCCGGCCGTCCGATCATAAAGGGCGAATGCCCACATCCCATTCAGCCGCGCCACGAAGCCATCGCCCCATTCCCGATAGCCGTGCAGGAGGACTTCCGTATCCGAGTGGTCGGTCTGGAAGACGCAGCCTCGCGCCTTCAGCTCCTCCCTCAGTTCGGAGTGATTGTAGATCTCTCCGTTGAAAACTACGCCCACGGCGCCGTCGGTCGTCCACATCGGCTGCCCGCCGCCTGCGAGGTCTACGATCGCCAGTCGGCGATGTCCCAGATGGACGGCGCGTTCCTCATCCACCCAATGGCCATCGGCATCCGGCCCTCGGTGTGCGATGGCGCGGGTCATGCGCACGAGATCGCCGCGATCTCCGCGGCCGACGAAGCCGGCTATTCCGCACATTTCTTATCTCCAGGGCAGCGTGTCTGGCGGCGGTTCACTCGGGCGGCTCAGCTCTCGGCGGGAAGGTCGAGATTTCGGCTTTCGCGCACCAGATATGTCCGCTTGCCTTGGGATTCATAGAATGTGCGGGTGATCATTTCCGCAAGCAATCCCATGAGGACGCAGATCACGCCCGTCATGAGCGAGAACACCGTCATCAGCGGAAGCGGCGTAGTGATGAAAGGCTTGTGATCGAAGATATTCAGACCGATCGCCCACAGGCCGAATATCGCGGCAAACGCGATGGAGATAAATCCGCACAGGCCGAAGACGTACATCGGCTTTTGCGCATGGCGGTCCAGAAATTTCACGACCATCAGGTCGAGGATGACCTTCAGCACGCGCTCGAGGCCGTACTTGGATTTGCCTGCCCGTCTCGCAAAGTGGCCGACGACTTCCTCGGCGATGCGCGCGCCATGCCAGCTCGTGTAGATCGGAAGAAAACGGTGCATTTCCCCATACAGGCGCACGCCTTCGATCACGTCGCGGCGGTAGGCCTTTAGCGAGCAGCCGAAATCATGCAGTCGCACCCCCGAGACGAACGAGATGAGGTGATTGGCCATGATGCTCGGCAGATTGCGCTTGATGGCATTGTCCTGCCGATCCCGCCGCCACCCCGAGACGACGTCGTATCCCTCGTCCAGCTTGGCGAGCATCCGCGGAATGTCTTCCGGATCATTCTGGTAATCGCCATCCATCGGGATGATCACGCTGCCCCGTGCATTGTCGAACCCGGCCATCATTGCCGCCGTCTGGCCGAAGTTGCGCCGGAAATGCAGGACTTTTACCTGAGGATGCTCCGAGGCCACCTCGTTCAGTACCTCCTCGCTGCCGTCATGGCTGCCATCGTTGATGAAGAGTATCTCCCAGGGTTGATCCATTCTGCCGAGCACTTCCGCCGTCTTTTCGAACAGGGGCCGGACCGTGTCGCGCTCGTTGTAAATCGGAATGATGACTGACAGCATTTTCTGCACGGATAACGGCTGGCTGCGCCGGAAACAATTGTTTAGTGCAGCGGAAAGTAACCTTGCCCCGCCGCTGTGCTCCGGTGGTGGAGCGAGTATGTGAAATTTTTCACGAATAGGGCTTGTCAACGTTTGCGAGGCCATTCACTTTCACGCGACGCGCTCTCCCCGATTTGCGCCTCCTGAAATCGCCTTGGCTTTGCCTCGGCGACGACGGTTCGTTTTCGCGGCGGAGAGATTTCTATCTTTTTGTGACATTGATGAATATTTCCCTTCTGTTCGCCAACGCCGTGCCCATGGGCGCGCCGTCTGTGTTCAGCGCCTCGCCGAATATGGGGTTTCTGGCGTGGCTTACCAATACGGTATTCGTCGCGGCGCTCGTCGCTCTGGTCATCATCATTTTTGCCCGCCGCGCCGTGCGTCAAGCGAAGCTCGTGCCCGATGGCGCTCAAAACCTCTTCGAGGCGCTGGTTGAGACGATTTACAATGGCATGGAAGGAATTGTCGGCCGTCATATGATCGGCCGCAGCTTCGGACTGCTGGCGACCCTCTTCATCTACATCCTTGTGGTGAACTGGTTCAGTCTCTTGCCCGGAGTCGGCTCCATCGGTTGGACCACGGGTCCGGTCGGACCGTTCCTTTCGATTCACGGCGAACCGGAGTTCCCGCTTCTCCGTCCGGCTTCTTCCGATCTGAATTTCACGCTGGCTCTCACGGTCGTTTCCATGACGCTCTGGTTCGTCTGGACGATGCAGGAGGTCGGGCCGTGGGGCTTCCTCAAGCATATCTTCGGTCCCAAGGGCGGCATGAAGGGCATTCTTGGCGCCATTCTCGCGGTCGTCTTCTTCCTGGTCGGCTTCCTCGAGTTGGTCTCCATCGCCACCCGCGCCCTTTCGCTCCCGCTTCGTCTTTACGGCAACATCTACGCCGGCGAAAACCTGCTGGGCATGATGATGGAACTCGGCCACGAGTTCAAATGGCCGGACTGGGTCTGCAACATCACCAGCGTCCTTTTCCCGCTTCCGTTTTCCTTCCTCGAGCTGATGGTCGGTGTGCTTCAGGCGCTTGTCTTTACCCTGCTCACCGCTGTTTACATCCAGCTCTCGACCAGCCACGAGGACGAACATTAACCAATTTTCCTCGTTGCGACCGTGCAGGACGCGGGCGGCGAGGGTACGAAACGCAAAACACAAGAAACCAAATGACAGCTAACCTCCTCCTTCTTGCCGAAGCCGCTGCAGGCCTCACCGGTAACGTCACCTTCGGTATCGCCGGTGCCGGCGCCGCCATCGGTATCGGTCTCATCGGTGCTCGCGCCACCGAGGCTGTGGGCCGCAATCCCGGCGCTTTCGGGCGTGCGCTCACGATGGCCATCATCTTCACGGCTCTCGCCGAAGCGATGGGTATCTTCGGTCTCGTCTTCGCCTTCCAGGGCAAGTAACCCCTTCTTTGGGAGCCGCCGCCCAGAGTGGGCGGCGGCATTCCGCAACCCGGCATCGGAGCTATGGATCAATTTCAAAGTTTGATGGTTCAGTTCGGCGTTACATGGCCGAAGCTGCTCGCGCAGATCATCATCTTCCTCATCCTCTACTTTACCCTGCAAAAATTTGCCTTCGGCCCCGTGCTCAAGGTGCTCGACGAGCGTCGCCGTCGCATCCAGGAGGGCCAGGAGAACGCGGAAAAGATCAAGCAGCAACTCGCGGAAGCGGAAAAGCGCTACGAAGAGATCATCCAGAAGGCTAACGGCGAAGCGCAGCAGCTTATCGACGAGGCGCGCCAGAGCGGGGAAGCCCTTACGCAGAAGCAGGCACAGGACGCCATCCGCCAAGCCGAGGAAATCATCTCCAAGGCACGCGCCGATATCGATATCGAGCGCAACAAGATGGTGGGCGAAGTGCGCAGCCAGATGATCGGGCTGGTCGTGGATACGACCGCCAAGGTCACGGGCAAGGTCCTGACGCAGGACGACCAGAAGCGTCTCAACGAGGAAGCCGAGCGCCAGCTCACGGCCTAATTTCGATCCGGACAGCCGCGCATGAAGACCAGCAAGGAAGCCAAACGCTTTGCCCGCGAGCTCTTTCAAACGAGCCTCGTAAACGGAAGGCTCGATGCCCAGGTGGTGGCGACTCAGTCGGACCGCTTGCTTACCGAGAAGCCGCGCGGCTACTTCCAGATCCTGCGTGAGTACGCCCGGTTCGTTCGCCTCGAACTCGACCGGCGCCATGCCATCGTCGAGAGCGCGGTCCCCCTGGATCCCGCGGAAGCCGACCGCATCCGCAAGGAGCTGGTCGAGCGCTTTGGCAGTGATCTCACGATCGCATTCGGCACGAAGCCGGAACTCCTCGGCGGCCTACGCGTGAAAGTCGGCAGCGATGTCTGGGACGGCAGCGTGGCCAATCGCCTCCACATTTTGAAACAGCAACTTTAATTCGATACCGCAATGAGCAGCATTCTTCAGGAACTTGAAGCAAAAATTCAGGGCATTCAGAGCGCCTCGACCAGCAAGACAAACGTGGGATTTGTCCGCGAAATCGGCGACGGCGTAGCCCGCATCGAAGGTTTGAGCGGAGCCATGCTCAACGAGATGTTGGAATTTCCCGGCGGTCTCTACGGCATCGCTCTCAACCTCGAGGAGACCGAGGTGGGCGCGGTCCTTCTTGGTGATTACACCAAGGTGCGCGAAGGCGACGAGGTAAAGACCACGGGGCGGCTCCTTCAGACCCCGGTCGGCCGCGAGCTTCTCGGCCGCGTGGTTGATGCCCTTGGCCTGCCGATCGACGGCAAAGGCCCGATCAACGCCAAGGAATTCTACCCCGTCGAGCGAATCGCTCCGGGCATCATTCAGCGTAAGTCGGTGAGTCAGCCGGTGCAGACCGGCATCATGGCAGTGGACGCGATGATTCCGATCGGCCGCGGCCAGCGTGAGCTCATCATCGGTGACCGTGCGACCGGCAAGACAACGATCGCGATCGACACCATTCTCAACCAGGCGCAGGCCAACAAGGCTGCCGAGGCTTCCGGGGACAAGGATTTCCGCCCGATGTACTCGATCTACGTCGCCGTCGGCCAGAAGAACGCGAACATCGCCCGCGTCGTGAAGACCCTCGAGGAAAACGACGCCCTCAAGTACACGATCATCATTTCCGCTCCCGCGTCGGACTCCGCCACGAACCAGTACATCGCGCCATTCTCCGGAGCCGCGATGGGTGAGTGGTTCATGTCCAACGGCATGGATGCGCTCATCGTATTCGACGATCTCTCGAAGCACGCCGTCGCCTATCGTCAGGTCTCGCTCCTGCTCAAGCGCCCTTCGGGACGTGAGGCGTATCCGGGTGACGTCTTCTATCTCCACAGCCGTCTCCTCGAGCGCTCCGCGCGTCTGAACGAGCATCATGGCAATGGCTCGCTCACGGCGCTGCCAATCATCGAGACCCAGGCAGGCGACGTGTCGGCCTACATTCCGACGAACGTTATTTCGATCACGGACGGTCAGATTTACCTTGAGACGGACTTGTTCTACCAGGGCGTCCGCCCGGCGATCTCGGTCGGTCTCTCAGTGTCGCGTGTCGGTTCGGCCGCTCAGATCAAGGCAATGAAGCAGGTCGCCGGCAAGATCAAGGGTGACCTGGCCCAGTACCGCGAGCTGGCGGCATTCGCCCAGTTCGGGTCCGACCTCGATGCTCGCACGAAGGCGACGCTCGAGCGCGGCCAGCGCATCGTCGAGATCTTCAAGCAGCCCCAGTATCACCCGATGCCGGTGGAGCTTCAGTCGGCGGTTCTTTTCGCCGTCCAGCGCGGCTATCTCGACTCGGTCGCCGTGGATCGCGTGAAGGAATTCCAGACCAAGCTTCAGGAGTTCCTCACCACCCGGAAGGCTGCCCTTCTGACGAAGATTCTGGAGAAGAAGGCATTCGACAAGGACCTCGAGGCCGAGACGAAAGCGGCTCTCGACGAGTTCCAGGCGATCTTCAAATAACCCCGAGCGATGCCCAGCACACGCGACATTCGCCGACGCATCAAGTCGGTCAAGAACACGGCGCAGATCACCAAGGCCATGCAAATGGTCGCGGCGTCCAAGATGCGCCGTGCCCAGCAGCTTGCGCTTGCGGGCCATCCGTATGCGCAGCTTCTCAATCGCGTGCTCGTCTCGGTGCGGGACAAGGTCAATCCGGTGCTCCATCCGCTGCTCGAGCAACGCGAGGTGAGGAAGGAACTCGTCCTGTTGCTCAGTACGGACAAGGGTCTCTGCGGCGGCCTCAATACGAACCTCTTCCGCGAGGCGGCGAAGTTCGATCGCGACAAGACAGTGTTTGTGAGCGTGGGCCGCAAAGGAAAGCAGTTCCTCAATCGGGCTCGCTACAACATTCTCGCGGATTTCGAGCTGCCCGACCGTCCGACATTTCTCGAAGCCAAACGCGTTGCGAAGTTCGTGATCGAGAAGTTCCTCACGGGCGAGGTGGACAAGGTAACCGTCCTTTTCTCCCGGTTCGTGAATACCCTCACGCAGGAGGCGGTGTCGCTTACGATGCTTCCGATCACGGAGCTGCCGGTCAACCAGAACCCGGAGCCTGCCGGCAAGGATGAGGCTCAGTTCATCTTCGAGCCGGACGAGGAGGATGTGCTCAATGCAATCCTGCCATACTACCTGCACTTCGGCGTCTACCAGGCGGTGCTCGACCAGCGCGCCTCCGAGCACAGCGCGCGAATGGTGGCCATGAAGAGTGCCACCGATAACGCGAAGTCATTGGTCAAGGACCTTACCCTCGAGTACAACAAGGTCCGCCAGGCGGCCATTACCAACGAACTCTTGGAAATCACTACCGCCCAGCTCGCACTGGGATAAACGGAAGCACTTTCGACAACATCGGATTCCCATCCAATAACGCGCTCCTTCATTTCGCATTCAACCATGAGTCAAAAAGGCAAAATTGTTCAGGTCATCGGCCCGGTCGTGGACGTAGAGTTCAACCCGGCCGACGGCAAACTCCCGAGCATTTACGATGCGCTCGAGATTGATCACGTCGTGGACGGCAAACCCGTGAAGCTCGTTCTCGAGGTCCAGCAGCACCTCGGCGAGAACTGGGTGCGCGCGATCGCGATGTCCACCACGGAAGGTCTCAAGCGTGGCGTCGACGTTCTCGCCACCGGGGCTCCGATTTCGGTGCCGGTCGGCGAAGCGGTACTCGGTCGTATTTTCAACGTGATCGGAGAGCCGACCGACGAGCGCGGACCGGTGAACGCCGAGAAGAAATATCCAATTCACCGCGCGGCTCCGGCTCTCGTGGATCAGGACACGAAGGCCACGATTCTCGAGACGGGCATCAAGGTCATCGATCTCATCTGTCCCTTCACCAAGGGTGGCAAGGTCGGTGCGTTCGGCGGTGCGGGCGTCGGCAAGACGGTCGTCATCATGGAGCTCATCAACAACATCGCGAAAGGTCACGGCGGTTACTCCGTGTTCGCGGGCGTCGGTGAGCGTACTCGCGAGGGCAACGATCTCTACCACGAGATGAGCGATGCCGGCGTCATCAAGCAGGACAAGCTCGAAGAGTCCAAGGTGGCGCTCGTATACGGCCAGATGAACGAGCCGCCCGGAGCCCGTCTCCGCGTCGCGCTCAGCGCTCTGGCCATGGCGGAGTACTTCCGCGATGAGAAGAACCAGGACGTGCTTCTCTTCATTGACAACATTTTCCGCTTCTCGCAGGCGGGGTCAGAGGTTTCCGCGCTGCTCGGCCGTACGCCGTCGGCGGTGGGTTACCAGCCCACGTTGGCTGCGGAGATGGGTCAGCTTCAGGAGCGCATCACCTCCACGACGAAGGGATCGATCACCTCGTTCCAGGCCGTGTACGTCCCTGCGGACGATCTTACCGATCCGGCGCCGGCAAATACGTTTGCCCACCTCGACTCGACCATCGTGCTCGAGCGCTCGATTGCAGAGCTCGGTATTTACCCGGCTGTCGATCCGCTCGCTTCGACTTCGAAGGCGCTCGCGGCCGACATCGTTGGTGACGAGCACTATGCGGTCGCGCGCGGCGTGCAGAAGGTTCTGCAGCGCTACAAGGATCTGCAGGACATCATCGCCATTCTCGGCATGGATGAGCTGAGTCCGGAGGACAAGCTCACCGTTTACCGCGCCCGTAAGATCCAGCGTTTCCTCTCGCAGCCTTTCCACGTGGCCGAAGTCTTCACCGGCACGCCGGGCCAGTACGTCTCAATCGACGAGACGATCCGTGGCTTCAAGGAAATCCTCGAGGGAAAACACGACGACGTCCCGGAAGGAAACTTCTACATGAAGGGCACGATCGACCAGATCAAGGAATAGCTCATATCCGGCTTTACGGGGCTCCGTTGCGACATGCGCGAGGCCCCGGACGCCGGGCTCTTACAAAAGCTCCGTTTCAATGGCAACGCTCAAGCTGGAAATCGTTACTCCCGAAGCCAAGGTTTTCTCGGACGATGTGGACTATGTCCTCATCCCGGGCGCTGAAGGCGAGCTCGGCATCTACCCGGAGCACACGCCCCTGCTTACGCAGCTCGCCGCCGGTGAGCTAATCGCCACGAAGGGTGGCGTCGAGCAGCGCCTGGCCATCGGCGAAGGGTTCGTCGAGATCACGCAGACCAGCGTGTCCGTGCTCACCGACATGGCGGTGAACGAGGCGGATATCGATGAGGCCGCCGTCCAGGAAGCGATCCGGCGTGCGCAGGAATCGATCCGGAACGAAAAGTTGCACGACGAGGAACTCGCCACCGTTCAGGCGATGTTGAACAAGTCTTTTGTTCAGCTGAAGGTCAAGCACCGTCGCGGCTCCTGATTCCGTGGCGCTCGACTCGGTGAAAATTCCGGGTTGAATTCCCGCGAGTCGCATCTTTCCGCAAATGGGCGCCATTCGCGAGTTTCTCGAGCACCAATCATCCCGGGGCTCGTGGATATTCGGCGAGCTTTCCATCGAAGGATTGACGGTCCGGCATGTCCAGGACATCCCGGCGCCGACCCTGAAAGTTTATACCCGGCCTGAGGACGCTCGCGAGCTGGCCAAGTTCGACGAGTCCGGCCGATACCGGCCGCTCAAGACCGCCCCCAACCTTCGCCGGGGCTGGCTCCTGAACCTTGCTTCGCTGGACGATCTCCGGTTGGCTTTGGATTTCATCTATCCGGCGGCTCTGGGTACATGGCTGGCATTTTCACGAGGTGATCTGGATGCCATCCCGCTTCGGCAGACGCTCGACCGACAGACCGGCATGTACCGGGTGGCTAGATTGATTACTGATGAGCAGGCGGAGGCCGCCATCGACGAGATTTGCCGCCAGGGATGTCTGAGACGCCGCCTCTGGTCCATCCATGGACGTCACGCAGGACGGCCGGATGACAATCTGCCATGCGTCCTATGCGCGGAGGGATGTGGAATCCTAATCGCGGCCTGCCGGACGGAGGCAAAAAGAAACCTGCCGCAATAGTCGTTCCGCAATACGGACTGCGGGAAGTGCGTCTGCCATACGGCAGACCTGCGATCGTGGCCCCCGCAATCGGAAGTCTGTTGATCGCTAAAATATCGCGAGTTTGTTGCGAACTTTGGCTGGCCAATGGTCTGAAAATTGCTAAATCGCTGCTCGTTTGTCTCCTGCGTTACGCTCTTTGGATATTGGAATTCCTACCTGAAGGACTCCGGTCTTTCCCGATCTTTGGGACGGCGAGACCCCGAAATTCCGCAAAGATCCGCGACAGCGAGCGAGACCAACCTGCCTGAAAATGATCAAATACATTGTAATCGCGACAATAGGCATCGTTCTGGTGTGGGTCTTCTGGGCAAAGCAGGAGGAGGAGGTGAAAACGGTTGCGCTGAATCAAGTCACCCCCGAGCAGCGGTTCGATTCTCTCTTTGCATCGGAGCCGGTCCCCATCGATCAGCTCGCCGAATTCTGCGAGAAATATCCCGATCTCGCCCAGAGATATATTCCGAACCGCCAATTCAAGGTTGCCGGCCAGATCGAGAACTTCATCCTCACGGGAATGGACGACCGCCGAGCCGAGATCACATTGCATACAGGGACGCGCCGACATTGGGTGATCACTTATGATCTCGACCACTACGTGAATCTTCGGGTGTACCACCCGCAACCAGGACGGTTTGGTATCGTCGATACCGAACTCTTCTGGATGTCCTCGAGCGATGCCACCAGCGCGCGGCTCCGGCTATTTGAGAAAGACACGCGCCTGGAGCAGACCGTCACCCTCCTTCGAGTCGGCCCGAGCGCGGTGTTATTTACCGCGCTGCTGGATTCGCCACTTCATATGTAGCGGCGGGCGAGGGTTTGTGCTATGCACTTCGTGCACAGGCGCTTGCCTCTCCCCCCTACGGCATTGAACAGACGGCTCAAACCCTATCTTCGCGTGGCCATGTGGTACCTCGCCTTTGGCGTCGCATGGGTCTTTCTTTCGGACTCTATCGTCGATCGGCTGACGAGGAGCCTGCAATCGCTCTCGGCCCTTCAGACGGTGAAGGGCTGGCTATTTGTCGCAGCCTCCACCTTCCTCATTTTGCTCCTCTCGCGGCGGGCCTATAAGCGCCAGATCAATCATGAGCGAGAGCGGATTGCGATTTACCGCAAGACGATCGAAGGTGCCCATCACATCCTGCGAAATTACCTGAACCAGATGCAGGTCATCACTCTGGAGGCGGAGAACTGCCCGGGTTTCGACCGGGAAGCACTGGAGGTCGCAAAGCTGGTCTCCGATGAGGCTTCGGCTGAGCTGGGTAAGCTGGGCGGGCTGGAGTGCGCCACGGAGGCCGAGATCGACCAGGCCATTTACCGCAGATCTGGAAGGTAGAAATTGCCTCGGTCTGGGTTCTTGCGAATCCCAAAATGCGGCGTCTCATTGACAGGCGCCTAAACCACCCCCATAGTGCGCGTCCGCTTTTTCGGGACGGAACTATGGATAATATTCGCAACATCGCCATCATCGCACACGTGGACCACGGCAAGACCACGCTCGTGGATCAATTGCTCAAACAGGCGGGCACCTTCCGCGCCAATCAGAAAACGGACGATCGAATGATGGACTCCATGGATCTCGAAAGGGAGAAGGGCATCACGATCCGGGCGAAGAACGCCGCATTCCGCTGGAAGGATTATCACGTCAATATCGTGGACACTCCCGGCCACGCCGACTTCGGTGGCGAGGTCGAGCGTATCATGAAGATGGTCGATGGAGTGCTCCTCGTCGTCGATTCGCATGACGGTCCTCAGGCCCAGACGAAGTTCGTGCTTCGCAAGGCGATGGAAAACGGCCTCAAGCCCATCGTCGTCATCAACAAGATCGATCGCGAAAACGCCCGCCCGCACAAGGTGCTCGACATGGTGTTCGAGCTCTTCCTCGAGCTCGACGCCACGGACGAGCAGCTCGACTTCCCGCACATTTACGCCAGCGCGAAGGCCGGGTTTGCAAAGAAGGAGATCGAGCTGGAAAGCTCGAATATGGAGCCGCTCTACGAGGCCATCGTGCAGCACATCCCGCCGCCGCCCAAGGCGCAGCAGGACTTCTTCCAGATGCTGGTTTCAAATCTCGACTACAGCGATTACCTCGGACGTATCGCCTATGGACGCATCATCAGTGGCAGCGTGAAAGTCGGGCAGAGCATCGTCTGCGTCCAGAAGGATGGCCGCAAGACGCGTGCGAACGTGACGGCGCTCTTCGGCCACGAGGGACTCGAAAAGGTCCAGATCGAGAGCGCCAGCGAGGGCGACATCATCGGTCTCGCGGGATTCGAGGATGTTTTCATCGGCGAGACACTCGTTGACAATGAAGAGCGCGAAGCGCTGCCTTTCGTGGACATCGATCCTCCGACGATCGCCATGAAAATCTGCGTGAACGACTCTCCGCTTGCGGGCCGCGAGGGCAAGCTCCTCACCGCGCGCCAGATCAAGGACCGTCTCATTCGTGAGACGCGTACGAACGTCTCGATCATCGTGACCGAGACCGAAACGGCGGGCCACTTCGACGTGAAAGCTCGCGGTGAAATGCAGATCGCGATTCTCGTCGAGCAGATGCGCCGTGAGGGATTCGAGCTTCTGGTCTCCCGTCCTGAGGTCATCTTCCGACGGGACGAGAGCGGAAGCCTCCTCGAGCCCATGGAGACTCTCTACGTGGATGTGCCCCCGGAGAATTTGGGAGACATTCTTCAGTCGCTTGCCGGTCGTAAGGCCGACATCGTCAACATGGAGCACAATCCGCACAGCGTCCTGGTCGAGGCGGTCATTCCGACACGCGGGCTCATCGGCTTCGAGACTGATCTCGTGAATACCACCAAGGGTCACGGCATCGCCTCCCATCTCTTCAAGGAATACGGTCCCCACAAGGGTGAGATTCCCAGTCGTAACAATGGCGTGCTCGTCGCCATGGAAGGCGGTACCAGCACGGCGTACGCCCTCGATTCCATCCAGGAGCGCGGGCGCCTCTTCATCGCGCCGCAGGAAGAAATTTACGAAGGCATGATCGTGGGTGAAAATTCCCGCCCGGACGACATGCCGGTGAATCCTTGCAAGGCCAAGAAGCTCACGAACATGCGCTCACAGGGCGACGGCAAGGGCATCCAGCTCGCGCCCCCGCTCGTGCTTGGCCTCGAGCGAGCCCTCGAGTACATCGCTCCCGACGAATACGTCGAAGCCACTCCGAAGTCGCTCCGTCTGCGCAAGAAAATCCTCGACGCCAACGCTCGCAAGCGCGCGACGTCGAAGGTCGCCTAACTCGTAAATTTCACGTCTCGCATATACGTGAAATTTCCATCCCTGCAAGGTCCTTGGAAACAGGGGTCTTGCGGGAGCGACCTTATTGCGGTCAGTCCCGACAGAGTCGATCCTTCATGCGGATTTCTCACGGGGCGTGAAAAATCCGGGCTAAGACTTGCGGCGAGGACTTGAATCCGGGCGCCAGGAAGCATTATCGATCCTGGAAATCACGTGAGCAAAAAGAAGATACCTGTATCGGGTGGCCAGCAGCCGCTCACGGCCAGTCCATTTGCGGCTTTGGAAGTGGCGGGTTTGCCCTCCGGGCCGGATGAGCCGACTGCGGTGCATCGGCCGCCGACGCAAAAAGCCGGCAGGATCGTCTTGCGCCGGGAGAAGGCTCGTCGGGGAGGAAAGACGGTCATCGTAGCGGGGGATTTTGCCCCTCATTTTACCATCGAGGATATCGAGGACTTCGCCCGTAAGGCGAAGCAGGTCTGTGGGTGCGGAGGCACAATCTCTGGGCGCGAAATCGAACTCCAGGGAGATGACCCGCTTCGGGTGAGAAATTTCTTCGAAGGAGAGGGATTTCGAGTCGCAGGAATCTGATAATCAGGGCAAATCCCTTGTTGCGCGATTGCATTTCGAGGGAAAGATTGTCCCAATGAAGCTGTTCTCTTGGTGGGTCTTGGCTCTTGGACTCTGCATGAGTGCCTGGGGCACCACTTTGAAACCCATCTCGACTGATGATCAGATCCGTGATGCGGCGATGATCTTCCGCGGTCGCGTACAGAGTATTGATGTTGCCTGGAAGTCCAGGGGTCAGGGGAAGATTATCGCATCGACCGTGCAGTTCACTCCGCTCGCCGTTTACAAGGGCGACGTACCCTCTGTGGTAAAGCTCGAGTTTCCGGGCGGGAAGATCGGCGATGTGGAAATGAAAGTCGCCGGGATCCCGGAGTTTCAGGTTGGGCAGGAATATGTGCTTTTCGTCTCCGGGGACCAAAGTCGGGCCTGCCCGGTGGTGGGCTGGTCGGAGGGCAGCTTGAAGGTGGACCGCCAAACGAGCGCGGCAGGTCAGGTTGAGGTGTCCAGTACTGCGGGAGGAGTGCTCGACTCCCTGAATGCGCGATCGCGAGTAGGCGGTCCGAGATCAGTTGATCTCTCGGATTTCGAGGGCCGGTTACGGTCGCGGATAGATCAGATCTCCCAGTCATCCAAATGAAGCGAATCCGATTTAGCCTCCTTTTTGTGGCACTCCTGTTATGGAGCGCAACGGGTGCATGGGCATACGTCCTATTGGGTTCGAAATGGCAGACGACTCCCATCGTGATGCACATGGAACTCGGATCGAGCGGCACCCTAATGGATGGCTCTACCTCATGGGATCAGGTCGCGACGGCGGCGACGAATGTCTGGAATCAATATATTCGGACTGTGAAATTTCAGGCTGTGGTGGACAACCTGGCCCCGGCCGATGGCGATGGCATCAACAATATCTTTTTCAGCAATACATTCTACGGCCAGAATTTCGGCGACGCCGTGGCGATCACGACCGAATGGACCGTGGGCAGTCGGCGCACCGAAGCGGATACGATTTTCAATTCGAACCTCTCGTGGAATTCCTACCGCGGGCCATTACTGCCAGCGCAAAGTGGCGATACTTTGTACGATCTTCGTCGCGTCGCGATTCATGAATTCGGCCATACGCTGGGCCTCGACCATCCGGATGAGCACGGCCAGAACGTCGTCGCCATCATGAATAGCACCGTCTCCGACATCGACACCGTGACGGCCGACGATGTCGCCGGTGCGCAGTTCCTCTACGGGGCTACATCCACGGCGGCATTCCTCCGGCCCTCCACGACGACCATCCGTACGCGTGCGAAGCGGTATCTCTTCCAAGGGGTGGCAGTCTCCTCGCAAGCCAAGAGGGTCTATCTGGAAAACATTCGTTTTGGGCGAACCCCAGTCCTCGCTGCCGGAGTGCAGTCCTGGAGATGTGTCTTACCGCTCAAGGTTGGGGTTAATCGCATCCTTCTCTTGGTGGACTCCGGGAATGGAGCATTGCGGCGCATTGCTGCGCGTACGGTGACCCGGCTTCGGTAAGCGGAGTTTATTTCATTTTTTATTGAAGTCCCTGAACGGAATGGGTCAGACTTCTCCCCGATGTTATCGGAATCGAAGCGCTCGGAGCAGTCGGCGATCGAGGATAAAGTCCTGGGGCCGATCGAGATGGAGGCGATCGAAATGTTTATCAATTTCTTTCGCCTGCTTGGGCTTCCGAAATCGATAGGAGAGATTTACGGACTGCTTTTTGTCTCTCCGCGGCCGATGACAATGGAGGCGCTCATGCACCGTCTGGATATCAGTCTGGGTGCAGCGAGCCAGGGATTGAAGGCGCTGCGCTCTGTCGGAGCCGTAAAGGTGGTTTACAGTCCCGGAGAGCGGCGGGACCACTTCGTGGCGGATCTCGAACTCAGCCGATTCGCCGCATCATTTATCAAGGAACAGATTTTACCGAAGCTCGAGCAGTCGGCCGCCCGCGTGAAGCGGATGGAAGCTGCTGTCGATGCGCTGCCAGAGGCGGATCGTCGCGAGACACGGGCGCGCATCAAGGAACTCAGCCACTGGCTCGACCGTGGCAGGACGATGCTTCCGGTGGCCCTCAAGCTTCTTGCCTAGTCGGGAAACCATTTTGTGCCGAATTCGTCGGCTGACAGTCGAATGACTCTGCCATGGTCGCAGGCTTTGCCCCTGACCAAGGGCGGCAGCATGCCTTCGTGTAATTCCCGAAAAATCGGCTTCTTGCGGCTCGTTTCGGCGGGTGAGATTCGCAGCGATTTTTTTCGGGTAGAGGGGAGGGAAGCATGACGATCGCTGAGTATTCGGACTTTGGATATTTGCGGGTGGCAGTCGCCTCTCCGGAATTGAGGGTCGGCGATCCCGGCTTCAATGCAGCACGCACGATCGAGATGCTCGGCGAACTGGCGGCTCAGGGGTGCTCGATCGCGGTATTTCCGGAGCTTGGCCTCACCGGATACACATGCGCCGATTTATTTTTCCAAAGTGCGCTCCGGGATGGCGCCATCCGTGCGCTGCTGGAGGTGGCTGAGGCCACGCGCCTGATGTCGCTGGCGGCAGTGGTGGGGGTGCCATTGGTCGAGGGCGGCAGGCTGTTCAATTGCGCAGCGGTTGTCGCCAGTGGTCGCGTGCGAGGAATCGTCCCGAAGACATTCCTGCCTACTTCGCAGGAATATTACGAAGAGCGGTGGTTTGCTCGCGCGACTGCGTTCGGCTCCGGCACGATAAGGATCGGCTCGGAGGATGTGCCTGCCGGGGCGGATTTGCTCTTCGACATGGAAGATCGGCCGTCGTGCCGGTTCGGTATCGAGATTTGCGAGGACCTCTGGGCAGTCGAGCCGCCCAGCGGAGCAATGGCGCTTGCCGGAGCGACCCTTATTCTGAACCCGTCCGCCAGCGACGAGTTGCTCGGGAAGGTGGAGTACCGGCGCGAACTCGTCCGGCAGCAATCCGGACGATGCCTGGCAGCCTACGCCTATGCGAGCTCGGGGCCTTGGGAATCCAGCACCGATGTCGTTTTCTCAGGACACGGACTGCTGGCCGAGTGTGGATCGGTCCTTTCGGAAACGGAGAGGTTCCAATTCGCTTCCAGCTCCGCAATTGCGGATTTCGATCTGCAGCGAATCACCAACGAGCGTCTCCGCAACAGCAGCTTTTCGGCAGTCTCTCCGCGGGAATTTCGGAAAGTGAGCTTTTCGATAGGACAGCCGGCCATTGAGTCGATCTCTCTTCTTCGGCCAGTTCCGGCGAATCCATTCGTCCCGGGGGAAGCCGGTGAGCGCGCCATTCACTGTCGGGAGATTTTCGCGATTCAATCCGCTGGCCTTGCACGGCGCCTGGCGCACAGCAAGGCGGCCAAGGCGGTCATAGGATTCTCCGGCGGTCTCGACTCGACACTGGCCGCGCTGGTCTGCGTGCATGCGCTATCCAGACTTGGACGTAGCCCACAGGATTTGCTGACGGTAATCATGCCGGGCCCGGGCAGCACGAGACGTACGCAAGACAATGCGGCAAGGCTTGCCGAAGCGCTCGGCGCCGAGGCGCGCACGATACGCATCGGTCCCGCAGTGGACCTGCACTTGAGCGACATCGGACATCCAGCGGATCTACACGACGCGACCTACGAAAACGCGCAGGCTCGCGAGCGCACCCAGATCCTGATGGACATCGCGAATCAGACCGGCGGGATCGTGGTTGGCACCGGCGACCTTTCCGAAATGGCGCTCGGTTGGTGCACCTACAATGGCGACCAGATGTCGATGTATCACGTGAACTCCGGCGTGCCCAAGACGCTCGTGAAATATCTGGTGCAGTGGTGCGCGGACGAAGTCTTCGACGAGCCGGCCCGCAGCCTCCTGCTCGACATCATTGCGACCCCGATTTCACCCGAGCTTCTGCCATTGGACGCGGCGGCGGAACTTGTCCAAAAAACCGAAGAGACCGTCGGGCCCTACGAATTGCACGACTTCTTTCTCTTTCAGGTCGTTCGCAATGGATTCCCGCCGACGAAGATCCTCACTTTGGCAGAGATCGCCTTCCATGAGCGATACGATCGCGATGTGCTGGTACGCTGGCTCGAAGTTTTTTACACGCGCTTCTTTGCGCATCAATTCAAACGGTCTGCCATTCCCGACGGCCCCAAGGTCGGTACGGTTGCGCTCTCGCCTCGCGGCGACTGGCGCATGCCTAGCGATGCCTCCGCGGCGGAGTGGCTTGCCCAGGTCGCCAGACTGCGCGACGCAAAAAAACAGGAAATTAGTCAATGAGTCTCGAAAGCGGTCACCGCGAAATATGGATCAATAGCTCGGAAAGCGCCCTTATGCGGCCGAAACACCTGTTTCGGCAAATCTTCAGGGAAATCATCGGCAGCCGGGAGCTGAGCTTCATGCTGGCGACTCGCGATCTCAAAGCGCAGTACCGTCAGTCGATCCTTGGTATTTTCTGGATGTTCATCCCGCCGATCGCGACGGCGGTGCTGCTCGCCGTAGGCAAGAGCAATGCCCTCATCAATCCCGGAAAGACGGAGCTTCCCTATCCCTTCTACGTCTTCTTCAGCATGGTCCTTTGGGAGGTATTCATCTCGTCTTTGAACGGACCGATGACGGCCATGACTTCCAACCGAGGCATTCTCACGAAGGTGCGGTTTCCCCATGCGGCAATCGTGATCGCCGACATGACGAAGCTTTGGTTTACGACGGGAATCCGTCTCATCCTCATCGCGACGGCATTTGTCGTGTTCAAGATACCCATTGGATGGACGACATTGCTCGCGCCGCTCGCCCTCTTCATGCTCATGCTTTTGGGCACGGGATTCGGCTTGCTGCTCGCGCCCATCGGCCTGCTATACCGCGATATTGCGAACTCGATGCAGTACATTGCCCTCGGATGGCTCGCCATTACGCCAGTGACTTATCCGCCGAACAACAGTGGTGGAATTTTTGCGACGACGGTTCGTTTGAATCCGGTCACGCCGGTGATTGTGACTATTCGCGAACTCGCGACGGCGCATCATCTCACGATGCTGCCGCAGTTCTGTGCGGCCGTTGGTCTGGCAATCATCATGCTCAGCATTGCCGTCGTGCTTCTGCGGGCATCCATGCCTCTCATCATTGAACGCTGGAGCGCCTGATTACTGCCATGTTGGAGAACTCTCTCGAATCTCACGCAACGATTCCCCCCGCGCTTGCTGAAGAAATGCCCGTGAATTCGGATACCGTCCTGACCATTCAGGGCGTTTCGAAACGCTTTTGCCGCGACCTCAAACGGTCGCTTTGGTACGGACTGCAGGACATCGGCCGCGAGCTTGTCGGTCTGCCTTCCCGTGGTGGCGATTTGAAGCAAAACGAGTTTTGGGCCCTTCAAAACGTCAGCTTCGAGCTGAAGAAGGGCAGCGTGATCGGCCTCGTCGGGACGAACGGCTGCGGAAAGACGACCCTCATGAGGGTGATCTCCGGCCTCATCAAGCCGACCTACGGCAAGGTGGTCGCCTATGGTCGCCTCGCTCCGCTCCTGGCATTGGGAGCTGGCTTCAATACCATCCTTACTGGTCGCGAAAACATCTACACGAACATGTCGGTACTCGGCCTCACCAAGGATGAGATCGATGCCGTTTTCGACGAGGTGGTGGAGTTTTCCGAAATCGACTACGCGCTCGATGCCCCGGTGCAGAGCTATAGCTCCGGAATGGTGGCCAGACTGGGATTTGCCTGCGCGATTTGCACCCAGCCCGACATCATGCTCATCGACGAGGTGCTGGCGGTGGGAGACTTGAAATTCCGCGAGAAATGCATCAGCGCGCTCGAGAAGCTGCGCGATGGCGGTACGTCCATGATCATGGTCCACCACTCCCCGGACCTCCTGCTCACCATCTGCGACCGGGCGGTGTACCTCGTGAAAGGTGAAGTCGAGGACGCGGGCGAAGCGACTCGTGTAATCGATCGCTACGAGCGTGACCTCAATCTCACCATCCGCCAGCCCAAGAATCGAGCCAGCGAGAATGCCTCGGCATTGGACGACGAATCCACGCAAACCCGCGGATTGCTGGATATCGAGGCGATTCGGCTGGTGAACGAGGCAGGCGAAGAGACCGAGGTGGTTTCATGCGGTGAAGCCTGCGCAGTCGAGATTCCTTGCGTAGTTCATGATCCGACCCAGCAGTTCAATGCTCGCGTGACTGTCTACCGACTGCCGAGAGCCGAGAGCGTCACGCAGCAGGAAGTGCTCGTCCTCAGCCTGAACTCGGGGAAGGACGGGCTGATCTTTGGGCCGCTTTCCGTCGGCCGGGCGACACTGCGGCTGGAGCTGCCATTGGTCGCACTGGTGCCCGCACGATATAAGGTGACCGTCCACATCTATGCGAACAAGAGCCTCGTCGCCTCTGGCTACGGACCGAAGTTCGATGTCATCTACGATCGCGAAGGAGTGGGAGGGCCATTCTATCAGCCCCGCCAATGGCAGGTGCAGCTGGAGGGCGCGGCGGCAAGTCGGGACCTGTGATGAACACTGTGACAGAACCCCTGGCCCAAAGCGCCGACTCCCAGACGGATGAAACGAACTCTGAGCTGCTTTCGCCGCAGGAAGAGATCGAACAGCTGCGGCTGAAAATATCCGAACTCGAAACAAGCGTCCGCGGGCTCTACCACGAGCTCCACTACTGGAGGGTGCGCAGCCCATTCTTTTACATCCTACATCCGCGGATGGCCGCCAGGAGCATCTACTACGGCCTGCGACACCATTTCTTCCGGCGGCCGAAGCGTTTCCTCTGGGAGCGATACGCGGATTTCGCCAAAGGTGGGAAGCACCGTCTCGGTGTCTTGCAGCAATACGAGCCCAAGCCGGTCACGCCGGAGTCCTTTCCGCGGATCGAAACCGCCGCCTCGCAATCGCTGCCGAAGGTGAGCATTGTCACGCCGAGCTATAACCAGGCGGAATTCATCGGCCGGACAATGGATAGCGTTCTCAACCAGGGATACCCGGCTGTGGAATATCTGGTGATGGATGGCGCTTCGAAAGACGCCACACCGCAGCTGCTCGCGGAGCGCGCAGCCGCGGTCGGCGAGCGGATGATCTGGGTCTCCGAGAAGGACAAGGGTCAGGCCGACGCCGTGGGGAAAGGTCTGGGACGAACGACGGGTGAGATCATGGCGTGGTTGAATTCCGACGACGTGCTCATGCCCGGTGCATTGCCATTTATCGCGGAGTATTTCCAGAGTCATCCCGAGGTGGACGTCGTGTACGGCCACCGCATCATCATTGATGAATACGATCGGGAAATCGGACGGTGGGTGCTTCCGCCATACGCGCCGGCATCTCTTACCTTTTTCGATTACATTCCGCAGGAGACCCTTTTCTGGAGGCGCCGAGCCTGGGAAAAGGTCGGCGGGATCGATGCCAGCTACCATTTCGCGCTCGACTGGGATTTGCTCGTTCGCTTCCGCGATGCCGGATGTCGTATCGTCCGTCTGCCTTATTTCACCGGCGCATTCCGCGTGCATTCGAATCAAAAGACGTCGAGCCAGATCAATACGGTAGGACTCCAGGAAATGAACCGCGTGAAGGAGCGAACCGGAGCAAGCCAACTGCCGCCGAGAATGATGCACCATGCGGTTCTTAGGGAGATGTTCCGCTCGCGAGTGACGCAGGTGGCCCTTCATCTGGGAATTCGCTCGACCGATATTTGACGATTCAATGAGGGATCCCCGACATAACAAAGGCATGCTTTCCAAAGTACGCGATTACGTGAACCTCGTTCGCCGATTGGTGAATTGCGGGCATGATGCGGAAAGCATCGAGATGGCGCATACGATCCTTTGTCGAAGCGAGCAAAAGCTCCCGACAGATTCGGATATTACCCGGAAGTGGATACCAATGTGCGGCATCGATGATTTCATCGCGGTGCAGCGACTCTTGAAAGACGTCGAAGGCCCCGACGGTGCTGCCCTCGATGGAGGAGGCGTGGAGCCCGATCTCACCAAGGCCAGCCGGAGGTTTGGGACGGCTGGGGCCGGCGGCCGCGCCAAGGCCTTTATTGCATCCGCGAAGACTCTGGAGCATTTCCGAACCTGGCATTCCAAGTACCAATCGGCAGTGGCCGATCGCGCCTTGCGCGATTCGTGGCGTGGCTCCCCATGGTTCCCGGTTCCCTTTGCGGACGCGCAGGCTCTCATCTTTCAGCCACTGGTGGTGCTGCTCGCACCGTCGCATGGCACGGTATCTCGGGCGGCAGATGCTCTCGAGCAGCTTTGCGCGCCGCGCCTCGACGACCAGACGATGGTCGGCCGCAGATGCCCGTATGCCGGTGCCTTGTTATTGAATGTTTCCGAGGAAATCGATCCCTCGCTGGTTGATTTGCTGAGGGCCGTTATCAAGACGAGGAGAAATCTTACCGCGGCTGGTTGGGAACTTTCGTCCGTGACGGTCGTGGCGCTCGGCGAGGACCCTGTCACGACCTGCCTGCAGGAGTGGCGGGGCCGACACCAGGACGTGAGCGATTTCGCACGCCGGTGGAAGGACGCTTTATCGGAACCGATGGGCGAGGTCGTGAGTGGACTGCAGGGGGCAATTTCCTCGCCTGTACCGTGGGAACAAGCTTTGCGGACATTCGTTCCGTCGGAAGTTGCGTTGACAATCGATGGTGAACTCGAGGCCTCGGCAGGCTATCTCACCTGGGCACAGGACCCCACGATCCGCGTCCTTGGATCGCGAATGGAGAGCCTGCACCTCGTCGCAGAACTCCTCTGGAAAGACAGCGGTGCGCTGGATCCCTTGAGCGAAGTAATGGATCGCGCGCGTCTGCAGATTGAGACTCCCATCGCCGATGGAACGCAGGGAATATCCCTCGATAAAGGCTCCCTGGAAGCCGTCTATGCATCGCCGATGGCATCCGCTTTTTACCCGGCTGCCGAGCGCGAGAAGCTGGCCGATAAGTGGTCGCAACCTGGGCTTAACTCTCCGTCGGACGATGGGTTCGTGTACGTTTTTCCGCACATTCCGAAGACGGCTGGATCTTCCGTCCATTTTCATCTCCTTACCCACCTCGAATACGACAGATCGTACATCCACATCCCCATCGACTTTTCGATGCGGGAGGAGTTGCGCGCCCGCCAGCCGTTTACTCTTCGCGATGCGCGGGAGCGCAGTGAGGCGCGTGTGCTATTCGGCCATGGGGTGGCGAAAAGGCATGCGGATTTTGTTCCGCAGCGTACTCCCCGCGCGATCACGACGCTTCGCGATCCAGCGGAGCGGATGCTGTCGCACTACAACTTCTGGATGAACGTTCTCGAGAAGCAGGGAAAACCGCTGATGTCGTTCGAGGACTGGTATACCGCCGAGCCAAAGGACTACCAAATTCGCTGGATCGCGGAGACTTACCTCCGGACGAATGTCTCCCGGATGTCGCCTCGTGAGATTTCCGACATCGCCAACGAAGCATTGGATTCCTTCTGGCTGGTCTGCACGCTCCCGACCTTCGAGAGCGACATTCAGCTCCTTTGGGATGCTCTCTCGCTTCCCCCGCTGGCTTCCCGCCAGAATGTCTCGGGCGTAACTCACAAGCTTCGGTTCGAGATGACGGATGCTGTGCGTCGCCAGGTCGTCGAGGAAAACGCGCTGGACGTGGCACTCTACCAACGCTGGTTGCGGAGGGCCGAAGCCCGACACGCTTCGACGTTTTCCTCAAAATCCAGATCCCAGCAGATCGCGGCCCACGCGGGCTGAGCAGCTGAATCAGCGTCCGGAAATAAAGAAAACCGTATGTTCCAAAAATTATTCGGAATGCGTCCTTCGCGGAAAATGCTGAATCTCGGCTGTGGAAACAGCTTCCACGGGGATTGGGAGAATTATGACCTCGTTCCCTCCGCGCCATCGGTAAAGGCGATCGATCTCGCCAAGCCTCTTCCATTCGAAGAGGGAACATTCGACGTGGTCTATAGTTCGCACGTACTGGAGCACATCCCCCGGCAGCGCGTGCCCGAGCTCCTTCGAGAGATGGCCCGTATTTTGAAGCCGGGAGGCATCCTGCGCATTGTGGTGCCAGACCTCGAAGGTATCGTCCGTGAGTACCTGCGGCAGCTCGATCTCGCGGCTGCGGGTGATGCGGAAGCGGCGGCGCGCCATGAATGGATGACCATCGAGCTGGTCGATCAGCTCACGCGGGATTTCTCCGGCGGCTTCATGGGGCGCTACTGGATGAGCCGCCCACTGCCAGCTCGGGCTTTCATCGGACAGCGGCTGGGCCGGGAAGCCGCGGACTGGATCGACCGGTGCGACGCTCTCGGAAGCGCTCCATTCACTCCGCAGACGATCTATGATGCCGACATGCCCGCGCCGGAGGCGGCGATGGCCTTCCGGCAAACGGGCGAGAACCACCGGTGGATGTACGACCGCATCTCCCTGGCCAATCTCTTGCAGGGGGCAGGATTTGAAAACCCGCGACGCTGTGGCGCCACGGAATCCGCGATTCCGGAATTCCACAAATATGGTCTCGATACCGAGACCTCCAGCGAGGTGAGGAAGCCGGATTCCTTATTTATGGAGGCGGCGCGAAGCCAGAAATGAAAGTCGTCCACCTCTGCACGTCGGTGAATTCCGGCGGCGCGGCCGTGGCGATGAGGGGACTCCATGAGGCCTTGTTGGCGCGCGGACAGTCTTCGCAAGTCCTCGGTTGCCAGGGGACTGCGGATCTGGCGCTCGAGGTTTCCGTCGAGCCCATGTGGCACTCTTCGGCACTGGACGTTGTTGAAGAGGCCTATGTGCATGACAACCGTACCGTGCTGTCGAATACGCACTTTTCTCTCGATCTGTGGGGTGCATCGATTCACGAAGATTCCAGAATTCGCGAGGCGGATATCATCCATCTCCACTGGGTGGCGGGATTCCTCAGTACGCGCAGCCTCCGAGAGATCGCATCGCTTGGGAAGCCGGTCTGCTGGACGGCGCACGATATGCGGCCCATTACCGGCGGTTGTCACTTTTCCGCAGGCTGCGAAGGATACCAGTCTCTCTGCGCATGTTGCCCGCAGCTTCGCGAGGATCCTCTTCAATTGCCGCTGGCGACTCAGGCGGCGACGGCCGAGGCCATTGCGTCTTTAAATCCCACGTTCGTTGCTCCGAGTCGATGGCTGCAAAACGAGATTCAACGGAGCGTCGCCGCCCGAGGCCGGGCGATCGAGCACATCCCCTACGGAGTCAATCTCAATACGTTCCAACCATCGGATAAGAAAGCCGCTCGTCAGCGCCTGAACATGGCGTCCGATGCAGCCTACATCCTTCTCGGTGCCCACGATTTTCGAGAACGACGCAAAGGCCTGCCGATTGCGATCGAAATCCTGGAGCGTCTCGGACGGGAGCCCGGATGCGTGGAAAAAATCGATGCCGGACAATGGAAGGTCGTCTGCGCGGGAGATTCTGCGCCGGCCGAGATTGGGCGATGGAAGGTGGAGCGACTCGGGTATTTGTCTTCGCAAAGGATGGCCGACCTCTATGCGGCGGCAGATGTATTCCTTTTCACTGCGACGGAAGACAATCTCCCCAATACCATACTGGAGGCCATGGCTTCGGGGTTGCCCGTCGTGGCGCAGAATGTAGGCGGCGTGCCGGATATGGTCATTCCGGGATCCAACGGCGTTCTGTTTTCCGTTGGAGATTCGAGTGCTGCGGCAGATGCTCTGGTCGATCTGCTTGGAAATCCCGAGCAGCGACGGGCGCTGGGATGCTCCGCCCGGCAGTTGGCAGAGAGCAGCTTCTCTCCAGAACGCCAGACACAGGCCTACATCGCACTTTACGAGCGGATGCTTTCGGACAAGACCTCCAGCGGGCCTGCTCCCATAGCCGATCTCATCTCCGAAGCGGCTGCCGAGGCGCCTGCGATCGCCTTGCTCTGGCAGAAGAACAAGTACGTGACCGAGATGGAGACTATGCGGCAGGACTTCCTTTCGCGGATCGATCTGCTCGAGCAGGGGCTCGAAAAGCGACGATCCCACCTCGAGGAGAAGGCGAAATCCATGCAAGCTCTGCACAAGGAGCTCGAGGAAAGGCAGCTCGTAATCGATGAGCTGAAGAACCGCGTCGAGTTTCTCGAGAAGCGCATGGCCGAAATCGGGAGGACGAAATGGTTTGCCATGGGTTCCAAGCTCGGCCTCATCAATCGATCAATGGTTGTGGTTTAGGTCTTCCCTGGCAATATTCGCCATCTTTAGCCAAAAATTCTTTAGCTGATTTAAGTGAAACATCTGTCATCGATTTGTCGAAAAGCCATCCGCGGGGCATCCCTTGGCGCGAAGCTGCTATTGCGCAGGTCCTCCATTGACGGCATTCTTTCCGCGCATCGATTTCTCATTGCGACTGGGTATTATGGACAAGCTCGCGGCCGCGATGCGCTGAAGCTCTTTCACGAGTCCGGTTACACATGCGATGACTTCCTCACTGGTCTCTTGTTCATGCGCCACTATGGCGGCAGGCCGGAATTCGACACGCTGCCTTCGGGATCGTTGGAGGATAATGCCCGCTGGAATCTCCGCCTCACGGCGTGGAATGCCGGCGAGGAGCAGGCGGCTCTCGGTTCGATTCCCGAGATGCCCGCGAGTCTGGCCGGCGAGGGAGATCTCAGCCTCGAGGATTGGACCCTGGGGCATATCACTTTTGTTGTTTCCGCCTCTGCGGAACTCTCCCGAGAGATCGTGGGCGTTTTCCGGGAAGCGGACGTGGGAGGCGCGATCATCGCAATGCCTCGATTCCCATTCGCGCCGGAGTGGACGTCGCTTCTGAGATCCCTCCAGAGCATTCGATCCTCTCTTCGCGAGGGCGGGCTCCGCATTCCCAGGGTCACTATTGTTGCTGTGGGGTGCGATCCCATTCGTGCATGCGCCGCAGAATGGGCTGGCGTGCAGAATGGGCCGGCGGATCCGGAGGCATTCATGACGGCGCTTGCCGACGCGGCTGGGGGAAATGCGACAAATCCCCTCGCGAGCTGCTGCGACTTGTCTCGGAACGAGGGTACATTCTTTCAAGCCGTCGCCCGGGAAGTTGGTCTGCCTGTCGGGGAGACGATGGAGTTTCGCATCGAGCCGGAGATGGGCTTTGCCGAGACTTCGACGGAAGACCTCCGGTACCTCGCTACTCGGTACGAAAGCATTCACCTGCTGGCACTCAAGCTTCGGAAGGAGCGCTTGCTGCCGGGGCGCCCCGCAGGTTTCACTCCGAGGCCATCGGCCGCTAGGACGGAGTTTCTCTCTCGGGTCCAATGCTCCGGGGACCTTCTGAATCGCCTTTCAGCTTCCGGCGACGCAAACGAGGCCTGGCGGAACAAGTGGTCGTCAGTTCCCGGCAGGACTTCCGGCGAAATCGTATATGTTTTCCCGCATATTCCCAAGACGGCTGGCTCCTCGGTGGCCCACCACTTCCGGCAATATCTGGACGGGCCGGGAGAGTATGCCCATGTGCGTCACATCACCGATGAAGGCGGCATCCGGCGGGACGCCCACCTGCCTTTTGAATGGAGCGACGCCCGGGAACGGTCTCTCGCCCGCGTAATCTTTGGTCACGGGGTGAAGCGCCGATTTTGCCAAATGGTGCCGGGGAAATCCGCCCGGGAAATCGTGACCCTTCGCGAGCCGGCCGAGCGAATGATCTCGCACTACAACTTCTGGATGCACATCAGCCGCACGCGCGGGCTCCCAGTCGTGAGTTTCGACGAGTGGTATGCGAATGAACCGAGGAACTATCAGGTTTCCTGGATCGCCGAGAATTACCTCGAAATCGATGCCCGTCTCCATCCGCCGGAAAACCTTTACGCTATCGTCGATTCGGTACTCGAGGAGTTCTGGATGGTCTCCACTCTCGAGACGTTCTCCCGCGATATGGCTTTGGTCACTCGTGAGCTGTCATTACCGGATGTCTCCGAGCGCAAGAATGTCGGCGGCGGCGACCGATTCCCCAAATTGATTTCCCTTACGGACGAACTGAGAGCTCGCCTCCGGGCGGAAAACTCCGCCGAATATCAGCTCTACGAGAAATGGCTCGCACGCGCACGCGAGAGACATTCGTAATCGCGACTCATTTTGCGCACTCAAGCAGATTCAATGACCAAAGACACGTTCCCTGCAACCGCACGCCGACTAGCTCCAGTCGCTTTTGTCGTGTTGCTCGCCCTGATCGCGATCGCATTCACCTCGGTAAATCTCGGTATCTCCAGGCACATTGGCCGGCTGTCGAACGTGCCGAATTACGATGACGTCGTATACCTGAATAGCGCCTCGAAAATTTACCATTTAACCAAGGAGATCGGCTTACGGAAGGCCGCAACGGTATTGTTCGGTACCGAGCTCCATGCGCCATTCCCTGTCCTCAACGGACTGGCGGGTTTCTTCCTCTTCGGCTCGGACATCAATCATGTATACTACATGCTCGCTGTCGTCGTGCTCACCTACCTGCTTTTTGCGGCGGCGGTGACGCGCGGACCTCCTCTGGCGATCTGGCTCGGTCTCACACTTTCCACTCTTGCGCTCCCGTTCGCGACGATGTGCGCACTCGAGTTTCGACCCGATCTGATGTGGGCGACCGTTCTCGGCGGGAGTTGCGTGCTCTTCCTTACCGCACCGCGCCCGTTCGACTCCTGGAAGGCATCCATCCTCTACGGGATCGCGCTTGGGCTCGTCCTTCTGATCAAGCCCTCCACATTTGCCATGACGCTGCTGGTCATGGGAGGTACCTGGTTTCTCGCCGCGGTGATTGCAATCGCTGGCAAGGCCGCCGATTGGAAGCAGGTCCTGAAAGGCTGGCTCTTTACGCTACTTGCCGTGGCTGTGGTTTCGGGATGGTACTGCATTCCCCATGCCCACGAAATTCTCGACTACTTCTATGTGAACAGCTTCGGCGACAACAAGGACGTCTGGAGTTACAAGGGCGACCTATTCGCGAGGCTCACCTACTACGTCCGCGACAACGCCCTAGAGTCGAATACGGGAAATCTCATGCTTCTCCTCGCCCTGCTCTACATCGGGGGAGCCATTCGAGATATCGCAAAAGGCCCGGACCTCGCGGCCAAGCTGCGGGGGGGAGCCTTCCTTTGGATGCTTGGTTGCCTCTTCGCAGTGAATGCGGTTTTCAACATGAAGAGCCCGTTCCTCGGAGGATCCTTCTACAGCTATCTCATTTTTGGCGCTCTATGGTATTCGGCGCAATTCCTGCGGCGGCTCGCGGAGAAGGGTCTCTTGGCGGGGCGCTGGAGCCATTGTTTCGTCGCATCTCTAGTGCTTGCCGTGGGCATTGCAGGACACCAGTTTCCCGATGCCTGCCGCATGAATATTATATCGCGGTTCGCCCAACGGACGATCAATCACGCCATTCTCCACGATCTCCTCGTCAATACGCCCCAGCGGCGATGCACTATTGTCCTGACTCAGGGAAATCCGATTGTCGGTGAATTTCTCCAGATGGAGTTCTGGAATCGAGGCAAGCGACTCACCTTCGTCAGCGCGGCATTCTGCAAGGACGTGAAATCCGTGATCGACATGACGGCGGGCGCGCAATTCATTGCTCTCCAGGATCAAAAGCTCCAGGGCAGCCCAGGAGACGCCATCCCCGGCGAGGTCATCGAGCCCGATCTGATCAAGGCTTTCAACGCAAACCCCGATTGGAAGCTGATTGGCGTATATCCCGACCAGAGCGGAAGGCACGCGTATCTTTACGAGCGCGTGAAAGGGCAGCCATGAGTCTGGCGCTGATCATTCCCTCCTATCAGGATAGCTCGCGGCTCGCCGGCTATTTGCCGGAGCTTTGTGCTTCTTTAAAGAAATTTCCGGGTGTTTCGATCCTTGTCGTGGACGACGGCTCGGGCGCTCCATGGAACGAAGAAACCCGCCGGATGGTATGCGACCTCGCCGCTCGATATCCAATGCTGCAGGAGCCGCTTCTGCTGGAAAAGAATCGGGGAAAAGGCGGCGCCGTGTACGGCGGCTGGGATGCTGCCGCACCGACCGAATGGATCGGATTCGTCGATGCCGACGGAGCCACTTCGGCCTCGGAGGTTGCGCGTCTGATCGAGGCCGTATTCGACGGTCGTGAGGGGGACGATGTCTATGTCGGCAGCCGGGTCAAGATGCTGGGCCGTGTCGTAAGCCGAAGCGTCAAACGCCATTTGGTCGGGCGCATCTTCGCGACACTCTCGTCCACAGTCACGGGTCTCACTGTTTACGACTCCCAGTGCGGCTGCAAAATTCTGCGGCGGGCATTTTACGAAAAGGTAAAGTCGAATCTCGTCGAATCTCGATTCGCATTCGACATCGACCTGCTTGTGAACCTGGCTCTGGCAGGCGCCCGCATGAAAGAGTTCCCTTTGGATTGGAGCGACATTCCCGGCAGCAAGGTGTCGCTGGTGAAGGACAGTATCCAGATGGCCCAGGCAGTCTGGAGACTTCGGCAAAGACTCGAAGGTCGCACAGTTTCCCGCAAAGGCGTTGAGACCCCCACCTAACCTTTTTCCCAAATGGCAGACACAAAGATGCGGAAAGGCATCGTCCTCGCCGGCGGCTCCGGCACGCGGCTGTACCCGCTCACCGTCGCGGTGAGCAAGCAGCTCATGCCGGTGTACGACAAGCCGATGGTGTACTATCCGATCTCGGCTTTGATGCTCTCGGGAATTCGCGAGGTGCTCGTCATTTCGACCCCTCAGGATCTGCCGCTTTTCGAGAGATTGCTTGGGACCGGGGAGCAGTTTGGACTGAGCTTCTCGTACGCTTCGCAGGCGAGTCCCGACGGTCTGGCGCAGGCGCTGCTTATCGCCGAGGAGTTCCTCGACGGGGCTCCGTCGGCCCTGGTGCTCGGCGATAACTTGTTTTATGGGCACGATTTGGCCAGCTCCCTGCAGGCGGCCAGCGCGCGGCACACTGGAGCGACGATTTTCGGATACTTCGTGTCGGACCCTTCCGCGTATGGAGTGGTCGAGTTTGCTGTGGACGGCAGGGTTCTTTCACTGGAGGAGAAGCCCCGGCAGCCGAAGTCGAACTACGCGGTGCCCGGTATTTATTACTACGACGGTAAAGCTCCGGAACTCGCGCGCCAGCTCAAGCCCTCGATCCGTGGCGAGCTGGAGATCACCGATCTCAATCGCCTCTATCTGGAGAGCGGCTATCTGCACGTAGAGCTGCTCGGCCGCGGCACAGCATGGCTCGATACCGGCACGCATCAGTCGCTACTCGAAGCCGGCGAGTTCGTGCAAATCATCGAGAACAGGCAGGGGTTGAAAATCGCCTGTCTCGAGGAGATTGCCTTCCGGCAGGGATGGCTCGGGGCTGCGGAGCTGGAATCGCAGATCTCCCGACTTGGTAAATCCACATACGGAACCTATTTGCGCCGCCTGGCAGATGGCGAACTCGACTCCGGTCTAGCCCATCGCTGAGCCGACTTCATAGGCATTCACACTTTCATTCGACCATGTTTTCCGGATTTGCAGACCTTCTCGGCCAGACCTTTCACAACGCGCTCAGCTCCATTCCGATGCGTATGGGGAATCTCCGGCAGTACGAGCCCCGCCCTTTGAAGCGCGAGGTCATTCAGCCGCACGATTTCACCGGGCGGTATCCTTCCATCGGTGTTGTGACCCCTTCGTTCAATCAGGCGAGATTCATCGAGCGAACACTCAAGAGCGTGCTCGGCCAGGCCTATCCCGCCCTCCGCTATGCTGTGGTGGACGGCGGTTCCGAAGACGGGACGATGGACATCCTGCGCAGGATGTCCGGCGAGTATCAGTTCAAATACATATCCGAAAAAGATCGTGGGCAGTCGGACGCGATCAACAAGGGCTTCTCCATGGTGGACGGCGAAATCATGGCCTGGCTCAATTCCGACGACATTCTCCTGCCGAGGGCACTGCTCTTCGTCGGCAGTTATTTCGACAAGCATCCGGAGGTCGATGTCATCTACGGGCATCGCATTCTCATCAACGAGGAGGACCTGGAAATCGGCCGCTGGATTACGCCTCCATTCACCCCCGAGGCGCTTCGCTTCTTCGACTTCGTGCCGCAGGAAACTCTCTTCTGGCGCCGGCGGATCTGGGAAAAGGTCGGCGGCAACCTCAATGTCGATTTTCACTTCGCCCTGGACTGGGATCTGCTCCAGCGCTTTGCGAATGCGAATGCCGTGATCCGAAGGCTCCCGACCTTTCTGGGCTGCTTCCGGGTGCACAAGGACCAGAAGACATCGGCTCGAGCCGTGGACATCGGCAAGAAGGAGATGTCGTGGCTCCGGCCGGACATCAACTCCGACCCGGCCTTGAAGCGGCGGATGCGCCGCATCTATTACAAGGAGCAGTTGCGCTCCCAATTCTCGAGCCTGCTTCTCCACTGCGGCCTTCGTTCGACACGCTTCTAGCTTGAAACTGCCCACGATCAGCCTGATCACGCCGACCCGTAATCAGGCGGCCTATCTCGGCGAGACGATCGCCAGCGTCCGCGCCCAGGATCTCCCTCCGATCGAGTGGATCGTCGTGGACGGCATGTCCACTGATGCCACGCCGGAGATTCTCGCTGCGATTACAGACATGCCCGGGCTTCGCATCATTCGCGAGCCAGATAGCGGCCAGTCCGATGCCATCGACAAGGGAATGAAAGTGGCGACAGGGGAAATCGTCGGCTGGCTGAACTCCGACGACCTCCTGTTACCCGGGGCACTGCGTGCGATCGCCGAGGCATTTGCCAAACATCCAGATGCAGTCGCCATGTACGGGGCGGGACGCAAGATCGACGCGGCAGGAGCCACTATCAAATCGGTTCCGGCCCGACCGTTTGACCGGGAGCGTCTCCGCACGGCGCTCTATATGCTCCAGCCCGCAACATTCTTCCGCCGTACAGATTATCTCGAAGTCGGGGGGTTGGATCACGATCTCCATTACGCGATGGATTGGGAATTGCTACTGCGGCTCTCGCGTCGAGGCGAAATCGTGGCGATCGAGCAGGAGCTCGCCTGCCTGCGATGCTATCCTGGCACGAAAACCGAGGAGGGAGGTTGGGATCGCCTCGCCGAAATCGCCCAGATCGGTAAACGGTTTAACGGGTCATTCGACCCCAATCATATCTCCTATGTATTACGCCGTGCGGCGGCCGGCTCAGATTGGTCCCTTATGAGGCGGGCCATCGACCACATTCTTTGGCTTATGTATCGCCGGCAGAGTCTCATGGTCGTCGGCTGGCCATCGGGGCGCCCTCGCAAATGAAAGTCTGCACGACAGTTTTTGGGTACGGTGGGGGACAAGCCATCGTTTCGCGCCATCTGCCCCTCTGGAAGGCAGTCTCCGACGAGGTCATCCTTGTTTACCCGGAAGATAGTCCGAACCAAGGCAGCGGAGTTCATCACTTCCCGACGGGGCGCTCGAACAAATACGGGCAGGAATGTCTCAGCCGCCAGCTTGCGGGCATGCAACACGCGCTCGAGGCCGAGGCGGATTACTACGTCTTTCTGGAATACGACGCATTCCTTCTGGACCGCCCGCGCCCCCGCGTCGGGGTGCAGGCGAATATCTACCCGAACCGCGATTCCCGGTTCGTGGGGCCAGGATATTTCCATTTCCCGTGGATATTCGATGCAGCCACCCTCCGGGCCTTTGCCGCGCAGGCGACATTCGAGCCGTTCGAGATGGGATTTGTCGATCGGTGGCTCCAGGGGCAGATCGCTGCCATGTCGATCCCGACGCACGATCTCCGCAAGTTACACGAGGGTTTCTCTCGCAATACACTGAGGTCGAGGTACCAAAGGCGCTTCGCAGTTGAACTCGCCCGGCGTGGGGGGTATGCCTTTCATGGCGTGAAGGATGCGGCGCTCCTGCGACGGATTCGGAGAGCATTTCATCGATGAAAGTATTTACGTTTTATTCGCCCGTGGAGGGCAAGAAGGAGAACGAGGAGCTGGCCCTCATCCAGCTCTGGAAACGTTCCTGGGAAGCTTTGGGCTGGGAGCCGACGGTGCTCAACTACGAGTCGCTCACTTTCGATGACGAGCTTAACGGTCTTGTCCGCAAATTCAAAAAGCTCCCGAGCATCAATCGCTATAATCTCGACTACTGGTGCTACCTGCGATGGGTCGCGGTGGCCCAGCAGGGTGGAGGATTCATGTGCGACTACGACGTAATCAACTACGGCTTTGCGCCGCGCGAGGTCGGGCCGCTCACGACATACGATCGATACGTTCCATGCCTGGTGAGCGGAACGAGCGCCGAGTTCATGCGCGCCGTCGGATGGTTCGCAAACCAGAAGGTAGGGTTCTTTTCGCGCTTCGTGGCGCATGCCCACACCTCCGACATGCTCATCCTGAAGGACCACCAGTCCGAATACATCCAGGGATCGGAATGCGTGGAATATGGCCTTTCCGGATGGGAAACGGCGCCCACCGTCCATTTCTGCAACCGAGTGATGAAGCCGAGCGACTTCATGCCGAGGCACGAGCACATCGAGCGGCTGCGCCCACTCCCTCGCAAGCCGTCGATTTCGGCAGCTTGAGAGTTGCGACCATCTGAGCCGATCGGACACATCCCGATCGGGACGGACTTTTCACCGTGAGCGAACCGACAAGATCCCCCGAGCCTGGAAGCCGCGGTATTCTCTACATCGCGACCGGCCGCCGCCATCTCGAGGAGATGCTGATTTCCGTGCGATCTGTTCGCCGGCACATGCCGGGCCTGGCGATCGTCCTTCATACGGATCAAAACGATCTTCCGGAGGGGCTTTTCGACGAGGTAAAGCACATCGCGAATCCTCGGCATTCGTTCATCGACAAGATCGCTCCACTCTGTGACACGCCCTTCGAGCGTACGGTCTTCCTCGATACGGATACCCTCGTTTGTGCACCGATTCCGGATCTCTTCGACGTGCTGGACCGCGTCGATATGGCCGCTGCCCACGCGCCCTTTCGCAGTGATGCACCCTTTACGACGCCGAACTGCTTCGTCGAGCTCAACACGGGAGTGCTCGCATACCGGCGCACGCCGGAGATGATCGCCCTGTTCCGCGACTGGCTGCGGCTCTACGAAGAGGACTTCGCCCGCACGGGGCATCTGGAGAGCGACCAGCATGCATTTCGCGAGGCCCTTTATCGGTCGAAGGTCTCGATCTACGTCCTGCCACCCGAGTACAACCTGCGCACCGTCATGCCGGCATTCCTCGGGCGCTCGCGGGTGAGAATCATCCACGGCCGGGGCGATATGGCCGCCCTCGAACGCTGGGTGGGTCAGAGCCGGGACATTCGACTGTTTTTGCCGAGCGTCCTTCAGCTCACGAAACGGCATTTTTCCATCCTGTCCGGACCCGGTCGGATCGTGGCTGCTTTGATCCATGGCGCGATTGCGCCATTCGTCTTTGCGGAGCGAGTCCTTCGGACTTGGAAGCGGCGCCTCTTGTCCCGGTGAAGATTGCATTTGTATTTGCCGGCGGTCGGGAAGCTCGTTGGGACGCAGCGCTTGCGGGTGGCGTACCCACCGACTTCTTTTACGGCGCCGTGGAAATCGCACGCAATGGGCACGATGTCATCTGCATCGATGCGCCATCATCTCCCCGCTCGTGGCTGGCCGCCGGCTACAACGCTCTGTTTGGAAATCGCACGCCGGCGCGCATGCGCGGGGAGCATATCGTGGGCATCGGGAGGATTCTGAAACGCCTCGGCGACGCAGATGTGGTGGTGGCTGCTTCTACGGCGCACGCCAACGCTCTCGCCGCATGGAAGCAGCGGGGATTCATTCGCGGCCGGTTGGTCGGCATCCATTGCGGACAGGTGAACCATATGCTCTCACCGGCGCGCCGACAGGCGACGGCTCGCGCGATGGCGTGCCAGGACGTCGTGCTCTTCGCGGATGCCGAGAAGGAGGAAACGATGCGTCAGTTCGCTGTCCCGGAAGAGAGGCTGCACGCGAATGCATTTGGTGTGGACACGCGATTCTGGACTCCGGCGCCCGCCAGTACGGAATTCATACTTTCCGTCGGCAACGACGGCCGACGCGACTTTGCCACATTGGTCTCCGCTGTGGACGGGCTGGATGTTCCGGTAAAGATCGTCACCTCGAGGCCTCTGCCGCAACCATTGCCCTCCAATATCGATCATCTGCGTGGTTCCTGGCACGCGCCCGCCGTGACCGACGAAGAGCTGAGAGAGCTTTACCGCCGCGCGCTGGCCGTGGTGGTGCCATTGGAAGATTCCATCCAGCCATCCGGCCAAAGCGTGGCCCTGCAAGCCATGGCATGCGGCCGACCTGTCATCCTCAGCCGCACGCGCGGGCTCTGGACCGGCCAGGATTTCGAGGCGGAGCGCGATTTGCTCCTCGTCGAGTCGGGAAATCCGGAAGACCTCCGCAGGGCCATCCAGCGGCTGCTGGACGATTCCGATTTCCGCGAGCGCATGGGCCGGTCCGCCCGGGAGGCCGTGGACCGTGTCGGAACGATCGATGCTTTTGCGGCGCGGCTGATGCACCTCATCGCCGGGGAGTCCCGGCCAATTCGAAATATCTAATGTTCCTGTTGAAACGCAAACCAACCCTGGCAATCAGCCTCGTGCCGACGCGCTCGTCATGGGGTGGCGCCAGTCCCTTCGTCGCCCAGCTTGCGAATTGCATGTGGCGCCGGAACTGGCGCGTCGTATTCGATCTGCGCAGCGACCCCGATGTCGTGCTTGTGATCGATCCGCGTCGGGACCACCCCGCCAAACGATTCGGATTGCACGATCTCGAAGCCTTCCGCGAGCGCAACCCGCAAGTTCCGATTCTGCATCGCATCAACGAGTGCGATCAGCGCAAGGCGACCAACGACATTGACGAATTGCTGCGTCGCACCAATGCGCTCGCCGATCATACCGTGTTTATCTCCGCCTGGCTGCGCGATTATTTCACCGAGCGCTGGTACGATCCGAATCTCTCACACTCCGTCATTTACAATGGCGCCGATCCGCGGGTGTACCACCCGATCGGGAATCACACGCCGGGACCGGACGAGACAGTCCGGATCGTGACGCATCACTGGTCCGACAACTGGCTGAAGGGATACGACTTCTACCAGAAGCTCGACGAAATGATTGCCGATGGTGCGCTGCCTGGAATCTCGTTCCGTGTGATCGGCCGCTGGCCGAAGGAAATCCGCTGGCGCGCGACGGAGACATTCGGTCCCATGACCGGGCATCCGCTTGCGGCGAAGCTGCGCGAGTGCCACCTCTACCTTACGGCCTCACGCTGGGAACCCTGCGGGATGCACCACGTCGAGGGCGCTCAATGCGGACTGCCACTTGTCTACCACGAGGATGGTGGCGGCATCGTGGAGGCGGGCGAACGGTATGGGGTGGGCTTTCGGGACGACCTCGCGGGCGCCATCCGCAAGGCGGTGGAGCGCTTGAGCGATCTCCGGCATCGGCTTTTGGAAGACATGCCCTCGGGGGAAAGGATGGTCCTCGACTTCGCCGACACGATTCAGCGCCTCGCAGTGGAGTCCGGTCGCCTCTGATGAAGACCTGTCTGCTCATCTCGACGTGTGAGAAATACCGCCCGATGGCGGATTTCACGCGCGCCCGGATTCAGGAGTTCTGGCAGGAGGCGCCTCCCATCCGCGTGTGCGGCTTGGAGAGTGGTGTCGATGCTCTCCCGTTGCGGGACGATCCATCCGACTGGATGAAGGTGATGCGTTCCGCCTGCGACGATCTGAAGGCCGAAGGATTCGATCGACTTTATCTCATTCTCGACGATCACCCGCCGCTGGGCGCCTGCCATTCGAAGCACTTGAACGAGACCCTTCCGGCCATGATGGATGGCCTCGACGCCGTGAGCATTTCGTTATCTGGCTGGGGGCAGGGCCGCGTCGCGCACGGGGATATGGTGAAGTGGAAGGGATGGAACCTGGATCGTTGCCGCCCGGAGACGCTATGGAAATTTCCGCTCCATCCGGCACTGTGGCGTCTCGATGCCCTCCGAGCCATTCTCGATCACCTCATCACGAACCTGCCGGAGGCCGAGCACACACCATGGGCTTTCGAACGCAAGGGAGGTGCCGCCGACTCCGGCCTGCCGGAAGAGCTCACAGCACATAGCTACCGCATCGAGGGAATATCGAAGGCGGCGAAGCGATATCCCGTTCGCTTCGAGTGGATGAAGACCGTGACCGACGCCTATCGCTGGGCAGTGCGACAGGTCGGAGGAGCCGCCGCGCGGGCCGCGGTGGACGACCGAATCCTCGGCATTCATCACTATTACCATGGCCCGTACCCGCTCATTTGGAGTGGCCTCATGCGAAAAGGGGTCCTGAATACCAATGCCCTCTTCCTATTCGCGGCGGGTCGCCGCAAGGATTGGATCGAGGAGCTGGAGAAGATGCACCTGCCTTGAAGGTTATCGGCATCATGCTCGTTCGCGACGAGGATCGCTTTGTGGAATGGGCGATTCGCAGCGCCGTCGACTTTTGCGACGAGTTCCTCGTCTGCGATCATGGCTCACGCGATCAGACACCGGAAATCCTCGGCCGTCTCGCCAAGGAGTATGCTCCGAAACTCAAGGTCCATCGGTGCGCGCAGTCGGGAGAATCGCACGAAATGATTGCGGGATTCGCCGGCTCACCCACATGGGTCTTCGGGGTCGATGGGGACGAAATTTACGATCGTGAGGGACTCCGGAACATGCGCCGCCGCCTGGAGGCTGGAGAGTTCGACAACTGGTGGGTCGTCTTCGGAAACGTGCTCAACGTGGCCGACCTTGACGTCAAAGCCGCGCACGCCAGCGGATATCTCGCGCCGCCCTGCCGCAGCATGACGAAGCTCTACAACTTCGCCGCGATCGACGCATGGGATGGCAAGATCGTCGAGCGCCTGCACGGAGGTGAGATTCACTTCCGACCCGGCTTCGACCAGTCACGTCGTTTGAATCTGCACGACTCCGCGCCATGGGATCAGGCGGACTTTCGCTGCCTGCATCTTTGTTTTCTCGGGCGCTCCTCGCTCGACGCTCCTGGCGGTGCGCCGCGGCGCAATATCATGGACCGGCACGCATGGAGTGTCGGCAAGCTTCTCTCGCGAGTTCGCGCCGCGCTTGGCGGCAAGCCTGCCGAGGACTGGAAGAAGCAGAAATACGCGCGCGGACCACTCGTCGAGGAACCGATCGAGCGATTTCTCGGGACCCATCCGGATAGACGATGATGCGGGTCGGATTCATCATCAACAGCCGGGTGCCGGAGCTTGCCTCGCTACGCAAGGGCATGCGGCCGCACGCCCTCCTCACTGGCTGGGACGACTCCGGCTCGCCGATGAGCTTCATGCGGTTCCACTGGCTCGCCGAAGCCCTTGCCGACGACTGCCGCTACGAACTC
>Ga0068856_100000036_pt1 | contig 121468 bp, 104 predicted proteins | sample KBSCornC62_FD_66595 | JGI IMG/M metagenome (GOLD analysis project Ga0068856, IMG submission 66595) | Corn rhizosphere microbial communities from Kellogg Biological Station, Michigan, USA - KBS Corn C6-2 | ecosystem: Host-associated > Plants > Roots > Rhizosphere > Soil ...
AAACGTTATGTAATAATGCCCGGCGTGCGGCTGACAGGTAACCCGGAGATAACAGTACCGATGATTAGCATATGTAGAGGTGGCTTCGTTCCTCGCCATGACGCGCTGGGCTGGTTTTTTTGGGTAAACTTAAACTCGCGGAGGGCCCTGCGCTGCGTTTTAGGGCATCTGCAACGTCAGGGATCCTAACGCAATGTCTCCTTGGGCAGATGCTACTAAGACGAAACCACACCACCCCAACCTAAAATTCGCCAAACAGTAAAACAATCATCAACAAACCCCAAGCCCAGCCAGTACCGGACAAACTCCCGCTTGTCACCTTAGCCTCCCTCCTTTGTCACGCACGCACCCCAGGCGGCAAGATCAGGTTACCGATATTTGTGCTGTAACAAATCAAAATTCTAAAATAAAACCAAGGGAGGAGAAAAACATGAGAAAGATTATCGTTTTAACGTTTATCTCATTAGATGGGGTAATGCAGGCGCCAGGGGGACCGGAAGAAGATACATCAGGCGGTTTTAAATATGGCGGCTGGTCGGCGCCTTTTGCTGACGAGGCTTCGGGTAAAGCCATGCAAAAACAGATGGAAGCTACAGACATCCTTTTAGGCCGGAAGACCTTTGAGATTTTTGCCGGCTACTGGCCTCAGCATGCCGACTATTGGCCGGGCATCAACGAGGTTAAAAAATACGTGCTGTCCAACACAATCGATAAATCCGACCCGATAGCTATCGGGTGGCAAAATTGCGAGTTCCTTACGAGTGTGGAGGATATCAAAAAGCTTAAAAACTCGGAAGGCTCCGACATTAAAGTTTGGGGCAGCGGCGAGCTGGTAAAGCTATTGCTGAAACATGACCTGGCAGATGAGCTGTGGCTAAAAATTTACCCGGTGCTGCTGGGCAAAGGGAAAACTATATACAGCGACGACACTATTCCGGCAGCGTTTAAATTAACCGAAAACCTGGTGACGCCCAGCGGTGTCATTTTTGCCAACTACGCACGCAATGGCGATGTGAAGACGGGTTCGTTTGGTGACTAATGTAATTTGAGCAGCCTGAGCAGAATTATTTTATCCGGGCAGGCGCCCGGTAACAGGTAAAATGATAAGCGGCGGTTATGTAATTTGTCAATAGAAGCTATGTGCTTTGTAGGTAGAAGCTATGTATTTTGTAAGCAGCCGGGATGGGTTTTCGCAAGAAGGCGATGGCAAAAAACACAATTAGCTGATTATCAATACATCTAACGTTTTACACCGTGTTATTCGGTATAGGCCTATATTCAGGTGAAGGCAGGGTGATTTCTTCCGACCAAATCATAAAAAAAGGCGACCCGCACCGGGCCGCCTTTATAAAATTATCTTCGCGGCAGAAATTACTTCAAGTCAAACCGGTCAAGGTTCATCACCTTGGTCCATGCTGCAACAAAGTCGTTTACAAACTTCTCTCCCGCATCCCCGCAGGCATATACCTCGGCAATAGCACGAAGCTCGGAGTTAGAGCCGAAGATCAGGTCGGCACGGGTGCCGGTCCATTTGATCTCCCCGCTCGCCCGGTCCGAACCTGTAAACACTTTTCCGGCATCCGAAGTAGCTGTCCAGGTGGTGGACAGATCAAGCAGGTTCACAAAAAAATCATTGGTAAGCACCTCAGGGCGTTTGGTGAATACACCATGCTGTGAATGATCAAAGTTGGTGTTCAGCACACGCATACCGCCCACTAAAACTGTTAGTTCCGGCGCGGTCAGCGTCAGCAATTGGGCCTTGTCTATCAGCATTTCTTCAGCAGAAGAAGTACGTGCGGCATTAAAGTAATTGCGGAACCCGTCGGCAGCCGGTTCAAGCACCGCAAATGATTCCACATCAGTTTGTTCCTGCAATGCATCGGTGCGTCCAACTGTAAAAGGCACTTTCACGTCATGGCCGGCATTCTTAGCTGCCCATTCAACGCCAGCGTTTCCGGCCAACACGATCAGGTCGGCCAGCGAAACCTGCTTACCACCCGCATTAGCGCTGTTGAATTCCTGCTGGATGCCCTCAAGCGTCGCTAATACTTTACCCAGTTGTTCGGGATCGTTAATATCCCAATCCCGCTGCGGTGCAAGGCGGATGCGTGCGCCGTTTGCGCCGCCGCGTTTATCCGAACCACGGAATGTTGATGCAGAAGCCCACGCGGTTGATACCAGTTGTGAAACCGATAGACCGGAAGCAAGTATCTTGCTCTTCAGCGCAGCGATTTCCTCATCCGTGATCAGTGCATATGTAACGGCCGGGACAGGGTCCTGCCAGATCAGTTCTTCCGCAGGCACTTCAGGGCCCAGGTAACGGGCACGGGGGCCCATATCGCGGTGTGTCAGCTTAAACCAGGCCCTGGCAAAAGCATCAGCAAAATGGTCCGGGTTCTCATAAAAGTATCTCGAGATCTTTTCGTAGGCCGGATCAACACGCAGGGCGATGTCCGTTGTGAGCATTGTAGGTGCGTGACGCTTTGACGGATCGTGTGCATCGGGTACGGTATCCGCCCCTGCGCCGCCCTTCGGTTTCCACTGGTGGGCGCCTGCCGGGCTTTTGCTCAGTTCCCATTCGAAGCCAAAAAGGTTCTCAAAGTAGTTATTGCTCCATTTGGCCGGTGTGGTGGTCCATGCACCTTCCAGGCCGCTGGTAATGGTATCGCCGGCGTTACCGGTACCGAAGCTGTTCTTCCATCCGAGGCCCTGCTCCTCGATGGTAGCAGCCGCAGGCTCCTTGCTTACGTATTTGCCAGGGTCGGCAGCGCCATGGGTTTTGCCAAAGGTATGTCCTCCGGCAATCAGCGCCACAGTTTCTTCATCGTTCATCGCCATGCGGCCAAATGTTTCGCGGATGTCGCGGGCCGATGCTGCAGGGTCAGGGTTTCCGTTCGGCCCTTCCGGGTTCACGTAGATCAGGCCCATCTGTACAGCCGCCAGGGGATTTTCCAGGTCACGGTCGCCGGTATAGCGGTTGTCGCCCAGCCAGGTATCTTCAGCGCCCCAGTAAACATCCTCAGCGGGTTCCCAAACGTCTGCGCGTCCGCCGCCAAAACCGAAGGTTTTAAATCCCATCGACTCCAGCGCGCAGTTGCCGGTAAGGATCATCAGGTCGGCCCACGAAAGTTTTTTACCGTATTTCTGTTTGACCGGCCACAACAACAAGCGCGCCTTATCCAGGTTAGCATTGTCGGGCCAGCTGTTCAACGGTGCAAACCGCTGCAAACCGGCGCCGCCGCCGCCGCGACCATCGGAGATGCGGTAAGTACCCGCACTATGCCAGGCCATCCGGATAAAGAAAGGTCCGTAGTGCCCGTAATCGGCCGGCCACCAGTCCTGTGAGTTGGTCATTAAGTCAAAGATGTCCTGTTTTACTGCAGCCAGGTCCAGGCTTTTAAATTCCTTAGCATAATTAAATGCCTCACCCATCGGGTCGGAAAGGGAAGAGTTTTGACGGAGGATATTCAACTTTAATTGATTAGGCCACCAATCGCGGTTCCGGGTGCCGCTGCCGGCACTTTTTTTCAGCGCTCCACCTAAAAACGGACACTTTGCAGCATCGTTTGGGGTAGGGCCTTCAGATATCATATTTGCCATAGTATAGTTAATTGTTTTTGAGTGTCAAATTTAGGATAATATCTTGTGGGAAGCTTTAAAAATGCGGTGGAAATCTAAAATTTACAATTAGCGGATTTTCGGGGTTAAGGGGTCGATTAAGCCGCATCATCCGGCACTCTTTACAAAGGGAAAGCTTATTTAAAAGTATAATGGCATCGTTGCGATTGGCGGGACCGGAGCCGTGATTATTCGAACAGCCCAATAATTGCAGCTAACCCTCTTTCCGCCGCAGGCGAAGAGAGGGTCGAGCAGCGTAGCGCACTCGGGGTGAGTCAACTGGCGGACAGGCGGTGATGCATTAGCGCTAATGTCGCTCGGCGTCGACTCACCCCGCCATCGCTGCGCTTGGCACCCCTCTCTTCCGCAAGCGGGAAAGAGGGGCGGAGAATGTTTCCAGCCCATCGCTACCCGATAATTGTGCCCCCTTTGCACTGAAATTTCGGGTCTTAGTATCCTTTTATCCCTTAAAAATATCCCCGCTCAAATGTTTAAAAGCCTCCATCGCCCCTAAATATTCGCAAGTACGTGCGCCGGCTTTGTTGGCATTGGCTATCACACCAACCCATTCATCTGCTGACATATTTTTTATTTGCGAAAGCTTTTTATCGCTCAACTGGTATAAAACCGCGCCCACAAAGGCGTCCCCTGCGCCGGTTGTATCAACCGGTTTTACCGGTATGCTGGGTACAATGTGCGTTTCGCCGTTGATACCCAGCAAGGTGCCATCTTTTCCGAGCGTGATTGCAAAAAGAGCGTTTGTTCTTTCAAGGAGCACGCTGGTCGCCTCTTCAAGCGTCGCCCTCCCGGTAAGCAACATTGCCTCTTCATCACTCACCTTAAAAAAGTGGCAGCTTTGCAGGAAATTCCACGACTGGTCGATGAACGATTGCGTATTTTCCCGGAACAATAAATGCCTGTAATTAGGATCGAAACTGATGAACAGTTCGTTTTGCAGCGATCGCGCCAGCAAACCGGAATATGCCCCCTGCAACGGGCCCGGCAGGAAGCCCGTAGCCGATCCGAAATGTACAATAGAAAACTCCGCAAGGTCGATGCCGTTTATGTCACTTTCACTCAATTGGCCATCCGCGCCGCGGTTAAAATAAAAATCGCGTTCGCCGCTTTCCATCAATGACACAAAAGCAAGCGTTGTAAAATGATCCTTGTCCTGCAGGATCCAGCGCGTCGAAACGCCGAACGATTCCATCACATCGATGAGATGCTTGCCAAAAGGGTCGGCGCCAACTTTGGCGGCAAGCTCGACGGAACCGCCCAGTGCGGCAATTGCTGCCGCCACATTGGTTGGCGCTCCTCCGGGCTTCTTTAAAAAGTTTTGCCCGTTTGCCAACGACGAGCCTTTATCGGTGCAGATCATATCGATCAGCGCCTCACCTATGCACAATATTTTGTTCACGAATGTAATTTGTTAATGTCCGGTCGGCTACTATTTGATCACAGTTAAAAATGTGAAAAACAACCGGACTTCGCGAATTTATTGTTTTTAAAGGGGATTAAAAGCATCGTGTCACTTTTTCGTTACATCATGTTGCTTTTTAAAAATTTAATCATTCAAAGGAAACAATTGCCGGCGCGTTCCCGTAAAACCACCCATATTGCTAAACCCCTTTATGGAACGTAAATATCTGTTTGGAATTGATGACGGTGGGCGAACCGCCGGGATGGTTAGTTATTTTTTTGTTATCGGATGGTCTATCGGTTTTTTTGGCTTCCATCAGCCTAACAAGAATACCCTGAGCGCTTTTCACCTCAGGCAAACGCTTTGCCTTTATCTCACTTACCTGCTCTTTTGGTTCGGCCTGTCAATGGTACCGGCCACGTTGGTTCAGCACAGTATCCTGTTTAATATCGACACCTTTAAAGTGGCGATCACAATAGGTTTCCTGGGCATGTGGATATACGGATTAAACGCCGCGACCAACGCAGAAGAGAAGCCAATACCGGTTATTGGTCCGGCAGCCCAGCACATCTTTGCGTTTATAAAGGAAGGCCAGTAAGGCCCTGTTATACGCCCTTTCCCCCAATAAAAATATTTTAAGCTCATACTTTTTGGACAACAAAAGGCATGAGCTTTTTTTATTTGCTGCAGCGCGCTTTGTACAACGCCGGCTTATTCAACTCCATAATATTTATAGGCGTTGTACACAATTGGTATACCAAATACTACCCCAAACACCACCCATCCGATATACTCATTAGCCAGGCTAAACGCGCCCCGCGGCAGAGTGGTTAAGCGTAAGATGAGCTGGCCCATTACTACGTTTACAAAAACAGCGTACAGCATGCCAACCACGTACTTATTAAAGGCTAAAAACTTCAGCTTCGGGAAGATCATAAAGAAAAACAGCGTAAAGGAAAAGGCGATAAAATATTGAAAAAATAAACCCAAAAAGCCTGCAGGGGTGCCGCCATTTATGGCAGCCGGCAAGCCCAGCGCGCCGCCGGCAATATAGTTAAACATTTTTTCGGGGAATTTACCCGATTGTAAATAAACAGAAATAAAGGCTGAAACAATATCGGTTGTGCCGACAAACAGCCCCGTTAAAAGCACGGTTTTGAAGAACTTGTTCATTTTAATTTTTTTAGGATTTAAGATTAAATTTGCTAACGACGTATTTCTATTTCGCCGTTGGCAAACATAGGTCGGGTAAATTCAAATTCATGTTCAAAAGCCATTCAATCAAGTTCAAAAGGCAGGCAAAAGCAGGCAGCGAGCATGCCTTGGTAAACGTTTGCATGGCTGAGCTTTGCAAAAAGGCTGGCCTTGCCGGTTCGAAAGATTTGGTGCAAAGGGATTTGATGTTCTTGTCCGGACGAATCGAAACGCAAACGGGTGTTTTGATCAGCTTGTCCACCATAAAGCGGCTTTTGAACGGGCAGTTTTCGCGCTTGCCGCAAATAGCAACGCTTGACGCGATCGCAGTTACCGCCGGCTACAACAGCTGGCAGCATTTTAAAGGCTGTAAACGCGCCGGGGCGTTGCACAACGGGAATGGCGAAGCGGACAAAGTGGACGGCGCCGCAGCCGGCAAGCCGGGTAATTTAAAAGCCAGAGCACTCTTTTCCGGGGTATTCCTCGTCATCATTGCCGTTGCGTTTTGGTCGGTGATGACAACCGGAAAATCCGGGCTGGGAGATATTGAGAAAGCAAAGTTTTCGGTAAAAAAAGTTACAGGCAATGATATTCCAAATACAGTTGTTTTCAGTTATAATATCGATACGGTGCGGGCCGACAGTTTCTTCATACAGCAATCATGGGATAAAAGCAGGCGTGTCAGGATTTACAAGCACAATTATACGCTGACCGATATTTATTACGAGCCCGGATACCACACCGCGAAATTAATAGCGAACGACAAAATCATCAAAACCGTTGATGTGAGCATACCCACCAACCGGTGGTTTTACTATGCCAAAGAAAGTATCGCCAAAGGGCAGCCAAAATATATTTTGCCGGCTAATGGTTCGGGGAACGGTTTATTAAAACTAACAGCGGACGACCTGCTGAAAAACAAAATCGATATCCAAAAGGAAAATGCCTTTTTTAATGTCTATTTCCCATCCCGCATCGAAAACAGCAGCGATAACTTTGTATTGAAGTTCAGGATAAAAGTTGATGTATTGAAAGATGATCCCTGCCCTTATTTCGCGACCGAAGTTTTTTGTCAGCGGTATTTTATGTTTTTTACCAGCACGCTAAAAGGCTGCGCCAGCGAGCTGTTCAGCCAGTTTGGCGAAAATGTGCTAAACGGCAAAACCAGCGATCTGTCAGCGTTTGGCAGCGATGTAACAAATTGGCAAACAGTGGAATTTAAGGCGATCAACAAAAATGTCACTATCAGCATAAACAATGTAAAAGTATTCTCTTCAGGCTACCGCAACTCATGCGGACTGATCACAGGACTTGGCCTGATTTCAAACGGCCTGTGCGAGGTAGATTCCCTTGATTTTAAAACGATAGCAGGCAAGGATATCTATCACTCGGACTTTGATCCTAAAAACGGGTTAAGCCATTAAGTTTGCCGTTTTCTCCCCTTCGCCATCATGTGCGGGCTAAAGCACAAAAGCTCCGGATTTTGCTCGGTGGCTTTCAGCAAATTCATCATCGCCTCTTTTTTTTCGGGATTTGAACGCGTTTCAAAGTATTTGCTGTCCAGCCAAACCATTCCCTCCACTGCAAATAACTGCAGATCTGCAAAACCGGCCTCCTCCGCTTCGGCTACCAGTTCAGCGGGCTTGTGAAAAAAGGCCTCAGGCAAAATACCCGGCCAGGCGGCCGGCGGATTATGCAGGCCCGTTTTAAGTTCATCCAGGCACATGGTGTAAAATTGCCTGTCGTGGATCATGCCATTGAGCAGGCCGGTTAAAGTTGATACGGAATGGTTTATGGCAAAGCCCAGCATTACTCCACCCGGCTTTAAAACCCGGTATGCCTCCCTCAACGCCGCTATCCTGTCATTGCGTTGCTGCAAATGATAAAGTGGGCCATGTTCTATGATAAGGTCAGCACTGTTGTCTGAAAAATCAAGTGCGCGCGCCTCGCCTGCCGCCGCCTTAAATGGCCGTTTAAGTTTTGCGGCGCGTTTTTGGGCTTGCTGTATGTGTCGTTCTACCGGGTCGACAAGGTGTACAGTGTACCCTTTTCCGGTCAGCCATTCCGCATAAATGCCAGGGCCGCCGCCTACATCGATAATAAACCCGTTGTCGGCAGGCAAAAACCGGCTGATCAATTCCTTATTCCGCTCAAACTCAAGCGGGCCCAGTCCGTAACTGAGCCGTTGTTCCTCTGCCGCCGAGCCATAAAAACGATCTATATTTTCACTGATTAATTTTTCTTTGTCCATTTTTTAACTTTTGGTTAAAAATATAAAACATTGGTTTGTTTTTTGTTGTGTCGATTATGATTTGATTGCTGTTAATCGCTTAAGACGTATTCAGGTTGAAACTAATAAATTTTAGCCGGTAACCCCTGCGCAGCCCGATAAAGTTTTAAGCGATTTATCTATTAAGAAACTTTTACTTACTATGGAAAACAATAACCCTTTCGGAATTCAGGACGATGGAAAAACAGCAGGCTTGCTAAGCTATTTCTTTGTATTGGGCTGGTCCATGGCCTATTTTGCATTTCATCAATATGATAAAAATCAGCTGAGCAGCTTTCACCTGCGCCAAACTTTATTTTTATACCTGGTTTATTTGTTCACCCGGTTCGGCATCCCCTTAGTTTTCGGAGCGATAGGACTGCCGGTGGCATTGTTTTCGACTTTCTGTTTTACAATACCGGTAAATGCGCTGTTCATTGTGCTGTGGACTATCGGGGTGCGCGGCGCCATGAACGGCGAAGAAACACCGATACCCATTTTTGGTGAACCTGCGCAGCGGATATTTGCAAAATTGTTCTAACACTAAATGCGTATTTTTTGCGGCAGATGGTTTATTTTTTAACCGCCGGTAAAATATATTACATGCTGATATTCAGATAATTGCTTTAAAATAGATATATTACTATAAGGGTGATTTTAATGTGACAATATTGTTTTTTCGTTTTATTCCATTTAACTTTAAGAGACAATTTACAACCAAAAAATCTTAAATTTATGGAACCTTTAGTAAACGAAGAAAGCGGCAAAACCGTCGGTATTATTAGTTATCTAACGATCATCGGGTGGCTGATCGCTTATTTTGGGATGCATCAAAACAACAAAACCGCCCAGGGGAGCTACCAGCTGCGTCAAACATTGCTATTGCATATCGTCTCATTCGTGGTATGGATCGTCTTTGATTTTGTGATACGTGCCTTGCTGTTTACCAGCCTCGGCTTCCTTGCCATCGCTTCGCTGATCAATTTTGTATTGTGGGCGGGTTTCCTGGTACTATGGATCATCGGCCTGATCGGCGCCATTAATGGCGAAAAAAAGCCGATCCCCCTTATCGGCGACAGGGCCCAATCCATGTTTTCGGGAATATAGTAATTAAAAGTTCATGGTTAATAGTTCATAGTTCATGGCAGAAGAGAAGGTCTTTGGCTACCAGGTATAACTATGGACTATCGACCATGGACTATGAACCATCAACTAATAAACTTCCTCACAGCAACAACGCATCTACATAATGCGCATGTACGATATCGTCGCAGGGCGACCAGGAAAAAACGGTAAACCGGCCGTCCTGTGATGAAACCAGCGCGATGCTGTCGTGTTGATTATATACAAATTGCGCCGCTGACAGGTGCCGGGTGCCTCCTAATTGCGACGGCTGGATAATTGTGCCGATGTTACCTATCACAGGTTCTGTGATCAGTACCTGCCCAACAGGGACTCCGTTGGATGATAATGCGATCTTCGCGCCAAAGGCCAATAACTCAAACCGGTCGTTGATAATGGTTGCGCCGTCAACGGCCGTCAGTCCTGCAATGTGCTCAACGGCACGGTTCACATCTTCCTGCCATAAGGCGAGGTTCTCTTCCCTGACGTCCTGTTCGATCAATAACCTCAGCTCGTCAAATGCGGGGGTAACGGGGTAAGTGATAGGATGAATGATAGAATCCCGCCAGGCATCGCTATCGGCCGGAACCACCAGCAGCGAACCGCCGTGCCCGTGCGCCCGCATAGAGGCCGCCAGTTGTACCAGCACATTTACCGAATCGTTCCACCCCGAAGGTGAATTGTAGTCGAGCAATGAAGTGAGCATCGCCGGGCAATCGGGCAGACTTTTGCTTTCCTCGTCAACAAGCTTTATCTCGTCGCCTTTCAATACCGCAACATTAATAAACTTGCCGAAGCCATTGATACGCCGGTGTTTCACCACCAGCAATCCGGGTTCGATCACTTCCAGCACCAGGCAACCATCCGGGATAATGCGCGTGGTGCCCCAAACGTACAGTTGGCCATCGGCGTCCCATACACCTAAATGTATCCCCGAACGCTCCACGGCGGGGGCCAGTTTGGTAAGTACGTAAGGTGTAAGCACTATCGGTTCTTCAAAAACCAACGGCTGACCAGCTAATACTGGTGGCAGGTATGCCAGCGATATTTTGGGCGATCTGCCTTCCTCCTTGCGAAGGCTGGCCCAAAACGCAACGTCGATCAGGGCGCTGATCACCTTAACAGATGGGGCCGGCGCCAGGTCTTTTTCGCCCTGGCGGGCAGCTGTTTCCAGTAGCCGTTCAAAGTGGCGTTCAATAACCGGCGCCGATGTGGCCGCCGCCTGGTAGGCTGATCTGTAGGTCATAAGCTAAAGCTGGATGGTGATGTCGCCGCTAAAATACCTTTATTACGGATTGATAAAACAGAATAGCGGAAGTATTACAAAAGGATTACCGGGCAAAGCACAGTCAGAAACGGGAATGCGTTAATTAAAAGCTTTTTTTGATTAAACGCCACCATGCGGCAAACCAATAGTTTCAGCCGCCAAGCAAACCGAAACATTGATTGGCTATCTCCAGTTCTTCATTAGTGGGAATGACCAGTATACGAACTCTTGAATCCGTCGCTCCAATATCCCGGCTCTCACCTGAGCTCGCGGTGTTTTTTGACCGATCAGGTTTCAATCCAAGGTAATCCATGTCGTGGCAAACCATTTCACGAATAAGGCTGTCGTTTTCACCGATTCCCGCGGTGAATACAATGGCGTCCAGCCCGTTCAATGCCGCGGCGTACGAGCCGATATATTTTTTTATGCGATAGGCAAACATCTCGAAGGCGAGTATAGCATTAGCATCACCTTTGTCATAAAGTTTACGAATGTCGCGCATATCGCTAAAGCCGGTCAGCCCGGTCATGCCGCTCTCTTTGTTTAACAGGACGTTAACGGCGTCAGCCGTGTACCCAAGGTCCGACATTAGATAAGTCACTACCGAAGGATCGAGCGCACCAGAGCGTGTACCCATGATCAGCCCGTCCAGCGGGGTTAGCCCCATGCTGGTGTCAATACATTTGCCCGCTTTTACTGCCGCCATGCTACACCCATTTCCCAGGTGAATAGTGATCACGTTTGCGTTGGGGTTATCCAGGTGAGCCAAAGCTTTTGCGGAAACGTATTGATGACTAATACCATGAAAACCATACACCCGTACACCGTTTTCGCTGTAAAAATGATTTGGAATGGCGTAACGAAACGCCTTCTCAGGCAGCGTTTGATGAAAAGCGGTATCAAAAACGGCGACCTGTTTTGCCCGTTTAAAAAGCTTTTCAGCCACCAATATACCCTGGTAGCTGCCCGGGTTGTGCAAAGGCGCCAGCGTAAACAATTGTTGTATTTCCGTTTTAACGGTTTTGTCAATGATCACAGGCATGGTCATTTTTTCACCGCCGTGAACGATGCGGTGGCCCACGGCATCTATATCGCAGGGATCGCGGATAACCCCGATTCCTGGTTCGGTGAGCAGCTTCGCCGCTTGGAGCATTCCTTCTTCATGACCGGCAATTTCGCCAGCGCGGCTGATCACTTTTTCACCCAGCTCTGAATAAATTTTATGGGTAATAGCCGCGTCACTCATCCCGATCCGTTCGATAAGTCCCGCGCAAACCGGCTGTGAGGCAGGCATTTTAAACAGCTGGTATTTGATGGAACTGCTGCCGCTGTTAATTACAAGTATATTCATATCAAGGTACTAAAACTAGCGGCGCGGGCTGGTTAACTTCCTGGCTTTGTATGGCAGTAATGGCTACCGTGTTAAAAATATCTTCTACGGTACAGCCCCGGCTCAAATCGTTAACCGGTTTTCTCAATCCCTGCAGCATAGGGCCTATTGCAAGCGCCCCTGTTTCGCGCTGTACCGCTTTGTAAGTGTTGTTGCCGGTGTTAAGGTCGGGGAAGATCAACACGCTGGCTTGTCCCGCAACAGGCGAGTCGGGCAGTTTTTGTTTACCGATAGCAGGGTCAACCGCTGCGTCGTATTGTATCGGCCCTTCAATTTTAAGGTCAGGGCGTTTTGCTTTCACGATATTGGTAGCCCTGCGCACTTTCTCCACGTCTTCTCCCACACCCGACGCACCCGAAGAGTAGGAAAGCATAGCAACGCGCGGCTCGATACCGAAGTGCTTGCTGGTGTCGGCTGATGAAATGGCGATCTCAGCCAACTCTTCTGCTGTTGGGTTCGGGTTTACGGCACAATCGCCGAAAACGGATACCCTGTCCTCCAGACACATAAAAAATACAGACGACACCAATGGTGTTCCCGGTTTAGTTTTGATGAACTGCAGTGCGGGCCGGATGGTGTGCTGGGTGGTATTTACCGCGCCTGAGACCATGCCATCGGCATCGCCTTTGTAAACCATCATCGTACCGAAATAGGAAACATCGGTCATCAGGTCGCGCGCCATTTCCAGCGTTACATCTTTGTTTTTACGTAACTCGTAAAGTGTTTCTGCGTAGTTTTCATAATATTCCGAGCCAACCGGCTCAATTATCCTTACGCCCGCCAGTTCTGCGGTAAGACCGAGGCGTTTAATGGAATCGCTGATTTCGGCCCGGTTGCCAAGCAAAATGATGTTTACCACGTGCTGGCCGGTGAGCCTCGCTGCGGCTTTCAATATCCTTTCATCCTCGCCTTCGGCCAAAACAATGGTTTTTTGCTGGCGCTTTGCCCACTTTACCAACTGGTATTGAAACATATGCCTGGTGATGGCTTCCGAATGGAAAGTAACGATACTGTTTTCAAGGGCAGACACATCCACAAACTTGTTAAATGTATCGATGGCCAGTTGTATTTTTTTGGGATTATCAGAAGTGATCTTTGCTTTGATTGCTCCTATCCTGGCGCTGGCCTGAAATGTTCCAAGTTCGACGGAAATAATCGGCACCACGTTGTGCAGACCTTCGATAAGCCGCATTACCGGCTCTTCAGGCTGAATGCCCGCGGTAAGTATCAGGCCCGCTACCTTTGGGTAGCTCGATGATAAGTTTGCCTGCAGCGAGCCAATGATGATGTCGCCGCGGTCGCCCGGTGTGATGATCACCACATTCTGTTTGATATGGTTTAAAAAGTTGGGCAGCTGCATCGCACCGGTAACAAAGTTATCGGCCTGGTTGCTCAGGTAATCCTCGCCAAACAGCAGGCGCCCGCCAAGGTTATCGTATATCTCTTTAATGGTCGGATTTTGCAGCCGGTTGTCGGTTGGTATCACAGACAAAATGTTTCCGTCGGGCAATTGCCCGAAAAGCAATTCCGTAACCGATTTAACTTGTTCGGCAGGCACTTTGTTAACGATAATGCCGAGCACCTGTACATCATTATCCTTAAAGTTGTGCAGGAAGTTGAGGCTTTCATTAACGATCTGTGTATTGGTCTTATTCTCGCCCGAAACAACAAGGATAGCGGGACAGCACAGGTTTTTGGCGATCATCAGGTTCAGCTCAAATTCAAAAGCTACCCCTTCGCTGGTAAAGTCACTGCCTTCTAAAACGGTAAAATCAAAATTCTCCTCAATCTTTTTATACTTGCTGATGATGGTGTCGATCATCTCGCCGCGGCTTTCGGTCTCGATAAACTCCAGGGCTTCCTGTCGCGAAAACGCAAAAGTGTCTTCGTATTTTATCGGCAGCTTAAAGTAGTCAAGGATGGTTTGAATATGAACATCCTTCTTTTGTTTCGGGTCGGTATTGATCACCGGTTTAAAAAAGCCGATCTTCTGTGCTTTACATAGCAGCATATTCACCAGCCCGATCGTAATTACCGACTTCCCGCTGCCGGGCTCGGCAGATGCCACAAAAATTGTTTTAGCCATCGTTTAGAAAAATATTTCCCGTCGAAAATTACCGTTTTATTTGCCGGTCCCGACGCAAATTTATGAGTTATGCCTGCTCGTGTCAAAAACCGTAGTTCTAATGTGCTGGCAGGCGCGCAGCACATCCTTCAATCTGCGCTGCAATTGCGAATATTCCTCAACCAGGTCCAGCCCAAAATCTTCGGAGGCATGGGTGATCAAAGGCTGTAAACGGTGCAGATAGTCGGTAATGTCGGTTTTTAATGCCCCATAAGTTTGTGCGACATCCCCGATAGAGGCGAATTCCTCAATCCGAATGGTATCTGACTGCTGCTGTCCCGTAAGTTTTATCAAAAAATCGAGTTCGCTGTCTAAAAAGTCCAGGTCGGCTATCCATTGTTTACTTACCAGGTAAAGTTCCTGTAGTTCGGTATCCAATTCGCTTTCTTCTTTTTTTGTTGTCATGGCTTTAATATTGATTTTCCAAAGCAATGGAAATTATTGCGCCATGGGGTTGACAAGCCTCAAGGTAATAAGTGATCTTAATCAGTTTTTGCCAAAAACTATAAAAGCTGTTGTATAGTCATAAGCCGGTAATTCCATTGATTTAGTTGTAAAATATGACAAGGATCGATCTCATGCATGACCATCGTCATATTTAGCGGAAGTGACAACCATTACGTTTGTACCAGTTAAAGCCCTGTGTTTTACACTCAAAATTGTTTTTATGAAAAAGAGCTCCATTATCGGGATGTTGGTTATTGCGATAGCGATCGCAGTGATCATCAGCACCTATTCAAGCACCAGCACCTATGGCACTTTCGTGGAAGCGGGCCAAAGCAATGCGCAATTACACATTGTTGGCCGGCTCGACAAATCCAAAGGACTTTTTTATGATGCTGCAAAGGATGCCAATTATTTTTCGTTTTACCTTAAAGATAAAAGCGGGCAGGAGCGCAAAGTGACCTATACCGGTACCAAGCCACAGGATTTTGAAAAATCGGAACAGATCGTCGTTACCGGGCAGATGGAAGGGAACGACTTTCATGCCACCAATATCCTGATGAAATGCCCATCCAAGTATGTCCAGGAAAAGATATAGTCGAAAAATTATCCGTTTGCCGACTCGGCGTAATTTTTAAAATTATCTAAGATAGCCTGCCAGCCACCGCGCTGCATCTCTATGGGGTTTTCATTTTCGGCTTCAAAGTTTTCGGTCACTGTGGTCGCGTCGCTGTTTGAGCTAAATAAAACTTCCACTTTTCTGTTATCGCCTAAGGTATATTTGATGAGCTTGTTTTCAATAACTTCATCATATACTCCGCCGAAGTCGAAACCAAAACTGCCGTCTTTCGCTTCCATCCTGTAACTGAATTTCCCGCCCTTGCGCAAATCGTTCTCTGCTGAAGGTGAATGCCAATCGGGTGAAGCAGTGTTCCAATGAATAATATCCCCGGGAGTTGTGAAAAATTTCCAAACTTTTTCAACCGGTGCATTTACAGTGGCCGCCACTGTAATTACAGTATTTGCTGTTGTGTCCATATTCCTTTTAATTTAGCACGCCAAACATAGCACGAAAACTTAAATACGGCTGCGTGAAAAAATGCCAACTTAAAGGTGTTTTTATGACAGGCGCTGTGGCCGGCGATCAGTTAAATGTAAAGCCGAACTGCAGGTTTAACCCGATGGAGCTGGACTGGCTGTTGCCAAAACGGGCCGGTAGCGACATGGCTACAAAGTAATTTACATCTTTTGTGCGCAGGTAAACCTGGTTAAATACAGGCGTAAACCCGTAACGGCCATTGGTATCAAAAGCAAGGCGGGTTATAAGGGTAAAACCGTGCTTAAAACGGAACATGGTGCCCGGGTCGAACAAAATATCATTCATCTTGCTGGTTCCGGTAGGGCCATTGGTGATTTTAATATTAGGCGTAAACTCATAGCTAAACCCGAAGTGATCGCTGTAAAGCACATTTACGCCCACGGGAAAACCGATTGTAGTAGAAGTGCTGTTGAAATTAAAGCTGGCGCCGTCGGAAACCGTCACCAGGGGAAGGATAAAACTGAGATAACCAACTGCACGTGGATAGCCGGGTTTTGCAGATGCCTGCATGGGCGCCGTAGTTGAATCTGCCGGGTGGGCCACTGCCTGCCCCAACGATTTAGAAGGCGCCACCAGGATCATAATGGCAATAGCAAGCAATGTGAGCAACAGGTAACTTTTTTTGGGGAGAAAATGAAAGCTTTTTTTCATGACTTTAAACTTTGAATGAGGGGTTGATTAGGTGGTTAACGGCGTATCGCTATTTCTTTAAAAATATAACGATCGGCAAAAAAATTTAGATTTTCAAATTTTTGGTTTCTTCTGCCAAAAATGCGGCAAAACGCTGCCTTAGATCGCGGTGATAGCTGATCAATTCGCGTGCATCGTCGGTGATCGTTGATCCGCCGCCGTGTTCGCCGCCGGTGCGGGGAATAACCAAAGGTTTTGTAGATCTTTCATTTAAGGCATTCACCAGTTCCCAAGCCTTTTTGTACGACATCTTCATGGCTTTTGCCGCTTCGCTGATCGACCCGGTTTCGGCGATCCGCTCCAGCAATTCAACAGGGCCCGGTCCAAAAAAGCGTTTCCCGCCCGACTCAAGCCACAAGCTTCCGTTTACCTTTACGGCAGGCTCTTCTTTTAATATATCTTTTATTGATGAGGGCATTTTTTAGCGATCAAGGATACGAAAAAATTCCCGCCTTCGCTAAATCTTCGGCGGGCGAGGCCCGCGAGATAACGGACCTCTTCAGTCACAACACTTTTCAAATTTCGGAGCAGAAGAAAATCCTATGTTAATGCCAGATGCGCTATGACGTATCCGAATGTTTTAAGTATTGGGATGGTGTTTGCCCGTTTAGTCTTTTAAAGGATTTATTAAAAGAGGATTTGCTTGTAAATCCAACATCCATTGCAATACCCATAATAGAATAACGGTTAAATGCCGGATCGGCAAGCCTTTTTTTTGCTTCTTCAATCCGGTATTCATTTACCAGTTCGGTGAAGCCTTTACCCAGGCGGTCGTTAATTATTTTGGATAAAATGTGGGGAGTGGTATTCATTTGTTTTGCCAGGGAAGCAATTCTCACATCCGGGTTCAGAAAAACTTTTTCCTGGTCAAAAAAGTAAGTTAATTTTTTCATTAGTTCAATTTCCGAACCATTTTCCAACGTAATAGACCGGTATCTTTTATCAAAGTGAGGGTTTAATAAACTTGCATCCCTGTAAGCTTGCCATGCAATGATGTAGATCAGCGTGCCCAATAACGTCGAGTAAATGAAATTGCCCTTAACAGAATAATAACCGCTTATCAAAACATATATAGTGATGCCCAGGTACATTAAAACAATCAGGCTAAATACAGCCAGCATCTTTTTAAGCCATTTTACCCGGTCCTTCATAGGGAACATATACAGTTCAGCTGGGTTACGGATGCACTTTAATATGGCTCTGAAGATCAAAATGAAGTAAATGGCGAACTGGACGAAATAACCAATAAACCACAGGGAAGACGCGAGTGTCATTTTAATGGTCCCATTCATTACTGCATCGATGGTTAATACAATGATCCGGCTGTCCAGGTTTCTGTTCTGCAGATAAATGGTAATGACCGCAATAAAATACGGAAGGCTGTGGAGGAGGTATATCTTTTTTAATTTAAAGCCGGGATGCAGGATGGACAAAGTATAGCCGTATAACAATGGCCCCAGTAACAGCCCTAAACCCCTGAACAAATTGGTTATGCCGTGAACCTTCCTGTAAACATACCCCGCCTCGCATAGGTTGCTAAACTGTATCAAAAGGATCACCGCTAAAAGCGCAGCCAAAATCACCTTTGCATTCCTGTTGCTCGCCGGTTTTACCGATATAAAAATGATCAGCAGTAGTGACTGTGATAAAAAGGCTACTAACAGGTACGACCAGATATTTAAATACATAAATATGTCCGAAATTATAAAAGTACACCTTTGTGAAACTCCATGATAATAATTTAGCTGCGCTTGATTAAAAATAATGCCATGAAAAAGTTTACAAGGCTCGCGGTGCTGCTTTTTATTTTATCTGACGGGGTATCGGCACAAACGTTACATAATCTTGATTTTACTCAAACCAGCGATACCTCCAAAACCGGCCTCGCTTACTGGGACTTGTCGTGGGGTGCCAAGGGCACAGTGCGACAGGATGAATCCGATCACGTTAAATGTTTGCTGATAGAAAACAATAACCTGAATTCGGTGGGGTTTACCGAACAGTCCGTGGCCTATCCGTCTCCAAAATCGACAGAAATTATTACCATCCGGGCCAGCATCCGGACCGAAAATGTGGCCGGTAAAGGCGCAGGCTTAAATTTGTGGTTGTTGGATAAAAACGGCAATTCATTGATCAGCATGGATACGGGGGGCGGAAGTGTCTACTCAACGAGCTGGGTCAAAGGGTCGACAGGCTGGAAGAATTATACAGTGTCGTTGGTTTGCCCGATGGAAACCGCCAGGGTAAAAATTGGAGCCATTCTTTATGGCAAAGGAAAAGCCTGGTATAAAAATTACAAATTTAAAGTTACGTCGATAGTGAACAGGGTGCCCAGCACCCTGGCAATAAAATATATCACGGCGGCCTGCGATACAATTAAAAAACACTCGGTTGTCCGCGATTCCATCAATATAATACAGATGAGGCGGACCGCTTTGAAGATTGCCGGGCCCGCTAAATCTTATTCCGACTGTTACCTTGCCGTTCAGTACCTGATCGATTGCTTAAGGCCGTATGGTGATGAGCATTCATTTTTGATGACAGCCAAAGAACGTGCTAACTGGGAGACCCAAGGTTCGGAAGTTATTAAAATAACAGACCCTTCCTGTAAAGTCATTGGTAATTTAGGTTATATCCTTGTTCCTGCCTTTCATGGAGGAAATCCGAAAACCATACAGGCTTTTGCTGATACCTTGCAAAACGATATCCAAAAGTTGGCAAATGCTGGCATTAAAGGCTGGATCATTGACCTGCGGGGAAATACCGGCGGCAACCAGGACCCAATGATCGCGGGCCTGGGGCCATTATTCACAGGCGTAAAGTTAGGGGCACTTGTTGACGTTGATCATCATTACAGCACCTGGAACTATGACCATGGCCGCTATTATTTCGATCATGATCCACCGGTTATAAAAATGCCCCACCCCATCGAATTGAAGGCCCGGCTGCCCATCGCTGTGCTGACCGATAGCCGCACCGGCAGTTCGGGCGAAATAGTCGCTATATCATTCATCAGCAACCTCAACACCCGGTCGTTCGGGCAACCCACCTGGGGGCTGACAACAGGTAACGGAGGCTTTGATCTGCCGGACGGATCAGTATTACGAATTGCATCGACGCATATGGCGGACAGAAATGGAAAGATTTATTATGGGAGGATAGACCCCGACGTTGTCATTGCAAAAGAAAAAAATGATAAGGCCGACCCCATATTAGATAAAGCATTGGCCTGGCTGCAGGAACAATAACATCGAAAGCGTATCTTGCATAATGAAATCAATACCATGGAGGGCCTGCGGGATTTTGATAGTTTCAGTTTTACTATTTTCTTGTAATAAACCCCGGGGGCAAACTGAGATAAAAAGTGTTGAGTTAGCTAAAATTGTCGCTATTTCCAATTCCGGAACGGCGTTGCATGTCGACAGTTCGTTAAACTGTATATTTTACTTGTTTTACGGAAATCCCGGTTCGGGTAAACCGATGTATTACCAGGGAAAAGTAACTCCGGCGTTTTGGGATACACTAAATAGTAAGTTTGAAAAAATAAAGTACAAAACGCTTGATACAACCGATAAAGCATGGGGCATTGACGGAGAAAGTTATGAATTGATAATACATTGGAAAAACGGGATGAAAAAGATCACAAGGTTCATCCCATCTCAGGCCGACTCCTTGATAAGCGTATTAAATTGGTTGAACAGCAGTTATAAGACTATAGAATTAAAGCAGCGAAAAGCCCCTTTTAAATTTGAAACAACCTATCAAAATCCTCCACCAATCAACTATAAATTTGATAGCGTGAAATTTCCTCCTCCCGAAAAAGGTCAGTTAAAATAAATCCGGGGATACAATCCTAATATTTTTAGCAAAAAGTTGCCAATTCTTCAATAAAATCCGCACATTTGCGCATCCGCATATCTGCACATCAAAAACGTGTCAAAAACCAGGTTCGCATATTTCTGTCAAAGCTGTGGCTACGAGTCGGCAAAGTGGCTGGGCAAATGCCCGTCATGCAGCCAGTGGAATACTTTTGCCGAGGAAATTATTGAAAAGGCGAATAACGCTGTCCCTAACTGGAAAGCAGCGTCTACCACTTTGCAGCGATCAAACAAACCTGTTAAAGTAGCGGATATAACTTTTAAGGAGGAGCACCGGCTGCTTACGCCTGACAATGAATTTAACCGGGTGTTGGGCGGCGGAATTGTGGCCGGCTCATTGGTGCTCATTGGCGGCGAGCCGGGTATTGGTAAATCAACGCTGATGCTGCAACTGGCATTGCAAATGCCTGATATAAAAGTGCTGTATGTTTCGGGCGAGGAAAGCGAGCACCAGGTGAAGATGAGGGCGGAAAGGCTAATCCCACAGCCCGCTAAAGGGGGAGCAGAAGCGGGCTGTTTCATTCTGACTGAAACTTCCACTCAAAATATTTTTAAACAGATAGAAGAACTCGAGCCTGATCTGGTAGTGATCGATTCCATACAAACGCTGCATTCATCCCATATTGAATCAACACCGGGCAGTGTTTCGCAGGTGAGGGAATGTACCGCTGAATTGCTGCGTTTTGCTAAAGAAAGTTCGACGCCGGTATTTCTAATCGGCCATATCACTAAGGATGGGATGATTGCCGGGCCGAAGATACTGGAGCACATGGTGGATACCGTTTTACAGTTTGAGGGAGACCGGCATCATGTATACCGCATCCTGCGTACTATCAAAAACCGCTTCGGCTCAGCGTCCGAACTGGGGATTTACGAAATGCTGGGCGAAGGCTTGCGCGAGGTATCCAATCCGTCGGAGATCTTATTGTCGCAACGCGATGAATTGCTTAGCGGCATCACCATTTCAACCACCTTAGAAGGCATGAGGCCGATGCTAATCGAAACACAAGCTTTGGTGAGCCCATCGCCTTATGGCACCCCCCAGCGTACCGCAACGGGCTTTGATACCCGCCGTATGAGCATGCTGCTGGCCGTGCTGGAAAAGCGATGCGGGTTTAACCTGGGCGCCAAGGATGTTTTTTTAAATATCACCGGCGGCATCCGGGTTGAGGACCCGGCTATTGACCTTGGCCTCGCCGCCGCTATCGTCTCCTCACACCAGGATATTCCTGTCCCTTTTAAAACTTGCTTTGCAGGCGAGATCGGCCTGTCGGGCGAGATACGCGCCGTTAACCGTGTGGAGCAGCGCATAGCCGAAGCACAAAAATTGGGTTTCGAACAAATATTTATCTCCAAATACAACCTCCCGTCGGGCGGCCAGGATAAAAAAGGGATCGATCTCTCCCGCTATAAGATCGATATAAAAATAGTTAGCAGCATCGAAGAGGTATTCGAAATGCTTTTTGGTTGATTAACCTCATCTGATCATTTTCGCCTCACCCAAACCCTCTCCAATGGAGAGGGCTTCGATGCAATTTGTTAATTTTTTTAATTTTTAGCCCCTCTCCAAAGGAGAGGGGTTGGGGTGAGGCGAACACGGCGCTTACATCCAACCCACATTAGAATACATTAGAAATCGAAAATCGAACATCCGAAATCCGAAATTATAGTCATCTTTGATCGTATGACCAATATCTGTTTAGTAGAGGACGAGCAAAAGGTAGCAGCTTTTATTTGCAAAGGGCTGGAAGAGAACGGGTACCAGGTAAAGGAGGCTAAAAACGCAGCGCTTGCAAAGTCGTTACTCCAATCCGCAGATTTTGATCTGCTGATACTGGACGTAATGCTGCCTGATATGAACGGCATCGAGCTTTGCCGCCACATCAGGCACAGCGATAATAAAACCCCCATACTCATGCTATCCGCGCTTGACCAGGTGCAGAACAAAGTATCAGGCCTGAAAGCCGGCGCAGATGACTACCTGGTTAAGCCGTTTCATTTCAGCGAATTGCTTGCACGGATAGAAGCGTTGTTGCGCCGCCAAAACGGCAATGGTGAAGAAGAGGAACATATTTTAACCTTTGAGGACCTGAAGCTGGATACCTGGAGTAATACGGCGGAAAGAGCGGGCACGCAAATTACTTTAACGGCAAAGGAATTCACTTTGCTTGAACTTTTCATGCGTCATCCAAATAAGGTTTTGTCAAGAGAATATATCGCCGAGCAGGTTTGGAAAATCGATTTTGACACGGGCACCAACTTTATTGATGTTTACGTAAATTATTTGCGCAATAAAGTGGAGAAGGGATTTAAAAACAAGCTGATCCATACCGTTATCGGCATGGGATATATCCTGAAAGGCGACAAATAAAAATTCTTTCCATCCCGAAATTTCAAAAGGCCGGATACGATGAAAATAAAGAACAGGCTATCCCTTTATTTCACCACCCTCAGCGCCATCGTGCTGCTAATTGTCGAGGCCGTCGTCTGCATCATATTCAACTCGCTGATCAAATCAGACTTTTACGATCACCTGATGTACCGCGCCAATGTGGCCGCCCAGGTATACCTTGAGGCTGACGAAATCTCGGCCGATTCGCTCAGTCATGTTAAAACACGCTACCTTGAGCCTGTGCCGCACGAAGTGATCCGCTTTTACGATGATAAAAATGCGGCGTCCTTCATAAAAGATAAAAACCAGTTTTGGCCGGCGCCGGTGATCAATATGGTGCGGAAACGGAAACAGGTGAAATTTGCCGAAGGCGAACGGCAGACCGTAGGCATTTACTATAATGATAACCAGGGCAATTTCGTGATCCTTGTTTCGGCCGAAGATATCCAGGGTCGCAAGCGCTGGCGCGACCTGCTGGAAAGTATGTTTATCCTGTTAGTAAGCGTTACGGCCGGCCTCTTTATTGCCAGCCGGTGGTTCGCGCAAAAAGCGCTGGAACCGATAGACAGGGTAATACTGCAAATGCGGCGTGTAAGGGCGGGCACCCTTAATATGCGGGTTGATGAAGGTAAAGGGAAAGACGAAATAAGCGCGCTGGCTCAAAACTTTAACCAGGTAATCGGCAACCTGGAAAATGCTTTTGAACTGCAGCAAACTTTCGTAGTTAATGCATCGCATGAGTTGCGTACGCCAATTACCACGATTATAGGCGAAATAGAGATCACGCTGAATAAAATGCGCAGCCATGAAGAATACGAGCAGGTTTTAAATTCAGTGCTTACAGATGCAGAAAGACTGAATGATACCATCACCAGTTTGCTTGAGCTGGCCCAGGTAGATATGAACTACACCCAGCCTGCGCTAAAACCAATTGCAATTGACGAACTGATATGGGAGCTGGAAGAATACTGGACGGCAAAAACCGGGAAAGGCATGTTTAACGTCAATATTCTCCATCTGCCAGAAGATCCCGAAAAGCTGCAGCTCTCCGCCAACAAAATCCTGCTCACCATTGCTTTTAACAATATTATCGGAAACGCATTTAAGTTTTCAGCAAACAGGCCTGTAAAATGCGAATTGAGCGCCGACGAAAAAGGCATCACCGTTGCCATATCCGACCAGGGTGTTGGTATTTTGCCCAATGAATTAGAGAAGATATTCAAATCGTTTTACCGCGGAACAAATGTGAAAGACTATAACGGTACTGGTATCGGCCTTTATGTCACGCAAAAGATCATAGGCTTGTTTAACGGCTCCATTTACGTCGATTCCACGCCAAATTCAGGCACCAGGGTAACCGTTCGGTTTGACCGATAATTTCTAATCCTATTTTAATCTCACTTTAATTCAGCTTTAATACGTCGAATTTACTTTTGCTGCATTAATAAATCATGTTCTATAAAATTGTTAGTGCCTTACTGTTACTGGTAGTTTGTTCTTTTTTTACAGTTCTTTCGTCCGCGGCACAACCCCCTCTGCCTGATACCCTGAAAATAACGGTTAAGGAGGCAGAAGATCAGTTCCTAAAAAACAACCTTCAAATAATTATTCAGCGATTCAATGTTGATAATGCCGGCGCGCAGGTTATCACGGCCCGCCTGTTTGCCAACCCCGACTTTAGCTTTAACAATGGTATACATACCAACGATGTTACGCAGGGACCTGCCTATAAGGACCAGTCGGTCACCCTATCGCAGCTTTTTACCACCGCCGGCAAGCGCAACAAAAACATACAGTTGGCCAGGCTGGGTGTTGAACAGGCGAAGGACCAGCTTTTTGACTTGTTGCGCGCCTTAAAATTTACGCTCAGAAGCGATTTCTATACCCTCTATTTTGACGAGCAATCGGCAAAGGTGTATAACGACGAGATCAACTCGCTGAAAAAAACACTGGCGGTATTTAAGGATCAATACGCGAGAGGTAATGTGGCGCAAAAGGAAGTGCTGCGGATACAATCGCAGTTGTACACCCTACAGGCCGAATACAATAACCTGCAGGTAAGCATTGATACGGTGCAACGTGAATTTAAAATTTTGGTTAAGGCCAAACCGGGTGCGGATGTTCAACCGGTGTATAGCTATGACCTTGCCGGCAAAAGCGTTGTTGAAAATGTGCCTTACCAAACCCTGCTCGATTCGGCGTATGTCAATCGTTTCGACCTTAAACTGGCAAAGGCTGCTATTGATTACAGCAATATCAACCTGCAGCTTCAAAAAGCAACAGCTGTGCCTGATTTTTCGCTTTCGCTCAACTATGATAAGTATGGCAGTTATGGAACCAACTTTTTAGGCGCTGGTATTGAATTTAGCCTGCCTTTTTTTAACCGCAACCAAGGCAATATTAAACAGGCCAGGATAGCGATTGACCAAAGCCAGGTACAGCTACAAAGCCAGCAGGATAAAATAGAAAGCGCTGTCGCCACAGATTACAAGGGCGCCTTGCGGTTGGAGAAGCTGTACAACAGTTTTGATCCGCAATTTAAACAGGACTTTAATCACCTGATACAGGAGGTTTTTAAAAACTACGAAAAAAGAAATATCAGCCTGCTGGAGTTCCTTGATTTTTACGATTCGTATAAAACCAATACGCTTCAGTTAAATACCATCGAGCTTAATCGCGTCATATCGCTCGAACAGCTTAATTATGATACGGGGACGCTCTTTTTTAATAATTGATATGCCAGCTAAATGATCAGATGCACTAAATATAAATTACCAATGGCTGCCGCAGTTTTTTTTATGGTGATCGCCGCCATGCAGGGGTGTCACCATAATGATCAACCGGAGAAGGACAATAAATTCCGGATCACTGAGTCATTTTTGAACAGCCTGCTGATTGATACAGTACAGGAAGCAAGCGCATTGTCGCAAATTACCTTAACCGGAAGTATCGCGCCGGACGAGGCTAAAATGGTTAAGATATTCCCGCTGGTGAGCGGGGTAGCAGAAGATGTAAAAGTACAGCTGGGCGATATGGTGCACAAAGGGCAAACGCTGGCAGTTTTAAAAAGCGCTGAAATGGCAGGTTTTACAAAGGACTACATTTCAGCCGCGGCCGACCTGAGAAATGCCCGCAGAATATTCGAATCGACCCAGGAAATGTACAAAAGCGGGCTCGCTTCGCAAAAGGACCTGGAACAATCCCAGTCAGACTATCAAAAAGCACAGGCCGAAAGCAAGCGCGCCGGCGCCGTTATAGCGATTAATAAAAGTAACGCAAATGGGTACGAATTAAAGTCGCCGCTATCCGGGTTTGTTGTCGAAAAAAACCTGACCAGCAATAGCCAGGTGAGGGCAGATAACAGCCAAAATCTGTTTACGGTTGCCGACCTGTCGACCGTGTATGTGCTGGCGAACGTTTACGAGTCAGATATCGCCAAAATACAAACCGGCGACCCTGTGAAAATCACGACCCTATCCTATCCCAACAAGGTTTTTGACGGCAAAATAGACAAGATCGATAATATGCTCGATCCGGATAATAAAGCCATGCATGCGCGTATAAAGATCGGTAATCCGGGCAATTTATTGAAACCAGGCATGTTTGCAAGTATCTCCATTAAGGGAAAATCAGGAGAGGACCTGCCTTTTATCAGTTCAAACACAATCGTATTTGATAATGATAAAAACTATGTGATTGTAGTTGACGGAAAAGAGCACGCGCATATACAGCCGGTCAGGGTAGCGAAAACGGTTGAAGACAGGGCATACATCAGTAATGGTTTAAAGCCGGGTGACCGGGTTGTGGCGTCAAGGCAGGTGTATTTATATGAATCGTTAAAGGACTGAGCTGATTTCGGATGTTCGATTCGGATTTATGAAATAAACACAAATCCGAAATAGAAAATCCGAAATCCGAAATAAAAAGCAATCCGAATCCAAAATAAAAAATGAACCGGTTTATAAAAAATATCCTCTCATTCGCCTTACGGAACAGGTTTTTCGTATTTTTTGTTACCACCCTGCTGGCGGTTGCGGGTTATATCAGTTTTAAAACCATCAGTATCGATGCCTTTCCGGATGTAACTAATACCACAGTTGTTATCATTTCGCAATGGCCGGGCCGCAGCGCGGAGGAGGTTGAAAAATTTGTAACCAGGCCCATTGAGCTCGCGATGAACCCGGCTGAAAAAAAAGTTAGCATCAGATCGTCATCCCTGTTCGGCTTGTCAGTGGTTACGCTAACTTTTGATGACGGTGTTGACTATGCCTTTGCCCGTACCCAGGTAAATAACCACATCGGCGATGCTAACCTTCCCGACGGCGTAAACCCGACCATCGAGCCCCCATACGGCCCGACCGGCGAGATATACCGGTTTACTTTGACCAGCAACCGCAGGTCTGTTCGTGATCTAACGACCATTGAAAATTGGATCGTCGACCGTGAAATAAAGGCAGTACCAGGCGTAGCCGACCTGAATAGCTTTGGGGGTGAAATAAAAACCTACCAGATTACGGTCGACCCTCAAAAAGCTATTCAGTATAACGTGACGCCGCTGCAGCTTTACGATGCAGTGTCAAAAAGCAACGTAAACGTCGGCGGAGATGTAATTGAGCAGGCCGGCCAGGCGTATGCAGTGCGCGGTATTGGCTTATTAAACGATATTGGCGAGATAAAAAATGTCGTTATCAATAATATTAAAGGCACCCCCGTTTATGTAAAAACCATTGGCGAAGTCACTGAGTCAGCACTGCCGCGGCTCGGGCAGGTGGGTCGCGACCTCGACCCTGATGTGGTGGAGGGTATAGTGGTGATGCGCAAAGGCGGTAATCCAAGTGTTGTGATCAAGGCGTTAAAAGCAAAAATTGCGGAGCTAAACAGTACCATCCTGCCCGAGGACGTAAAAATTGTGCCATTTTATGATCGCACGGACCTGATTGATTTTTCAACAGACACGGTGCTGCAAAACATGGCCGAAGGAATTGTTTTTGTTACCGTAATCGTTTTCCTTTTTATGGCAGATTGGCGCACTACGCTCATCGTATCGCTTATCATACCCCTCTCTTTGTTATTTGCTTTTATCTGTTTGAAACTTAAGGGCATGTCGGCCAATTTGCTTTCGATGGGTGCTATCGACTTCGGGATAATCATTGACGGCGCGGTAGTAATGGTCGAGGGAATATTCGTCGTGCTCGATCATCGCGCAAAAGAGATCGGCATGGCAAATTACAACAAGGTAAGTAAGCTGGGGATGATAAAAAAGGCTTGCCTGGTTAATGGTAAGGGCATATTTTTTGCCAAGCTGATCATTATAACAGGGCTTTTACCCATTTTCAGCTTTGAGAAGGTAGAAGGCAAGATGTTCTCGCCACTTGCCTGGACCCTGGGTTTTGCGCTGCTCGGCGCCGTAATTTTAACCTTTACGTTTGTGCCCGCGCTCGCCAGCGTGCTGCTGCGCAAAGATGTAAAGGAACGGCATAACATCTTCGTGGAGTTTGTCACGGATAAGGCCATGATGTTTTACTCCTTTTGCTTTAAGGCGAGAAAAATTGTCTTCCCGATCGCAATAACCGCTCTTGTTCTGAGCCTTGCATCTTTTAAACTTTTGGGAACCGAGTTTTTACCCGAATTGAACGAAGGGTCCATTTATATAAGGGCCACCGGGCCTTTAAGCATATCCCTGGACGAGTCGGTGAGGCTGGCTAACCAGATGCGGCGGATATTTTTAAGCTTCCCCGAGGTAAAACAGGTTATGTCGCAAACCGGCAGGCCAAATGACGGTACGGACGCTACTGGGTTTTATAACATCGAATTTCATGTGGATATATTCCCCGAAAGTCAATGGAAGGCAAAGGAAACCAAGGAGGAATTGATTGAACAGATGCAGGACAAACTGAAAAACTTTCCCGGCATTGACCTGAATTTTTCGCAGCCCATATCCGACAATGTTGAAGAAGCTGTTTCAGGTGTAAAAGGTTCTATCGTGGTTAAGCTATTTGGTGATGACTATAAGTATATCGAGAACAGGGAGCTGATCATCGATTCGGTTTTGAGAACAGTGAAAGGCATCGAAGATCTCGGCATTATTCACAATATGGGCCAGCCCGAACTGCAAATCGACCTTAACCAGCAAAAAATGGCCCAGTATGGCGTAACGGCTGTTGACGCAAATGCGGTTATTGAAATGGCCATTGGCGGCAAGGCCGTAACCCAAATATACGAAGGCGAAAGAAAGTTTGATCTGCGCATCCGCTACCCCGAAGGTTTCCGTAAGGACGAAGAAGCCATCGGCGACCTGCGCGTACCCACACTTGACAACAATACTGTACCCCTACGCGAAATATCTGCAATCCAAAAAATCACCGGCATCAGTATGATCTACCGCGATCATAACCAGCGCTATGGAGCAATCAAATTCTCCATACGCGGCAGGGACATGGGCAGCACCATAAAGGAAGCTCAGGACAAGGTAAATGCCAGGCTAAATCTGCCAAAAGGCTATTCCCTTGAGTGGGCCGGTGATTTTGAAAACCAGCAGCGGGCAACCAAAAGACTGAGCCAGGTGGTTCCGATCAGCTTGCTCATCATCTTTTTTATTTTGTTTATCCTGTTTGGCAACTTCAGGGACTCGCTGCTGGTTTTAAATAATGTGCCTTTCGCTATAATGGGCGGCATACTTGCTTTGCTCATCAGCAATGTAAACTTTAATATTTCCGCGGGCATCGGCTTTATAGCACTATTTGGTATTTGCGTGCAAAACGGGGTTATTTTAATCACCAAGTTTAAAAGTAACGCCGCCGAGCTTAAGCATCATACTACCTGGACATCATTTGCAGTAGCCATAAAGGATGGTGTGGCCGACCGCCTGCGCCCGGTATTAATGACCGCTATGATGGCTGCTATAGGTTTATTACCTGCAGCGCTTTCGCACGGCATAGGCTCCGAAGCGTCAAGGCCGCTGGCTATTGTGGTCATCGGCGGCCTGATCACCAATACCATATTTAACCTGTTTGTTTTCCCCATCGTTTTTTTTTGGTCGTACCGCAAGCGCGTGGAACGAGGAATGGCAAGCTGATTTTAACACCGGAAAATACCCCTATATTATAAATAAGTTTGTTGAAGGCAGTGCAGCGAAAGCTGCACTCGCCCGAGGCAAGTCCTTTTAGTTTTCGAAGTTATTTGGTAACGATCACGATCTCTACCCGCCGGTTTTGTGCCCGGTCATATTCGGAAAATTCGGGCCAAACCTTAGGGTCGCTGCTGCCCAGGCCTTTATACTTCATACGCGAGGGGTTGATACCATTGGTAACAAAATAATCGTAAATAAATTTCGCGCGGTTGGCTGATAGCACGAAAGAGCGCGCGTCAGGGTCGTAGCTGTCCCCGTCGTCCAAAACACAACATATATGCCCGCGGATCTCAAAAACAAGATTATTGTGTTTTTTTAAGTACCGGAGCAGGGTATCAACCATCGGCACTGATTCACGGTTAAGGAAATGCCTTCCGGGCTGGAAAGTTATTTCGGGTAAATTTAAGCTGGTACCAGGTTTTAGCGTAGCAAGGTCATTTATTTTGGTTTCGAAGGGCCTTTTATCAGGCGGGCCCTGGTTAACAGGCAACCTTCGCGGCGGCGCAATGGTGTTTCCTCCTTTGACTTTGGAGGCCTTCAGCGGAATAAATCTTCCTTCAAAGTTTATTTTAACAATATCAACCCTGCGACTATTCGGATCCCCTTCGGCCGACCTTTTTTTGCTGGCCGGGAGTTCGCCCTCTCCGGCCGTAATGATCATAAAGTCTTTATTTAAAGTGAGCAGGTATTCCTTAATGGTTTTTGCCCTGTTAAATGATAACTGCAGGTTATCGTCTTCGTCGCCCAGGTAGTCGGCATAGCCGAATATTTTCACGGTATCTGTGCTGCGGATTGACTGAACAAGCGTATTGAGACTTAACTTATCAGCATCGGACAATTCAAATTTGTTGATGTCATAAAAAATCCTGAGCGTATCCACCCCACCGGCAAATGAGGAAATTGCCTTAAACAACAACAGGAACAGCAGCAGCGGTTTATAAATCACTTTGATAAATATAGTAAAAATACGGAGAAATAATATTTAGGTTACATTTTAGCGGAAGAACCAGCACGGGGAAATGATTTTTCATTTCTTAATTGGTTGAAAATCTAATCGTATTCTAATGTGAGCGGCTAAACTTAGGGGTCGGGGATGAGTCTAACCTGCTTTAGCTACAGAAAAAATTAATTAATACCCCGGTTGCGGGGGCCACTGGAAAACGGGGCCCCCGTTTTTTTGACGATTTGGCCAGGAAATATCAATGAGCAAATTATTCAATTATCAACCTTCGCCATTATATTCAAATTGACTGAAAGACTTCGATCTGACGTTTAACAAAACACCCCACACATCAGCACCGCCATCGCATATAACAATCGGTTCGCTTTCCCATTTTTTGTAATCGTCATATTTTAAGTCGTCCGGATTCATTTTGAATCCGCTGATATAAATAAATCTTTTTCTATGGACGAGTACCCCGACACATTGAAAACAATATCCTTGAAAAGTAGTAAAATTAGAGCCGACACCCCATTGCCGTGACAACTTTGTCAATAATCTTTTAAACTTTCTTTCGAGCAAACTGCGATCTTGAGGCATTATTTGCCAAAAGCCCTTTACGTTGGCGGGGACGATCCTTGAACATTGGTTGAGCAATTGACGGCCTTTGGAGGAATCCAGTATTGCGAGATATGTTGGTCTGAAGCGATCCTGGCCCGAAACGAACGTACTTCCCAGCAAACAACACGCCCCAAATAAAATAATTTTTTTTAACATTTTACCCGGCCCACCCCTCTCTATCCAAACTCCTGAAATGTATTGCTTCAGCCAAATGCTCCAATTGTATATCTTCGCTTCCGGCCAGGTCTGCTATCGTCCGCGATACTTTTAGTATCCTGTCATAAGCCCGGGCAGACAATCCAAGCTTTTCCATCGCCTTCCCTAACAGGCTCTGCCCGGCAGTACTGATCTTGCATATCTCGCGCACCATTTGCGGGCTCATCTGGGCGTTGGCATGCAGGTCGGGTTTATTGCCAAAGCGTTGGGCCTGTATTTCGCGGGCTTTGATCACCCGTTCGCGGATGGATTCGCTCTTTTCCGCCAGGCGGTCGCTGGCAAGCTCATTAAAGTTCACCGGGGTTACCTCCACATGCAGGTCGATACGGTCCAGCAGCGGACCGGATATTTTAGCCAGGTATTTTTGTACCGCGCCGGGCGGGCAGATGCACTCCTTCTCGGGGTGATTAAAATACCCGCATGGGCATCCCTGTGTTGGCATTCTGTGATCTCGTATGTTCAAGCGGTTTGCCATTATCTTCTAAGTATCCAAAGCAAATCAGTACCATTGCCGATCATCTACGAAAGCGCCGTCTTGATTTAAAGCTATCCCAAGCAGCTGTAAGCCGAGTTATTGGTGTCTCCGAAGATACGATAACCTATTGGGAAAATGGCCGTACAGTGCCTTTAATTTCTGCTGTACCGGCTGTTATTAAGTTTCTTGGGTATAATCCGTATGAAATTGATACCAGTACGGTGGGGGGTAAGGTCAAACAATATCGGCTGATGAAAGGATTAAGTCTGAAAAACTTTGCAAAACTTGTGCACGTTGACCCGTCTACGGTTAAGGCGTGGGAAGAAAATGAGTTCACCCCTATATCAGAAAATTACCGAAAGCTCACAAATTGTTTGGGTGCACTTGAGCCTGTACTTTAAAACGCAACGGGGATGTGTTGGAACTAGAAATTTTATTGGCTGTAATTTAACGATTACAGCTTTTTTTCAAATCACAGCGCAGGTTCCGGACGAATGACTATTTGATGGGAGAAAGGGAAGCGGCCAAAGGTCGAACGTAACTGGATGTGTGGAAATACTAATAATGAAAAAGTTGTGAATTTAGTCGTCTTTTTTTAATGCTCCTTCGTCTCCTAAAAACGCATGAACTTTTTGTGGTGAACCAAGAATGTCAGGATTTTGTTCGATATAAGTTTGAGCATCTTTATTTAAGTCGTAATTGTTTATTACAGCATTTCCATTAATGTCGGTGGTTTTGACGAGTAACAATGATCCAATTTGGATAGACAAATCATCAACATTTTGCAATCCTTCCTGTACCAACTTAGATACAGATTCCATAAGTTTTATTTTTTTCTCAAGGGTTTCTAGCTCAATTTGGTGTAACTCCATTCTTAACTTTTCTGTTTCAATTCTTTTCTTTTCAATTTCGAGCAGCAGTTTAGTGCGTTCAATGGAGTTTTCTCGAATTAAGTCGATTTCCGCAATTTCGTTAAGATAGTCGGAAACTATCTTGACAAACTTGGTTTTAACCGATGAGGTGTTGTATAGGACAAATTTGCCCCACCACGATCCTCTCTTAGGCGGAAATTCCTTCATAATTTCGAGTCCATTTATTTTTATAAATTCTTTGAATTTGATTTGGAAATCTTTGATTGTCTTATCGTCATTTGTATTCAAATAAACATTTACTGGAATTTCTTTGACACTAGATATACCATTTAGAAAGCTTTCATCCTTTTTATAATCTTTCGGTGCATATAAATGAGTAGGACGATACCAAACAACTATAAAAAACAAAATCGCAATAATTAAGGGAAAACCTATCACGAAACAGGTTAAGCCGACTTGAATTGCCCCTGTCGTATTAAAAACAACATATCCCAATGTTACTTCGGTCAATGAGCAAAATAATACGATAATCCAAAGTGGATTAAGGAATTTACGATTTAATATTTTTTGTTCCATGCTTGCTTGTCGCTATTTTGAAGTCGCGATTCTTTATTAGGTAAATAAATCTACTGACTATGACTTGGATAAGGAAATGAAGAACTAATGCAAACCTTCATTATGTTGCTTTCTTGTTTTGCCCATTTAGAATCGATTTCGCAATTGCATTTCGTTTACGCCCCATTTCATCTTCAGACACTGCTTCATAATCCACCTTCACCCGATACCCCTTCACTCGTACATCACTTGCTGCTTCTTTGGCAATTTCAGAATCCAAAAACAGAAACAATGAATCGGGGTCTAACACTAATATCTTGTCTCTAGTTGGAGCGGCAAATTTTTCGTCAATCTTTTGAGACATCCGGGAATATACTTTAGTGTCAGTTGAACATGCAATCACAATATCATATCCGGCCGCTAAGCATTTTTCGATGTTATGCATTTCCCACTCATCTTTTGAGGTATCATTGATCTCAACCGCAATGCGCTTGTTGTTTCGCGCAAGGGAGAGATCAACCTTTCCCTTCCCATCCGGTGTCGGTTCTTCAATAGAGGCAGTGTACCCCCGTGATTCGGCCATTTTCTTGATGAAAGACTGTAAATATCGGTGCTGTGTTTCTTGTTTCTTTTCTGCGGGATTTTTAGGCGGTGATGGTGCAAAGGATTCGGCCGGTGTTGGTGGCGATGTTGATTTGACGGGTGTAATTGGTGCCGGAACGTGTGCTGTTTTTGCAGTTTCTTCTTCGACTAGATTGGCATATTCCAAACGAGTATTTTTTAACAGTGCTTCGACTGCTTCTTTCGGCGTACCATAGGTTTCCCGTGAACAATTAATCACCATGCCCGTTATCTCTTTTGCTATATCCGGTTCCATTTCTTCAAACGGTAGTGTCTGCAGGTTGCAATCATTTTCAGGCCGTTCAATGCGTATAATGGCCTCGCCGGTATCGAGGTTTTGCAAATCAGCTGCATCAAAGAAAGAGAACCCGCTTTCAAACCGTTTGGCATCAGTATCACCAAGCCGGAAACATATCCGGGTCCCGGCATTAGCCGTCACTGAACTTGCTAGTTCTGAATCCACTTTATTCAACTGTTGCATATCCTGGTGAACCAAGATCAAGCCCAAATGATATTTGCGCGCACCGGAGAGAATCGCGGACATTGACGGCGTAATGAAATTTTGAAATTCATCAATGTACAGGTAAAAGTTACCCCGGTCGGCTTTCTGTTTAGCTTGCCGGGCCATAGCGGCTTGCTGGATTTTTGAGACCAAAAAGGTGCCCAACAAATAGCTGTTCTCATTGCCGATTAACCCTTGTGATAACTTAATCAATAGGATTTTCTTAGTATCAAGAATCTGTTCGAAATCAAGGCTCTTGTTTTGAGCGACCATGTTCCTGATCACTTTCGGCCGCAAAAAGGAATCAAGCCGGGTTAATATCGGGCCAATGGAATTGTTCTTTATGATCGGAAACTCTGCGTGCCAGTAATAGACGATGCTCGGGTCGGTGACGGTTAACAGGAATTGGTCTCTGAAGCTCTTTTCAATCAGGAACCGCCGCAAATCAATAAGGGTGCCGCCTTTCGTGCTTTCGAGAAAGGCAAGAACCGCATTTGCAAAGACGGAGTTCATTTGATCGCCCCAGGACGTGGACAGTCGGCGAAATACGGCCACTAAATCAGATGACAGTATATCTTTCTCTATCTCTGAATGTGCGGTTAAGATATTGAATCCAACCGGAAATTCGGCATCAGATGGGTCAATGAGTATCACATCCTTGTGCCGGTCGGGATGTATCCATGACAGCACACTTTCGATCAAATCACCATGCGGGTCAATGACGGCAATGCCTTCGCCGTTGGCAATATCCTGGATGATGCTCGTTAAGAGCAATGTTGATTTGCCGGTGCCGGTCGCACCGATCACATGGGTGTGCTTTAATCGCTGTGAGGGGCCAATACTTATACTTAATTCATTTCCTTGATGGGTGTTGATGCCCAGGATATGTTTGTGGCCTAAAAATACTTGTGGTGCAGCTTTTGTTTTCCTGGTATCCCGTTCCAACTTGTATGAGACAACCGAAATCGACGGGAAATGAACAAGGGTTGCCAATTCCTTGCTATTTAACAACATTCCCAACCTGTGAGATTGACGCAATAGGACATCATTAAGTGCATTGTCGTCCGTATCGGTATGGTATAACGGAAATAAGCCGTTATATGGCGACTGTGTGGTTTGAATGATGGCATCGGCTAATCGTTGGGTATTTGTTGTTTCACTGGTTGAACTAAATCCAATGATACGGATAACCACAGCATAGAGGGGTGCTAATGTTTTTTCCTGGGCAAGCTTTACCATTTCCGGGGCGTCCACAAAAAACGATCCTCCGTCATTGTCTGTCACTGACCGGATAATGCTTTCAGCCCAGGGATTGACCAGGCCTTTAAACAATATCTGGATAACAAGGTGCTCGTCCTTTTTCAGATTTTCCAATATGCCGAATATTCCAATGAGCGGGTCAAGATCAAAGTTTTTTGAGGTAGCAATGGGCCTCATGCATTCCTCGCGTAATCCAAAGTCGACGTTGCAGTAATATGGTTTATTCGCGGGGACAATATCATCTGCCGGGGCTTCATGGATGCCGCTATTAGGAAAATATGCCTTTATTTGGTTATATACATAGTCGGCATCCGGCTCCCGGCATACAAATTGAATCCGAATGGATGAATGTGTACCGATGATCTCAAAGCAGATCGGACAGAGCGACTGTGAGAGCATGAACAAAAGATGCTCCATTTCATCAGGGTGGACGTTCCGATCTTTCGGCAATGAAATGGATAGAGCTACAAGCGGGGCATCACTCTCAAAGGGATATGGATCAAGGGATTCATCGTCGGGTTCTTCTGCGGTGGTGTTCGGTATAGATATTGGCGAATCCCGAAAAGCGCTCAGCAGGCGGTTGATAAGGGTAGGTCGCAAGCCGTCATCAACAATGGATGTGCTGTTTGATGCCCCATGAAAGAAAAACGGCTTAAAAGCAGGCTCTAAATCAACGGCAAATGGATACTTATCCCATCCCCGGCATCGCTTTTCCCAGGCGTAGAAGTGAGCGGTTAATTCCTCACTGCGGTTCATGCACTAAATGCCATCCGTTCCATATCAGACAAGCCACGGACACCTTTAGATGTAGTGATTTGATCCATCGCCTCCGTGATCGCATCTTTCACACACAATTTGAACATACTGGCCAAATCCATTTTGTAATAGGTTGTGCCTTGCCATCCTTCGACGGCTGTACTAAGATATGGCACTTTGAGGGCAATGTCACGTATGCCGTGCTTTGGCTCACCAAGCCAGTATGACACGAAAAATCCGGTGCCCACCGGGGCTGCACAAATATCAAACATATCTTCTTTGCGGGTTATCCGAAGATACTCCCGTTTATTGGAAAGCACTCCACCTTCACTATAGTTTACCCGGGACATTTTAACGTCTGGTATCCCGCGCTCAGTCATGATCTGCTCCACAAGCGCATAGAACTCCTGGGTAGAAAAATGCAAGTTGCCAAAATAGTGGCATTTGTTTGAGTGGATGGCTCCAACTTTTTTGGGCTTCCGATTATACAAATAGAAGCCAATAAGGACGACAAAGATGAGAATAATAACGATCATAGCAGTAAGGTTTAAGCGTGTATGGTTTGGTTATTAGATATTTAGGACGAATAAAAATAAAGAGTTTTTTGAAAAACAAAAAATTTTTGCTGCAATTGTTTGATTGGCCCACTACTTCAGTTTGTGATAATATGGCGTTATATACAAAACAGCGTGTAAGGACCGTGTAGATAAATACTACGCGCTTGCGGGCAGCAACAAAGTACCACATAATGTAGATTGTGGTGATGTAGACACAATTTCCGTCCTATTCACTTACGGTCTGCGGACGTAATGATACCAGTACGCATCAAGAATGCCGCTCGATACATCGCCTGTGAGATAAACGGCACTTAAGGAGTCTTTCGTTACGACAACATTTCTCAAGCTGTCGAGCCGTGATCCGTTTAGATAAATAACTTTTCCATTATTTTTTAACATCCACTGGCTTGTTGAAAGGGGTTTATCTTGTGCTTGCGCTATCGGGTCGCATGCGGTTGGGTCATTGTTCCGTTGGAATGTGCCATTTGCAAGAAACGAATCATATTGAGTAGCCGCGCATGGATAAACTGGCTGAGGACCCCACGGAAAAAAATCAACATGTGCAAGGGGTTCGAAACGTGACTGATAGCTTGTCATCGTCCATGAACCCACTAAGAGGTTTTTAAGGGAGTCAAGACCTTTGGCCGTTAAGGCAAACGAAATGAAAATGCTGTGATTTTGAGTGATGTTTGATAATGTGTATGTGGTTTGGCCGGATAGCAGTTTAGTTAGTACACCATCAATACGCAAACTGTCTGTTACGTAACCTTGATTTGGTACTAATGTTATCGTCGCACTCTGACCCATTATAATTGTTGTTGGAGAAATGGAAGCTGTCCCATTGCCATTTGTCGAAAGCGAGATTGTTTCTAGCGGCGCAAACGCCACACTTATTTTGTGATCTGCCTGGACATTATCGAAGCTATAGGTGGTGTTTGGTGTGATGCTTTGGCCATCAACGGATAGCGCCGATACGCCGTAATTCGTATGAGGGATAAACGTAAAACTGGCTCTTCCTCCGGCGTATACTGTATCCGCATTTGGACTAATAGTTCCCGGCCCATTGGCGTAGGCAGTGATGATGTATGTTTTCGGGCCGTTATCATTTTTGGAATTAGGCTGTGTCGACTTTTTGCAGCCGAAAAACCCTGCGGCGCAAATTACCACAACTGCAAGGGGCTTTAAGGCCTTCATTGATTCTGGGTTCATATAATACGGTTTAAATAATTATACGAATATACAAAAAGTTATCATATATGATAACTAAATCTAATCTAATTAGTTAGAAATTTCCCACACATGAAAGTGAGGGAAAAAGCAGATGACGATTTTTTACTAGCACTTGGAAACCGTATCGCCTCGATACGGAAGGAAAAGAATATTACCCAGGTCGAATTGAGTTACCGCTGTGACATCGAAAAGTCAAATATGCGCCGGATAGAAGCCGGTAATACTAACCCCACAGTTCTGCTGTTAAAAAAAATATGTTCGGCACTCGGAGTAACTTTTCAAGAACTCTTTGATTTCTCACTCTCTGAATGAGTCTTTATTGCTCCGACAGTTAAGATTTATTGAATCATTTGTACCGAGCACGCCATTGCAGCGTGTAAACAACCGAAAGCGGATAGCAGGCGCACTGTCAAGGGCGATGCACCATTCGCTGGTATATCAATTCGCATCGTTCATGTGCCCTTGAGGGTGCGCCTGCGACGATACATTTGTGAAAGCGGTGCAATTGCTATTGTTTACTTTGTATTCGGCTGCATATAAGTCCTGGGTCGGATAATTTCGTAAACGGCAGCCGTAGGAAGATTTAAATATATTCTGATTGAAGCCTCTAAGCTAAAGCTTAGGGGCTATTATCTACATTGAGGGCCCTCTTATAAAACTTTAACTTTTCCGTTATGTCGCCCAACCCTCCCTGTCTAAGCTTCTAAAGTGAATGGCTTCGGCCAAATGTTCCAACTGGATATCATCGCTTCCAGCCAAATCAGCAATCGTACGTGAGACTTTGAGAATCCTATCGTAGGCCCTGGCGGATAGGCCCAATTTTTCCATCGCCTTTTGAAGTAAAGTTTGCCCGGCCTGGGTAATCTTGCAAACATCCCGAACCATTTGTGGACTCATTTGCGCGTTTGCATGCAGGTCGGGTTTGTTGCCGAACCGCAATGCCTGTATTTCTCGGGCTTTTATTACACGCTCACGCACGAATTCGCTTTTTTCGGCCAAGCGGTCGGACGCGAGCTCATTAAAATTTACCGGGGTTACTTCTACATGCAGATCAATCCGATCAAGCAAGGGGCCCGAAATCTTGCTCAAATATTTTTGTACCGCCCCGGGAGGGCAGGTGCACTCCTTGTCGGGGTGATTATAGAAGCCGCACAAACACGGATTCATACTGGCAATAAGCATCACGTTGGCCGGATATTCAACGGAAATTTTAGCCCTCGAAACCGTAATCTTGCGTTCTTCAAGGGGCTGCCGCATCACTTCAAGGGCAGAGCGTTTAAACTCCGGCAGTTCGTCCAGAAACAATACACCATTGTGCGCCAGCGAAATTTCGCCGGGTTGCGGATTACTACCGCCGCCTACCAATGCCACATCACTTATGGTATGGTGTGGTGCCCGAAATGGCCGCATGGTGACAAGCGCGTCCGCTGCGGATAACTTACCAGCAACGGAGTGTATCTTGGTGGTTTCTAATGATTCATGCAAATTTAGTGGTGGCAAAATAGAAGGCAGTCTGCGTGCCAGCATGGTTTTACCCGCGCCCGGAGGGCCGATCAATATTACATTGTGACCACCCGCGGCGGCAATTTCCAAGGCCCGTTTGATATTTTCCTGACCACGAACATCGCTGAAATCGCTGTCGTAATTGCATAGGTTATTAAAAAACTCTTCACGAGTATTAACTATTTCAGGCTTTAGTTCTATTACGTGATTGAAAAAGTCTGCAACTTCCTTAATGCTTTCCACGCCGTACACCTGAATGTCGTTCACTATGGCCGCTTCCCGGGCGTTTTGCTTAGGCAGGATAAATCCCTTAAAGCCGTCTCTTTTTGCTTGTATCGCAATGGGCAAAGCTCCTTTAATCGGCTGCAAGCTGCCATCAAGTGAAAGCTCACCCATGATAATGTAGTGTTCAAGATGGTCAGCTTCGATTTGACCAGATGCGGCAAGCACGCCGGTCGCGATGGTAAGATCATATGCAGAACCTTCTTTTTTAATATCAGCAGGCGCCATGTTCACTACTACCTGTTGCCTGGGCATCCGGTAGTTGCAATTTTTTAATGCCGACTCAATTCGGAAATAGCTCTCCTTGATGGCAACATCCGGTAGTCCGACAATAAAATATTTCGTTCCGGCAGCTATATTTACTTCAACCGTTATCGTAATTGCCTGTATGCCATATACTGCGCTTCCAAAAGTTTTAACTAACACTGCTGATAAGCTGAATGAATGCGTAAGGTAAAGAATTTTTATAATATTAAACTTGAAGCAGATTCACAAAAATCCTAACCCTTTTGCTACACATGTTTATTTTCTGCTACAACATTTATCGCGGTTGTTAATAACTGCACGAATCAATAAAGTTTTTATCCTTTTCTTGCTAGATTACTTTCAAGTTATTAGATTAGGTCGATTATTTAAACATGAAACCCTATCCAACCTTATTTAAAAAGCGCCTAAAGGCCTATACTTTGACAGAAATACTTGTGGTACTGGTTATTATTGGTATCCTTGTTTTGCTTGCCCTGCCGAATTTGCTGCCGATTATCAACCGCGCCAAAAGTGTGGAGGCAACCACTCAGCTCAAACATGTTCAAACATTGGAGCAAACTTACTTCTATGAACATTCAAAATATTCAAAGGATCTTAATGAAATAGGCTTTTTGCAAGATAAGCTTACCAATGACGGAAATGGCCGTGCCAATTATCGTATTGAGATTGTTAGCGCTACCAGTACAGGTTTTACTGCAAGGGCCACATCCGTTGTTGATCTGTACGGCAACGGCAATATGAATGTATGGGAAGTTGACCAGGATGGTGTTCCGAAAGAAATAACCAAATAACTGGTGTTGTTAGATGCCCCTATCATAATTGTGTTATTAGTGATCTTCGTGCAAGACCTTCAGGCCAGATCGGTTTATTGGTTTTGGTTCCCGATTTTGCTGGGATTATTTTTATCAGCGGATATCTTTCAGAAGCATCGTTCTTTTTTTGACATCGGGCAAGCGACCCTGTTTAACTGCATATTTCTGGTATTCCAGTTCCTATCGGTATCGCTTTATTTTTCTGTGAAAAACAGGCGATGGGTAAATGTTATGATGGATTTACTTGGTTGGGGGGATGTTTTATTATTACTCTGCATTGCATTTTATTTGCCGGTACTTAACTTTTTGTTTTTCTACATCGCAAGTCTCGTGTTGGTGTTGGTGATCTGGCTTTTTTGGCAGGTTGTGTCAAAGGGTGAAAATAAATATATACCGCTTGCCGGTTTGCAGGCGATGATGTTCGGGCTATTTTTATTGGCTTGCCGGTTTTTATTGCATATTAATATCGCAGATGATACATGGGTTTTAAATTTTATTCATAAATGGACCTGACGGAGGAGATTGTTTTATTGACGGAAAATATCCATTGGCTTACCAAAGACCAGGCCTGGTACTATCGCGTATTGCCTGAAGGTAAGACCAATAGCCATTTCTTGCTTTTTTGCGAGGAAGGCGCCAATCAGCAGACTTTATCTTCTGAACTGGAAATACTTTTAGGGCTGCCGGTTAAATTAAGTCCTCTACCGGCTATCCAGGTCGCCAGGCTGCTTTCCAAGTATTATATAAAGGATAATGCCGCGCAGGGGTCGATACAATTACAGATCAACCATCATGAAGATGATTTCCTGGTCAGCCTGATCGGGGAAGCCAAGAATTTAAAAAGCAGCGATATTCACATCGAAAGCTATGAAAATAAGTGCCGGGTGCGCATCAGGATAGACGGTATGATGGTGGAGCGTTATCTTTTAAAAAGAGACGAATATCCTGCTCTTATTAACAAGGTAAAAATACTTTCCAACCTGGATATTGCCGAGAAACGGCTGCCACAAGATGGCCGTATCAACTTCAAATATCACGATCAGCAATTTGATATCCGCGTATCGGTACTGCCCACGCTGCATGGCGAAAAGGTGGTGCTTCGCCTTTTAAACAACGATGCAACGGAGATCGACCTAAACACACTCGGCTTTTCACCGTTCGATTTGGATAATTACCTGCAGGGGGCCAAACGCCCTAATGGAATATTACTGATCAGCGGGCCTACCGGTTCCGGCAAAACCACCACTTTATATGCCACGCTTAAATTGCTGAACAAGGAAACAAGGAATATCCTGACCATTGAGGACCCGGTGGAATACACGCTGGAAGGCATCAACCAGGTACAACTCAAAGACTCGATCGGACTAACGTTTGCAGCCGCGCTTAGAACCTTTTTGCGGCAAGACCCTGACGTTATCATGGTGGGTGAGATTCGTGATACGGAAACGGCTAATATGGCGATCAGGGCGGCCTTAACCGGTCACCTTGTTCTGTCAACTATTCACACTAATTCAGCATGGGGGACGGTATCCCGGTTGATCGATATGGGCATTCCGCCTTTCCTGGTCGCCAGCACGCTCAACACAACGGCCGCACAGCGCCTGGTGCGCCTTTTATGCCCGCATTGCAAAGAAGAACGCGCTTTTGATGAAAACATGTATCCAAAGCAATTTAAGCCGTATGCTAAAGTTAATCGCCATTTTGTGGCCCACGGCTGTGAGCAATGTTATTACACCGGTTATAAAGGACGTAAGGCCGTTTATGAAGTGATACCGATAGACCAGGACCTCGCCTTTGAAATAAAAAACGGCAACATGTACGTCCAACAATTTTTAATTGACCGTGGAATACATACATTAGCCGAAAATGCCTTTAACTTGTTTAATGATGGAAAAACGACGATAGAAGAGATTTATCCTCTTTTGTTTAATTACTAAACCCCTGATGATCAAAAAATTTACTACCATCCTGTTTGTTGTTTTACTGCTTATCCCCGGGTTGCTGTTTGCACAGCAGAACAGGTTCCAGGTGTTGCAAAACAGGCTGGATAGTTTGGCAGCTACTGCACCCGGACTGAAACAGAACGTTCAATTGCAGGTGAATGGATCTATCCAGCAATACCTTGCAGGCATAGCTACAATTAATAATTTAAACATCAGCGTCGATCCGAAGCTAACCTTTGCGGTTAACGACAATATGACCGGTGTATCGGCTGCAAACATTTTGGTGTTTTTGGCCAAAAAGTATAACCTCGAAATCAGCGTTACCGGTTCAATTATTTATGTTACCAGTTATGACGTGCCGGCACCAATGGTTAAACCGGTAATAAAGGAGGTTAACGCAAAGTATAACGCTGCAAATAATACATTGTCTCTTTCCCTGGACAATGACACCTTAACGGCGGTCGCAAAAAAAGTATCGCAGATATCAGGTAAAAACGTCATCGTCCCGGGCTCTTTAAATGGCAAACTGGTGAGCGGTTTTATCGAGGCAGCTCCTTTTGAAACTGCTTTGGATAAAATAGCGTTTACCAATAATATCAAAATGGTAAAAACCAACGATGATTTTTACCTTTTCCAACCCCTGGATGAGAATGAAGAGCTATATGTAAACGGTGAAAAGGGCACCGCAGTTCGCCGGGCTTACCGGCCGGTTAACCAAGCGAGTAACGCAGGGCAGGCGGGTATTTACAGCCGTTTGGTGAACGGACAAAAAGTTGTTACTGCCGACGCTGTGAACGCCCCGATACTGAACCTCGTAAAACAAGCTTCGCAGGAATGCGGAAAAAGTTATTCTCTGTATTCGGATATAAAAGGAACGATTGATATCCACGTCACAGATGTGCCCTACGACACTTTCCTCGATATCCTGTTCAAAGGCACCAGCTATACCTTCCAAAACGACAATGATGTTTACCTGATTGGTGACAGCAAGCTAAGCGGGTTGAAGGATTTTAAGGCGATACACCTGCAAAACAGGTCCATCGATACCGTGGTAACGATGATTCCTGCTGAGTTTAAAAAGAACATCGAGATCAAAGAGTTTAAAGAACAAAACACACTTTTGCTATCGGGCTCAGCTGCGGATACCCGGGATGTAGCTAACATTATTACGCAACTGGATGAGCTGGTGCCTGTGGTACTGATTGAGGTGACCATGATCGATTTTCACAAAACCAACACCATCTCAACGGGCATTACCGCCGGTGTTTCCGATAGTGTTAAAACGGGGGGCACCGTGCTTCCGGGCATCGACTTCACCGTGAGCGCAAGCGGGGTGAATAGTTTTTTAAACAGCATAAGTAAACTGACGTCGATCAATCTGGGCCACGTTGTCCCCAACTTTTATGCAACTATCCAGGCGATGGAAGCGAACAATAATGCCGAAGTGCGGGCGGTCCCTAAATTGACAGCATTGAACGGGCATTCAGCTAAACTGAGCATCGGTAACAAATTATATTATAAAAACACCACGCAAAACCTATACCCCAGCGCCACTACAGCGGCCTCGGTCTTTACTGCCGTTTATACCCCGGTGGAGGCAGACCTCGCTGTTGAAATGAAACCGGTGGTTTCCGGTAATGACCAGGTGACGCTGGGCATTAATGTGACGATATCGGATTTTACATCAATTCCTACCGACGGCTCGCCGCCACCACAGTCCATCAGCCAGTTTACCAGCAGTTTGAGGGTGCACAGCGAGGATACAATTTTATTAGGAGGCATTGAAAGGACGGAAAACGACCTTTCCAGTTCAGGCATCCCGATCCTTTCCCGGATACCCATTTTGAAATGGATATTCAGCAAAAGAACCAAAACTACTTCCAAGGTGATCACCGTTTTGTTTATTAAACCCACCATTTTGCGCTGATAGAGTATGTCGATGCTGCAAAAATACTACCGGATTAACCAGGCCAGCGGCATCAGCATTCACGTAAATAATGATGGATCGCTGGCCATCAGCCTGTGCAGCGTCACGGTTGAACATAACCAACTCGAGATCACCAAAAAACATCCGGATGTAACAAGCCTTGATGAACTAAAGAAATTTGTTGCTCCAAGCACTGCCATTGCTGTTAACCTGTCCGGCAAAGGAATCTTACACAAAAAGATTGAAAGAGCGGAAGATATTAACGCGGGTAATTTCAATGCTGTTTTGCCAAACGCTAAGCCGGATGATTTTTATATCCAGAATTTTATTTCGGGCGAATATTCTTTTGTTTCCGTCATTCGCAAAGCAGATGCTGATAAGTGGATCACTGCGCTCACCGAGCTTGATTTAGTGCCGCTAATGCTCAGCCTCGGGCCGTTTCCTGTCCAAAATATCATCTCTCAGTTGAATGTTTATGGTAACGAAGTGGTTTTTAACGGCAATATTATTCTTCGCGATGATAACGCCAATTGGACAGATTATCGTTACGATGAATCTGCCAAAACGCCTTTCGCGCTGAAAGTTGACATGGAAGGCATCAACGAGAAAACAATTATCCCGTACGCCTGCGCCTTTCAACTGGTTTTGGCCGCAAAGCTGGACGTGATCAGCGCCAACGCTTCCTCGTTGCAAATGGCTTTTGAGCAAAAAATAGCCGATAACAAGCTAAAGGCACAGGGCTTCCTGGTATTGGCTGTCTTTTTTATTTTGTTACTCACTAATTATGGGCTGCTGTCCTGGTTCAACTCAACAAATACGCAATTGGCCAGGCAGGCCAGCGTTACCAAGCAAAGCGCCGGTGGTATAGATCAACTTAACAAGGAAATTAAATATAAGGATAGCATCGTGCATGTTTTGGGCTGGGAATCGGGCATCAATAAAAGCGTGCTGGTTGACCAGGTGGCTTCCATGCTGCCAGCAGAACTTACCTGGAAGGAAGTCGCTCTGAACCCCATCGACCTTGCTACTACCCGCATTAAAAAATCCCTGGCATTTTATAACCGCCGGATCAGGATCACCGGCAATTCCGAAAAGATCATCCCGGTAAATGAGTGGATAGCAAGGGTTAAAACCAAACCATGGGTAAAGGATATCCAACTGGATAACTATACCTATAACAGCGAATTAAATACCGGGCAGTTTACCATAACCATTAGCTACTGAAATGTTTAAAAACCTGCCCATAAAAAAAGAATACCTGCTGCTGGCCGGGATGTTGCTGCTATTGGTTATCAGTTATCAGCTTGCTTTTAAAAGAACTGTGCAAGCCTGGCAATTACACAGCAGCCTTAAAAAACAACTCTCGCAGGCGCAGGATATTCAGGACCAGCCTGCCTATCTCGAACGCAAGAGCCACAACCTCGATCAGATCATCAACCTTTACAAAACAGATACTACTACGTTTCGCAGCAACGCCATCAGCGCCATTGCCTCCATTGCCGAAAAACAAAACGTAAAGCTAAGCGAGGTCCCGACACAGGACCCAATTTACCACAGCGACACTTTTATCATTCAGCGGCTGGATTTTGAGGGCGACTATTTTGCATTGACCAGGGTGTTTAACCAACTGCAATCAACTTCAAATATTGGCATGCCGCGCTCGGCTACATTCAGGGCCGTGAAAGTAAAGCCAGGCGACGAGGATAGTAAAAAGCTGGTGATGGAAGTGTATTTAGAGACAGTAAAATAATTTTCATGTTTTGAAAATATTTTTTCCACATAGTTGTTTTTATCAAATCTGATTTTTATACTTGTTGTACCTATGCGTTCCTTAACAACTATTGATTTTTACCCTTATTACAAATTGTCATGAACCCCGTAGCCCATATTACTTAAAATTTCCGGTTAACCTGTTTTTTCATTAGCTTTTAACGTCCCTTAATAAGCTAAGAATAGTTTAGCCCGCCCCGCTTTCTGTATTTTTTTAGGACAAATGTCCGTTTACATATCCTATTATCCGCCCCTAATGAATAAAATCTTTTCTCCATTAATCAGCGCCTGTTTGATCTTAGCGGGCAGCACGGCTTTAGCCCAAAGCCCCGTAAGCGTTAACCCCGTAACCGGTACGGCCGGCGTTACCATTCCGGTATATACGGTAAGCAGCGGGCAGGTCTCAGTCCCGGTTTATATTCAATACAATGCAAGCGGTGTAAAGGTAAAAGACGTGGAGGGGACTGCCGGCATGAATTTTAACCTGTTTTGCGGCGGGCAAATCAGCCGGTTCGTAAGAGGGTTGCCTGATGACTGCACGGCCGACAGCGCCGGCAATGCGCTGTATGGCTGGATGAGCAGCGGGGACTTCGGCGCGGGCTATGCCACCACCTTTACCATACAAAATGATAACAATTTTACGAACACCAGCTGTACCGACGAAAGCAATGACGTCAGCCATATTAACGGTAACGTGCAGTATTACTATGATACCGAACCCGATTTGTTTTTTGTAAGTGCTCCGGGCCTGTCGTGCCAGCTGGTGTATGACAGGGCAAATACCACGTTCCGCACCGTGGGGTACCAGGACCTGGTTATACAAACCACGCTGGTTACTACAACCGGCAAGCATTTCGGCAATATCAAACAGTTTACCATTACCAACGATAAGGGCATCACCTATGTATTTGCCCGGCCCGATTCGGTGAGCGAGCAAACGGTTTTGGGCATCGGCACGGCCACGTATTTTAAAACCAAATACCAGCAATACCAGCATACCGTTAATTTCGCATCCGCCTGGAACCTGCTAAGCATTACCGACCCTTATGGCAACGCGGTCACTTTTAATTACACCACCGCCCCGGTGCGCTACAGCGCCGACCCGGTTTCGCTGTATCTCGGCGGTTCGTCCGGCCTGTCGGTGCAGTATACCGTGCAGCAGGCCGAAAAAGTGCAGACGATCAGCAACATCGGCATCAAAAACAATGTTTATACCAACACCAACGTGCTGTCGTTTACCTGGCAGACATTTAATTCTGCCCATCAAACCGGCCAAACCGCTATTGAATCGATCATCGGCATGGGGCACTATTTCCAGTTTAACTATACACCGGTGGTTTCCTCCACCTCACCTACCGGGTACACCCGCAATTTTTTAGCCAGCTATACCGATGGCGTCACTGGCGCCGGCTCCCCGGTAAATTACCAGTTCGGTTATAGCGGCCAAACCTATACCTCAGGGACCAGCTATACCACGCTCCCCGATTCCAGTTCCACCAACTACGATTATTGGGGCTACTATTCCACCTCGGCCGGCAGCGGCGGGGTAAGAGCGCCTTACGTATATGTATTTAACCCGGCAACCACCATCTACCCGCTTTACGCCATCGGCGCTACCGGCTCGCCGGGCAGCGGCTATTCATGGCTTACGCTGGGCGCAAATTCCCTGCAGGTTACCCCCTCCACGGTGGCCACCGGCACCCTTAATAAAATTACCTATCCCCAGGGCGGCAGCACCAGCCTGGTTTATGAATCCAACGACTATTACGATCCGGCCTCGCTCAGCAACGTGCAGGGAGGCGGCATCCGCGTAAAACAGATCATCGATTCGGCCGGCACGGGCACAACCAATCCCATGGTCCGCAATTACAGCTATCAAACGCCCGGCGGCAGCAATTCCAGCGGCCAGCCGGTGACGCTGCCGCAGTATGCTTTTACCATCCCCTACAGCGGCGCCGCTACCGGCACTACCCTGTATACCGATGCGACCGCCATTTCGCCGGTCGACCTTTCCACCGAAGACCACAGCATTTTATACAGCTATGTAACAGTAAGCCAGACCGGCGCAGGCAAAACGGTAAGCCAGTACAGCAACCCGTATACCTACTGGAGCAGCGGGGCGCTCGCTCCCGGATATATGGCGCGGTACACCTGCTCCACCTACGGCGTCATCAGCAATACCACCAACCAGTATCCCTTTATTCCATCGCCGAATAATGATTACCTGCGCGGCCTGCTCAGCAAAGTAACCGGCTATAACGACGCCGGCGCCGAAGTAAGTGAAGCCAATTACACTTATAATATCAGTACACCGGCCACCCTAACCGCCTTTAAGGCCGACGATAACGGCTCAAGTTCGCCGGAGGCAAAAAACTATAATACCTACATTGTTAATTACGGGGCGCTGGTACAGCCGGCCAGCGTGAATACCATCACTTACGACTCGCAAAACCTTAGCCAGCCGCAAAGCCTTACCGTAAATTACACCTACGGCAGCGCCCACCACAAACTGCTTACCCAACAGCAAACGGTTAACAGCGACGGCAGTACCCTGACTGCCAACTACAGCTACGCCAAAGACTTTACAAATGCCAGCGCCCAAAGCAACGACAACATCACGGCCATTTACAACCTGCAGCAAAAAAATATCAATGCGCCCATTGAAAGCTATACCCAGGCTACCCCGTCCGGTGGCTCTGCCGTTACCACCTCGGCTTCGCTCAATTACTTCAGGGATACCGTTATCAGTTCCCTCGTGTATGTATTGCCGGCCAAAGTGTTTAAATGGATAAGCCCCAACGGCGGTACTTTTACGCCGCTAACCATCAGCGGAAGCGTAATGACCAAAAGCACCAACTATTTTGATGTCGCCAACTTCGACAGCTATGACCTAACCGGTTTTCCGCTGACGACCGACGACAACAACCGGCATTTTCAAACTACCATCCTCGATCATTTTTCGGGCAAGGCGGTAGCTTCCTTTGCCAACTGCAATTACTTAAATATTGCCTTTAACGATTTTGACAGCGACCCCGGCGCCACCATACCGTATGCATTTACCTTTAGCGGTACCCAGGCCTTTACGCCCGCTACCGGCCATGCAGGCAATGCCTACGGCCTGGGCAGCACCCAAACGGCAACCTCGCCCGCGCAGCAAAAAAAGAACCCGGCGGCGGTAAATTATATTTTTTCCATCTGGACCAATGCGGCTACTTCGGGCACGCTGACGGTAACCGCAGCGGGGAATACATATCCCATCACCCTGGCAGGCAGCAGCGCCTGGGTTTACAACGAAATAACCATACCGGCATCGGTTTTCACCGGGACGACAGTACCCATCACGTTCAGCTCCACCGTAAACGTCGCCATTGACGATATCCTGTTCTACCCGGATTGCGCCGAAGCCGCTACCGTAACCTACGACGCCGTACAGCACCACAAGCTGGCCGAAACCAACACCAACGGCGTATCCAGCTATTTTACCTACGATCAATGGGGCCGCCTGCTTTTTCAGTATGACCAGGATAAAAATATCGTGCTGAAAAAGGCCTATATCACCCCCGGCAACGTAACCGACTTTGTACCCACTATTAACTTTTCACCCACATCCGGCATCACCGTGGCTACGCCTGTTACATTTACCGCTTACGGGGGCGATGCCAATACCGCCGCGGCAAACGTGTACAAATTTGATTTTGGCGACGGGACTTCCACCACCACCACTTCGGCGGTTGCGCCCGCTCATACCTATGCGCCGGGCAACTACACGGCGACGCTGACGGTTACCTCCGACTATTTTCCGACAAAAACGGCAACCACCAGTTCTTTTATGGTCAGCGCGGCAGCCCATGTCCCGCTTCATTATGTAAACAACTGCACCTCCAAAGGGGATATCACCACTGTTTTATTTTACCAGGGCGGGGTACTGATGTACACCGTCCCGGTTTCATCATTAAATTCAACTACGGTGTTGCCGGGTGTTTACAATATCGTGGTAAATATGAATTCGCACGATATACAATATAATTCACTCGGCGATGGTACGGGTTACCAAAGCGTTGAAATCTTGGGCGCCAGCGATACCTGGTGCTTCAATTACAGCTCGTCGGGCACATTTACCTATAATGGCGTGGACCTTACGGCGAGCACGGGCATCACTTTTGAAGTAAATACGAACAGCTGCACGGGAGGTGATCAGTAAATCCTGAGTCGAAAATCTGAAGTCAAAAGCCGGATGTTAAATTCCAAAAATTAAATATAACCTAAAGCAAAACCATGAACCCCACTATAAATAAAATACCGTTACCGGGTCATGCTGAACTTGTTTCAGCACCCTGTGTGCTATGCAGCTGCCGTACCGGCGCTGTGCCGGACCAGACCGAAAAGCGGCGGCCCCACGCGGTTCCCCTCTTGAGAGGGGTGCAGGGGTGTGTCACGATGCCTGGCCGAACCCTGTTATCCCTGCTGCCCCTGCTGCTGCTGCCTCTGCTACTCTTACTTAACACCGCCGCCAGCGCCCAGCAGGGCTTTGTGCAAACCGACGCTATTTTGCAAAGCGGCGCGCTCAACGACGGGCAGGTCACCCAGCTTAACTATACCGGCAAGCAAACCACCCGCACCTACGTGGATGGTTTGGGCCGCCCCATACAAACGGTAGCCGTACAGGCCAGCCCGGCGCATAATGATTTAATACAGCCCGCCGCTTATGACGCCCTAGGGCGGCAAACTACCGGCTATTTGCCCTACGCCGGCGTAAGCACTGATATAACGGGCAGCTACCGGCCCAACGCCATCAGTACCGACCAGCCCAATTATTATAACCAAACCGGCCAGCATGTGATCCCGGTGGATGCCGACCCTTTCGGCGCGCAGGTATTTGACAACAGCCCCCTGCAGCGGGTGTTAAAGGCAGGCAGCATCGGCAGCGGCTTTCAGCCGGCCAGCGGGCAATACTATAAAACCATTACCTACCGTTACAATACCAGTACCGACGCCGTCTGGATATGGACAACCGCCGCCGTACATACCGGCGGCAATAACTACGCCGCCAATACGCTGTCGGTAACCGACGGAACGGACGAGGATGGCGTGGAAACGCAGGTTTTTACCGATATGGCCGGGCGCACCGTTTTAAAAAGACAAATACTGAGCCCCGCCAATTTGGATACTTACTATATTTACAATAATTCGGGCATGCTGATCAATATCATTCCCCCCAAGGCAACGGCTATTATGACAGCAGGCAGCAATTACAGCTTAACCCAAACCGGCATCCCGGCCCTGCTGTTTACCTATGCTTACGACAGCCACGGCCGCGTCACCAAAAAAACCGTACCGGGCAGCATCACCATCATTTATATTTACGACCCGCTGAACCGCCCTGTGCTGGTACAGGACGCCAATATGGCCGTTAACAACCAGTGGACCTATATAAAGTACGATGTAAAAGGCAGGGCCATCAGCCAGGGTATTTATACCGATGGCGCCAATATAGGGCAGACAGCCATGCAGGGTTATGTAAATGGCTTGAGCAGCAGCTATGCTACCGCCTGGTACGAAAGCCGGAGCAATACGCAAACCAACCTGGGCTATTATACCAATAATATTTTCCCGAACACCAATATTACGGCGATGGCCTATGAGTATTATGATAATTATACGTTAAACAGTACCACCACCTACAGCTACCATACCGTAGGCCTCACCGGCGAGGTGGGCGCCACTACCGCCCAGGTAAAAGGCATGCCCACCATGGTGCAAAAATGCACGGTTGGCAGTGGCCTAACGACTACCTGGCTCATCAGCGTAACGTTTTACGACCATAACCTGCATGCCATACAAACGCAAAGCAACAATATCCTGTATACAACTTTAGGCAACACCACGCCAACCGATTACAAAACCATCGTGCCCGACTTTATAGGGATGCCCAAGATCAGCTATATCACCAAAAAAAGTACGGCCTCGATCACTGCCTCTGTGAAAACCACGCCCACTTACGACCATATGCACCGGGTAACGGCGGTGGACCAAAGCTATAACGGCCTGTCGGCGGTTCATGTAGCGCAATATGCCTATAACGAGCTGGGCCAGGTAATGCAAAAAAAGCTGGGAGGCACGGGCACCGGCTGGCTGCAGCTGGTGGATTTTCGGTACAATATCCGCGGCCAGCTCACCAGCATTAACAACAGCACCCTGACCAACGACAGCGGCACAACTGATGACGATACCGACCCGGTGTTTGGGATGACGTTGCTGTACGACCAGCAGGACGGCAGCCTGGGCAATACGGCTTACCACAGCGGCAGGCTGTCGGCGGTAAAATGGATGAGTAAGGATGGCAGCGATGCGAGCAGTAAGGAGCGGGCGTTTACGTACAGCTATGACGCGGTGGACCGTTATACCGGGGCAACCTATGCCGAACGCTCAGGCTCAGGGGCATTTAACGTAAATCACGGCTGGGACGAGCAGATCACCGGTTACGATGAAAACGGTAATATAAAGGGCATCACACGTAATATGGAAGATCCTTCAACGGGAACCGTTACCGCCATCGATAACCTTTCGTATGCCTACAGTGGTACCAATGCCAATTCATTGCAGCAGGTAACCGACGGAACAGGGAGTAACTACAGCAATAACGGTTTCCGTAACTATATGAATAATACCAGCACCAATTACAGCTACGACGCGAATGGAAATCTTACTAACGATCCCTATAAAGGCATTAGCTTTAACGCGTATAATGTGCTGAACAAGCCGGATAAAATGACCCTGACGTACAATGTAACCGGCAGCCGCTACATTGAATATATTTATGACGCCAGTGGTACTATACTACGAAAAATAGCTTACGATAACGCTGCAGGCACTACCACAACCGACTATCTTGATGGCTTTGTGTATATAAACGGCGCATTATCCTATGTTAGCACGCCCGAGGGCAGGGCATTATACAGCGGCGGTGCTTTTGCCAACGAATACACCATAACCGATCAGCAGGGCAATGCACGCGTTAGCTTTAATAACACCGGTACGGGCGGGGCACGAAAGGTGGTTCAGGAGAACAGCTATTATGGCTTTGGGATGGTGATGCCAAACAGCCCTGTTACCGGGGGCGACAATAAACTGCTGTACAATGGCAGAAGCGAATGGCAGAATGATTTCCAAAACCAGCCGGATTATTATCAAACATTCTATAGAAACTACGATGCATCGATCGGCCGATTTGTTAGTACTGACCCAAAATCAGAAAGTGCTGCAAGTATGACTAATTATCAGTATGCTGGCGATATGCCGGTGATATACAATGACCCGATGGGGGATTTGCTCGACTTTAGCAGGCAGAACAAACCAGCACCTCTAAACGGTTCCGGAGGTTTTGCCGGACTAATGGCTGAAGTCGCCGAGGCTGACGCGTCAGAGGCGTATATTCAATCAATTAATGATGCAACTTCCTGGGTATCTCTTGGTGGAACTAATATTTATCATGCTGGCGATGGTACAAGTCTTGACCCGTCTACGGGGATGAGTCCAGGGCAATTAGAAAAGATCTTAAAAAGCAACGAGATCGTTATTGGAGAGCGAGGCTTAACATATTGGACGAATTATACGTATCTAGGTCCACCGAGTGCGCCCGCTCAAAAGGCTCAATATCCTCTATATGGAAACTGTGACGTGCCTATGGAGGCATATATTGGATCCAAAAAAAATTTTATATCTTGGGACAATTTTGGTGGTTTGTTGGCTGACTACGTTTATAAAGTAACGGGCGGCAATGTTTCGGACGTGGTAGGTATTTCAATTCAAGGTAATATAGTTGACGAGGTAGGTGGGGGGCTCAATGTTTCTGCCTTTTTAATTACAAGGGGGAAAAAACGAGGATTTTATGTTACTGGTACACCATCGGTGCGTGTTGGCGAAGAAAACGATATTATCGTAAGTGCTTTTTTTGGAGATTATCAACGCGAAGGCGACCCCGATCCAAACGGTATGATAGGTCTTGGAGTGGACTTTCCGATAGATGGTGAGACAACAAGGTCAGGCTGGATTGCGTTTGAATTAGGTCCTCATAATTTAGTACTTAACCAAGTATTTAGAGGGTTTAGTATATCAACTCCAGCAATTGGAACTTCTGCCGGCCTTGGATACAGTTTTGGCATCTATCCATCGAATTATGGTAAATAAGTTTTTATAGCACCTTTATGAGTTTAAACGACAGAAATCAGCGGGTTGTTTTGGCCCTTATTACTGTTAGCTTTATTTTATCTGCAATAATCTCCGTACACACAAAAAAAGATTCTGAGAAAACGAGTCTTAATTGGAGTTTTAAAGGCATAGTAGAAAAGGTGTCTTATAGTGATAAAAGAATCCCCACGGTAACCGTTAATGGAAAAGAATACTATTTATTCTATACTATCATGGATATCGGCTACAATATACAAAAAGGCGACACTATCATAAAACAGAGGGATGATCTTAGAATAAAGGTAATAAGGCCCAACACCAAAGATACAATATACGACAGAAATCAATTGTATAACCCACTGTATCATAAGCAAAATTAACCAAGGACTCAGATGAGACCACAAATTTCAGGCAACATTATTTGGGTATACTATTTATCTAAATGGCTACTAGAAATCGAAAAAAGGAGTCAAAGAATAAACATTTGTAAATTTATATTATTGGGTTTAATATTTTCACAAACATGTGTTGCGCAGATCAACAACAATAATGACCGGAAACAATTGAAGGATCGAATAAAATTGATTGCCAGAATAAATTTTAACGACGATATTGATTTAAGTTATAGAAACGAAATTAAAATACTGGACGATCAATTGGTCTCGTCTTTTTATGAGAACAGTTCGCCAAAATTAGTTGCATTGTTTTCGGAAAACCTGAAAATCACTGATTCAACCCAAATTAAAGAGCTAATTAACAAAGTCCACCCATTGATTAAGTCCAAGGAATATAAATTATTGGATGAGTATCTTTCAATTAATTCAGCAATTGGCCAAAACGCTTCTCTTTTTAAAAGCGCTATACAAGATGAGGATTATCAAATCAACTATCATGTTTATTCAAAGGAAACATATATCTCCCTATTGGTTTGCAAAGGGGAAATAAACGACCTATTAGTTACGTGCATATATGGTAAATACAATAACCGCTGGAAACTTGATGTCTTTCTTATAGGCCCCTATAAGATTTTAGAAAAAACGTCAATCGACCTATACAAAAAAGCAAAGGTTGAGTATGTTAACAATGATTTGTTCGACGCAGCTAACGACATGCTTTTATGTGAGCAAATAGCTAGGCCGGCAAAAGATATATTCTATTACTTTAAGATGCCCGAGATTATTAGCTTCCATAAAGAGTTAACTAATGCAGTTAATAAAAAATACCCTCTGCCATTGACGATTATTGATTTAAAATCATTACCGCAAATTTTCAATATCAAACCTGTTGTTTTAAAGGAGGGGATCTTTCCAACTATATATTATGTTACAAAGATAAATTTAAGGGACACGGTAGCACTAAAAGCCGAAAATGAACAGATCAAGAAAGTCATTGGCAGAGTTTTTTATGGAATTGACAAAAATAAAAAGTATATTTTTTTTAAGGCATACAATATTATACCAGACGGCAAAACACCAACCGAGAATTTCGGTTTTATGTTGAAGAACAATGAATGAAAGAGCGATTTGTAATCCAACTCCCTTAATCTTTATAGGTTGCGCCTACTGCTGTCCGAACCTCTATGACTCGGACGGATACCCTGTAGATTGCAATTGCGATAATGAAATCCAAATCAAAATTAGTGGATTAACCAAAGCGCCTGACTTCCTATTAAAGGCAGAATTTTACGTCGCAATTAAGTAAGGTGTGTTACAATAATTCGCTTGCAACAATTGTGATTATGTGGTTGGCCATCATCATGCTAGTGTAGCGGTACAACGATACCACTAGTTTGGTTATGGTTAGAGTTTAGTAAACACCACACATAGCGGTGTTTACTAAACTCTAACAGCAATACCTATTTGCGTTTTTAATACCAGTATTTCAAAAATATTTCCTACTTTTCATCTGCCTAAACTACCGATTGATGGCAAAACATAAGTTATTCGTTTTTATAACATTACTGATAGGTGCGCAGGAGGGGTACAGCCAGCAGGACCTTACGTTTCATATCAACACACAATTCCTGAGCGGCAAAAAAATACTGAAAGTAAAGCGGGACTACTATGATCCTTATGTTTGGGTGCTTGCCCAAAACAACGGTGTTTACCGCATTAACAGCCAAACGCTGGTTATTGATGATTACACCGCAAAGTTTTCGGCCTACGGCAATATGCAGTTTATAGATATTGCAGGCCGTAGCCAGGATACCGTTTTTGTAGCGGCCAACTCGCCGGATGTGATTGAATACTTTGGTGGCGCATTTAGAGATATCGGGAAGTTGCGCGGGTTAACGGATACAGTTAACTCTATCGCCATGGGCAGTCCGTATGAATATTTTAGCCCGCAAGCCTTGCAAATAGGTACCGGCCATGGGCTTGCCAATTACTTCTTAAAGCCCGACTCACTCAGTTGCGACAGGTATCACAGTTTCGTGCAGGGGCCTGTTAAAATTTTCACGGAAACCTACCGTACTCAAATGGTAACTAACGACGCGTTAGATTATAATGCACCTAACTATTATTATCCGGTACTATTTAGTAACTACATGCAGCCTTACGCCTATGATATTCGACATATGCTGCAAAGTGCCAATTATCTTAATACGGCTTTTTATGTCCCCGTAGGCGTGGTAAATCCATCTATTTTTGCAGGCAGCTTTTTTTGGGGAAACTCCACCGGGCTTTACCAGGAAAGCCTCGATTTCGAGGGTGATGATCCTACGGATTTTAATCATTTCCTTGATAACATACAGATAAATAAGATCACGGATATTTTGGGGCTAACCAGCTTTTACGGCTCATATAATCCACGTATTTCAAAGGATAACCTATTGGTCGGTACCGATAACGGATTATATTTCAGCAGTTCATTAATGGCAAAGTTTCTTTATTTTGACATTGCCGCAGTAAACTTGTACCATTTTGACCCTTTAGGCAACCTGCGGATAAATGATATTTGCGTAAACGCCACAGGTACTAACCTTACCAACATAGCCAGCGGCTGTGAAAACGGCGTTTGGCTGGCAACTGACAATGGGGTTTACCTTTTGAGTCCTGACTATGGCGCTTACCTCAGTAAATCAACGATCGCAAATGCTCTTTTTATCAATGCACCATTAACTGATTCGGTAACCGATCAAAATATTTGCCAGGGCAGTTCGATAATTGCACAGCTCAATACACAATATGTTAACAGCAATACCATCCAGTGGGAAAAGGATGGTAAAGATATCGCGGGGGCAAACAGGGACAGCCTCAAGATCAAAAGCGCAGGTGAATACTATGCCTTATTGTACGACCCCTGTGAGAATGTGCGCATACAAACCAATCATATTAAAGTTACCGTAACCAATAGTCCGGTGTTCACTTTTAATTACCCGGTGCATATCCAGGATTGCAGCAATGCCGGAGACACGTTGAAGGTTGATAACGATCCGCAATATCATTATCGGTGGTTTAAAGACGGCGTTTTTACCCATGATACAACATCTGTATATATTGTTAGTCAGTCTGGCAAATACAATGTTGAGGTGAGCTCTTGCACCAATAGCTGGGTGCCGTCGAAATCAGTACAGGTGGATTTGATAACCCTCCCAATCCCGTTGGTCACCGCCGGAAAAGGAACTTATTGTGCGGAAGACACAGCGCTGCTAACCCTCAATATTCCGCCGGATACCGGTTATACTATTAATTGGTATCGAAACGATACTTTACTGGCTGGTTATAAGAATTTACAGGCGATCCGGCAAACAAAAGCGGGCGTTTATTCGGTGGTACTTAACAGCAACTATTCAGCCTGTAGTCAGCAGTCGCCGCCATTTCAGCTTACTTTTATTCCTGCACCGGTGTTCTCTTTTAACTATCCAGACAAAATACAGCAATGCAACAATCAGTCTTATACGCTGAGCACTGATGACAACTCTTTATACCAGTACCGGTGGTATACAAACAATGTTCTAAACGGTGGCACGCAATCATCTTTTACGGTAACGCAAAGTGGAAAATATAAAGTTGAAGTGAGCGCCTGCACCAATAGTTGGGTGCCCTCAAAGGAAGTGGAAGTGGATATGATCACGCTGCCTGTCCCGCAGGTAACCGCGGACAAACCCGTTTATTGCGCCGAGGATTTGGCCACACTTTCGGTTAATACTCCCTTAGATGCTTCGTACACCATTAACTGGTACCAGGATGGTAATTTGATAGCTACAGACGCCAATTTAACCTCCATAAAAACCACAACCGGCGGAAACTATACGGCAACGGTAGCTAGCAATATTTCCGCTTGTACGCAAACATCAGCGCCGGTAAACGTTGCCTTTACACCCGCCCCGGTTTTTACCTTTAATTACCCGGATCAGCTTCAATACTGTTCGGGCACGCCGCTTACCTTAACAGCCGCCGGAAGCAGCGCTTACCAATACCGGTGGTATAAGGATGGGATATTGAACAATGTAACTACCGCATCATTGACCATAACCCAAAGTGGCAAATATAAAGTTGAGGTCAGTTCTTGTCCGGATAGCTGGGTGGCGTCGAAAGAAGTGCAGGTTAATTTTGTGCAATTGGCAACTCCTGTAATTACCACCGATAAGCCGGCCTACTGCACCGGGGACAATGCCACGCTGGCTTTAAGTACACCGCCTGATCCATCTTACACCATAAACTGGTATAAGGATGGGGCGCTTTTACCGGCGGCTACCAATCAAAACGGTATTACTACCACTATTGCCGGCAGCTACACGGCAGCTATCGTTAATAACACGGCGAATATCGATGGCACTACCTGTTCGCAAACTTCTGCCGCACAGGCCATATCATTTAGCCCTCCGCCAACCGTCAGTATTAAACAAACGGTAAACACCACCCTTTGCGCAGGGCAAACCGTCAGCCTTGCGGCAAATTATGACGGCGGCACGGTTAAATGGTCGACGGGGGAAACTACTGACCAAATCACCGTTACCCAATCAGGCCATTACAGTGTAACGGCAACTTCACCGGCAGGCTGCCAGGCAGATGCCGGCATTGACGTCAGCTTCTTGCCCGATCCTGTTTTCAGCCTGAAGGACACCTCTATTTGCACCTATAAACAGCAAATCATAACACTTACCGGTCCTCCGGGGTTTGCAGCTTATAACTGGAACAACGGAGAATCAAGCAACCCGACTTTCCAGGTTAGCCAGCCGCAAACCGTAAGCCTGACGGTAACCGACGCCAACGGCTGCGAGGCGACGCAGCAAGTAAAGGTGGCCGACCAATGCCCGACCGTATTTATCCCCAACACCTTTACCCCCAACGGCGATGGAGTAAACGATACCTGGGTAATTGAAGGACTTGACGAATCCGGAACGGTAAAAGTATACACCCGCTGGGGATCTGAGGTTTATCAAAGTATAGGTTATTCAACGCCGTGGAGCGGGGTATACGCTGGAAAAAAGCTGGCGCCCGGCGTGTATTATTATATAGTAACTGCAAAAAACGGCAGCCAAAAGTTCAGCGGGTCGCTGACGATCATCTACTGAAAGCTATTACTCATCTGGAACAAGGGCAAATACATCGATACCAATATCACCCCCACGATCAAACCGAGAAATATAATGATCAACGGTTCCATCATGCTGCTGATGGTGGAGGTTTTGTATTCCACTTCCTCGACGTATTGTTCAGATATCTTGGCGAAAAAGTAATCCATCTGGTTGGTTTCTTCGCCAACTTTTACCAGCTGGATCATTTTGGAAGGGTAGACAGGGAATTGCTGCAGGCTTTGGTGCAATGATTTGCCTTTCATGATGTCGTCCTCCACTTTTTGCAGGGACGATTCCACCGGGTAATAGCCGATCATTTGCCTGCTTAGGGCAATCGCCCGCAAGAGCGGCAGTTTGGCATTAATGAGCAGCCGCATGGAGTTGCAGAACCTGGCCAGGTATATTTTTTGCACCAGGTTACCCACCAGCGGCAGTTTAAGCACTACTTGCGATATTATTTTGCGGAATTGCTCGGTTTTGCGAACCATAAAAATAAACACGGCGATCAGCACCACAACGATCAAAAACCGGCTGAAATTGTTTTCTATGGCATTTGAAAAGCCGATGATCTTTTGGGTTATCCAGGGCAGTTTGCCGCCGAAACGTTTAAACACATCGCCAAACATGGGCACCACAAATTTCAGCATAAAAAATACCGCGCCCAATGAGGTGGATAACACCACGCAGGGATAAGTTAATGCGGAAGTGATCTTCCGGCGTTGTTTGATCTTGTTCTGGTAAAATTTAGCCAGGTCATGCAGTACTTCAATGATTTTGCCGGTTTCTTCGCCGATCTGCAGGCTGTACATTTCGTACATCGAAAATTTGCCGGTTTGATGTAATGCCTGCGAAAAAGTAACGCCTTTTAACACGGCATCCTGGATGCTTTTGTAAAGCTCTTTATCTTTATCTTTTTGCTGGTCGGAAGTGATCAGTTCAAAGCTGCTTTTTAGGTTGATCCCGGCCTGCAGCAGGGAGCTTAGTTCCAGGTAAAGCGACTCTTTCTTCTTGTCACTTAGTTCCTTGCTGCCAAAACCGATGTCCTTATTCATGAAGGCAAGCAAGCCGCCGCCTTCATCCGTTTTGGACGACTTCGGCGTTTTTTTGCTTTCGTACCTGCTAAGGTCAATTGAGGGCATTGGGGTTTCTGTTGATCAGGTTTGCTGAACTGTATTGTTTATGGTAATGATACGGAATTTTTTCGTCCCGGAATAAAATATCCAGCTCAAGATCGTCAATGCGGGTAAGCTCTTCATTGGTAGAAAGTTCGTTTACGGGCTGATCCTCGAAAGAGGTAATAACCGTTTCCGGTTTAACCTTAAAGGTATCCGCTCGAATTTCTGTCCGCACAATAAAATCGGGATCAAACTGGTATTTGATATGCCGGTCGGCGCTGTTTAGAGCAATTCCTGCGGTGTCTTTTTGGATGATCTCAGCATGAGCGAAGTCTTTTTTGAGCCATTCATCCAGGCGTATAAGCTGTGCCATATCCTGGTTTTTATGGGTGAACGAGCCGTAGGATTTGACGATGATGGAGTAAGAAGTATACGTAATGGCAATGAGCACACCGGCGATCAGCATCGCAATCGTTACTTCCAATATTGTAAAAGCTTTTATCCTTTGCTTAATCATTTTTATTCAGGATAACTTTTTCCAGTTCGGCGACTTTTTGCTGGTTATTATCAAAAGCCGTTAAACGCACATCTATCAAAGCCGCATTTCCATTATAGGGTTTAATTTCCTGTTCAATCCTAAAATCGTCTGCTGATACTGATTGTGACACTTCATTCCTGGACGCTTCGACGTTGAGCATCGTTTGCTGCAATATGGCTTGTGCCCTGATCTTCTTAACTGATAAGGAGCTATTCAAAACGTTAGTGAAAATCATCATGGCAATGCCAAAAACGACAATGATCAGCGTCATCGCTATCAGCACTTCCATGATGGTAGAAGCCCTCACTTTTTTGCTGATCCTCATTTTACTTCCAGCCATTGTAATACTTTTTTCTTTTGCCCGGCTACGGGGCAAAGATCGCCCGTGAGGTAGTAGGGTGAAAGCGCCTTTGAACTCATCGTGATATTGATCAGGTAGTTTTGAAACAGCGTAAAGGAATCCTGGTATAAAAATTGGCTGGTAAAAACACTCCCATCAACTTCAACAGAATCTTTGGTACGCAAGCCACCAAGGGAGTACACCTGGCCGGTGACTTTCACCCTTTTGCCCAAATCGACCATTGGTTTTAAGGCAGACATGTTTTTTTCATAAGTAAAAATAATACCATCAAAATTACAACCGTTCCCCAGGTGGATATATTCCTGGCCTGGGGCCAAACCGGGCTGTCCAAAACGCAATATGCCCAAACAGGAAGGGTAAGCAAAACGGCAATTACTGTCGATATTGATGCTATCTTTTGCGAAGAGCTGGCAGTTGCCGTTAAACCCGCTTTTTATTTTTATACTTTTTGCAAATACAAGGATGTTTTTTAAATGCGCCGTAGTATCGATAATTATAGTGGTGTCCGAAACCAGGATGATGTTGCCGCTGAGTTGAATATTGGCGATATTTTGAACTGCTTTTTTAAAATTAAAATACTTTGTTGGCAGCAGGAAGGATTGCACCACCGAATCTTTCCGGCTAATTGAACTATCACCCGGGTGATAGTTCCGCATAAACCGCTGAAACTGGTCCAGCCGGCTCTGCAATAAAGGCGGCAGGGTTTTATCACTGCTTTTCCTCGCGCCGATCACCAATCGTTTATCGCCCTGGTAAGCTTTGTTATCCACATAGGCAGTCGTAATGCCGGCCTTGGGGATGTACGTGTCCCCGATGATGGAAGTTTTGCCGCTGAGTGACAAAGGGCGGTCTTCGTCGATAAGGTACAGCGCAGCCCATTTGCCCGAGTCCAGGTTATATCCTATCGAAAAAGTTTTATAAACGGTGTCCTTTTGAACAAAGGCTACCGAAGTCCCGATATTATACATCCCCCAAAATATCTTCTTTAGGGTTACCGAGTCCGCCTCGTTATGGTATAAACTGAAGGTAGTTCCTGTGTTATATGAAGTGTCGGCTCCCGCCAGCAAAATATTAACTCCTGAATTGAGGTTGTTTTGCAACTTATCATACCTGAATTTCTTTTGATATTCCCCCCGGTAAAAGTAGGTAGCTACGATGAGCGACGAACACAACACAGCGATCACTAAAGCAATAATGATAACGATGTAAAGGGCCGAAGCTTTTAACATGTCCGGGCAAATTATTTATGCGCTTTTGATGAGGTATCAACTGGAGTGATTGGGTTTTTTTTAAAGATGTTGATGCGCTGCCAAAATGAACACCGCTCACTGGTAACTACTACACCCTCTTCCCACTTGACAACCTGCTTTAGTGTTCCGTCTGTATTCCAGCTTTTCCATACACCATCCTTTAATCCTCGTTTAAAGCTGCCTTGCTCTTTTAGGTTTTTATTCTGGTAATATTCGGTAAATGCACCATTCAGCAATTGTCCGCCGTATCCTCCCTGGGTGACATGTAACTGGTTAGCGCTATACCAGTAATAAAATAAGCTGGTTTTGACCACAGGCTCATGTTTGACAGGATTGATTTCCAACTCAATTGTCCTGCCAGAATCTGTCAGCCTTATTTTGGTCAGGCCGTAATCAGGGTAAACCTGTGCGGACGCGACGCTGCAAACAAAAAGCAATACCACTAAAATTACATTTTTCATTAACGCTTATTTTATCCCTATAAATTTCGTTTTACCCTGGAAGCTGATCTTGATGGAATCGCGCAGATTTTTGATCAATTTTACATGGTATTGGGTTTGCCCCTCCGCAAGCGTAGTATTTTGCCCGTTGATGCTGACAAGCGCGATTAGTTTCTTTGTGCCCGGATTGAGCATATAGCCGGAATACCGGATAAAACCCCAATCCATCGGTTTTACCACGGCTACAGCTTTTCTTTCGGCCGGCCTTCTTGCTATTCGTTGTGTCGTGTCTCTTTGCCTGGTTAAACCGAAAGGGTCACGATAGTTTAGCATGAGGTGTGTGGTGTCCTTAGGAATGCTGAAATCGTTATAGGCTTCTTTGATCGGTTTGGTCGCTATTGAGGCATTGTTATCATCGCCGCCGCCAATTGCCTCGAAAACTCTGTAAATGATCATGCCCCAAACCACCAGTACGATCAATCCCAGCAAATAAGTCAGCTTTTTATTTTTCACGTCACTTCAATCTCTTACTGCAAAACAAAACTATTTTGTATGCTTGCCGCACTTTCATTCCCGGCAGCATCCATAGCCGTCACCATCCAATAAATGGAATCGCCCGAATTTCCAAGGTTAAAACTATAATTTGTATTGGTCAATACCATCGGAAAACTGGAATTGTAAGCTGTTACTTTGTCGCTTTGATAAACATACAGTTTGTATTTCACCGCTCTCGTTACTGCATTCCATTGTAATCCAACAGGCTTGCTCACAGATGCGGCGTTTGTTGGGGCTACCAGCGTCACCTGATCCGGCGGGATGTTGTCATAAGTAACATTATAAACTGCCGACCATTGCGCCTGGGCGGTATCATTTTGCGCCCTTACCCGCCATTGGTAGGTCTGGCTTTTCGGAAATGCAAAGCTGATTTGCTGACCAGGTATGATTTGGTTAGAAACGATTGTGCCTGGATTGGCGAAATTGTTTGTGTCGATCTCAAACTGGTAGGTTGTAGCGCCATATAAGCTTCCCCATTGAAAGTTGCAGGGGCTTTGGTTGGTTACAAGGCTGTTTGCCGGAGCGGTAAGTTGTACAGCCTGTTGCTTAATGGAGCCGGCGACTACCGTAAAACTCCGCGGTGTTGACCAGGCGGTTTGCGAACTGCCGTTCTCAGCCATTACCCGCCATTGATAATTGCCCGGATTGAGCGTATAGGAAAATTTGTAGCTGCTAACGACAGTATCTAAAATAAGTCCGCCCGGAGCTGCAAATGTTGGCGAAACAACTTGGAGGTGATACGACAAAGCATGGTTTACAGCGTCCCACCAAAAGTTAATGGTATAGCCAGTGCTTTGGTATTGATCCACAGGGGCTTCCAGTGTAACCTGCTGCTTGGTGATCGATGGCTCGATGATATCATCGCATGAAGATAGCAGCGCCATTCCGGCAAGAAGAAGTGACAATATACGAGCGACAGGACTAAGATTCATTTGGACTAATTTACAAGTTCTCGGGACTTTTTCGGCAAATGAGAATTAAAATAATTTATAAGAAAGCGAGCCGTCCCGAGCCACCGGAGAGCAACGCAGGTGGCTGCGAGCGGAGCAAAAAGTCCAGGCAGAGGGAGCCGTTGGCGACTGAATGGAATGTCTGGACACGAGCAAAGGGTTCAGTGTGCATTGGAGTGCAGGCGGAATGTGGTCTACCAATGCACGCGAATCCTTTGCGAAGCTTTTTGCGACAGAGCAGGCGAGCAAAACAAGATGAGCGGCTGGCGTGGTATTGGTTGAGTGAAAACCGAGCGCCCGTGAAGATCTGAACGGGAGCGTTAGGCTTGAACGAAACGGATACCACGACAGAGGAAGCGAATATGAGTGACGACCTTGCTCACACAAACAGCATGACAGGTTCAGCATTCGCGATAGCGAATAATAGCTGGTCTTTTTTGCATGGGCTTGAAAAGCTTACGCAAAAAAGACGAAAACCTGGCGGAGTGTTTGTTGAGCTTGAGAGGAATGAATGCCTTATTTCCTGCCTTCGTTATAGTTGCCAGTTATCGATAACAAAATCGTCTTCCGTTAATTTACTATGTTGTTGCAACGCGTGCGCTATCTTAATCTCCGCCTGCATGGCGACAGTTCTCCATAAGTCACTACCTGGTTTGAAATCAGAAAGTGCATCAAGGGCCATTTTCACGTTGCGCTCTTTGATCACTTCCAACGCATTAACTGAAAGATCGCCTTTTATTTTACGTATTTGTTCTAGTACGGCCAAGGTCCATCCGCCGCCACTACATGCGTAATCTGGAAATGCGAAGGCCCCGTGTTTTGCAATCAAGTCCAGCACTATTTCTAACTCCGATACCTTGAATAAGTTGTTCGCTCCGCCTACAAAGATTTTAATTCCAGAACTTAACAAATTAATGACTTCAGTTAAACCGACTGTATCACCAACCCCATTATTGATCCATATGTCGAATTTGATGTCATTTTGCGATAGAGCTTGGTAATATTCATTCGCTTCCACACAAACTGCATTTGCTCCCTTCGTTTGTGCATTAAAGCAAGCCTCCATGTTGGAATCAATTACCGTTATATTTTTGCCAGGCACTTGATGCTCCTCTGTCAGAAACTGAATAGCATTGGAACCGACGCCGCCACACCCCTCCATAAGAAAATGCTTGGCTTTAAATTCACCATAAAGAAGCTTGGTAGACAGTGTTTCAGTCGTTGCAATTACGCCCGCAGCGGTGGGCACTGATGAATTTAGCGGCCTTTCCGGCGAATTTATACATGTAATGCTATGCTCGTTGATTCCATGACGATGCCAAAACATGCAGTATTCGTCCCATTTTTTTCCAGTAAAAACATCTGGAGAAAGGGAGTTTGGCATTAGATATTTTCTATTTTGATGCTTCATGATTATTTAATTTTACGGTTTAAAAACTCAATTCCTATGGGCATAATTAGTGCGGAAAGCTGAAATATAGCATCGTCTGAAAGCGAATTTGAAATGCTCTTGTGACTTCGGTTAATAACACCAAACTCGCCTTTCTTTCCGCCAGAAAGTGCAGGTATATCAGGAAATATTAACGCAGCTTTACGCAGCATACCTGTCGACAAATCGCGAGTCCTTATTAACATTGAGAGTAAATCTGAGCGGTCAGGACGATAGCAATCGCCTCCAATGGAGGTCAATAATTCATGCCCTCCCGTTTTATGAGCAACAATGTAAATTGCTAATGCATCAGGATTGACTATCAGAAAACTTTTTAGTTCCAAAGAAGCTCCGTCCGTATTTTGAAAGTTCTCAAGAAAAACTTTCACGGGATAACATACAATTGTGTATGAATACATATCGTTTTTGCGTATAAAATCCGTTAACGGATGGCGAATTGCATTTGATAGTAAATAATGGTCAATGTCATAGATGCAGGTCTTATTTTTATCCGAATAAATAATATAAGGAGCCTGATAAAACTTTTTGTCGATTCCCTGAATTGACAAAAAACCATCTGTTTGATTTCGTCGTCTACTGCCATTCGGCAGCAGCAACAGTTCATCTTGAATTGAATTTGTTTTCATCTTGTTTCCTTTTTAATATTTGTTTCTGTTGATTCATAAAAAAAGCCAGGCTATCACATAACCCGGCTCTATAAGCATTTACATTAAATGTTAATCCAAAAAGAATTGCTGTTTGACAAACGCTGCCAAAGTAGTAATATCCTAATCGGGGCTTATAGAGCAAGTTCCCAAATATCTAATAGTCGAGTGGGTTGGACCGCTCGGCTATTTTTTGGCACTAGTGGATAAGAATGCTTATGCCACGAAACACCTGATATTCAAATCGAAGGTATTACCCAAAAGTGTATCGAAAGAATATGTAAACGATTATTAAATAATGAGAAAACAGTTATTAAATAATTGTATTATTGATCATTCAAAGTATCCTTATCATGACGGTGGAAGAATATGAAAATGACCGGCAACGAGTTATAAAGTTGCTGGATGATTTGTATCCGTTAAAAAGGCCAGAAATTGCAGAGTTTTGTCATAAAAAGAACCCTGCTCTGTTTCCTAACGCAAAAAGCCTTGAGACTACGCTGTCACACATAAAAAATGACCAAAATTTCAGGCCCTTCAGAACGTCATTCAGAAAAAGTGGAGATCAGAATTTCCCCTTTAACGCATTGGCGACAATTTTGGAGGAAAAATATAAACAAGAAAAAGTAAGTGATTCATACTATTGTGCTACTATGCTCTTTATCTATTGGAGTGAAGGACGCATTCAAAACAAAGATCTGGATATTTTAAAAGTCGGCTTTATAGCTTTAAATAGTGACGACTTAACAAACCGTGTTAAAAGATTTTCAAAGTCAGAAAAAGTATCTTCCAATTGTATACTTCATTATGTAAGAAATGGGGTTGTTCGTGATAGAATAAGTGGTGTTTACCGACGAGATGAAAACGACGATCAAATACTAATCTTCAATTTTGATAATGGCACATCTATACTTATGTGTTTCGACAGGCCAGGCGAATTCGCAGACAGCTTTTATAAAGGGGTATATGTGGCCTCGCCGGGATCGGACTTGGCCTGCGGGACAGCGTTATTCAAGATATACGAAAAACATATTAACGATTTTCTACAATATACTATTGAAGATGCTTCAATTATTGCAGCTGAGTTGTATAAGAAGCGATTTTTAATAAAAGATAAGCCATGGTTTTCAAAAACAAGCGAATTGAAAATGTACAATTCATATGTCCAGTTGGAAAACATCAAAGGGCCTTATTTGCGCTACAGGTTTTCATCGACCACGGGAAAAATTCATGGAGACCTTATAACAATTGAATCTTTTGGTAGGGTTATATACAGAGGGTCGGAGGCAACAAATATTTATGGACGATGTTTTGTTCAGACGTCTGAAAAATACATCAACGCCAAAAATCTTATTATCGAGCTGTATCAGCAGCCTGATACTGATAAAAGAGGATTTGAGTTTAGAAGTCCGCACTCATTTATGATGTTTGACATTCGGGATGTATCATTGAGCACAAAGATTATCAAAGGATATATGTTGAGGCCTAAAACGGAATATTTTCCACATACTGATGTCTGTTATTTGATAAAAGTTAGAAAAGGCAAAATTAATGAGCAATCATCCATCAAGGAATTTGCTTTCAACTCCGATAACCCGGTTGCAATCTGTCAAAAAATAAAAGGATATCATGATTCACCCCGTGACGAGAACGAAATGCTCGCGGTATTTGAAGACTTGTTAAATAGTCGATCGATTTAATAAACCGTAATAAGGTTTGTATCACATCACCACTTTGAAATTTCTAATACAATTTTAACAATTAAATCACTTACAAGAGATATGCTTCATTCGATGAACAGTAGATGTCGGTTTGTTTTGGATTTTTAGTATATTCAAAATAACCTCGAATTGAAACATTGAATCTTGTGGCTTCCATAATAGGCACATCACCATATAGACATAAGCTATCCCATACAAATTCCTTGACAAAATAATTGTTTTTGGGAGTAATCTCATAGTATCTAAAACTGGAATGATAACGCTCAACGGTTAAACGAAGTTTACAATGAATGTCTTTTAAATTAATTAACTCGCAAGTAAATTTTAATACCGGATAACCTGATGGGTCGTATATATGCGATATAAGCCGAATTTCCCTGTCGCCATCTTTTGACGGCGGGAATAAGGAACTCTTTGGCTGTTGTGGTTTATAGTCTAAAAATAAATAATCCTTGGCATATCCTTTTTTCATCCATCCGATATAGCTAATATTTTTATCAGGAAATATGATTGGCAATAAGGTCGGATCCTTCATAAATTCTTGCATGTTTTTAAAACTATCTAATTCCGTAATTCCGAACAATAGGTCCTTAGGGTTAGACGTCATTATCTTTTGCAATCTTTCCGGAGTTACGATTGGTCGTGTAACCAAAATCTCTTCATTAATTTTACTTTGGATAGGGGTAATTGATTGAGCAAGAATCGGTGTTGGCAGTATCGTTAGTTGTTGAGCTTTGGATGTGTCGTAAATTTCTTGTTTATTGGTATAATATACGTTTTCAGCTATTTTGGTCGTCGAAGAGAATGGTGTGTTACCTCTAATTGAGGTTACAATGTCCATGGAGTTCTTGATCAATTGGACACCACTATTTAACAGCGAAATTATACCCGCAATTTGCCCTATCATAATGTTGTATATTAAACTATAATATTTTCGTTAGGAAAATCAATTTGCATGGATCACTCGGAAATTTGAGTCAATTTACAAAGTTTATGTCTTAAGTATTACAAAATTAAATAGTCTACGCTGATTCAAGGGTTTTGGCATTTATAGAGTAAAATAAATTGGTGGATGGACGAATTTCAAATATTCCCAATTGCATTCAGACGCGCTAAAGAGTAATCGATTTTATGGCACAATTGCCGCAGATAATGAAATTGATCGCGATTCGGCAGTCATAATTAAAGAGAAACCAACGGTTATAGCATTTGTCCCTAAAAGTGTCAGGTATTATCCTAACTAATCCACTGCGTCCTATACGTTTTCTGGAGAAGAATATTTATTTTCTCCGACTGGTGTAAACTTGGGTGACGTGAATCCTGGCTGGAGCGGTACAGGCGTTCTGGTGGCAGATTTTAAGGGTACGGAACTTAAATATATAGGCGAGACGTGCTGTAACTCATAGAATTATAAAAAGAGGCCGCAGCCTCTTTGGATTTTGCAGTGTCTGTTTGCACAACTTTTTAGTATTTGATAAATGATGAAGGGCAGTTGTATTTTAGTTAAATTTTCATCCAGTACCAGTACTTTAAAATTATCTAATCTATTCCGATTGTACGGGCTCCGTTTCAGCTTCCGAATATGACTGCACCTTCAAAATGTAATCAGTCGCTCTTTGTGCTTGGCCGCTTGCATAAATAAGTAACCGTTTATCATTCTTCAATGCGTCAATCCAACCTTGAATATAGGCTACGCTGTTATCAAATTCTTTATTAATAATGCCGGCAATCGAATTTAGATAACAGGCGCCGATTTCAGCGGTCAATTCCTCAATACTGTACGAATGGGAGCCAAACAATTGCGGTTCGGTAACTTCTTTGCGGTTCAATCGCGATTGATGGCCGGTACTGTGAATCATTTCATGGAACAAAGTACAGTAATAGCTCTCGGACGATGTAAATGAGCCTTGCTTTGGCATATTGATATAGTCCTTCATGGGGTCGTAATATGCCTGCTGTTTGCCATGTTTGATTTCTGGGCAATTAGGCATGCGTTCAACAATTTCGTCGCAACTACTGATTTGATTCATGGGAGATGGCATGTCGGGTATGCGAATAACATCTGGTAGATCATCAATTTGAGCGAGATTGAACACATAGTAATACCGTAAGACTGATCGCGGGCGGTCGTCATCACTTGGTGCATTCTGATTTATACGCTTCCAAAATACCACCATAGTTCCGCGTTCACCCTTTTTGACGTTTGCACCTACCATTTTGATTTGATTCCAGGTGAGGAAATAATTCTGAGCATAACCCTGTGACCCAAGTAACCAGGTATTGATACCAGTATACGGCCGTTTGGTGAAAAGATTTTGCGGGTGGCCGCCCTCAGTCCAGGGTTTTCTCCAGGGTAATACGCCTTGTTCCAGTTTGGCAATGATGTTGCCGGTAACGATGCTGTAGACATCGATTTGCTGTGTTTCCATACTTTTATTGATTTATGAATGAATTTTCACTAAGTATAAATTCAATTGAGGAAGGAAATAAGGGAGGGCGTAATGCAAAAAAGCAGAGCGGTTTCGCTCTGCTTTTCGCTACTTCTGATTTTGCATGAGCCAATGATATGCACATGCTGCCACTGCTTCAAAAAGCTTTACATAGTATTTGTTTTTATTGGCACGTTCCTTGTCATAGTACTTTTGCAATTCAGGATAAAACAGTGTCATGCGCTTCATGAGCCCATTTCTTGTTCTTCTGAGTCGGTTGCCGAAAGCGTTGTATATTTCTTTTGCCTGGTACCGTATCGTGTTAATATTATGCTCGTGACTGAAGGACTCAACGGCGTGTACAAGCTTCATAAATTCGTCAGTCAGGCAATGTTCATCAGGCATTGACACGACAATATCAGTTATTGTATAGTGTGCGATACACGATGCGAGGCTTGCCAGTATCAAATCCTGTTTGTATTCCGACCATTTCTCCTTATGGAGTTTCAGGCAGTAATCAATAAGGGTATTTGACTTAACCACTGCAAGGCCAAACATTCGTGTCGAAAAACTAAGACCGAGCGTGATTGTTTCCATACTTTTGATTAACTAAGTAGGTAAATAATGCACCTCGGGTTTTTCGTATCTGCGATTCTTCAATCGACATCACTTTTGCCAATACCTGCCGCAAATGATTCTCATGGTACGTCTTGGTTAAAGACAGGTAATACGGTAATGCATCCCTGTCTTTGAGCGTTTCTGCTAATTCATTTGCCAACCGTATTTCATGCGGCTCATAATCGTTCTTCATTTGTCAAAGTGCTGGTTAATAATAATCCCTACAGCATCGACGATATCGTATCGTTATTTATATAATCGTATCGAATCGATTATAATTCCGATTTCGATTTTGCTTGCGAGGTTAAAGAAAAGACATCTGAAATGTCTTTGGACGGTGGCGCTGGGCCACCACGTTGTTACGTCTTCATGAAAATGAAATGATGATGTTAAAAGGAAACCGACATATTTCCTATGTTGAAAGTTTACTAAATCTTAAGGCACGAAATAAGGGGAGGGTGTAATGCAACAGAGAAAAATATTTCTGCCTGTCAATACTCAACCTATACTAAGTCGTTTAGCGGATGCTTTGTTATTTGCTGGCGTAAATGTTCTACACTGGCAGAAAGATAGATGGTGGTTGTTTTGATGTCACTGTGTCCCATCATTTTTGACAAGCTGTAAATATCACAGCCCCCTTCAAGCATGAGAGTTGCAAAGGTGTGGCGGAGCTTATGAATACTGAATTTAAGGCCGGATGCCTTTCGGATGTTTTTAACCAGCCACTGGAGGCCCACCGATGTAAATCCAGCGTTGCGGTTGAGTGAAGTAAAGAACTCCGGACAGGTTTTGTTCAGAGATTTCCGTTCTTGCAGATAACGCTTCAAACTTTGCGCAAGCGTGTAACTCATTGGTACAACCCGGTCCTTGCTACCTTTGCCCTGTCGGACAAAAATGGTGAGATTGTCAATATCGACGTCCGCGTATTTGAGGTTAAGCAGTTCATTTTTACGCAGTCCTGCAAAAACGAACATAGAAAAGATAGCATGGTTCCTCTGTCGTAAGAACTTATTATGTCCGTATGGATAATTGTATACGATTTCAATAAGTTTTAGCGCATCTTGTTTGTTAAGCTTAATCGGTAATTTCTGTTCAATCTTCGGCTTCTCTATGCTGTCAATTGGGTTGAAATTCATATGGCCGTTAGTTATGCACCACCTGAAAAAAACCTTCAAGGATTTATAGAAACAGATATACGTATTGGTACTCCAGTTTCGCTCCGTCCGGCCATGGAAAAACAGACCACGCACATTCTCGTTGGTCACCTCGCCTATGTTTGATATACCTGCAATCTTGCAGTATAGCTTTATGACATAGGTATATCTGCGAATCGTGCATTTTGAATAACCCTTAATAAATGTTGAATAATCAAAAAACTCTCTCGCCAGGATTTGAATATCCATTGTGCTTGATTGTCCCCGATTGTTTTCAAAATCCTTATGCATGTTTCCGGCGACCTGTTTTCACCGAAAACTGGTCGGGAAAAATACTCTGTTTGCCAAAAAAGCCTTTGCTATCAATGATTTTGTGCCCCGTGAGGGAATCGAACCCCCGACCATCTCCTTAAGAGATAAATCACAAGGGGTACTGTCTAAAAAAATCTTATTTTATAAGCTGAAATTGGATTTGCTTGGTCAAAACAGTGTTTTTATCGCGACCTGTTTTCCAGCGCAGCAAAAGAAAAAATGAAAACAACTTGGAGACAATAATTAGCTGTTAAAAATATCTCCGACTAGCTTTATCATAACAGGCTTTGGTTAAATTACAACTTGCTTATATCCTCTAACAAATCTTCAGCAATCATTGACCGCACGTAGCGCTCCGTCATGCTTAAACTCTTGTGACCTAAAAGTCTCTGTATTTTGATGACGCTGACATCCTTTCTTGCAAGATTTGTAGCGAAACTGTGGCGAAAACGATGTAAATGGAATTTGACACCTGACAGGTGAATTAATCGCTTTTCCAAGTGTTTTAAACCGTTCGTAGTAAGCCCTGCGTCTCCGCGGTTCGTAGAAACAAGTAATAGTTCAGTCTTGAAATTATGTCTGTTCCGCTCCGCGATATAATCGCGTAGATGCATTTGCAAGGTAGGATGCATGGGAATCGCCCTTGTTCTTTTTGATTTGGACGTTTCACCCCGGACGGTTAATAATCCTTTCCCGAAGTCAAGATCAGTTACTTTTAGTGCTATTAATTCACCACGTCTGATTCCGGTATAAAAGAGCAGGCTAATAATTACTATATCACGTCTCAATGCTAACGGATTTGTGACTCGCAGAATTATTGCAGAAATAATTTTGTCGACTTCTTCGTCCTTTAAAGCCTTCGAATCTTCATAGGAAGGCTCAGGCGGTTTTTTGACCTGCCGTAATGGATTTTTTTCGAGATAGTCGTTCTTTTTTAGCCATTCAAAGAACGAATTAAGTTTCGTCCAATAGGTTTTAATTGTGGAATTTCTGACTCCAACTTTACATGAGCTTTTACCTACCAGTCGTTGTCGTGTTTGTAGTCTTTTAAAGAATTCCAATATTAAGGCTGGCGTCAAAAATTGAGTGTTATGCGCTTCTGGTATAAGGCTTAAAAACAAGTTGAATACAGCTTTATATCCACGGATAGTAGCCGGCCGAAGTCCTGAAGAAAACTCGCACTCTTTAAGGTACGCGTCAAATAATTGTTTTAAATCAGTTTCATCCGTTTTTTTGCAATGAATGTCCATCATTGCATTTTAGTCGGCTTTCGACCGGAGGATAAGATAGGGCGTCAGTATCACCCGCATTCCCAATCGTGTTATTCGGGAAGATCAATATTGACTTTCTGATAGTTTTCCTGCCTTTTTCATTTGTCATTTTTCACAGATTTCACAAAATCATCGTATGCTTCCCTAAGCCAAAATATATAGTATGTGGAAAAGAGAAATCGATACTTTTTTTCGGGACCAACGAACTTTGAGTAATTGTTAAACACTTTATCAAATGAATGTTCTCCGATAGCTACTAGCGATTCTTTTATTTTCGGATCAAGGTTGTGAAAGTCAACATAGAATTGAGCTGTTTCGTCAACCAAAGTTCGATTGAAATCGCGAAAGAGCTGGCGTTTATTTTCGTCTTTTAATGCATCCTGAAAAAAGGTGTGCTCGTTATTATATCCCCAGCTTTCGATTATTTTTGATTTCACAATACGATTTTAACATTTTGAGTTATCGGTGAAAAGCCTGTGACAATACCAAAACAAGTCTATTTGATGACTGTTTAATCGTTAGGGTTCGGTCTATTTATAATTAAGGAACCGAGATAAAAAGAGTGATAACAAATTAAATTATTGAGTTATGCCGGATGAAGAAGAAAAACCAGAAAAGACTGACGACAGCGCTTTTCGTGATTTTATAAAAGATTACAACCAGGAAACGTATGGTGAAGACACTTCAAACAAGGAGATAAGCGAAGCTAATCATCAGGCGCGTAATGATTACCAAGATGATGGTGAACCGTTTGGTTCTCTTTCGAATAGGGATAGATCGGAAAAGGATGATATTGAAAGTAAGGAGGACGATTCGGACGATGATGACAGTTCAAACTCAAATTCTGATTCTTCAGAATCTGATGATGATTCCGAAACAAATGACACGTCAGAGACAGAAAAAATGTCCGACTCAGACGACGATTCTGACACAGATGATCAGTCCGCCTCAGACGACGATTCGCATTCAGATGATTCCTCGGACACAGAACAGAGCGACAGCGATTCAGACGACGACACTGAATAACTGAATCTGTAAGTATTAAAAGTATTTCAGCAGAAACTATTTTGCGTTTTGTGGCCGATCAATCTGCCTAAATGTAACCCCTCACCTTATCCAAATTGACATCGTGTCTCCTGACACATAAACAAGAGATTTAAAAGCCTTTGAAATAAATTTCATCTTCCGCATTGTAAACAAAGCTCCATTTCTATATTTTTAATATAGATTCATAGTATTTACGTGCATTAGTGATTCCAAAATCAACGGGCTTTGTGGATTAACATCCGATATGTTAAGAATTAAGTTTTCCATTCTTATATCGCAAAGCTATATTTAAATTTAATCCAAAGTAAGTTATGCAGTTTAATACGCTTTTATTATTCACAATAACTTGTGTCATAGTTATTTATTTTACTTGGAATTTCTTTAATCAGCGCAGTATTAAAAAAAATTCAAAACATATTCCTGATGCTCATTACTATGAGTTGAAATCCAAATACGAATTCTTGGTTGCCATCGGCTCATTAGTTTTTGCTATTGCCGTTTTTTATGGACTCGGAACAAAGAAGGACATGGAGCAAAACTTGAAATCAGAATTCAACTCACAACTTGAACCAACGCGCAAACAGGCCTTAACTACTGAAACTAAAATTGACAGTGTCAATAAGCAGGTTAAAGAAACCCAGGGTATTATAAACGGTTATTATAGCGCGCTAAAAGAAATTGAGGGCAAACAACGCGCTATTGATCTTCTAACTCTGAGTTCGAAAAACAAGTTTGAAGGATTCCAGAAGCGTATTGATACCTTAAGTAAAAAGAATATTTTGAAAAGAAGTTTTTACCTAGTGGATAACTTACAACTTGATTTCAAAAAGATGGAGAATACCGAATCACACAGCCTGAAAATAGCGTTTGACACATTGGTAACCACATTGGCGGACAAACTCCCGCGTTTTCACAAGCCGCCAATTATCTTACCGGTTTCAAATATGGGTTTCGCGTTACATGTGTTTAATGTAACCAACGACGGCTTTGAAATTTTCGTTGCGCCGGAATGGTTTGATGATCCGAAGAACGGGATAGTAATAGCTCGTTTGTTGATAACCGAAGTGGAATAGCGCCCTATCTTGCTGACAACCTATAAGATTTCTATACTTTTGTTATGAGTGGGGTCACATACATAGGCATAACAAACTACCAAAACAAACTTATTCGGTTCGGCATAAAGAACAATGACCGCAGCGGTCATATTTATGCCATTGGCAAAACTGGCTCGGGAAAAAGCACCCTGTTATTGAACATGGCCATTTCTGATATTCAGAACGGAAACGGCTTGGGAATTATTGACCCTCACGGGGACATTTCGGCCTCTATTTTAGATTACATCCCAAAAAATCGTATTGAAGATGTGGTGTATTTCAATTGTGCTGACTCACAATATCTGGTTGCCTTTAACCCACTGGCCGACATTGATGAAGCTGACCAAAGCCTCATTGCCTCAAATATTGTGGGCACCTTTAAAAAAATATGGTCGCAATCCTGGGGACCGCGGCTTGAGCATATCTTGCGCAACTGCATTTTGACACTTATGTCCTACGCCCAGGCAAGCCTATTGGACATTCAACCGCTTTTAACCGACCCTAACTTTAGAAGTGACGTATTGCACACGGTAAAGGACAATGCGGTGCGAAATTTTTGGTATAAGGAATTCAACTTGATGCCGCCGAATTTAAGGGCAGAAGCAATAGCGCCGATTATTAACAAGGTGGGGCTATTTCAAACTCATCCGGTATTGCGAACCGTATTCGGCCAGGATGTGTCTGCCTTTTCTATCGCAGACATCATGAACACAAACAAAATATTCATCGTCAATCTCTCCAAAGGAGTACTTGGCGAAGATTGTACCCAATTGTTAGGTTCGTTGCTCATTACTCAATTTCAGACCGCAGCGCTTGGTAGGGCGAAAATGCCAATCGAAAGCCGCACCCCGTTTTATCTCTATGTTGATGAAATGCATTCATTCATCACCCTATCCTTTGCCGATATTTTGGCCGAAGCACGCAAATACGGCTTATGCCTGTTCCTTACGCATCAATACATTGAACAATTGAGCGATCCTATTCGGGCTGCAATTTTAGGAAATGCCGGCACTATTATTTCATTTAGAATTGGCGCCAGTGATGCACTCGTGTTGGAGCATGAATTCTTGCCGGTGTTTGATAGAGAAGATTTGGTGAACTTACCGCGCTATGCCATGTATCTTAAACTTCTGATTGACGGCACTGCTTCGCTGCCGTTCAGTGCAAATACCTTGCCGCTGCCTCCGGTTACGGTTTCTTTCGCAAAAGAAATTGTTGAACATTCACGAGCACAGTATGGAAGACACCGGGACAAGGTCGATGAGGAATTAGCAAAGCGATACCAGGGTTTGCCTGTTGGGGAGAAAATGCAAAGCCTGTTTTGAGGGGTGGCGGGTTAGATTTTTGGAAGATAAAAGGCGCTTAAAAATTGGTAAAAAAACGACCGAAACGAAACGCCAAATTCAGGTTGACCCTATCTGCTAACAGGTGTATACTGTATCTACCATCGCCAATAGGCGTCCACAGCCTCTATAACTTATGAGGCTGTAAATACAAAATGCAGTACGTTAAAGACTTTGATGCATGGAATACCATCAAAAAGAGAATCCAAGATGACACCCGCACGGTGAATATCCGTGAGGGTGAAATTAGGTGGGTGACGTTTGGTGTCAATGTCGGAAGTGAAATTGATGGTAAGGGCGCTTCTTTTGCCCGTCCAGCACTCATTGTTCATGTGATTGGCTCAAATCTAGCCCTGGTGATTCCGATGTCTACAAAAGTTAAAGATGTAACTGGGTATGTTCCGATTCAATGGAAAGGGAAAACAGTTTCGCTCTGCGTCCATCAAATGAAAGTGATATCACAAAAGAGAATCTTATCTAGAATGGGAAAGATACCAGCAAATACGCTGTCACTATACAAGCAATTCATAACGATGTTCTTCACGTTATAAATTCATCATAGTCACTTCGACACCAGCGGGATTTTTACCCTACGTTATATTCCTCCGATAAACCTGATAGTGTGTGAAATAAGGACTTCCTTAAAAATAAAATAATTCCTAATTTCATTCACCCTAAACATCCTCTCCATGGAACCTAAAAAAGTTGTGGGAGCGTGGATACGTGTATCCACGGACTTCCAAGTTGATAATGAAAGCCCTGAACATCACATTATGCGGGCACAAATGTATGCTGAAGCCAAAGGCTGGCACCTCAAAGAAATCTATCGATTAGACGCTATCAGCGGTAAATCAATCATGGAGCAGCCGGAAACAAAACGCATGCTCGCCGATATTAAAAGCGGTCGTATTACCGGATTGATCTTTTCTAAATTAGCCAGGCTTGCACGCAATACAAAGGAGTTGCTCGATTTCGCCGAACTGTTCAGAGAATCGAATGCCGACCTCATTTCGCTTGCCGAAAGCATCGATACGAGTACTCCTGCCGGTCGGCTTTTCTACACTGTTATTGCCGCAATGGCACAATGGGAACGTGAAGAAATATCGAGTCGTGTGGCAGCATCAATTCCAATTAGGGCAAAGCTAAACAAGCCACTAGGCGGCCAAGCGCCGTTTGGGTATCGGTGGGATAACAAAGAACTGCTCATTGACGAAACTGAAGCGCCTGCCCGAAGATTGATGTATGAACTATTCATTGAGCATAAACGAAAAGGAACGGTAGCCAAAGTGTTAAATGACAAAGGATTTCGGACGCGCAACGGTTCTCAATTCACTGATACCACAATTGAACGACTGTTGACCGATCCAATGGCCAAAGGACAACGCAGGGCCAACTACACTAAGAGCACGGGGGAAAACAAGCAATGGGTGTACAAGCCACAAGACGAATGGATCATCACTCCCTGTCCTGCTATCATTTCCGAAGACATTTGGAATGAATGCAACCGTATCATTGAGGAACAGTCAAAGCCCCGAAAGAAGCCAGCAAAGAAACCGGTGCATCTGTTTACCAATTTGCTGTATTGTTCAACGTGCAATGTTAAAATGTACATTCCATCAAATAGCAAAAAGTACGTTTGCACGACCTGTCGCCAAAGTAGAATTGATTCCCAAGATTTGGAAGACATCTATTATGCTAATCTCAAATCATTCTTGTTGACTGAAGATCATCTGAAAGAGTATCTTTTAAAAGCAGATGGAACCATCGAAACTAAAGAAGAACAATTAAAAGCGCTCAACCAGGAATTGAAAAAGGTCAGGGAAAACATGGACAAGTTGCTTGACCTTCATTTGAGTGGAGAATTGCCTAAGGACGGGTTTGGGAATAAGTACAATCCGCTTAATGAACGGGCCAAACAGATAACGGACAGCTTGCCTGAAATTGAAGCTGAAATTGATTTCCTGAAAATCCAACTGCTCAATAGTTCGCAAGTCCAATCAGACGCCCAAAATCTTTATGATCGTTGGCCACAATTATCCATTGAAGCCAAACGCTCTATTGCCGAACAAATCACCGAATCAATATCTATCGGCGGGGACGAAATCCACATCAAATTCAGCTACAATCCTTCTCTCTTAGGAATTGCCCCCGATTCCCAACACAACCTCACGGGTTCATACTTGCTACCAGCATGAAAGAGCTGGGATAGTCAACAGAAAACTTTGCGCGTGAGATCGTCACACGGCGTTCTTCCAGCGGCTGGCGCATTACTTCAAGCGCGGTACGTTTAAACTCGGGCAATTCATCCAGAAACAGAACTCCGTTATGGGCCAGCGATATTTCGCCGGGCTGGGGATTGCTGCCGCCGCCAACCAACGCCACATCGCTGATGGTATGGTGTGGCGACCGGAACGGCCTGACAGTGACCAGAGCATCGGTTGTGGCCAGCTTGCCCGCAACAGAATGTATTTTGGTGGTTTCTAATGACTCGTAAAGGCTCAGCGGCGGCAAAATAGATGGCAGCCTTCGCGCCAGCATGGTTTTACCAGCTCCCGGCGGGCCAATCAGGATCACATTGTGTCCACCTGCTGCTGCAATCTCCAGGGAGCGTTTGATATTTTCCTGGCCACGTACATCGCTAAAATCGTTCTCATAGCTGGTAAGGCTTTTATAAAATTCCTCACGGGTGTTTACTATCTCTGGGGCTAGCTGGGTCTTGCCGTTGAAAAAGTCAGCCACCTCCCTGATGTTCTCAACTCCATAAACTTCCAATTCGTTCACTATTGCTGCTTCGCGGGCGTTTTGTTTGGGTAAGATAAAACCTTTAAATCCTTCTTTGCGCGCTTGTATGGCGATGGGTAAAGCACCTTTTATGGGCTGCAGGCCACCATCCAGCGACAATTCGCCCATGATGAGGTATCTCTCGAGGTTTTCATTATCAACCTGGCTTGAGCTGGCAAGTATACCGATAGCAATTGGCAGGTCATACGCCGAGCCTTCTTTACGGATATCGGCAGGCGCCATGTTTACAATTATTTTTTGACGCGGCATTCTGAAACCATTGGTATTCAGGGCCGCTTCAATCCGCTGCATCGACTCGCGCACGGCATTATCCGGTAATCCGACGATCAGGTAGAACGGTTTGCTTCCGCCGCTGATATTTACCTCCATGGTGATCGTTATCGCCTCGATCCCATAAACCGCACTTCCAAAAGTTTTAACTAACACACCGATAAAGTTTAATTCTGATTGCCATTGCGACGAAAGATATAGAATTTATTTGAGTGAAAAAATCGCATTGTGTAAGCCTGCCCGCTATTTTTTTTCGAAATGATGCAAGGTAACGTCCTTACCGTCGAAAACAGCATAGGAGTTGCTCACCACCCATTCGCCGAGATTAATGTAGCGCGTTTTGTCATCCAGCGGGATGTCCCAGGGCAAATGCCGGTGGCCAAATATCAGGTAGTCGTAGTACTTTGTTTGCAGCAGTTCCTTACTGTAAACAACCAGCCATTCCTGCTGCCCCGGCTTGTGGCCTTCTTTGTTTTCGTTGGAAATTCGGCTATTTCGCGACCAATAATTTGCTATGCCGACGCCAAAATTGGGATGTATGCGCGCAAAGGCCCACTGACAAAGCCCGCTCCTGAACACTTTTTTTAACAACTTATAAAACCTGTCGCCCGGGCCCAGGCCATCGCCATGGTGCAGGTAAAACTTCTTGCCGTTTCGTTCAATCTCCAGCTCGTCGCTGATAATGGTTGCGCCGAGCTCGTTCTCAAAATAATCGAACATCCACATGTCGTGATTGCCCTTAAAAAAGTAAAGTTTAACGCCGGCGTCGGTAAATTCAGCCAGTTTGCCCAGGAAACGGATAAAGCCCTTTGGCACAACCGTCCGGTATTCGAACCAGAAATCAAATACATCGCCCATCAAAAAAACCTCAGCGGCATCGTGCTTTATACTATCGAGCCAACGCACCAGCCGGTCTTCCCGTTCGCGGGAGTTGGCATAATTACCGGTGCCCAAATGAAAATCGGAAGCAAAGTATAATTTGTCGCGGGTGGCCATATTCGGCGCAAAAATAAACAAAATATGCTGACGGCGAGCGCCTTGTTTAGTGCGCTCAATTGCCGCAGATTTCCGCTTTTCTTCAAACAGATTGCCGGCAAGCTGCTTTAATTTGAAATCATGAAACTGCGAATAGGCATAATTTTAAATCCGCAATCATTTGACACCCGCTTAACATTATTCCCATAAATTGCTGGTAAACTTGCAACAGTGAAACTATCATCCGGATAAAGGCAACAACAACCTCCGCATGGTAGTTTCATTACTACAAAACAGCAAAACCTATACATGAAAATCGGGATAGTTTGTTACCCAACCTTTGGCGGTAGCGGGGTTGTGGCCACTGAGTTAGGCAAAGCCCTGGCGGACCATGGCCACCAGGTTCATTTTGTTACGTATAACCAGCCGGCGCGGCTCGACTTGTTTTCAGAAAACTTGTTTTACCACGAGGTTTCAGTATCCAATTACCCGCTTTTTGATTTTCCGCCATATGAGCTCGCTCTGGCCAGCCGCCTGGTAGACGTAGTGCGCTTTGAAAAGCTGGATATTTTACATGTTCATTATGCCATACCGCATGCCTCGGCAGCTTTTATGGCCAAGCAAATATTGCTGACTTACGGCATTTATATTCCTGTTGTAACCACCTTGCACGGAACCGACATCACCCTGGTGGGCCGCGACCGCACCTTTAAGCCGGTGGTAACCTTTTCTATCAACAAATCGGATGGCGTAACAGCTGTTTCGCAGCATTTGAGAAATGATACATATGAGTTTTTTGAGATAGAGAACGATATCAGGGTGATACCCAACTTTATCGACCTTTCCCGCTTTAATTTGAAGCCGAAAGATCATTTCAAAAAAGCAATTGCACCGGCCGGCGAAAAAATAATCATCCATACTTCAAATTTCCGCAAGGTGAAACGTACTGAAGATGTGATCAGGATATTTGCCAGGCTGATTGAAAAAATACCGGCTAAATTGTTAATGGTTGGCGATGGCGGCGACCGCTCCAAATGCGAACAACTGGCCCGCGACCTGGGTGTAAGCGACAATGTGCGTTTCCTGGGCAAGCAGGATGCCATTGAAGAAATACTTTCTGTATCCGACCTGTTTTTGATGCCTTCTGAATCGGAAAGCTTTGGCCTGGCGGCCCTTGAGGCGATGGCGTGCAAAGTGCCGGTGATCACCTCGAACGCCGGCGGCTTGCCTGAGTTAAACGTGGATGGCGTGACCGGCTTTTTAAAAGATATTGGCGATATAGACGGCATGGCCGAAAAAGCCATTTATATCTTGGAGGACGAAGAACGGCTGCAGACCTTTAAAGAGAATGCATTAGCCCGCGCAAAAGAGTTTGACCTGGCTAATATACTGCCTCTTTATGAAAACTATTATGTAGAGGTGATTGAGCGGACAAAGGAAAGAGCTTAAACAGCGATTTGAATTTCATTAGGCCACAGCACTAAAAGACGGTGTTTTGTCAAGTGTTGTTCGATGAGATCGATATTTCTGTTAAAATATTCTAATAGTTCATAGCTTCTGCAATTTCCTAATCTAAACAGCACTATTTTAGGGAAAACGACTGATTGCATCGCCCTGTAATAAAAATCCTTGTCCCTGGTCAGGATGACATATTTATTCTCCGACGCCAATTCCCAAATTTCACGGTCGGGCATTTCATCATAATGTCCTTCACAAAACCACATGCTATCGTCTTTACAATGGAAAAACTTTTGGGCAAATTAACGTCAACGATGTAAGTCATGAATTATGCAGCAAGACATCGCTTGAAACCGGCGAAAGCTCTGATAATTTTGCCGCATATAAAAGGCAGGCGTATAAATCGTCCTTTTCAAGGAATGGGAAATTTTCGAGGATATCGGCAAAACTGTCGCCGGCAGAAAGGTGTTCGAGAACCATCGTAACCGTCATGCGTTTCCCTCTTATGGTAGGTTTAACACCACATAAGCCGGGCACAATAGTAATCCTGTTTAGCAATTCATCCATGAGATCGTCCGTAAATGACAGTTCAAACAAAGATAACGAATAAATAAGGAAAAATTAAGGGTGTTGTATAATGGTCAGCCCTGTCCAATCCCAAATTATTCCGCTGGCGTAAACTTCAGACAAACCGGGTTACCGATATCAAGCCCTGAAGAGATCCGGTACAATTTCCCCGATGCCTTATCAACTTTATAAGTGAAGATGGTATCACTGTCCTGGTTAGCTACCAGCATAAAATTTCCTGTTGGGTCTATCGCAAAATCGCGGGGGTTTTTGCCATCGGTGGTTACGCGCTGTACGAAGATCAGCTTGCCATTGTCCGGATCGATAGCATAAACCGAAATCTCGTTCGTCTCCAAACGATTGGAAGCGTATAAAAACCGTCCGTCCGGCGAGATATGGATCGCTGCCCCGGCGGTTTGGCCCTTAAATCCGTCGCGCAGCAGCGTGATCGATTGCGTTTCTTTCAATTTCCCGCCGCTGTAATCAAAAACATGAACAGCCGAACCCATCTCGGTAACCAAATAAACGTGCTTTTTGTCGTTTGAGAAAACAATATGACGCGGGCCTTCGCCGGCTGCAACGCTCACAAATGGCTCCTTTGCGGGGGTCAATGGCTGTTGCTCCGACGGACGGTAGCGCATCACATTTAGCTTGTCGGTGCCCAGGTCGGTGTATAAAAGGTACTTTTCATCGGGTGATAACATGGCAATGTGCACATGGGGGCCTTCCTGCCTTTCTTTGTTAACCCCCGTTCCATTGTCCTGGATAGACTGCGAAACCACGCCCAGCGAGCCATCCTTACTTAAGGGCAGCACGGCCAAATTGCCGCTGCTGTAATTGGCGATAAATACATTTTTTTTATCCTTATCTACCGAAACATAACACGGATCGGCGCCGGCCGAAGATTGTTTATTGATAAACACCAGTTTGCCTTGTTTAGGGTCGAAGGTGAATGCGCTTACCTCGCCGTTTTTGCCGTTTTCATTCACCGCATAAACAAACTTATCGTCATTGGTAACGCACAGGTACGAGGGATTGCTTACATCATCAATCTCATTCAGGTAAGCCAGCTTGCCGGTTTCGGCATAAAAGCGGTAAACATAAATGCCCTTGCTTTTGCCCTTGGTATAGGTGCCGATCAGCAGGTCGAAAGATGTTGGGGCTGTTTTTTTGTGCTGGGCATAAACCAGTACCGGGAATGCGAGCGAAAGGATCAACAGGAATTTTTTCATTGCAGGATATATTGGGCCTGCAAGATAGTTTTTTCAGGTGAAAGGAAAAAGGTAAAAGGAGAAAGGAAATTCCCGGTTAAAATAACTGCCTGGCGGCGATGGGAAATGGCATCGTTTAGAGACAAACGATACGGGCGTTGGCAAGGCTGGCACACCTGAACCACCTGGAACACCTGAATACACCTGGACCACCTGGACCGCAAATAAATTCTGTAATTTACTTGTTTTTATCAAGAATTTTCTTTATAATCCATTGTTAAAATGTAGTTGTGGCGCACCGCGGCGGCGCCCTTATGGATAACCATACTGCCTGCTTCAAACGATTTTTCAGGGCGGTGCCTGCGGCCCGCGCTGTCCACTCATAGGCCTGCAAAGCCTTAGGCTCAGGCCGGCATCCGTTTCCCATCGCGCTGCAAACTGTTACCAGGCGCGGGAATGCGGCGGCGGGCATATGGGCTGAGTTCAGGAGCCCCGGCGAATAAGTAACCACACGGATATTAGGTACTTGCGTGGCGGCTTGGCATAAGTCGTCAGTGCTTATGGTTTTGCACTGGCCTGAACAGGGATTTCGGATTTGTCCCCGGCTCACCCATCTTCAAAACAATCGCCAATCTCCTTCGGAAACCACCCCGGCAACTCCGCCTCTTACTACAATCGCCGACTGGTCGTCAATGGCGTACACCGGCCCGTGCAGTTTGGCCGCCCACAGCGCTGCATTCTGCTTCGAAGCGTCCGGGTGGTCCGGGTTCCCGTAGTGCGGGATCACTGAAAAATTAACCCAGCCCGCGCCTTTGCCGGTTACGAACGTACGGTTGACCGGGCCCTGCGGCGTGTCGAAGACCAGGTTTTCACGCGTTTCGCCGGTGCTTACGCCGCCCGGCAGGTTGGTATACGTTTCGCCTATAGTGGCTGCGGCGGCCATACTGCCCGCACTTACGCCTGCGTATACCACATCGCGGCTTAACGACGGCAGCAATTCCGCCAGGCCACTCTGCCGCATCCAGTAGGCCAGGTACAACGGGTCGCCGCCCCAGGCCAGCAGTACGTCCGCCTCCTGCACCTGCGGCTGCCAAACAGCTTTGTCAATACCGGGCAGCGCTGTAAGTTCCAGCACTCCCAACGATTTCCATCCCAACTGCACCAATGGCGACCGGCTGTTCCCCGTTATGGCCTGGTACGCCATATAACTGCCGCCGTTAAAAGGATAAATAGCCGTGGGGATAAAAAGCGCCTTGCATTCGCTGATGGGTTTGCCCAGCAGGCCAACCAGCGCATTATGGATGCTGGTATTTTTAATACCCGCCGAAGTAAGCAGTAATTTCATGGGGTAAAGATAAAGGCTTCGGCCGCCAGGGTAAATAGCGCTGGAAAGAAAAATAGAAGAATTTGCGACAAATCATTATGCGCTGCCGCGAGGCCTGCTGGCTTGCGGCGGCGAAATTTACTTGCAAGAGCGGAGGCTGAATGGGGTAAATCTTTTATCAATTTTTCAATTTAGCTGCCGCATCAAATAAACTAAACCAATTACCCCACAACCAATCACTATTGCCCAATAATCACTTAATTTGCGATGAATAAATTTTACCGGTCTCCAGGCGGCCCCGCGTTGGGTCACCTCATGCTTTTTATCGCCACATGCAAAAAAAACTCGTCAAAAACTTAGCTTTTTTACTGCTGTCGCTCAGCTGCAGCCATATTTTTGCCCAAACTAAAATAGATACTACCGAACAGTTGCTTATCGGCGGCATCAAACAAGTGGTACGGATTGAAGGCCGCGATCGCGCCAAACCCTTGTTCCTGTTCATCACCGGCGGACCAGGCTCCGAAGGCATTTACCCTGAAAATAAAACCTACCTGGACGAACTAAAAAAACATTTAACCGTGGTAACGTGGGACCAGCGCAATTGCGGGCAAACTCTCAAGCTTAACGCCTCGCCGGTTAAACTAACCGTTAAACTTTACGAACATGATACCCACCAGCTTGTAACTGCGCTGCTCAGGCAGTTTCACCGGCCAAAAATGTTCGTTATGGGCTGGTCGTGGGGTACGGTGCTGGGGTTTTATATGGCCGATAAGCATCCCGACCAGCTTTACGCCTATATGGCCGTAAGCCCGGCCGTTAATCAATGGCAAAGCGAGCGCATCAGTTTAAAAGAGCTGAAACAGAAGGCTGCTGAACAAAAAAATGCGCGCGCCGTAAGCGAACTTGCCAAAGTGCGCATCCCCTTTGAAAACGGACTGCAAAACTATTACGACCGCAAATGGCTGGCGCTATTAAACGGCGAAGACATTGGCGACACCACCGAATTCAAAAACTATTTTACGCAAAACTCTCAAATGACCGCACTTTTCCGCGAAGCCAACTTTATCAACCTTTCTGCCTCGCTGCCATCGGTAAAATGCCCGGTTTATTTTTTTGTAGGCCGCAATGATCATCAAACCAATTATGCCATTTCCCAACAATATTACCGGCAGTTAAAGGCGCCAAAAAAGGCGCTGTTCTGGTTCGAAAAATCGGGGCATCTTATCCCGGTAACCGAGCCTGCGCTGATGCAGCAAGTGGTTATCGATAAAATATTACCCGCAATAAAACCGGCCGGGTAATTCCGCGCCGCGCAAAGCCAGCCATCAATATACAAATGCATATAAATATCAAACCCACCCTGCTGCAGCACGCGGCAATCATTTTCAGTTTGTACGATGATGCCATTGCCTATCAAAAAAGCGTGGGCAATAACCACTGGCTCGGCTTCGAGCCCCAACTTATCGCGCAGGAAATTGCCGAAGACCGGCATTTTTCCATTTGGGCCGATGATGTCCTGGTAGCCACATTTTGCATCACCCTAAGCGATCCCGCCATCTGGGCCGACTCCAACACCACGCCTGCGGTGTATATCCATCGCATCGCCACCAGCCAGTCTTTCCGGGGTAAGCAGGTGCTCACCCATATTATCAACTGGGCTAAGCAATATGCCACACAAAACAACCTTGCCTATATCCGCATGGACACCGGCGGCGGCAACCACCGGCTCATCAACTATTACATCGCCAAAGGCTTCACCTTTTTAGGCAACACCACGGTTGAGTATACGCCCGATATGCCCGCACATTACCAGGATGGGATATTTGCGTTATTTCAAATGCCGGTGGAGCAAAGCCCGAATTGAAAAGCCGGGTTTTCCGGGGCAGCGCCTTACCGTTTCAGCAGGGTCTCCGGTACGTTTAAGTTTACCCATAAAATCAGGAGGTGTTATAGGCCAGCCCGCGGTAAAAGCTCACGTCCTTACCCAGGTGCTCGCCCATGGCGCAAAATATTCCACACCCCTTCTCTGGCGCGAGCATGCAGCGGCGCCTGTGCGGCTGTGTGCTCGTGCCCCGGCGACAGGTAAACGACCCTATATTCGGTACTTGCATTGCGGCGATGGCACGAGTACACCGCACATGATGCCTTTGCGCTGCATACTCGCCTGAGTTGGGGGGGAGCGAACTTTGCCTGCAAATGCTGCCCATGCTCCTGTATGATAAAATGAATATATTGCAGCGTATTCGGCCGGGAGTATGCTAACGATTTCGTGCCAGCTAGTGGTTAGTCATCGGCATCTGAAACAACATTTTAAAGTTTTATGGATTTTGTACAGCTTTTAAGGGAAGGGAAAATTGACAAGGCCTATGCGGTGGCCAAAACAATAATGGATAACGGTCAGAATAAATTAAACGCAAATAAATGCTGGGTTAAAATTTATGAAGACGGCATTTTTGACGAAAAGTTAATCGTTATCGACCGTACGGAATTACCTGCAGACCTTCACCAGGCCATCCGGATATTTTTTTGCTTATCAATCATAAATTGGGACGAAGCTAAACTGTCCCAGTATAGAAAGGCAACCAAACTAATTGCAGCGATGATAAGCAGGGAATACCGGGTATGGTTAGAGGAGGACAGGAAAAGCTTTTTGGTAGACCCCAACCTCAGAATTTTTTTACAGGACCTCGTTGATCACTTTTCCGCTCAAAACCTGTTTGAGGACAAAGCCGACATTAGCGCGGTAAAAGCTCAGTTTAGCGGCACACTTTTACAATGCGGTCTGATTAAAAAGCACGAATTTGGGAGCGATATGCTGCAATACGCGGATTGTTATGCTGCGGTAGGTTTAAAGGATCAGGCCCAGCAAATGTACCAGTTCATAATGAACGACTTCGCCGGTAACGTAAATAGGTCATTTGCTACAGCATTTCCCGAAGTTAAGTTTATGGGCGAACCAAATGCTGAAGAAAATGAGATATTCAACAAAGCCAAAAGTAAATGCGAGGCATTAAAATCCGGACGATAGTTGATTGATTAGTATCCCCCCGCTGCCGAAAGCCCCACCGGCTTGTAGCCCGGCGATAAGTCACGAATTATGCCTGCCCTTTGATTCCTCTTTGCGCACAGTTACCCTGTATAGTGGTTACTTTGCATGCGGGCCACAAGCCGGGAGGCTTTCGGCAGCGGAATTTGCGAGGAGCAGCGGAACTTGCTTACGGGAGCGGCGGGAACCTCTATATCATTCCACCTTTCCTAATCCCCCGCACATTCCTTAGCTTTGATAAGCCCATGCCGGGCCAGCCAATTATCAAAGCCCATGAAACCCACCCGCCGCAATTTTCTTAAAACCCTCGGCACTGCCGGCGCAGCAGCCGTATTGCCACAGGCCGCATTAAGCGCTGCAACATCATCGACCCAACCACCCAATAGCCCGGTAAACCAACCAAAGCGGCCGTATAACGGCAAATATACCGGCGCGCACCTCAGCCGCGTAGCTTTCCCCATCGGCGGCCTGGGTGCGGGGATGTTTTGCCTGGAGGGCAGTGGGGCGATTGCGCAGGTAAGCACCCAAAACCAGCCGGATGTGTTTAGCGACCCGTGGATGTTCGCCGCCATTTGTGTGAAGGGGCTGGCTAACGGCGCCAAAATGCTGTGCGGGCCGGTGCCGGAGTGGAAGCATTTCGGGCTGCACCTGAGCGCGCTGGGCTATGGGGGCAGCGCTATCGGTTTGCCGCATTTTGCGGGGGCGGAGTTTAAAGCAGAGTTCCCGTTTTGTAAAATCATGCTGCATGACGCCGACATCCCGCTGCGGGTGGAAATAACCGGCTGGAGCCCGTTTATCCCCGGCGATGAGGATAACAGCGGCCTGCCGGTGGGGGCTTTGGAGTATAAATTTACCAATACCAGCAAGCAGGCGGTAAGCGCGGTTTTTAGTTTCAATACCAAAAATATTTTGCAAACGGATGGCGGCCGCGACAGCATTAAGCCGCTCAAGAACGGCTTTATTTTAAGCCAGCAGGGCAAAAAGGAAAAGCCCCTGCCCAGCGACCTGGCCATTTTTACCCAAAGCGACGACACGGTGGTGGATCATTGCTGGTTTCGCGGCGGGTGGTGGGACCCGGCCACCATGTGCTGGAACGCCATAAAAGCCGGCGAGCTGAAAAGCAACCCGCCAGTGCCGGAAGGCGCCCCCGGCGCCAGCCTTTATGTACCAATTGAATTAGCGCCGGGTAAAGAAAAAACTATCCGCGTGCAGCTTTGCTGGTACACGCCCGACGGCGAGATCCGCGAGGGCAACCCCGGCCCCAAAAAGGTAACCGACCCGGAGAAGGGCATCTGCAACAGCCCCGGCGATATCGGCCTGGATAAGTATGATAAGGATTTTGACGGCAAAACCTATAAGCCCTGGTACAGCAGCAAATTTGAAAGTATTACCGCAGTGGCGGATTACTGGCGCAAGCATTACGATGAGCTGCGGCAAAAATCGATGCGGTTTACGCGGGCCTTTTACAGCAGCACGCTGCCGCCCGAGGTGATGGAGGCGGTGGCCTGCAACCTGAGCATCCTGAAATCGCCGACGCAGCTGCGGCAGTACGACGGTCGCTTTTGGAGTTGGGAAGGCACCGGCGACACCTGGGGCAGCGACCCCGGCAGTTGCACACACGTGCTCAACTACGCGCAGGCCGTGGCGCACCTGTTCCCGGCGCTTGAGCGCAGCCTGCGGGGTACCGAGTTTTGCGAAAACCAGGCGGAGAACGGTCACCAGAATTTTAGGGCCACGATGCCCATACAGCCGAATAGTCACGATTTCCACGCCGCCGCCGACGGGCAGCTGGGCGGCATTATGAAGGTGCACCGCGACTGGCGCATCAGCGGGGATAACGAGTGGCTGAAGAAAATTTACCCCATGGTAAAGGTAAGCCTGGATTACTGTATAAAAACCTGGGACCCGCGCCATCGCGGCGCCATTGAGGAACCGCACCACAATACCTACGATATTGAGTTTTGGGGCGCCGACGGCATGCACACCAGCTTTTACATCGGCGCGCTGAACGCTTTTTGCGCCATGGGCGAGCACCTGGGTAAGGACGTGAGCTTTTACCGCCACCTGGCTGCCAAAGCCAAAACTGTGCTGGAAACGGAGCTGTGGAACGGTGAATATTTTGACCAGAAGATAAACTTCACCACGCTGAGCGCCGGCAACCCGGCCACGGCCATGAGTTACGGCGGCGATTACTCGCCCGAAGCCATTGAAATATTGAAAAAAGAAGGCCCGAAATACCAGTACGGCAAAGGCTGCCTGAGCGATGGTATACTGGGCGCCTGGATCGGCGGCATGTGCGGCGTGCCCAACACCATCGACCCAAACAAAATAAAAAGCCACCTCCTGGCTGTGCACAAATACAACCACAAAACCAGCCTGCGCGAGCACGCCAACCCGCAGCGCCCAAGCTATGCCCTGGGCGATGAAGGCGGCCTGCTGCTATGCAGCTGGCCCAAAGGCGGCAAGCTGAGCCTGCCCTTCGTTTACAGCGACGAGGTATGGACCGGCATTGAGCACCAGGTGGCCAGTCACCTGATGATGACGGGTAACGTACAGCAGGGCCTCGACATCGTTCGCATCAGCCGCGACCGGTACGACGGCCGCATCCGCAACCCATTTAACGAGTACGAATGGGGCGCCTGGTACTCGCGCGCCCTGTCCAGCTACGGCTACCTGCAGGCCCTCACCGGCGTGCGTTACGACGCTGTTGATAAAACGCTGCACATCGATTCGAAGATCGGGGATTTTACCAGTTTTTTATCGACTGAAAAAGGTTTTGGGACGGTAAGCTGGGTGAAGGGGAAAGCTAGCGTTAAGGTTTATTATGGGGAGATTGATGTGAACAAAGCAATGGTTTCTGGAAAAGAAACGGGGTTGACGGTAGGAATGATTTAATGCGCTTACCTTGTATGCCGCGCAGCGGGGAGATGGTCGACCAGGCGCAGCCGCCGTCGGGGTGAGTCAACGCGTGAATGTCCGCCGGTTAGAACTCACCCCGACGGCCCGCCATTCGCGGGCGTCGGCCCTCTCTTCGCCTGCGGCGTAAAGAGGGCTGCTCCGAATTACGGCGGGACGAAAAACCAGTAAAATGTGCCTACCCTCTTTACCGCGCAGCGGTAGAGAGGGTGGTCGAGCGTAGCGATGACCGGGTGAGTCAACACGCGCGCCGGGCGTTAGTGAAATGTTCGCGGCGGGAGAATCACCTATTTGCTTTCTGCTTTAATCTTTCTGCTTTCAGCTAAAAACCTTAAACCAAATGCTTCAGCTGTATCACTTCACTTTCCTCCAAATAGCGCCAGCGGCCGCGCGGAAGGTCTTTTTTAGTGAGGTTAGCGTACACCACCCTGTCCAGTTTTACTACTTCGTACCCCAAATGCTCAAATATCCGGCGCACAATGCGGTTTTTGCCGCTGTGTATCTGTATGCCTATCTCGCGTTTGGTGGCGCCGGCAACGTAGGATATGGCGTCAGGCTTTATCAGGCCGTCCTCCAGCTCAAGGCCAAAGGCAATTTTATTCAGGTCGCCCTGGGTAAGGCTTTTGCTCAATTCAACATGGTACAGTTTGGTAATGCTGTTGCGCGGGTGCGAAAGCTTGTCCGCCAGGTCGCCGTCATTGGTCATTAAAAGCAGGCCCGTGGTATTCCTGTCCAGCCGGCCAATAGGGTATATCCTTTCCTTGCTTGCCTTTTCAACCAGGTGCATCACCGTGCGGCGTTCCTGCGGATCGTCAGTGGTGGTGATATAATCTTTCGGCTTATTTAAAAGTACGTAAACCATCTTTTCGCGCTTCAAAGTTTCGCCGTTGTAACGGATCACGTCTTTGATCGGGTCGATCTTGTGCCCAAGTTCCGAAACCACCTCGCCGTTTACCGACACCACCCCGGCAGCGATCAGTTCGTCAGCCTTGCGGCGCGAACAAATGCCTGCGTTTGAAATGTAGCGGTTAAGCCTGATCAGGCCGTCATCTGCCGGTTCTTCGGCTTTTTTGCGGCCGCGCATGGTCTTGGTGGGTGGTTGCCCGTCCTTTGAGCGGTCCCTGGAGACAAAATTTCTTTCGACTCCGTGTTTTTTCCCGCCACGGCCAGGGCCGGAGCCCTCCTTGCTAAAGCTTCTTTTGGGTTTATCATTCCCTGCAAAAGGGGCTGAAGATGATCTGCCACGTGATGGAAAGGGCTTTTTTTCTCCGCGCGGCTCGCCGCCGCGATCGCTGCTAAAGCTTTTAGGGGGCCTTTCATCATTGTCTGCCGTCCTGCCGGTATATGGCCTGGGTTTGGGCGAAAATGATTTCCGCTCGCCGGATGATTCAGCGCCGGCCTTGCGGCCAAAGCCTTCCCGGCGGTTGTCGCTGTCGGCAGCCCGGCCGCTGTATGGCCTTGCCTTGGTCGAAAATGATTTTTTGGTATCGCCGCTGCGGAAGCTGCCCGCCGGTTTACCGGTGTTGCCCGCGTCGCCCCGGTAGGCTTCTTTTTTTGCAGAAGATGAGCGTTTATTTTCGGAGGATTCCTTTTCGAATTTGCGGAATGGCCTGTCAGCGGCCTTGTCGCCGTCTTTTGAGAAATTTCCTGTTGATGAGGATGATCTTTTTGGCCGGTCGCCCGCCTTTGGATTGCGGTTGGATGATCTGCCCGATTGGTCGTTTCGACTGTTACCTGGTCTTTTAAATACCATATATTTTTAATTAGCGCTTCTCAGCGTGAAGGGTCAAAGTTAGGTTTTTTAAGGCGATAATTATAATTTTTTTCCTAAGGCCAAAAGCTTTGTTTAAAGCCGTTAAAGGCAGTTTTTGAACCGAAAACCATTTTTTTCAAAAGTCGCAAAATGCTAAGTATTTGATAATCTGATCTATATAACATACCTTTGCGGCACATTCTACCAAATGTTGTACATATGATAAAAAAAGAAATGACTAAAAGACACTTAATTACGTGCTCCGTAATGGCAGTGCTGGTTATCATTTCCACATTAAACATTTGCAGCGTACCAGCCAGCAATGTAGCCGCTGAACCGGTTAAAATCGACGTCGAAAAATCCCCGGTTCCGGTATTTTCCACAGCAAAATTTGTGTTAAAAAATAGCATCGCGACCGACGAGTACAGTTTCGCAAACGAAACTTTGCCTACCAATGATGCCGAAGTAAAGCACAAGTTAGAACGGTCGCTGCGAAAACATGATTTCAGAAATGTTGGATCCAATATCCTGCAGAGCAAAGCCATTCAATTATTCCCCATCATCGAGCCTATTTTAAAGGCTTATGGTATTCCCGACGACTTTAAATACCTGTCGTTGGTCGAGTCGGGATTTGGTGAAGGGACTTCGCCTAAGGGCGCAAAAGGACTGTGGCAATTTATGCCCGGCACAGCCCGTACCTATGGGCTAAAAGTGGGCCACGGCGTTGACGAACGCATGAGCGTCCGCAAGTCGACCGTTGCGGCCTGCAAATACATCCGTTCGTTGTACAGCGAGTTTAACAGCTGGACGCTGGCTGCTGCTGCTTATAATAACGGCGAGATCAAATTGGAGCATGCAATAAGCAGGCAAAGTGAAGATAATTACTTCCTGATGCATCTTAACGGTGAAACTGCCGCCTATGTTTATAACATCGTGGCGATGAAGCAGATCATCCTTCAGCCCGAAAAATATGGCTTTAAGCCCTATTTAAAACCAGCCGAACTATTTGCATTTAATTAAAGATAGTTTTACCATTTAAAGGTAAAAATTAGTATTACGGAGCACTCAGGGGCCGGTCTTCCAGGTAGGAAGGCCGGCCTTTTTATGTATATTTGGAGCTAGCTGCCGAGTTATTGAATTATTGATTGATCACAATCATAAAACCGCCAAAAAACTCAGTAACTCAATAACTCATTAACTAATACATGTTAGACACAACGATCGATCTTGGCGAGCAAAGTGAAGTGGAAGTTTACGGGGCCAGGGTACATAATTTAAAAAATATTGATGTTTCGTTTCCGCGCAATAAGCTGGTGGTGATCACGGGTTTAAGCGGCAGCGGGAAATCTTCGCTGGCATTTGATACCATTTACGCCGAAGGACAGCGCCGTTACATGGAAACGTTTTCCGCTTACTCGCGCCAGTTTATGGGTGGCATGGAACGGCCCGACGTGGACAAGGTTTCCGGTCTGAGCCCGGTTATCGCTATAGAGCAAAAAACCACCAGCAAAAACCCGCGGTCGACCGTGGGGACCATCACTGAGATTTATGATTTTATGCGACTGCTTTTTGCCCGTACCGGCGAGGCGTATTCCTACGTAAGCGGCGAAAAGATGGAGCGCATGTCTGAGGATCAGATACTCAAAACGATATCGGAGCGTTTTAACGGTCAGCCGGTAAATATTCTTGCCCCTGTGGTAAAGGCCCGGAAAGGCCATTACCGCGAGCTTTTTGAGCAGATACGCAAGCAGGGCTTTTTAAAGGTGTGGATTGATGGTGCCATCGCCGACGTTGAACCCAAAATGCAGGTGGACCGCTACAAGATACACGACATCGATATTGTGGTAGACCGGCTGGTGATCAGCGAAAATGACAACAAGCGGCTGCATACCTCTATCCAATCGGCTTTAAAGATTGCCAAAGGCATTATCCGCATAGCCGATAAGGACGAGAATGTTTATTATTACAGCAAATACCTGATGGACCCGGTTTCGGGGATTTCATACGACGAGCCGCAGCCAAACACATTTTCGTTCAACTCGCCGTATGGCGCCTGCGAAAAATGTAACGGGTTGGGTTATATTTTTGAGGTGGATGAAGCATCGGTCATCCCCAACCCAAAGCTGAGTATCCTTAACGGCGGCCTGGCGCCCATTGGCGAATACAGGGAAACGTGGATATTCCAGGTATTAAAGGCCTTGGCCAAAAAGTACGAATTTTCGTTGTCAACGCCTATTGAAAAACTGACGCGCGAGCAGCTGGACATTATCTTGAACGGCTCGACCGAAATGATCACCGTTGCTGTTGAGTATAACAAATGGAATGTACAAAGCTACCAGGTGGCGTTTGATGGTATTGTGCGGATGCTGGAAGAGCAGCAGGAACGCCGCGGCGAAGAGGGCATGGACGACATGGAAAACTACCGCGTTTTGCGTGCCTGCCCGGTTTGCGACGGTGCGCGATTGAAAAAAGAATCGCTGCATTTTAAGGTTGACGGGAAGAATATTTTTGAACTGGCCTGCATGGACATTAACACCCTGCAGCAATGGTTTGAAGGGTTGGAGACGCGCTTAACCGACCGCCAGAATGTAATTGCCAAAGAGATATTAAAAGAGATAAACGCCAGGATCGTTTTTTTGCTGGATGTGGGTTTAAGCTATCTCACGCTTGACCGTACCGCAAAAACCTTGTCAGGCGGCGAAGCGCAACGCATCCGGCTGGCAACGCAGATCGGTTCGCAGCTGATGAATGTGATGTATATTTTGGACGAGCCAAGCATCGGCCTGCACCAGCGCGACAATGAAAGGCTGATCCATGCGCTAAAAAATCTTCGCGACCTTGGCAATACCGTTTTGGTAGTGGAGCACGACAAGGATATGATCCTTCATGCTGACCACGTAATCGATATGGGCCCGGCGGCAGGCGTTCACGGGGGCGAAGTAGTGGCGCAGGGCACGCCGGACGAATTAATGAAACAGCACACGCTCACTACCTCGTATATCAATGGCGAGCGTGAAATAGCAACCCCCAAAACACGACGTGCGGGCAGCGGCAAAATATTGAGCCTTCAAAAAGCGGAGGGCCATAATCTTAAAAAGGTATCCGCAGAATTCCCGCTTGGCAAGTTTATTTGCGTAACCGGCGTATCGGGCAGCGGTAAATCAAGCCTGATAACGGAAACGCTCTATCCAATATTGAACCATCATTTTTTCAGGGCAAAAAAACACCCGCTCCCTTATGGCAAAATTGAAGGGCTTGCAGATATCGACAAAGTGATCGAGATAGATCAAACCGCGATCGGTCGAACGCCCCGCTCAAACCCGGCCACATACACGGGGGTTTTTTCAGACATACGCAATTTGTATGTTCAGTTGCCTGAGTCGAAGATCAGGGGGTATAAGCCCGGGCGGTTTTCGTTCAATGTAAAGGGAGGACGTTGCGAAACCTGCCAGGGTGCCGGCTTAAAGGTGATCGAGATGAATTTTTTGCCGGATGTTCAGGTGCCCTGCGAGGAGTGCGGCGGCAGGCGTTATAACCGCGAAACATTGGAAGTACGTTATCGCGGCAAATCCATCAGCGATGTGCTGGATATGAGCATTGAGGATGCAACGTTGTTTTTTGAGCATATCCCGTCTATCTGCCGCAAGGTAAAAACACTTTTCGACGTAGGCCTGGGGTACATTACTTTGGGGCAATCGTCCACAACACTGTCCGGCGGCGAAGCGCAGCGCGTTAAGCTGGCGACCGAGCTTTCCAAAAAAGACACCGGCAATACCTTTTATATTTTAGACGAACCTACAACAGGCCTGCATTTTGAGGACATCAACGTGCTGCTGGGTGTATTAAACCAGTTGGTTGACAAGGGAAATACCGTTTTAGTGATCGAACATAACCTGGACGTAATAAAAGTAGCCGATCATGTGATAGACCTGGGTCCGGAAGGTGGCTCAGGCGGGGGTAAAATACTTTTCTCGGGCACACCGGAAGGATTGTGTAAGGTAAAGGATAGCTTTACCGGGCAGTTTTTGAAAAAAGAGATGGGGATAAAGTAATATCTTCTATACCGCTATCATAATAGCCGCCATGAATGACGATTTGCTTAAAAGATATCTCCGGCACAATCAATACTTTCCGGACGAAATCCTCACGCGAATCGTAGCGCAATTCAAACCGGTCGTAGTTAAAAAGAATACCATCCTGCTGGCGAAAGACGAGATCGCCAATAAAATATATTTCGTTAACGAAGGTTGCTTACGGACTTACTACCTCACGGAGCAAGGGAGCCAGAAAACACGGTTTATAGCCACTGAAGGCCAGGTGGCAGGGTCGCTAAATAGCTTTATTACCGGTCGGCCGTCATCTGAATTTGTGGCCACGCTTGAAGACGCGCAGCTTTTTTATATCACCCGGACCAGGTTTTATCAACTTGTTAAAGAATTCCCCGAATGGGAAAGGTTTTACCTGAAGCTTTTGGAATCGGCCTACAGTTACCAAAATAAAAGGATAGCGGAAATGGTAACGCTTGATGCCGGCAGCCGTTATCAATTACTGATCAAAGAAAATCCGGAATATATCAAACGACTGTCCAACAAAATTTTGGCCTCCTACCTGGATATTACGCAGGAAACGTTAAGCCGGTTAAAATCGAAATGATTTTTTGATCTGCATCAATGTTTTAGCGCCGGCAAGCGTTTAGCTTTATCCCTAAATAAAACAAACCATTTCATGCAGTTTGACCCTGAAAATAAAGTGATAAAATTATGTGCCGAAGGAATGCAGGCCGAGGCCGTAGGTAACGTGGATTTTGCCCACAGCCTGTTTCAACAGGCATGGGAAATAGCCGAAAACGATTTTGAGGCATTTACCGCAGCGCATTACCTGGCGCGCAATCAAAAAGATCCAAACGATGTATTGAGCTGGAACCTTGAAGCTTTGACCCGCGCCGTCAGGATAAATGATGAATCGGTACAGGCATACTTTCCCTCCCTTTACCTGAATATTGGAAAATCGTACGAAGGCTTAAATAACCTGAAAGCGGCTGAGAACTATTACCAACAAGCCGCGGAAACCAGCGATTTCCTGCCACCAGGCCCGTACGGCGACATGATCCGAACCGGGATTGCCAACGGGCTAAACCGCGCCGGCGCTAATAAACTTAGAGATGAGAAATTAGATGAGTTGATAGCCGCCTGGTGCGAACGAAAGGCCCTGCAGCCCCTGGGCATGGTATTGCCGGCTTACATCAGCAACCTGGGTACGGTTGCCGACCGTGAAAAAATCGTCGACGCATTGAGCCGGCTGAGCGCCGCGCGATGCGTTAACGATGACGAGCAAAAGATAATTGATGAAGTGATCGCGACGCTTTCGGCAGACACAGGCGAATAATAACTGCACACCGGCGGCAGCATTTGCAAACAAATTTTACAATCGTACCTTTAGCTACTATGTTGCCGCTGCTAACCACTCCCCAGATCCGCGAAGCTGACGCTTATACGATAACACATGAGCCGATCGCGTCCATTGATTTGATGGAACGGGCTTCAACCTCTTTTGTTGGCTGTTTTGTCGCTCATTTTCCGGATAAAAACACGTCGATCACTGTTTTTTGCGGCACGGGCAATAACGGCGGCGACGGCCTGGCAATCGCACGGCTGCTGCACAGCCGGCAGTATAAAAATATTGAGGTGATTGTCGCCCGCTTTTCGGAAAAATCCACGTATGACTTTAATGCCAATGTAAAACGCCTCAAAAAAACTGATATACCGCTAAAGGAAATAACACCGGGCCAGCCGCTGGATAAGGTGCAAAGTGATTTGCTTATTGTGGCTTTGCTGGGCACGGGCTTAAATAAACCACTTGAGGGGGAATTTAAGCGATTGGTAAACTATATCAACAGCCAAAATAAAACCTTGGTAGCCGTTGACGTCCCGACCGGCCTTTTTGCCGACGGTGAAATGCCCGGGGATGCCGTAGTTTTAAAAACCGACCTGGTGATCACGTTTCAACAGCCCAAAATCAACTTCCTGCTGCCGGAGTCGGGTCCATACATTAAACGCTGGGAAGCGGTTAACATTGGGGTAAATGAGGACTTTATTCGATCACTCAACTCGCCATACCAGGCAGTTGAAGAGAAAGATATCCGGCAAATGCTACGCCCGCGCCATCGTTTCAGCAATAAGGGCACTTATGGCCACGCACTGATCATCGCCGGCCAACCGGAGACGATGGGGGCTGCCTTGCTTTGCGCTTCGGCCTGTGTTTATGCTGGGGCGGGCTTAACAACTGCCTGTGTACCGCAAAGCGGGCTTACCGCATTGAACAGCTATATGCCCGAGATCATGGCTATAGTCCGCGATGGCGCCGAATTGCCCAAAATTAGCTACGATAGCTTTAATTCGCTGGCGATCGGGCCGGGATTGGGAAAAGGCGAACTTGCACTTGAAGTGTTGCGCGATGCCGTGATCAATTATAAAAATCCGGCCGTTATCGATGCCGATGCTTTGAACTTACTGTCGGCCCATCATGAGCTTTGGCGTTCCATTCCTGAAAACAGCATCCTTACGCCGCATATGAAAGAGTTCGACCGCCTGTTTGGGGAACATGAAAACTGGTGGCAAAGGGTACAAACCGGGATCCGGAAAGCTAAGGAGCTTTCCATTTTTATCCTGCTGAAAAACGATTATACCATTATTTTCACACCAAAGGGCAAGGTTTATTTCAATACCACCAGTAATCCGGCGATGGCAAGCGGCGGCATGGGCGATGTGCTTACAGGGATCATAGCAGCGCTGTTGGCGCAAAAATATACCGCTGAAGAAGCTTGTATACTCGGCCCCTGGCTGCACGGCAAAGGAGGTGACGAACTGGCGCTCCCCAACCGGCTAAATGTGGTTCTGCCCTCCCAGGTTGCAAAACGCATTCCCGCTGTAATGGCAGGTTTAATGGCATGAAAAAAGCCGCAAGTATTCGTGCGGCTTTTTTCTATTAACTATTAACTGATCTTATAAAGAACTAAATACTCAAGTTTGTTTGCCAGGGCGTTCGCAAAACCAACTCGCCTTTCTACACCTTAAATACGCCGGCTATTTTGCTATTTTTTATTATGACAGTTAAACTGCCCTTTTAGTTACATAAACCGTTAAAAATCACTTTTATTACAATATAACAACATTGTAATGTAACAATATGCTCACAACAGCTACATGGCATGATTGTTTTTAAAAAAATCAGGCTGCTGCAGCAGTTCTTTAAGCGACCATTTTTTAAATAATCAGGGAGTATATCAGAACTTACCGATAACCATCATCTGGTCCATCGTAGGAGTTTTGCTGCCGCCATGCGGCTCCAGGGTTACTGCAAAGGCATCGGCATAAGCGGTTGGCTGCATTTCTTTCATGCCGGAAGTATCGGCCGTTTTATCAAACACGCCAAGGCTCACCGGGTTTTTGCCAACCAGCGCCCAAAGCTGATACTGGTGCGCGTTATCGTTTGCCGGCATGTTTAACGAGTGCAAGTCTATCCAAACCTTCTTCCTTGCCGGGCTCCAGGCTACTGTCATCTGCGCGTGAGGATCCTTCGGCATGCCCTGTAACTTAATGAATTTAAAGGAAGCATCCTGGTACACCTCCAACTCGCCATTCTTTAAACTAACCGTTTTCGCAAACTGGCTGTTTGATGATTGCAACGATGCTATTTGGGTATTGGAATCCTGCAATTTATTATAGGTAGATATCAGCGCCGCCACACTTGCCAGCAACAACGCAAGGCAGGCAGCAAATGCATATTTGTAAAAATTATTGGTTTTTTGCGGGGCCATTGCAACAATCTTCGCGGCAGATGATTGCGGTGCTTTGTCAAACGTTGCGTCGTCGGCTAAATTAGTTACCAGGCTGTTCAATATCCTGTCGCGTAAATGTTCGGCAGGTTCAACCGCGTTTTCTTTTGCATATGCTTCCATCGACCGCTCAATTTCATCCAGCTCGGCTTTTACAGCAGGATGTTTTGCAGCCATCTCCTCTACCTGCAACTTTTCGGCCGGGCTTACATCCCCCAGTACGTAAAGTTCCAGAATTCCCGATTCAATATATGCTTTAATATCTTCCACTTTCCAAATCCTCAATTAAAATGCTTCCTGAGTTGCATTATCGCCATTCGTAAACGCGTTTTTATAGTCCCCAAAGGCACACCCAGCTCATCGGCTGCTTCCACGTGCGTATAGCCCTTAAAATATACCAATTCCACTATCGACTTCTGGTCGGGTTTTAACGTCTCCACCAGGTCTTTAACGCCCAGCAATTCAGGGTTATAAACCGTATTTCGTTGTTCGTCAATAAAAGTTACGTTATTTTCGAGTTCCTGGTTTTTGTTCTGGTTCTTATAATCTTTTGAGCGGATTTTGTCTATTGCCAAATTGCGGGCAATGTTCACCATCCAGGTAAACAAACGTCCTTTATCGGCGTTATAGGCCGAAAAAGAATGCCAGATTTTTACGAATGTTTCCTGCAGCACATCTTCGGCGATTGCGGTTTCGGTAACGATGCGCGAAATAACGCCATACAAGGACGAAGAATACATGTCGTACAGCGCTTCAATGGCGATCTTCTCGCGATTCTTCAGCGCAAGGACGAGCTCCTCTTCGGATAGCGATATTTTCCTTCTCTTACTCAACAGGTTGAAGATATGAAGGAATTATCAAATTTCAAAAAGGTGTTTTTCAGCATGATAGGACGACCGGACCAACGGGCCGCTCTCTACATATCTGAAGCCCATTTCGAGCCCGATCTCTTTATATTTTGCAAACTGGTCGGGGTGTATCCAGTCGATAACGGGATGATGGCTCCTGGTTGGCTGTAAATACTGACCCAGTGTTAAGATGTGCACGCCTGCGTCGAGCAAATCGCCCATCGCTTCAAAAACATCCACCTCTGCTTCGCCAAGGCCCAGCATAATGCCCGATTTAGTGCGCAGGCCGGCCTGCGAAATATGCCGTAAACACTCCAGGCTGCGGTCGTATTTGGCCTGTATGCGTACTTCTTTGGTCAGCCGCCGTACGGTTTCTAAATTATGCGAAACCACTTCAGGCCGGGTTTCCAGTACCCGCTCCAGGTTATCCCAATTGCCTTTAAAATCAGGCAGCAACGTTTCCAATGTGGTCTCAGGGCTTTCGCGACGGATGGCATTGATGGTTTCAGCCCAGGTAATGGAACCGCCGTCTTTCAGATCATCCCGGTCAACCGAAGTGATCACACAATGCTTCACCTGCATCAGTTTAACAGATGTGGCCACGCGGTTCGGCTCGTCCGTATCAACGGCCAAAGGCCTGCCTGTGGCAACCGCGCAAAACGAGCAGGAGCGGGTGCAGATGTTACCCAGGATCATAAATGTGGCCGTGCCTGCGCCCCAGCACTCGCCCATATTGGGGCAATTACCGCTTTCGCAAATGGTATGCAGTTTATGTTCATCAACCAACCCACGTACGTGTGCGTATTCCTTACCTACCGGAAGGCGCACGCGCAACCAGTCGGGTTTACGTTGTACTTGGGTTGATGGGACGACAGGAAGATCGATCATGCAGCAAAAATAAGTAAAAAGCCCCTAAACCCCTAAAGGGGGAATAATTAGTTAGTTAACAAGTATAATATTACAACTCACTGATATAAATTTACCCTAAATTTGTGTTTGTAAGACCAATTTAGTTTTTACAACCCTTACAACTACTACAACTTTTACAACTAAGTTATGGCAACTATAGAAACAATCTACCTGGGTGATCTTCGTACCGAAGCAACCCACGTTCAATCTGGCACGAAGATTATTACCGATGCCCCCCTGGATAACCAGGGCAAGGGCGAGGCGTTTTCGCCGACAGACCTTTTATCCGCATCGCTGGCCAGTTGCATGCTGACGATTATGGGTATAAAGGCGCGTGCAAGTAATATTGATATCAACGGCGCCACTTGCTCTGTCACTAAAATAATGGCCGCCGATCCGCGCCGCGTGGCGGAAATAGTGATTGACTTTAAATTCCCGAAGGAATACAGCGAAAAAGACCGGCAAATGCTGGAACGCGCCGCATTAACATGCCCCGTATATTATAGCGTGCATGAGGATTTGAAAAAAACGGTCACTTTTGGGTGGGAAGAGACCGTGAAAGCATAAAGGCAAAAGATTTTTTACCTCCTTTAGGCTATCGGCGGTCAGTCGTTCTGTAGTTGGTTTTTCGACCTCCGCATTTTACCCCATAACCGACAGCGCTTCTTCCACAGAAACCTTCCCGTGGGAAAGATCGAGCACACACTCGCCGTCTTTTATCAGCAACAATTGTGGGGATTCATGGTACACCTGGAAGTCGCTGGCTACTTTTGCAGATAGGTCGCGGTATCTGATCAGGTCTAAAAAATAAAGCGGTACATCCTGAGGGAGTTTGTCCCAATCCAGCTCAAAACGCCTTTTTACCATCAGGCTGATGGAGCAACGGGTGCTGTGTTTAAAAATTACGCTATATCCAGGCTGTTGTTTAATGCCACTGATCTGTTCTGCCGATTCCAGCGAGGTCCAATTCATACTTCAATAAATTCTAATTTATAGTACGCAAAAAGCGTGCAAAGATACACCAAAACCGTTTTCAGTTTTGAGCGGTGGAGAAAAATGACATTTACCTGTTAGCGGCCGCTCTTGGGGTACGAGCCGTAAGCCGGGCATAGTTTATTTGAACAGGAAGAAATGGCGCCTGCGGCCAATACAAAAATTGCTATGTAAATTATTTTTTTCATCGTCGCATTTATTAACGGTTTAAACGGAGTTTAATTGTTTAATGTTTCCGCCAGTGCCGCCATTTTTATCGCCGTTACCGCTGCTTCAACACCTTTGTTCCCGTATTTGCCGCCGGCCCTGTCAATAGCTTGCTGCAAATTGTCTGTTGTTAATACGCCAAATATAACAGGTTTCGAATATTTTAATGCAACATTAGTTATGCCATTTGCCACCGCATTGCAAATAAAATCAAAATGCCTGGTTTCGCCCTGTATCACGCACCCCAGACAGATCACCGCATCTAATTTACTATTTTTTAATAAAATATCGGCGCCCGATGTCAATTCAAAACTCCCGGGGACTGAATAAGTGAAAATTTGATCGGGTATGGCGCCGTGGTCGATGAGGCTCTCGTAAGCGCCCTGGTACAGTGCGTTGGTTATTTCAGCATTCCATTCAGCCACCACAATGCCGAAACGATATACCGCGGCTGAAGGCACGTCGGTGTTGGTGAAATCAGAAAGGTGTTTGAGTTGAGTAGACATATTTACGATTTCAGATTTACGATTTTCTACATCTAAAATCGTAAATCGTTTTTCTGAAATTACAATTTCGCTTCTACCCTCGCAATATACTCGTCGATATTTTGCGCCTGGCTGCTCTCCGGATAATCGGATTTTATCCTTTTGTAAACTTCATCTGCCGACCGGATTTCCTTCTTTGCCTCGTAAACCAGGCCGAGCTTCTTCAAGTATATCGGCGTTAAAAACTTATTGTTCGATTTATCTGCAGCCTTTTTAAAATAGGTCTCTGCCTTGTCGTAATCATTCAACTCAACATAGGCATCAGCCGTTCCGCCAAGCGCCTCTGGGGCCAGCATCCCATCGTCACCACGGTAATTGGTCAAATTGTCTATTGCTTTTTGAAATTGTCCTTTATTTAAATAAGCCATACCAAGGTAGTAGTAAGCCAGGTTTGCCGCTTTAGTATTGCTGTACTTATCAATTATTTTTGCAAAGCCGGGGTAGCCCTGGTCGCCGTTGATGGCTTTGTCCCATTCTTTTTTACCGAAATAATCCTGTGCAACGTACATTTGGTTAGTTGCGGTAACTTCGCGGGGTGCCAGGTAAAGTTTTTGATAACCGATATACACAAGCACCATTGCTACGATGGCGCCACCAATAAAAATCAAACTTTTTTGGTTTTCGCGCACAAACTTGCCAGTCTGTCCAAAATCTGTAGTGCCGCTGATAACCTTGGTATTCGTTTGGGTTTTTGACATTTCTATTCTAAAATTAAGTTTGCAAAAATACGGTTTTCAAATTTGTAAGCAAGAGGTAATTTTTTATTTAGTGATTAGAGGTTAGAGACCAGGGATTGGGGTGATGTTAAGCAATGGTTTGACCCAATTTGTTGGAAAACTAATCACTAATCTCTAACCTCTAATCACTACTTTTGAAACCATGTTCCTCCAGCAGTTATCTGTTATCAATTTCAAAAATTACGCCGAGGCCTCCTTAACTTTCAGCGATGGTGTAAATGTTTTTACCGGGAATAACGGAGCCGGCAAAACCAACCTGCTGGATGCGATACATTATTTGTCGCTTTGTAAAAGCTATTTCAATCCGATTGATAGCCAGCAGATCAAACAGGGGGCGGATTTTTTTATCATCACGGGCACTTTTAATAAGGACGGAAATAGCGACGCGGTGGCGTGTTCGGTTAAACGCAATCAAAAGAAACAATTTAAACGGAACAAAAAAGATTACCAGCGCCTCGCCGATCATATCGGCCTTTTCCCGCTGGTGATGGTTTCACCTTACGATATCAGCATAATTATTGAAGGAAGCGAAGAACGCCGCAAGTTTATCGATAACGTCATCTCACAAACCGACAACTCGTACCTGGACGAATTGATCAGCTACAATAAAGTATTGATAAACCGCAATGCGCTGCTTAAACAAATTGCAGACACCGGCCGGTACGATCCCAGCCTGATGGAGGTTTACGATGAACAATTAATAGCATCCGGCGCCAAAATATTTGCCAAACGCAAGGCTTTTATGGAAAGCTTTACCGGTATATTTGACAGGCACTATAGCTATTTGAGTGATAACGCCGAGCAGGTTCAATTGAGTTACGAATCGCAACTATTTAACGACGATTTCGCGTCGATGCTGAAAAAGAACATTGAGCGGGACAGGGCATTGGAGCGAACATCATCCGGTATACACAAGGACGACCTTTTGTTTACGATCCATGGCATGCCCATGAAAAAATTTGGCTCACAGGGTCAGCAAAAATCGTTTTTAATAGCGCTCAAATTGGCGCAATATAGTTTTTTATACCGGCAAAATGGCTTTAAACCTATTTTACTGCTCGATGATATTTTCGATAAACTGGACGATCAGCGTGTTACCAAATTAATGCAAATGATATCCAATCACGATTTTGGACAGGTGTTTATTACCGACACCAATGTAAGCCGGGTGCAATCGGTATTTAATGGTATTGGCGTGGGAATAAGCTTGTTTAAGGTAAAAGCGGGAGAGATAGATGCGTAAAACCAACGACAAATTTTTGAAAGAAGCCATCGAGCAAATGCTGCAGGTTTACAAGATCAAGCGGCGTTACGAGGAAACCGGAGTGATGGCCCATTGGCCCGACCTTGTGGGCAAATATGTGGCTAACCGGACAAAGGAGATATTTATCCGCAACAAAAAATTGTTTGTGCGGATAGAATCCTCGGTAGTAAAAAACGAATTGATGCTGATGCGCAACGAAATCATTAATAAGATAAATGAGGAGGCTGCAGATATTTTGGTAGAGGAAATTATTTTTCTTTAGTAAAGCGCGGGAAGAACGCCTTAAAGTTCAAATCATCGCTCATGCGGGAAAAAGCGAGGATTAAAATCCCCGGAAGGATAAACACCAGCTGTGCTTCGGGGTGCGTGCGGTAAAGTAAAACTGTTCCCGAAACCAATACAATGATAAGTAAGGTATATAAAATGTATTTCAGCAGCAGTTTCATTGTATTTCCCCTTTTAGGCCATAGTTAATAAACGGTTAATTCAAACCGCAGATTGTATTAACTTTATAAAAATATATACTTCTTTTCGAAAATCAAAAAAAATTTAAGGTGAAGGTGGACATATTTGTCAACATATCCACCTTCCCGTTAAAAATATCAAAATTTCTCAAGGCTGGAGAAGAAGAAATCTCCTTCAATCTTTGCATTCTCGTCTGAGTCGGAACCATGTATTGCATTGGCGCCGATCGATTGCGCATACAAATTACGGATAGTGCCTTTGTCTGCTTTTGACGGATCAGTAGCGCCGATCAGTTTACGAAAATCTTCCACAGCATTGTCTTTCTCCAATATTGCTGCAACAATCGGGCCGGACGACATAAACTCCACCAATTCTCCGTAAAAAGGCCGCTCTTTATGTACCTCGTAAAACTGGCCGGCCTTCTCTTTGCCCAATGCAAGGTATTTCATCGCCACTACCTTGAACCCACCTTTAATAATATGATCCAGAATTGCACCTGTATGCCCGTTAGCAACGGCATCAGGCTTGATCATGGTAAACGTTTTATTGCTCATTAGTTGTATTTATTTGTGTAGTTTGTTGTGTAAAGAATTGAAGTAACAGGCGATTTGATTAAAAACAGCGTGCTAAAATTGCTAAACAAGTATCCGCCTTAAATTTCGGCAAAAGTAGCTTTTTACAATTAAAACGTAAAGGCTTTAACATTAATTAACACGCTGCATTTAATTTATTTATTTAGCTTTGCAGCTCTTTTTTAAAAATTGATGTTAGATAAAGCCTCGCTTGTTGAACTTTTAGCGCAGCCAAAAAAAATAGTGATTACTACTCATCATAAACCCGATGGTGATGCCATCGGATCGTCGCTGGGTATGTACAATTATTTGATTCAGCAGGGGCACCACGTAAAGGTGATAACACCTACCGATTATCCCTATTATTTTAACTGGATGCCGGGGAATGATGAAGTAATTATCTATACAGATCGTTTAGAAGAATCGGCCGGTCTGATCAGCAATGCTGAAGTGATTTTTTGCCTCGACTTTAATGCCCTGGCCCGTATCAATGAAATGGGCGAGCTGGTTAGAAAAAGCAGCGCGGTTAAAATCCTGATAGACCACCACCTGGAGCCGGAGGATTTTGATGATTACCGCCACTGGGACATCAAGGCCTGCGCTACCGCTCAATTGGTTTATACTTTCATAGCCGATCATCTGAACGACAGAAAGTCGGTTAACAAGGATGTGGCGACTTGTTTGTATACCGGTATCATGACCGATTCAGCGTCGTTTCAACTTCCCAATACCACTTCCGATGTTCATCGGATCACAGCGGAACTGATAGATGCGGGCGCCGTAAACTGGCGGATATACGATTTGGTTTATAATAACGGATCGGAAAATAAACTGCGTTTTTTAGGGTTATGCATTTCCGAAAGACTGGAAGTGCTGCCCGAATTTAATACCGCAATCATTACCGTTGACAAATACGACCTGGCCAAATACGACATAAAAACCGGCGAGACCGAGGGCATCGTGAACTATGCGCTATCGATAGCGGGTATTCGCCTGGCGGCATTTATCGTAGAACGGACGGACAAAATAAAACTTTCGTTGCGCTCAAAAGGCGAAGTGCCCGCTAATGATATATGCCGGAAGTATTTTAACGGCGGTGGCCATTATAACGCGGCAGGCGGTCATTCTACCGACAGCCTTGAACAAGTAATAAACCAATTTAAATTAATATTACCTGAATATAAAAAACTGTTAATAAAGTAAAAATGAAAAGAAAACTGATGTTTTTGGCGCTTGCAGCAATTGGATTGGCAAGCTGTAATGGCGGATACAAAAAGGCGCCGGGCGGATTATTATATGATATTGTTTCAGACAAAAGCGGCCCGAGCATACAACCCGGCGACTTTATTTGTATGAATATCATCCTTAAAAACGATGCGGACTCAGTGCTGTTTAGCTCGTATGAGCAGGGCAGTCCGTTTATGCGTGTGTTCCAAAAACCGCAGCAAAAAGGTGATGTTTTTTCGGGGTTTGAATATTTGAGCGAAGGCGACAGCGCGATTATTAAGACAAATATCGACTCCTTATTTAAAGCCGGCGCCAGGCCCGCAGACTTGAAGGGCAAATACCAAACTTATATTGTACAGGTGGTAAAGGTTATCCAGAAAGGACATCTTGACGAAAAGGTTTTTGAAGGCCGTGTTCAGGATTATTACACCAAAACTATGGAAACCATTAAGAAGACCTCGAAGGACGCTGAGCCGGGAAAAATTAAAAAATATATTGCCGACAACCACCTCAAGATGATCACCACTCCGTCAGGACTTCAATATGTGATAACCAAAATGGGAACCGGCGAAAAACCGGTAAACGGCGATACCGTCGGCGTATACTATGTGGGTAAATTCACTAACGGGAAGCTGTTTGATACCAATATTAAAGATGAGGCAAAAAAGGGTAATCTGCCGATTGATCCAAGGAACCCGTTCACACCACTGCGCTATCCTTTAGGCGCCCAGGGTATGATCAAAGGATGGAATGAAGGTTTACTTTTGTTGCCAAAAGGAACCAAAGCAACGTTTATTCTGCCATCATCCCTCGGTTATGGCGATAACGGTTACCAAAGAATCGGCCCATTCACGCCGCTGGTATTCGATTTGGAACTGGTTGACGTTAAACACCCGGACCCTAATGCACCAAAACCAGCTCCCCGGCCAATGCCAGGACAGCCAACGAACACGCCACCTGCACCGGTAAAGAAATAATATTTTTAAATATTGGCCTTCCCGGTAAAAGGAGGGCCTTTTTTATTTATGATGAAATACATTTTGATAATTTTAGCATTGGCTGCTGCGGCTAATGCCAATGCGCAAAGCGATGTGCAGCACACGCCGGCAGGCGCCTCGTACCGGATATTTACGCATAATACTGGCGCTAAGATAAAAGTGAACGATGTAGTGACTTTCCAGTTTATTCAAAAAACGGATAAGGACTCTGTGCTCGTCAGCTCGTATGTCACCGGCAATCCGGGAAAAGCCCAGTGCTTGCCTGCTGATACCCTTAAAGACTATGTCGAGGTCAATTTGATGCAGGTGTTGCCGTTGCTTACCGTACATGATAGTGTTGAAGTGAAGATACCAACCGACTCGATATTTAAAAAAGCCGAAGCCCAGCGGCCGCCTTTTTTACCAAAAGGCAGCAACCTGGTATTTGATTTACGGGTTGACAGGGTGCAATCGCTTAATGAAGCTATAGCCGAAAGGAATGCAGCCATTGAAAGCGCTAAGGCGGAGGCGGCCAGGGCGAAAACTAATGAACCGATTGAAGCTGCAAAATATATCGCATCGCACAAACTGGTATTAAAAACTACACCATCCGGGCTAAAGTATGTCATTACAAAGGCGTCCCTGAAAGCAAAACCCCTGAAAGGTGATACCGTACAGGTTAATTATATTGGCAGGTCATTAGATGATAAAGTTTTTGACACGAGCATCGAGTCTGCTGCTAAAGCCGCAAATTTAAATCAGCCGGGCCGTACGTATGAGCCCATCCAGTTTGTACTGGGGGTTGACAATATTATCCCTGGTTGGGTTGAAGGCCTGCAACTGGTGGGCGAGGGCGGAAAAGCCACCCTGGTCATTCCTTCCAATTTGGCCTATGCCGATCAGGGCCAGGGCGATATTAAACCCTACAGCACGTTGGTTTTTGACGTGGAATTGGTAAAAATTAAACCGATAAAACACCCGGTTGTTCCAAAGCCGGCAGCAAAAAAGCCCGTTCACAAAACACCGGTGCATAAAACGCCGGTAAAGCACGGTTAATAAAAGCCTCCCGATAAATCGGGAGGCTTTTATATTTTTGCACTATGGTACTTACCGATACGCATACCCACCAATACTATGAAACCGACCCCGTAAAGCGCGCCGCGCTGATGGCGCACTGTAAAAACAACCAGGTTGACCGGTTATTTTTACCAAATGTGGATGCTGACTCGGTATCGAAAGTTTTTTCACTTACAGCCCAATATCCGGGTATATGCTACCCGATGCTCGGTTTGCACCCATGCTCGGTAAAAGAGGGCTGGCAGCATGAGCTGGAGGTCATCAAACAGGCTGCTGATCGCGGCCGTATTTACGCCATAGGCGAGATCGGCATCGACCTCTACTGGGACAAAACCACCTTACCCGAACAAATTCAAGCTTTTAAAATCCAAATCGAATGGGCAAAGGAGCTGAAGCTACCGATCGTGATCCATTGCCGTGATGCATTTGCGGAGGTTTTTAAAATACTGGAAGAGGAACAGGATGAAAACCTGCGGGGTATTTTTCATTGCTTTACGGGCACCTTTGAACAGGCGCAAAAGGTGACCGGGCTTGGGTTTTACCTGGGTATTGGAGGTGTGGTAACCTATAAAAATTCCGGGTTGGACAAAGTGGTAGCGCAAATCGGCCTGCAGCATATCGTGCTGGAGACAGATTCCCCATACCTTACGCCGGTCCCCTTCCGCGGCAAACCTAACGAGAGTTCGTACCTGGTTTACGTAGCTGAAAAAGTTGCAGAGCTGCATCAAACCGGTATCGAAAATGTGGCAGACATCACCACTCAAAATTCAAGGGCAATTTTTGGTGTGTAAAATTGGTCATAGTTAATAGTTCATGGTTCATAGCCGGATAAAAAATAATTTTGATACTATTGCATTTTGTTTGCAAGATGGTCATTCACGATTACGAACCATGAAACAGCCACGAACTATGAACCATCAACCATGAACTAAAAACGCATGAGCCAGATCCTGATCATTTACACCGGCGGCACCATTGGCATGATGAGCGACCCTGTTACAAAGGTGCTCAAACCCATCAATTTTGAACAGATCATGGATAATGTGCCTGAACTGGAAAAGTTGAACTGCAAGATACAGGTTCATTCCTTTGATGAGATCATCGACTCCAGCAACATGAACCCATCCATCTGGAGCCAGCTTGCTGGGCTGATCGAATCGAATTACAATACCGTCGACGGGTTTGTGATCCTGCACGGCTCGGATACCATGTCATTTACGGCCTCCGTGCTCAGCTTTATGCTCGAAAACCTGGGCAAACCGGTCATTTTCACCGGCTCGCAGCTGCCAATAAGCGCAGTACGCACCGATGCAAAGGAAAACCTGATGACCGCCATCGAGATAGCCAAAGCCAAAAAGAACGATCGCGCCCGTGTGCCCGAGGTTTGTATCTATTTTGATTACAAATTATTCAGGGGTAACCGCTCGTTTAAATATAACTCATCCAAGTTCGAGGCCTTCCGGTCGCCGAACTACCCTATTTTGGCCGAATCAGGCGTGCACCTTAAGTTCAGCCTGAATGACATCAGGCATCCTAAAGACGGCGACCCGCTTATCGTCCACAGAAACCTTGAAAGCGATGTAGCCGTATTGAAGTTATATCCCGGTATCAGCCCCAAAGTGGTGGAAAACATCCTGGCCGCTGATGTACGCGGCATTGTAATGGAAACCTTCGGCGCGGGCAATACCACTACTGATCAATGGTTTGTCGACCTGCTCAAAAACGCCATCGACAGCGGCAAAGTGGTGCTGGATATTTCCCAATGCAAGGTAGGCACTGTGGAGCTCGGCCGTTATGAAACCAGCCGCCAGTTAAAGGATATCGGCGTAGCCAACGGATATGACATGACCTACGAAAGCGCCGTTACCAAGATGATGTTCCTGCTGGGCCAGTTTGACGACCCGAAAAAGGTAAAAGAATACCTGGAAACCGACCTCAGAGGCGAGCTGACCGTATCATAAAGCACCAGGTGCTCATGTGTGTTGAAAAACGGCCAACCACCCGAATACACCTGGACCACCTGGGCCACGTGAACACACCTGGACCACCTGGACCGCAAATAAATTCCAGAATTTGTTTGTATTTATAAAGAATTTTCTTTATAATTGTGCGCGTCATTGTTCAGGCTATCCCATCGGCCCCGGCGCACTGCCATTTTACAATCCCCATTAAATACAATATATCCATGGACCGACCCGAATTTATTGAGGAATTGCGCCGCGAAGCGCAAAACACCTCACACCGCCAACGCATGCAAAATTTTTACCGCTTACAATTGATGAAAGACCCCTCCCGCGAGCTGTTCTATGTAAAACCCGCCGACCTTTGGATTAAAGAGGAATGCAGCAAGCCTGCCGCGCGCAAGCTGCTCGGCACACTTTGGTACGAGCATGAGCTTTGCATTTTTTTTGCCGATACCAACCTGGGCAAATCCGTGCTGGCCGTACAAATCGGCAACTGCCTGGCTAAACAAGCCGGCATGGAACCTTTTGGCAGCGAGGCGAACGAGCCGCTAAAGGTTTTGTATATCGACTTTGAGCTGACGCCTGCCCAGTTTAAAGCCAGGTATACCGACGCCACCTGGGGGCCGCACTGCTTTGGCGAAAATTTTATCCGCGCCGAATTTAATCCCCGCGGCGACGACCCCGACCTGTACGACCGGTACGAAGATTATGTAAGGGAACGCCTGGAATCCGTCATCGCCGCCACCAAAGCACACGTGCTGATCATCGATAACATTACCTGCATGGGCAATCCGCTGGTTTACGGTGGTGGCGCCCTGCAACTGATGAAAACCCTTAAGGCCCTTAAAACCAAACACCGGCTTAGCATGCTGGTGCTGGCCCATACCCCCAAACGCAACCCCTACAATCCCATCACCGTTAACGACCTGCAGGGCAGCAAAATGCTCATCAACTTTGCCGACAGCGCCTTCGCACTGGGCCAAAGCCAAAACCAGCCCGACTTGCGCTATTTAAAACAGATCAAGCAGCGCAATACCCAACCGTTATACGATGCCGACCACGTATGCCTGTTCCGTTTGGTCAAAGAGCAAAGCTTTTTAGGATTTCAGTTCGAGGGCTTCGATACCGAACGGCAGCACCTTTGCAAGGCCGGCACGGCCCTTAGCGACGACATTAAAAAACGCATCCCCGAGCTTGCCCGCCAGGGCCTCTCCAAACGCCAGATCGCCGATCATCTCCGCATCGGGGCCAGCTCTGTTCAAAGGGTAATGGCGAAGTTGAAAGAAGAAAGTTAATTTTAGGGACGCAAGGTTTTTCGCCTGCCGTTAAAACCATCCTGCCGCTTTTGTCATCCTGAACGCAGGGTTTCTTTTGTCATGCTGAGCGCAGCGAAGCATCTTTGAAGCGACTGTCCGCCCCACCCCGGTTTTACCGACGCATCTCATTGAGATCTTTTATACATTTGGTACCCCTTTGCGCGTCACACTTCGGGTATCAGCGTGACACCCTGCACGCCCCGGCGTTTAAAGCAGTTTTTTAAAATCACGAACGGCGGTCCGGATAAATTGCAGGACTTAGCATGCGGGCCACAAGCCGGGAGGCAGCGAAAAAATTGCTTCCGGGCGCGAGGGGGCGGCGGCTCACTTATGCCGGCCTAAAAGAAAACCCACGATAAAGGCGACCACGATCAGCGCCCACCACACATAGCGCCAAAGCCGTAACGCGGTCATTGATCTCAGCAGTTGATCACGCTCCGCTTCCAGGGATTGCCTGAATTGTTGCAGCTTGAAGTTTTGTTGCTGCAGTTTAAACAATGTCCCGCCAACCTCTGCCGGCTTTTCCAGTTCCCGTTGCCTGCGCAGTGTAAAGCCGCCTGCTTTCAGGAACTTTTCACCCTTAGGCTTCAGGATCAGTTTGTCCGGCAACTCAAAATCGCCATGCTGGCCCGATATCGTGATCAGCTCTTCCCGCAACAGCACCTGGACCATCGAGAAAGCCGCTGCCTCATCATCGTCGAATAGCGTGAGCACCTGGGCACGGGTAAGGCTGTCGGGAACGCCAAAAGCTTCCAGCATGGCGTCCAATATCCCGCTTTCATATTCATCCAGTTCCGCCATGCCGCAAATTTGTGGATTAATTGGGTGGGAGGCAAATGAAATGTGTGTGGGAGGCAGGTTTTACCCGCTATAGTTTGAAGCCCGCACATTGGCGATGGTGGCGGGTATACAATCCCTTAGGCTAAGCATGGGGCGCAGGTTCCTCGCTGAGTTTAAGTTAACCCATTAAGCCGGCCACCCGGTCATGGCGTGGTCCGGGCGGTGAAAATATTTTATGGGTAAACCGAAACTCCAGTAAAGGACCCCGCTGAAACCACAGCTTATTTTTTTGTCAATTTATACCTCAGGTGTGTGGTCAGGTCTGATGGGAGTACTTCCGCAATCTCCATATCATACTTGTCTTTGTCCATACCATCGAACAACCGGGTACCGCTTCCTAAAAAAACAGGGGCAATATGAATAAAAAATTCGTCCACAAGCCCTGCGTTCAAAAATTGCTGAATCGTATCCGCGCCGCCCTGTATCCTGATGTCCTTTCCTTTTGCTGATGCTCTTGCTTTTTCCAATGCGCTTTGTATACCATTGTTAATGAAATAAAAAGTGGTTGTCCCTTCCTGAACCCAGGGCTCACGTTTTTCGTGTGTCAGCACATAAACATCCGCTTTAAACAAATCTTCAGGCCAGTGCACTTCGCCTTCTTCAAACATCCGTTTACCCATAATATAAGCCCCTGTTCTTGCAAGCACCGCATCAATTAATGTACTGTCTGCACCGTATTCTTCACCGCCTTCCATATCCAGGTGTTTCCAAAATGCTTTTTGTTTAAACATCCAACTGTGAATTTTTGGTGAAACGCCGCCCATCGGGTTGTCCGGGCTCCTGTTATCGCCGGCGAAAAAGCCATCCAGTGATATGCCGCTGTCGAAGATTATTTTGCTCATGGTTTTTTATTTTTCTTACTGTTGAAAAGGACAATCGGGTTTGAGCCGCTTTTCACTCTTAGGCTTCAGGACCGGCGTTGGTATACGGCGCTTCGCGTAAGCGGGCGTCGCGGATACCGGCAGTGTCGGGGTATTCAGCGCAGGCCGCGCTTAACGCCTGCAGCCGTATTAGCAAAGCACGCGGCCCGGCTTTTATCAGCCGGGTACGCCCATTGCTCAGTTGGCAGTTTTCAGTTAACAGTAAGCAGTATTTTACCTGCCGCCAATGTAAAATCGCCTGGCTTACTGTTCGCTCTTTGCCGTTAAATTCTAACTGCTATAACCGCCTACTTCAGCTCAAAGCTGCTTTTCCCCATGGTAAAACCGTCCGCATAAAGCAACACGGTATACGTACCTTTTTGAAACGCCACCGGGTTTACCCAGTCAATGGTATAACCAATGCCCGGATCGTTTTTAAAGTCGATGGAAGATTTATAGGTAAATTGCAGGTCCTGCCCGTCGGCGTTAAAATTGCCTGAATCGCTTTCGGTGATCAGGTTGCCGGTAGGATCAACCACGCGGATATAAATATCGTGCATGCCTTTTTCGGCAATATCATTGGTAGCGATATTAAAATTGATCTTTATTTTTTTGGCTGCCGCCGAGCGTTTGGTATCCACCTCTTTGCCGCTGCCCCTTATCTTGTAGGCCACAATATTGCCCGAGGCCATTTTAATGGCTGCGCCAACTTTGATCTTTGCATCTTTTTCGGCATTTTGTTTGGTCAGCTCGGTATCTCTTTTGGTTGCCTGGTCAAGGTTGGTTTTTGTAGCGGTCAGGTTGGTTTTCAGCGTATCCCGCTCATTGGTCAGGGCGTTGATCTGTTTCTTCTGCTGTTCAATTTGTGCCGCGTAATTGGTTACCGAGTATTGCAGCTGCCGTACCTGTTCCTTCGCGTCGTCCAGTTCTCTTTGGGTTAACTTGCCCTTTTTAAGCTGCTTTTGCAAAACAGCGATCCTTGAGTCGAGGGAATCGTTTTTCGCCTGCATGTCGCGGGATAATTTGGTTTTGCCGTTGTTGGCCTGCACCAATTGGTCATGCAGACTATCCAGCTGGCTTTGTAGCCTGTTTTTTTCGCCGCTTTCGGTCACTATCCGGGTATCCGACTTGTTTTTTTGCAGGTACAGGTACACATCTGTAGCCAGCAAGGCCAGTACCACTACAATCAGGAAGTATATTACATTGGAATTCTTTTTGGAGGGTTGTCCCGTTTGGTTTTCCATAATAGCAAGTTTTTGTTATAGATATGATTAAAAGGGTTAACGATAATGGCGTGTTTAAATACCGGTTGACATAACCGGCATTTTTTTAAGGTGATGAATCAAAATAGTTTAAACAATTACGTTGAATGACCATTATCACAAATAACGTTTGCGATAACGTAAATATTTTGGTGACTAAATTATGTGTTGTGCCGCTAAAATTAGCACAATATGATTAAAACACAAAATAAGGCCAATTATTATCAGCTATAATAAATCAGCATCGTGGGGAGTTCATATCTTTGCAGCTTTTAAATAATTTGATTTGATGTACGTTTACCGCCGTTTAGTGTTTTTTGTTTTTGTATCCTTTCTGATTATCCGGGTTCAGGCGCAGCAGCCGGCCCAACCGCAACCCAGGGCAGACTCCACAGCAAAAAAGATAGACAAGGTGGTATTGAAAGTAATCGATTCTATTATACCCAAAACGGAGCCCAAACGCGAGTTTCGCGGCGCCTGGGTGGCAACGGTGGAAAATATCGACTGGCCAAGCGAGCCGGGTTTATCCGTTGATATGCAAAAAAAGGAGCTCCTCAACCTGTTGGATTTTTTGCAGGATGCCGGCATCAACGCGGTTATGTTCCAGATACGGCCCGCTGCGGATGCGTTTTACGCCAAAAGCCGCGAGCCATGGTCAAAGTGGCTTACCGGCAAACAGGGGCAGGCGCCCACCCCCCCTTATGACCCGCTGGAATTTGCCATCAGCGAGGCCCATAAACGCGGGATGGAGCTGCATGCCTGGTTTAACCCGTACAGGGCAACCAACGATAACAAATATTCAACATTAAGCCCTGCGCATATCACCAATATAAAGCCCGAGTGGTTTTTTACTTACGGAGGGAAAAAGCAGTTTGACCCGGGCATCCCGGAAGTGCGCGACTATATCGTTAAAGTTTTTTTAGACGTGGTTGACAATTACGATATCGATGGCGTGCACATGGACGATTATTTTTATCCGTATGAGATAGCCGGACAGCACATTAACGATGCGGCTACATTTAAAGCTTACAGCGGCAAATTTACCGACATAGATGACTGGCGGCGGCACAACGTGGATACGCTGATCGAAATGCTGAGCGACAGCATCCATAAGCACAAGGCGCGGGTTAAATTTGGCGTAAGCCCTTTCGGGATATGGGCTAATCGATCCCAGGACCCGGACGGCTCTGAAACGCGCGGCGGCTCGTCCTATTACGACACTTATGCCGATTCGCGCAAATGGATGAAAGAAGGCTGGCTGGATTATATAAACCCCCAGCTTTACTGGCCCCTGAATGACCGCCTGGCCGCCTTCAATAAATTGGTAGACTGGTGGAGCGATAATACCTACAACCGGCACCTGTACATCGGCATGGCGGCCTACCGCCTGAACGAACGCCGTAAAGGCAGCAAGTTTAAGGACCCCGCAGCCATGCCCGACGAGATCAAATACCTGCGTGCAAACCCCCGGGTGCAGGGAAGCGTTTATTTTAGCACCAGGTCATTGGAAAACAACCCGCTGGGCATTACGGATTCGTTAAAGAACAATTACTACAAATATCCCGCCCTGCCGCCTGAGATGCTTTGGCTGGATTCGGTACCGCCCAACCCGCCGGTTGCCCTAACCGCAATGGCCACCCCTAAAAACACCATCGAGTTAAGGTGGACGGCCCCGCCGCCCGCGAAAGATAACGAACCGGTGTACGGCTATGTGATCTACCGTTTTGAGGCCGGCGATAAGTTAGATACCGACGACCCGAAAAATATCCTCAATATAGAATACAGCACCGGTACCGGCTATACCGACGATACCGCTGAAAGAGGAAAAACGTACCGCTATATTGTGACGGCAATAGACCGGCTGAAGAATGAAAGCGAGACGTCGTCAATGGTGACGGTTGAGATGCGGTAGACACGGAAATCTGTCAGCGTGTCTGTCGCTTCAAGATCCTTCACTGCGCTCAGGATGACAAAAAAAGCCGCAAATCATTATAAGCGCAGCGTTTGTCATCCTGAGTACCCCACCGGGTTGGCCCGGAAAAAACGGAAATGACGTTTGGTTAACGGGGTGTCAGAAATAAAAAAATATGTCATTGCGAGGAG